>ERZ824480.2426-NODE-2426-length-14093-cov-3.628081_pt1 | contig 14093 bp, 14 predicted proteins | sample MGYA00519861_ERZ824480 | MGnify/ENA primary metagenome ERZ824480 (study PRJEB31778, sample SAMEA3449152) | human gut metagenome | biome: human gut; feature: human-associated habitat; material: faeces | place: United Kingdom | collected 2010/2012 ... | reverse complement strand
CGCTGGGCGGCTACGGCGCTGACCGCGTTTACAACATCGACAGCCCCCTGCTGAAGGACTACACCACCGATGGCTATGCCAAGGCGCTGTGCGACCTCATCATGGACAAGAAGCCCGAGATCATGCTGATCGGTGCGACCAACCTGGGCCGCGACCTCGGCCCCCGCTGCGCAGCCCGTCTGCACACCGGTCTGACCGCCGACTGCACCCATCTGGACGTCGATGTCGAGAAGTACAAGAACTTCCTGCGCACCACCTCCAACATTGATGTGGACAACACCAAGTTTGAGGAGAACACCAACCTGAAGATGACCCGCCCCGCTTTCGGCGGCCACCTGATGGCTACCATCATCTGCCCGCGCTTCCGCCCGCAGATGTCCACCGTCCGCCCCGGCGTCATGCAGATGCAGGCGTTCGATCAGGCCGGTGCTGACAAGGTCGTCGTCGAGAACGTCACTCCCGCTCTGACCGCGGACGACATCCATGTTCAGGTGCTCGACATCAAGAAGAGCGCCGAGAAGCTCGTTGACCTGATCGGTGCCGACGTTGTCGTCTCCGTGGGCCGCGGCATCTCCGCTGACCCCGAGAAGGGCATCAAGCTGGCCGAGGAGCTGGCTGAGGCTCTGGGCGGTGTTGTCGGTGCTTCCCGCGCCGTCACCGATGAGGGCTGGCTGTCTGCCGACCACCAGGTCGGTCAGACCGGCAAGACCGTGCATCCCCGCATCTACGTTGCACTGGGCATCTCCGGTGCCATCCAGCACGTTGCCGGTATGCAGGATTCCGAGAACATCATCGCCATCAACAAGAACGAGAACGCCCCCATCTTCGATGTTGCCACCTACGGCATCGTCGGCGATCTGTACAAGGTCGTTCCCGAGCTGATCAAGGAGATCAAGGCTGCCAAGGCCTGATTCCGCCTGTAATCAACAAGAGCCGTGCCCCGCAAAGGGCACGGCTCTTTGTTTTTTTGTATCGCTCAGTCTGCCACAGCCGGGGCGGATAGCAGCTCCGGGGGCAGCTCACTCTCGTCCTCGTTGACGAGGGAATCATCGACATCAAATGTCGCACCAAAGGCTTTTGCGGCGGCATCCGCCAACAGATCGACGTCGACCAGCTCACTGTCTGCCATGACATACAGCAGCTTGTCATCAAAGCTGACCACGCGGGCCTTATCTGCCTCCACGCAGACCCACTTGCGCATACTGATGTTTTCCTCCATCGAATCGGCGATCTCGCGGGCATCGGCCTTGTCTTTGAGGCGCAGCAGCACCAGGCTGTACGCCTGGCTTCCGGTCATCGGCTCGCTGACTACTGCGGCATCCACCTTGTCCACATTGTCCGCGGTCAGCCCCGCCAGATAGCCGTACCAGCTCTCGTCGGTCAGGTCGATGGCCACCGTCTCCATGCCCATCAGGTCAACCGGCTGGACGTTATAAATAGCATCCACCATCTCGCTCAGCTCCGCGTCCGGCTGCGGCTCGGCGGTCTCACCGGTATCCTCACCGTCAACGCTGAACTCCGGGTCCAGCTCCGCGCCTTCCTCGGGTCTTGTGGCAGGTTGGTTCGCAAGATCGTTGCTGTCAGCCTTTTGATTGCCGCAGGCAGACAGGAACAGGGCGGTCAGCAGGGCTGTTGCAAAAAGCAGCTTTTTCATCGTAAAATTCCTTTCTCGGTCAGAATATTCTCGGGCGCAAAGCGTGCGTCCCAGTCGTCGCAGGGCAGCTCGTCCAGCAGCAGGGCCTCGGGGCAGAGCAGCAGCCCCGCTCCCTTATAGTGTGCCAGAAATCGGTCATAATACCCGCCGCCGCGCCCCAGCCGGACCCCGTCGCGGCTGGCGGCCAGGCAGGGGACAAGGGCCAGCGCCGCGGCGTATCCCGCCGGGTCGGCGGCGGGCAGGTCGGCAGGCGGCTCCTGAATGCCGAACGCCCCGGGCCGCAGCAGGCGCAATGCCGGTATCTCCACCCAGTCCATCTCGGTTTTGCTCCGCACGCGGGGCAGCAGCAGGCGCTTGCCGTCGGCCAGCGCGCGTCTTAGTATTTCCGCCGTGTCCGGCTCATCCGGCATGGCCGCAAAGGCCAGCACTGCCCCGGCACGCTGCCATTGCGGCAGGCTGAACAGCGCCTGCGCCATGCCGCGGCCCACAGCCGCCATATCCAGTTCCGCGCGCCGGGCCTTGGCCCATGCGCGGGCTTCGCGTTTTGTCACTCTGCACACCACCTTCCGGGCTATCATACCATATCTGCCCTCCACTTAACAAGACGGAAAAGCCGTCCTGTTGTTACAGCAGCGACAAAATTTTTCCGCCATCTTGCCCGGCGCAGTGAAATAGAGTATAATATATCCTGTATCGCTATGTATTAGACGTATGAAATATAAAAAGGAGATTCCAAACCATGAGCAAGTTCAATTTCATCAAGACCGATATTCCTGACGTGCAGATCATCGAGCCGACTGTTTTTGGCGATGACCGCGGCTATTTTATGGAGACCTACCAGATCGACGAGTTCGCCGCAGCGGGCATCGACAAACCCTTCGTGCAGGATAACCAGAGCCGCTCCACCAAGGGCGTGCTGCGCGGCCTGCACTTCCAGACCAAGCACACCCAGGGCAAGCTCGTCCGCGTGACCCTGGGCGAGGTGTTCGATGTCGCCGTCGACTGCCGCCCCAACAGCAAGACCTTCGGCAAGTGGGTGGGCGCAACGCTGTCCGCCGACAACAAGAAGATGCTCTGGATCCCCGAGGGCTTCGCCCACGGCTTTGTCGTGCTGTCCGATGTGGCCGAGTTCTGCTACAAGTGCACCGACGTCTACGACCCCACCGCCGAGGGCGGCATTCCCTACGATGACCCGACGGTCAACGTGCAGTGGCCCGACTGCGGCTGCGAGCACAAGACCAGCGCCAAGGACAAGGAGCACACCCCGTTTGCCGCCCAGAAGTTCGAATATTTTGAGAAATATTGAGGGTAAACCGTGCAGAAACTGAAAGACACCTTCGCAGGCTTCTGGAAATACCGTTACCTGCTGCAAAACCTGATTTCCCGTGATTTCAAGCTGAAATACCGCCGCAGCGTGTTGGGCGTGGCGTGGAGCGTGCTGAACCCGCTGCTGACCTGTCTGGTCATGTGGGCCGTGTTCGGCGCACTGTTCAACCAGCGCGGTCAGGGCATCGAGGACTTTCCGCTGTTCCTTATCATCGGCCAGCTGATGTTCAACTTCTTCCGCGAGAGCACGACCATGGCCATGGAGAGCGTGCTGAAGAACGGCCCGCTGCTGCGCAAGGTCTATATTCCCAAATACATCTTCCCGCTGGAAAAGTGCTGCTTTGCGCTCGTCAACTTCTTTTTCAGTCTCGTGGCGCTGTTTATCGTCGCGCTGCTGACCTGGTCGCACATCTCGATCGGGACTGTGCTGCTGGCCATTTATCCCCTTGTGATGCTGTTTATTTTCAGTCTGGGCATCGGGCTGATTTTGTCCACGCTCTACGTTTTTGTGCGTGACATCATGCATATCTGGGAGGTCTTTTGCACACTGCTTGTCTACGGCAGCGCCATCTTCTACGACCCGCGCCAGATGGAAAGCTGGATGCAGTACGTCATCAACCTGAACCCCATCTACTGGTACATCACCGCCGTGCGTTCCTGCGTCATGTGGGGCGAGGGGCTGACCCCCAACATGGTGCTGATTCCGTTCCTCTGTGCCGCGCTGAGCCTGGGCCTCGGCATCTGGGTGTTCAAAAAGAATCAGGACAAGTTCGTCCTGTACATGTAAGGGGGCATCGAAATGGCAGAGCAGAAACCCATCATCTCCATCGACCATGTTTCGATGCGCTTCAACCTCTCCAAGGAAAAGCACGAAAGCCTGAAAGAGTACTTCGTCGCGCTGCTGCACGGCGGTGTGCGGTTTGACGAGTTCTTCGCACTGGACGATGTATCGTTTGATATTATGCCCGGCGATTTCTACGGTCTCATCGGCCTGAACGGCAGCGGCAAGTCTACGCTGCTGAAAGTGATTTCCGGCGTCTACAAGCCCAGCGCTGGCAAGGTCACGGTCAACGGTACGATTGCGCCGCTGATCGAATTGGGCGCAGGCTTTGACATGGACCTGACCGCACGGGAAAACATTTATTTAAACGGCACCGTGCTGGGCTACACGCCCAAGTACATTGACTCAAAGTTCGACGACATCGTCGAATTCAGCGAATTGCAGGAGTTTCTCGACGTACCGCTGAAAAACTACTCCTCCGGCATGGTCGCGCGTCTGGCGTTCGCCGTGGCAACGATTACGAAGCCCGACATCCTGATTGCCGATGAGATCCTCTCCGTCGGTGACTTCCTGTTTCAGGAGAAGTGTGAGAAGCGCATGGCCGAGCTGCTGTCCGGCGGCACGACGGTCATTCTGGTCAGCCACTCCATTGACCAGATCGAGCGTATGTGCAACAAGGTAGCCTGGCTCGACCACGGCCATCTGCGCCGCATCGGCGCGACGAAGGAAATTACCGCCGAGTACCGAAGGTTTGAGAAAAAGGACGCCATGCCGGCCAAAGTCACCGAGGAATAAGCTATGTCCGAGAACACGAAACCGAACAACGAGCGCCCTGCCGACCTGGCCGTACAGGACAGCGTCGGCGGCATGGCGCGGCGGCTTTTGAACCCCGCCCACCTGCGGGACCTCGCGGGGCGCAGCGTCAAGACCCTGCGGGAGCAGGGGGTCGAGCAGCTCTGGCGCGACGTGAAATTCCGCGTCGGGCTGGCGATGCACCATGACGACTGGCGGCACCGCGCCGACATTCCGCTGCGCCGGGAGCTGAAGGCCCAGCGCGCCGCGCACCTGCAGGGGCCGAAGATCAGCATCATCGTGCCGCTGTACAACACGCCCGCCAAGCTGTTTGACGAGATGCTGCAAAGCGTCGTCAAGCAGACCTACACAAACTGGGAATTGGTGCTGGTGGACGCATCCGACGCCGACAAGCGGCTGGAGCGCTGTCTGCCCAAGGCTGTGCCCGGCACGATTGTGTATGAGCCGATTGAAAACGGCGGCATTGCCCTCAACACGACCCGCGGATTTGCGCTGGCGCACGGCGAGTACATCACGCTGCTGGACCACGACGACGTGCTCTACCCGAACGCGCTGTTCGAGGTTGTGCAGACGATACAAAACACCGGAGCGGATTTTGTCTATAGTGATGAAATCGTTCTCTCCGCCGATTTGAAGGAGCTGGGCGGCTACCACTTCAAGCCCGACTTTGCGCCCGACTACCTGCGCGGGGTCAACTTTATCACGCATCTGGCGGTGTTCAGCCGTCCGCTGCTGGACGCGGCGGGCGCGTATGAGTCGAAGGAGTTTGACGGTGCGCAGGACCATGATTTGATCCTGCGCCTGACGGAAAAAGCACAGCGCATCGAGCATATCAAGAAGGTGCTCTACATCTGGCGTGCCGCGGCCGGCTCCACCGCCGCAGGCATGGAGGCCAAGCCCTACGCCGTCGCGGCGGGGGAGCGCGCCATCGACGCGCAGCTCAAGCGTCTCGGTCTGCCGGGCCACGCCATGGCCGTGCCCGACGCGCCCGGCGCATTTCAGGTGCGGTACGAGCTGACCGGCCACCCGAAGATCAGCGTACTGATCCCCAGTAAAGACCACATTGACGACCTGGACCGCTGCCTGACGAGCCTGTACAAAAACGCGGGCTACGACAATTTTGAGGTCATCGTCATCGAGAACAACTCCACTGACTCGGCGACGTTTGCCTATTACGAGACACTACCCAGCCGCTTTGCCGACTGCCGCGTCGTCTACTACAAGGGCGCGTTCAACTTCTCGGCCATCAACAACTTCGGCGCGACATTCTCCGAGGGCGAGCACCTGCTGCTGCTCAACAACGACATTGAGGTGTTGTCGTCCGACTTCTGCGCGAGCTGCTCAGCTACAGCCAGCGGCCCGACGTAGGCGCAGTGGGCGCCAAGCTCTACTACCCCGACGACACGATCCAGCACGCGGGCGTGCTGATGGGTATCAACGGCAGCGCGGGCCACAGCCACAAGAGCTACCCCCGCACCGCTGTGGGGGACATGTACCGCTTGGTCACGACGCAGAATTATATGGCCGTGACGGGTGCCTGCCTGATGACAAAAGCGTCGCTCTACCGCGCATTTGGCGGGCTGGACGAGGAAAAGTTTGCCGTCGCCTACAACGATGTGGATTATTGCTTAAAGCTGTGGCAGAAGGGGCTCTTGAACGTTTACACCCCGCGCGCCGAGGCCTATCACTACGAGAGCAAGAGCCGCGGCCTTGATACCTTAAGCGAGAACGCCAAGCGGTATGAGCGCGAAAAAGCGAATTTCTACGCGAAATATCAGCAGTATATCGACAATTACGACCCCTATTACAACCCCCATTTCAACAACCTGTTTGAGAATTTCGGGTTGAAGTGATGGAAACCGTATTGCCGAAGCGCAAGTCTCACCATTTGCAGGGTTACGATTACAGCCAAAACGGCGCCTATTTTATCACAATATGCACGCACCAACGCAGAATGTTGTTTGGCCCGAACCGGGCTCCCGTAGGGGCGGATTCCATATCCGCCCGCATGGCGGCGCGCGTTTTCCGGGAGATCATCGGCCAATATCCGGCGGTCCATTGCCGTTATTTTGTGGTGATGCCCAATCATTTTCACGCGTTGGTCGAGATTGAACGGGCACGGGCGGATATGGAATCCGCCCCTACGATTATCAGCATCGTGCAGGCGTTCAAACGGTATTCTACCGTCGAGTACATCCGTCTTGTCAAGCGCGGGCAAACCGCACCGTTCGATAAGCACCTTTGGCAGCGTTCCTTTCACGACCACGTCATCCGCAATGAAACCGATTACCGCATGATTGCGGAATACATTCAATCCAACCCCCGCCTTTGGCACAAAGACTGCTTTTATGAGGAGCCATCCCATGAGCCTTGAAACGAAACGCATCAAAGAACTGTTCGGCTATGCGCGGACGCTGACGAAAGAACAGGGCGTCGGCGTCATGGCCGGGCGGGCTGTCGGCTTTTTTAAGCGGCGGTTCTTCGGCAAAAAAGCGCGGTATCTGCCGTCGAAGCAAACGCTGGAGGCCCAGCGTGCCGACGCAGCCGCCCGCGCCGACGGCTGGCCGACCATCAGCATTCTAACGCCGCTGTACAACACACCGCCGCAGTTTTTGCAGCAATTCCTGGACAGCGTGCAGGCCCAGACCGCGCCGAACTGGCAGCTGGTTCTGGTAGACGCCAGCGACGGTGCCCACCCCGACGTGGGCGAGACCGTCCGCACCCGCGCCGCGCAGGACAAGCGCATCGTCTACGCCAAAATCGAGAACAAGGGCATTGCCGCCAATACGAACGAGGCCGCGAAGCTCGCAGCGGGTGAGTATCTGGCCCTTGCCGACCACGACGACATGCTCGCGCCTCATGCCGTCTATTGCATGAGCAAAGCGCTGGCCGAGAGCGGCGCGGCGTTTGCCTACAGCGACGAGGCCCTGTTTGAGAAAACGCCCGAGCACCCGCGCGTCGGCCACTTCAAGCCCGACTATGCGCCCGAGTACCTGATGGCCGTCAACTACATCTGCCATCTGGCTGTGTTCAAAAAATCGCTGTTCGACGCCGTCGGCGGTGAGCGCCCGGCCTGCGACGGCGCGCAGGATCACGACTTATTCCTGCGTCTCATCGACGAAATGCAGCGCCGTGACCCCGCAGCCAAGCCGCTGCACATCCCGCAGGTGCTGTATTACTGGCGCGTGCACGCGGCGTCCACCAGCGGCGGCACGGCGGCCAAGCCCTATGTGGAAAAGGCTGCGCAAAAGGCCGTGGCCGACCATCTGGCCGCCACAGGGCGGCAGGGCAAGGTGGAGCCGGGCAAATTCCCGGGCACCTGCCATGTGGTGTGGGACATTCCCGAGCCACAGCCGCTCGTGTCAATTTTGATTCCCAACAAGGACCACACCGACGATTTGGAAAAATGCCTGCACAGCATCTACGCCAAAACGACCTACGAGAATTTCGAGGTCATCGTCATTGAGAACAATTCCACCGACCCGGCCACAGCGGCCTACTACAAAAAACTGCCGGAGCGGTATGACCGCGCGCGGGTCGTGACTTACAAGGGCGGCTTCAACTTCAGCCGCATCAACAATTTTGGCCGCAGGTACGCGGCGGGCAAGTACCTGCTGCTGCTCAACAATGACGTCGAGGTCATCAACGGCGACTGGCTCACCCAGATGGTGGGCGAGTGCAGCCAGCCCGGCGTCGGCCTCTGCGGGGCAATGCTCTACTATCCCGACGACACGATCCAGCACGCCGGCATCATCACGGGGCTGGGCGGCTACGCCGGGCACAGCCACAAGTACCACAAGCGCGGCGGCAGCGGGTATATGTTCCGGCTGGCCACGGTGCAGGATTTTTCCGCCGTGACAGCGGCCTGCCTGCTGGTGCGCACCGCCGTTTACGACGAGCTGCACGGCCTGGATGAGGAGTTCACGGTTGCCTACAACGATGTGGACTTCTGCCTGCGTGTGCGCGACGCGGGCTGGCGCATTGTCTGGACGCCCTACGCCGAGCTCTACCACTACGAAAGCAAGTCCCGCGGCTCCGATGAGAACGATCCCGCCAAAAAAGCACGCTTTGACGCCGAGCATGAACGTCTCTACGCCGTGCACGGGCGGGAGAATATTTTGCACGACCCCTATTACAGCCCGTCGCTGTCGCTGGATTATGAGGATTTCCGCGAGAGCGGGGATTTGCGGAATCTGAAATGAGTTGATTGCCTTCCCCCGTGGGGGAAGGTGCCCGAGGCCCCGACCGAGGGCGGATGAGGGGCGGGATTGCCCTATTGCCCGTCAGTGGGAAATTCCCGGTAAGTTTGCCCCTCATCAGTCAGCGGGCGGGGCCACTGACAGCTTCCCCCTCTGGGGAAGCCATACTGACAAAAAATGCACGCCGTAAATTTCACGGCGTGCGTTTTTATTATTCTTTTTTATCCGGCGGGAACTCACCCTGCTTTTCGGCTTCCAGGCGGCTCAGGCGGGCTTCGAGCTCGGAGATGCGCTGGTTGACAATATCCGGCAGATCCTGCTGGTCCAGATCGTCCGCCGGGCAGCACTTGATATTGCCGACGCGGACGATCTCCGCGGGTACACCGACGGCAGTGGCGTTGGCGGGCAGGTTCTTCAGCACAACGCTGCCCGCGCCGACGCGGACGTTGTCACCGATGTAGACCGGGCCCAGCACCTTCGCGCCCGCGCCGATCAGCACATTGTCGCCCAGCGTCGGATGGCGCTTGCCGGTGTCCTTGCCGGTACCGCCCAGGGTGACGCCGTGGTAGATCGTGCAGTTGTCACCGATCTCCGTCGTCTCACCAAAGACGATGCCCATACCGTGGTCGATAAAGAGCTTGCGCCCGATCTTGGCGCCGGGGTGGATCTCGATGCCGGTCAGGTGGCGCGCCAGCTGGCTGACAAAACGGGCCAGGAAGAAACACCGGTGGTTGTACAGAAAATGTGCGATCTTGTGCGTGACCAGCACATGAAAGCCGGGGTACAGGATGATGACCTCCGCCACATTGCGCGCGGCAGGGTCCTTATCGCGGATATTTTTTGCATCTTCCCAAAGGCCCATAGTTCGTTCCTCTTCCTATTTACCATACTTATTATAAATATACCACAAAGCCGGACAAAGTGCAATGCTGTACGCGCCGCGCGCGGATTTTTGCGGATTTTGTCAAATCCTCCAAAAGTCAGCGCAAAAATCTATAAAATCCTTACTTTTGCAAAAAGCCCGTTTGCATTGACACCGCCGTCCCTGCATGGTACAATAAGTAAAACGTAGGTAAAGTCATAGGAAGGAGTGTGCCGGGATGATGCGTCTTATTTCTGTCTTTAAAAATCACGGCGCAGTGTTCTTTCCCGTCGCTGCTTTGTGTGTGACTTTTTGACTTTTCCCTTTTTGGGAAAAGTTTTTTTTTGCAAAAATATCCCTGCGGGATGTTTTTGCATGGGGCTTTGTAGGGGCGAGCATTGCTCGCCCGCAGGCCGTTTGCCTCATGCGCGGCTTTCCCGCAGAAGCTCAACCACGCAAAGTTGACGGGCGAACAATGTTCGCCCCTACACTCTCATCTTTGACAAAGTTTCCTATTTTTAAGGAGGTTCCCACCATGCTGATCCGCAACGCAAAGGACAGCGCGGGCAAGGCCATTGAGGTCTGGTTGCGCGACGGAAAAATTGCCGCTGTCGGTCTGGGGCTGCTCGTCCCGGAAGGGGAGGCGGTGCTCGACGCGAAGGGCCGCACGGTCCTGCCCGCCTTCATCGACACCCACTGCCACTGGCGCACCCCGGGCTTTGAGTACAAGGAGGACATCTCCACCGGCTCCGCCGCGGCTGCCGCGGGCGGGTACACCTTCGTCAACCTGATGCCCAACACGAAGCCGGTCTGCTCCAGTGCCGAGATCGCCCACGCCGTCGAGGCCGAGGCCGCCCGCGTCGGCCTGTGCGACGCAAACCAGACCGTCTCCATTACGAAGGATTTCGACGGCAAAACGCTGGATCATCTGCTGACCCTGCCCGAGGACATCAAGTTCATCACCGAGGACGGCAACGGCGTCATGAACAACGCCGTCATGGCCCGTGCGTTCGCGATTGCCACCGAGCGCGGCCTGACCATCATGTCCCACGCCGAGGATCGCGAGATCAGCCCCTGGGACTACCGCCTGGCCGAGAACATCGAGACCGTGCGCAACTGCCATCTGGCCGAGTACTACGGCACCCGGCTGCACATGTGCCACGTCTCCACCAGGGAATCCGTCGATGCCGTCCGCATGAGCCGGATGCGCGGTGCGCGGGTCAGCTGCGAGGTCACGCCGCACCACCTGTGGTTTGACGACAGCCGCTTGACCTACCGCGTCAACCCGCCTATCCGCAAGGCGGACGACGTGACCGCGCTGATCGACGCCATCAAGGACGGCACCGTGACCTGCATCGGCACCGACCACGCCCCCCACACCGCCGAGGAGAAGGAGAAGGGCGCTGCCGGTATGGTGGGTCTGGAAACGGCCTTTGGCGTCTGCTACACCAAGCTCTGCCGTGAGCAGCGTCTGCCGCTGGAAATGCTCAGCTTCCTGATGAGCGCCGGTCCCGCCGCCGTGCTGGGCCTGACCGACCGCAAGGGCATGCTGGAACCGGGCTACGACGCCGACATCGTGCTGGTGGACCTTGACCACATGTACGAGGTCCACGCCGACGAGTTGCACAGCAAGAGCAAGAACTGCCCCTACGACGGCGCACTGCTGTACGGAAAAGTGGTAACCACGATCAAAGGCGGGAAGGTTACGTTCCAGATTGAAGAATAACATCCCTTCACGCACAAAACACCCGTAGGGGCGCATTCTATATGCGCCCGTGCAGGCTGCCGCTGGCACAGTCCCGCGGGCGGATATGGAATCTGCCCCCTACGATTCCCAACATTATATAATAGAGCCACAATTTATATACATCAAACGGAGGAATCAGCATGCTTACCAACATGGACAAGCTCTACGAGAGCGTCGCAGCAAACGGCCCGGTCTGCGTGGGCCTGGACACCGAGATCAGCTACCTGCCCACCACCGACACCGCCAAGACGGCGGGGGAGAACGTCGTCGCGTTCAACCGTGCGCTGATCGACGCCACCAAGGGCGTCGCGGGCTGCTACAAGGTGCAGATCGCCTATTATGAGTCCCTGGGCCTGGACGGCATGCGCGCCTACGCCGAAACGCTGAAGCTGGCCCGCGCCACCGGTCTGCCCGTCATTGCCGACATCAAGCGCGGCGACATTGCCAAGACCGCCGAAATGTACGCCAAGGCGCACTTTACCGGTGATTTCGAGGCCGACATCATCACGCTGGCCCCCTACATGGGCCTTGACTCCATCAGCCCGTATCTGCCGTACTGCGCCGAGCAGGGCAAGGGCGTGTTCGTGCTCTGCCGCACCTCCAACCCCGGCGCGAAGGACTTTGAGTACAAAAAGCTCGACGATGGCCGCCATGTGTACGACCTCGTCGGCGACAGCCTGACCGCCCTTGGCAAGGACTACATGGGCGAGCACGGCTATTCCAGCATCGGCCTGGTCATCGGCGGCACCCACACCGAGGAGGCCACCGCCATCCGCGCGGCCTACAAGGACACCTTCTTCCTGATCCCCGGCTACGGCGCACAGGGCGGCAAGGCGGCGGACATCGCGCAGTACCTGACTAAGGGCAACGGCGGCGTTGTCAACTCCAGCCGCGGCATCCTGCTGGCTTACAAGAAGCAGCCCGGCGTTGCCTTTGACGAGGCTGCCTACAACGAGTGCGTGCGTATGCGGGAGGATATTCAGGGTGAATGCAACAAGCTGTAATCTGACGGTCCTGCGTCAGGAAACCGTCGCAGAGGATATTATGCGCCTTACGGTCCAGTGGCAGGACCGCAGCCGCGAGCCCCACGCCGGGCAGTTTTACATGCTGCGCGCCTGGGCCGCAGACGCCACGCCGATTCTTTCCCGCCCCATCAGCGTTGACGACTTTGACAACCAGACCGGCGCACTGACCTTCCTGTATCAGGTCAAGGGCGAGGGCACCCACAAGCTGGCCGCGCTGAAAAAGGACGACACGCTGACCGTGACCGGCCCCTGCGGCAACGGCTTTGACACTGCCGCACTGGCCGGGCAGTACAAGCGCATTGCCGTGGTCGGCGGCGGCATCGGCACCGCGCCGCTGCTGCTGCTCTGCAAGGAGCTCTGCCGCGCGGGCGTGCGCCCCGACCTGTTCGTGGGTTTCCGCGACACGACCTACGGCATGGACCGCTTTGTGCCCTGGTGCCGCGACATCTACGCCGCAACCGACTCCGGCAAGGAGGGACACCACGGCCTGGTCACCGACCTGCTGGACGTGAGCAAGTACGACATTGTGCTGACCTGCGGCCCCATGGTCATGATGCGCGGCGTGGCTAAGCTCTGCGCCGCCGCTGGCGTGCCCTGCCTGGCCAGCCTTGAAAAGAAGATGGCCTGCGGTCTGGGCGCGTGCCTGGGCTGCACCTGCCATACGAAAATCGGCCCGGTCACCGTCTGCAAGGACGGCCCGGTCTTTAACGCACAGGAGGTGTTTGACTGATGGCAGACCTGCATGTTGATTTTCTCGGCAAGCGGCTGGCCGGGCCGGTCATCGCGGCCAGCGGCACCTTCGGCTTCGGCCCCGAGTACGCGGGCATTGAGGATCTGCGCGTGTTGGGCGGCATCTCCGGCAAGGGGCTGACCCTGAACGGCCAGCCCGGCAACGAGGGTGAGCGCCTCTACGAGACGCCGTCGGGCCTGATGAACTCCATCGGCCTGCAGAACCCCGGTGTGCAGCACTTTATCGACCACGAGCTGCCTGCCATGCGCCGGTGCGGCACCACCGTCTGGGCGAACCTCGGCGGCCACACGATTGAAGAGAACGTCGAGGGCGTGCAGATGCTCTGCGCCGCGGGCGTGGATTTTATTGAGCTGAACATCAGCTGCCCCAACGTCAAGCAGGGCGGTCTCGCGTTCGGCATCCGCGCGGCAGACGCCGGCGAGGTCGTCAGCGCGGTGCGCAAGGTCTGCACCGTGCCGCTCATCGTTAAATTGAGCCCGCAGGCCGAAAGCATCCCCGAGATGTGCAAGGCCGTTGAGGCTGCCGGCGCGGACGCCATCAGCCTGTGCAACACCTTCCAGGCGTGCGCGATCGATCTGGAAAAGCGCCGTCCCGTGTTCAACAACACGTTTGCGGGCCTGTCCGGCCCGGCGGTGCGCCCCATCGCCCTGCGCATGGTCTGGCAGGCCGTGGGGGCAGTCAGCATCCCCGTCGTGGGACTGGGCGGCATTCTGACGGGTAAGGACGCCTTGGAGTTCATCATGGCCGGTGCAGCGGCGGTACAGGTCGGCACCGCGAACTTCCTGGACCCGAAGGCCTGCACCCGCATCACGAACGAGATCGGCCAGTGGATGGACGCCCACGGCGTCAAGACGCTGGATGAGATCAGAGGGTGCGCACGGTAAATCACCGGCTGCCTTCCCCTCAGGGGGAAGGTGCCCGAGGCCCCGCCCGAG
>ERZ824480.2423-NODE-2423-length-14108-cov-3.448587_pt1 | contig 14108 bp, 9 predicted proteins | sample MGYA00519861_ERZ824480 | MGnify/ENA primary metagenome ERZ824480 (study PRJEB31778, sample SAMEA3449152) | human gut metagenome | biome: human gut; feature: human-associated habitat; material: faeces | place: United Kingdom | collected 2010/2012 ... | reverse complement strand
TCAGGGAATCCTTGAAAAAAAGGGACCAGGCAAAGTACTGTTACAGACCTATTTCGGGGATGTGCGTGACTGTTATGGCAATATCACAGCGCTTGCTTTTGACGGGATCGGTCTGGATTTCCTAGAGGGCAGAAAAACAAAAGAACTGGTAGAAGCAAATGGTTTTCCACAGGATAAGGTATTGTTTGCAGGACTTGTCAATGGAAAAAATATCTGGAAGAACCACTACGGAAAGACTTTGAAAGTGATCAATGCGCTTAAGGCGAAGAACATCAATGTGGTGTTAAATACTTCCTGCTCGCTGCTTCATGTGCCATATACATTGAAAAATGAGACAAAGCTTCCGGAAAAATATACCGAGCACTTTGCATTTGCAGAGGAGAAGCTGCAGGAACTGGCAGAGTTAAAGAAACTGGCAGACGTTGATTACAAACTGGATGCGGCATTTCTGGAAAATACCTTTTTGTTTGCTACCCGTCCGGATTGCAGAAACCTTGCGGTACAGAAGCGTGTAGCAGCGATCAGGGAGGAAGATTTTACCAGACTTCCAGCGTTTAAAGAGCGCGAAGCAATTCAAAAGAAAGCGTTTGCTTTGCCACTATTTCCAACGACAACGATTGGTTCTTTCCCACAGACTGCAGATGTCAAGAAGAACCGCACAGCACGTCGCAAGGGAGAGATCAGTGAAGACGCCTATGTAGAATTTAATCAAAAGAAAATCGCAAACTGGGTGCAGATTCAGGAAGAAATCGGATTGGATGTGCTGGTACACGGTGAGTTTGAGCGAAATGATATGGTGGAATATTTCGGTGAGCAGTTGAGCGGCTATCTGTTTACAGAGAAAGCGTGGGTACAGTCTTATGGTACCCGCTGCGTGAAGCCGCCAGTCATCTGGGGGGATGTATCCCGCGAAAAGCCGATGACCGTGGACTGGTCCGTTTATGCACAGAGCCTGACAAAGAAGCCGATGAAGGGCATGCTGACCGGTCCGGTTACGATTTTAAACTGGTCTTTTCCGCGTGAGGACATTTCCTTAAAGGAAAGCACCTATCAGATCGCACTTGCCATTCGGGATGAGGTGCTCGATCTTGAGGCAAACGGTATCCGTGTGATCCAGGTTGACGAGGCGGCGCTCCGTGAGAAGCTTCCGCTGCGCAGGAGTGACTGGTACAAAGAATATCTTGACTGGGCAATTCCGGCATTCCGGCTGGTACACAGCGGTGTGGACGCACAGACACAGATCCACACCCATATGTGCTACAGCGAGTTTACCGATATCATCCGCGCAATCGACGACATGGATGCCGATGTCATTACGTTTGAGGCATCCCGTTCCGATCTGGTGATTCTGGATTCTTTAAAGGAGAACCATTTCAAGACGGAGGTAGGACCGGGCGTGTACGATATCCATTCCCCACGTGTACCGTCAGTAGAGGAAATCAAGGCAGCACTTGAAAAAATGCTCACCCGTATCGCTCCGGAGAAGCTCTGGGTAAATCCGGACTGTGGATTAAAAACCCGCGGCGTACCGGAGACCGTTGCCAGCTTGAAACATCTTGTGGAGGCGGCAAAGGAACTGCGGAAGGAAGCATAAAAAGTGTTACAAAAGGAAACCGGTGCAAATTGATTTTGCACCGGTTCTTTTTTGTTTTTGAAAAATCTTTTCAGAATCCCAACTATTTTGTATCATATTTCGTATATCTGAGTGAACGGAGATAAAGGCGGTGAACATGCATGCAGACGGACAACCAGTTAATCCGCAGAATTAAGAAAAAACAGGATAAAAAAGCGGCGGATGAACTGATCCGGCGATACTACCGGGAAATCTATGCGTTTACCTACCGGCAGACCGGAGAGAGGGAACTTGCGCTTGATCTGACACAGGAAATTTTTATTACGGTTTTGCAGGGGATTTATGCGTTTGATGAGAAAAAGGCGGGCTTCCGCACCTGGGCATACCGTGTGGCAGCCAACAGGATCACAGATTATTATCGCAGTAAAAGTTATAAAAAGGAAAAACTGCAACAGCCCCTGCAATGGGAAACAGAGGAGGAAAAAACTGTGCGTGATCTGGCGGAGCATATGGTTCAAAAAGAAGAGATTCGCCGGATTATGGATATTGTCGTTTCCTATGAGCGCGAATGGATTCGCATTTTTCAGAAAAAATGCTTTGAGGAGAAGACATTTGCGCAGATTGCAGAGGAGATGGATCTTGCGGAGAGTACCGTAAAGACTCGGTTTTACCAGATGTTAAAAAGGATTCGGCAGGAGGTGCAAAGATGAAGGAAAAGGAATGGAAGAAAGAACAGAAGATACCACTGCTTCCAGTAGAATTCCCGGAGGATAGCGTTATGCAGAAGGAATGTCGTGCGATTGTGGAAAAAGCAATACCAAAGCGGCAGAGTCTATGGGAAAGAATCAAAGAAATTTACTGGGGACCGGGCATTCGTGCCATATTTTATCAGAGCGGAAGTATCTGGCTTATAGTTGCCTGTCTGTATCTGGGAATCGGATGGCTTGGACAGTCATATGCAAAGCAGCCCGAAACACAGATGATCATCGTGTTTTTAGGATTTCCTGTCTGTTTTCTGGTGTTTGCGGTGCTGGCATGGTGGCTGGATGCGCAGAACCATATGCAGGAGCTGATCGGCTCGCTTCATTATTCCCAGAGCTATCTGTCGGGACTCCGCATGCTGTATGCAGGCGTGATCATGATACTGGTCAATGTGACCGGAGCAGCTTTATTTACGGATGTTTCGGGAAAAACATTTGTGAGTATGGTTCTGGTGGGAAGCAGCAGTGTGTTTTTGTTTGCTTCGGTCTGTGTATATGCCTGTCACAAAGGCGCGGGTGGTCTGTTTTATGCAGGTCTGATCGCAGTCTGGGCGTGTGTGTGCGTGATTGCAAGGCTTGCGGGAACTGGCGTGCAGATGTTTCTTTTTACATCGGTTCCGTTGGCGGTGCACGGCGCGGTCACTGCCGCAAGCTTTTGTCTTTTGTTCGTATCAATAGGAAAGGTGGAGAAAAAAGATGCTTACTCTTTCGCATGTTAGCAAAAGTTACGGAAAATTTCCGGCGGTGGAAGACATCAGTCTTGAGATGGAGCATGGGCTTTACGGAATGCTTGCCCCAAACGGTGCGGGAAAGACAACTCTCATAAAAATGATTGCAACCCTGCTGGTTCCTACGCAGGGAGAAATTTTATGGGATGGGTTCCCCATTGCAAAACTCGGGGAAAAATACAGGGATCTGCTGGGGTATCTGCCGCAGCAGTTTGGATACTACAAAAACAACACACCCGTGCAGTATCTGGATTATCTGGCAGCACTTAAAAATATGCCAAAGCAGACCGCAAAAGAAAAGATAGAACAACTGCTCGAACTGGTCGGACTTTCTGATGTGGCAGACAAAAAAATGAAAAAATTTTCCGGAGGAATGATCCAGCGGGTGGGAATTGCACAGGCAATGTTAAATGATCCGAAAATCCTGATACTGGATGAACCGACTGCGGGACTTGATCCAAAGGAGCGGGCGCGCTTCCGCAATATCCTGTCAACGTTGTCAAAGGACCGGATTGTCATTCTTTCCACGCATATTGTGTCGGATATTGAGTCGAATGCCAATCAGGTGATTCTGTTAAAAGAACGTAAACTATACCGGATGGACACGGTTTCCAATATTTGTAAAACGCTTGATGGAAAGGTGTATGAGTGTGTGATGGAAGACCGTGCGTTTGATGCATTTCAAGACACGCATCTGATTCTTTCTGTGCGGCAGGAGCAGGAACACATGCAGGTGCGTTATTACAGCAGCAAGCCGGAGGAAGGCAGCATGAATTGTACGCCGAATCTGGAAGATGTATTTCTGGTTACATATCAGGAGGAACCGGCATGAAAATATTGATAAAAGAATGTAAAAAAATCATGGATATCCGGGTATTGCTTGTTATAGCAGTATTTACGGTGCTGTTTTACCAGTTGTTTTTAGAAGTGACGATTTATCCGGCGGGAGGGCAGACAACAGATTCCCCGTATGATATGCCGTTTTACGCCGAACTGATCGAAAGCTGGGGAACTTCGCTGCCGCGTGAGGACTGGTCGAAGCTGGATGAAAAAAGAAAAGAACTGGAAGAGGCATACACCCGGATCATTGCGGCGGATCAGGTTCTTGCAGATGCAAAAATTACGAATTATCAGGAATTTTCGAAGACACAGGAAACATTTTTTGATAAGGATACTTTAACCGATGAGGAAAAGAAAATCGATCAGGAACTGTCGCGTCTGGTCTTTGAGGATTCAAAAGGGTCAAAACTGTTTTTTGAACTTCAGGTGCTCGATCGGCTGGATGAATACAAAAATTTACAGAATGGAGACAGTATCTCTCTAATGCCGGGTGGAATTTTTTATATTGTAGAAAAAGATATGAGAATGATGGGAATTCTGCTTCTGATTTGTTTTGCAATCCTTGCACTGCCGTATCTGATACGGGAACGGTTATGTCATGTGCTGCCGTTGTATGCAACGACTGCTACCGGGCGGAAACTTTTTGACAGGCAGTTTCAGGCACTTGTGGCCTGCTGCGGTTTTGTGGGAATCGTACAATTTGATATTTATGTACTGGTTTATGTCATAAAAGGACTGGCGGTATTCTGGAAAGGCGATTGTATCGACGATACGGGACTGCAGTTGTGGTGTAAAAATCTGCCGTTTGGTTTCTATATGCTGCTTCACATGCTGCTGGTTTTTGTGTTTGTGCTGGCTGCGGTTGTTTTGATTTACCTGATCGGAAGAACGGCAGGCAATTACATTGCGGGAATTGCATTTGCCATTCCGGCATGCGCAGGGATTGGCTTTTTGCTAATACACATTTTTGTACATCTGTTTCAGAAGCCGATGGATGAAAATAGCCTGCCTTATTCAGAAGAGCTTTGGATTCTGGGGTGGATTTTGGCATGCGCGTGCGTGCTGTGGCGGAAAATGCACAGAGATCATTACAGAGATCTCTGACGATAGATGAGTGTAAAGGAGAGAAAGAATGCGCCTTTTGCAAAAAGAGTGTGGAAAATGTCTGCGGCATCCGTTTCTGTGGATTGTCTGTATCACATTCGGGCTGTTTCAGTTTTTGAGTATCTATACCTATGTGGGAAATGCCGGCATGAGAAAGGAACTGCGGCAGATGCATGTGGCTGTGACGGATGAGGAGACGGCAAGCCCGGAGTATGAAAGTGCCTATGCGGACTATAAAAAGACCTATGGCGGAATGTATGATACACTGGATATGCGTAAGATTCTGGAACAGAAAGAAAAAAAGAGTGGATATGAACCGCAAGGAGCCTGGGGAATGTGGATTGTGCGCAATTATGACAGGTTGCAGAAGCGGGTGGAACAGATCAGAAAAACAGGGGAAGGCACGTATGCCTTTTATCCGGGAAGTTGGTATAAACTGCACTCCACTTTGTATGGAAAACTGTGGAAGAAGCTGATTTTGCAGACCGCGGTTCTGATGATTCTTTCGATGCTGTATCTGATGGATTATGAGAGGATATATAAGACGCAGGATCTGGTTTTAGCGACCACCACCGGAAAGAAAATGATGGAAAAGAAAATGCTTGCAGGAACGTTGTGCGGGCTGTTTTATGCAGGACTGCTTACAGTGTTTACCCTCTTGGTATTTTTCGCAGAGGTTCCGTTTCAGAACCTGTGGCATGTTCCGGTGGCGGCATGTATGGTTGCAGAGCCGCGGCTGCAGATGATGTATCCGTTTGTCACGTTCTGGTGGCTGGAGCAGTGGCGTTATCTTTTGCTTGCGCTGGTGGTGCTTGTGGGACTGCTTGGGATCGTTGCGGCTGTTACTGCCGCAGTGCAGTTGTTTTTACAGAACAGTTATTTTTCGTTTGCGGTATTGGGTCTTCTTTTTATGGGGGCATATCTGCTTGCCTATGTGCAGATGGGAAATGTGTGGGATCTTATCCGGGAATTATTTAATCCCACAGTACTGTATGCAACCAGCGGAGGCTGGTTTATGGAAAATGATCTGTGCCTGTCGTTTGCAGGAAATGAATTTGCCGTGTTATTCTGCAGTGGAACGGTTGCCGTTTGTCTGCTGGTTGTGGGAAAACGCAGATACCATAGGTTGGATGTAATATAGGACCGAAGTACAATTGGCGGGGAAGTGTAAAATAGCAATGTTGAATGGAAAATGAAAAAGAGTAAGACAAAAATGCTGTAGGTTTGAAAACATACAGCATTTTTGCTAGTTTACTATACACTTTTTCCGGTATAAAGCTGATAATATTTTCCTTTGGCTGCAATGAGCTGGTCGTGATTTCCACGTTCGATGACACGGCCCTGTTCGAGTACGATGATACAATCACTGTTTCGGACGGTGGACAGGCGGTGTGCAATGACAAAGGTCGTTCTTCCGGCCATCAGTTTATCCATACCATCCTGTACGATACGCTCGGTACGGGTATCGATGGAACTGGTTGCTTCATCGAGAATCAGAACCGGTGGATTTGCGATTGCTGCGCGGGCAATCGCAATCATCTGGCGCTGTCCCTGGCTTAAGTTGGCTCCGTCTCCGGTGAGAACCGTCTGGTAGCCGTCTGGCAGCTGACGGATAAAGGTGTCAGCATTGGCAAGGCGTGCAGCCGCATATACTTCTTCATCGGTTGCATCGAGCTTACCATAACGGATATTTTCCATAACGGTTGCGGTAAACAGATGCGTATCCTGCAATACAATGCCAAGGGAATGGCGCAGGTCAGCTTTTTTGATCTTGTTGATGGTGATACCGTCGTAACGGATTTTTCCGTCCTGAATATCGTAGAAACGATTGATCAGGTTTGTGATGGTTGTTTTACCGGCACCGGTGGAGCCGACAAACGCAATTTTCTGTCCCGGGGTAGCGTAGAGATCTACGTTGTGCAGAACGATTTTTTCCGGAACATATCCAAAGTCCACATCATCAAATACGACATCTCCGGTCAGACGGATGTAATCTACGGAACCATCTGCCTGATGTACATGTTTCCAGGCCCAGATGCCGGTGTTTTCGGTGGTCTCAGTCAGAACACCGTTCTCTTCTCTGGCATTGACCAGTGTAACATATCCATCGTCGGTTTCCGGCTTCTCGTCAAGAAGTTTGAAGATTCGCTCGCTTCCGGCCAATGCCATAACCACACTGTTGAGCTGCATACTCACCTGAGAGATTGGCATGTTGAAACTCTTGTTGAATGTAAGAAAACTTGCAAGTTTTCCAAGGGTGAGCCCTCCGAAACCACTCAAAGCCATGACACCACCGATCATGGCACAGAGCACATAACTTAGATTTCCAATCTGTGCATTGACAGGTCCAAGATAGTTGGAGTAACGGTTGGCATTGTAAGCACTGTCAAACAGTTGATCGTTTAATTTGTTGAAATCTTCAATATTTTGCTGCTCGTGTGTAAATACTTTTACAACTTTCTGGCCGTTTAGCATTTCTTCGATAAAACCGTTCACTTTACCGAGATCTTCCTGCTGTGCAAGGAAGTAGCGGCTGGAAAAAGAGGCAAATTTTCCAGTTATGAACACGGTGATTGCAACCATGATCAGTGTGATGACCGTAAGCGGAATATTTAAAATGATCATATAGATAAATACGTTTACAATTGTTACCACACTGTTTAAAAGCTGTGGAATACTCTGGCTGATGACCTGACGCAAAGTATCGATGTCGTTCGTGTAGACGGACATGATGTCACCGTGAGAGTGCGTATCAAAATACCGGATTGGAAGATCCTGCATATGGGTAAACAGATCATCACGCAGATGTTTGATACTTCCCTGTGAAATATAGATCAAAAGCTTATTGTAGGCAAATGTAGCGATGACACCAAGGGCATAAAAGCCGGCCACGCGACCGATGGCACCAAGCAGAGCACTGTAATCGTCGCTGTGATTCTGAAGCATTGGGGTGATATAGTCATCAATCAGTGTCTGCATAAACATCGTTCCCTGTGTGTTGCAGAGGACGCTTAATAAAATGCCGATGATAACAAGAATATATAATACGCCGTAGCGTTTGAAAACATAACCCATCAGTCTTGCAAACAGTTTTCCCGGATTTTTGATTTTTGGTTTCGGACCTTTTGGTCCGCGTCCTGGTCCTGGCATTATGCGGCACCTCCTTCGTCAAAATCTCCGCCACCCTGTGTCTGCGATTCATACACATCACGGTAGATAGCGTTGGTCTGTAAAAGTTCTTCGTGAGTACCGAAACCGTCCAGATGACCGTCATCTAAGACGATAATATGATCGGCATCCATAACCGAAGAGATACGTTGTGCAATAATAATTTTTGTTGTGCCCGGGATTGCTTCGCGGAATGCTTTACGGATGCGGGCATCCGTTGCTGTATCCACGGCGCTGGTACTGTCATCGAGAATCAGCACTTTTGGCTTTTTCAACAGGGCGCGTGCGATACACAGACGCTGTTTCTGACCACCGGATACATTGGTTCCGCCCTGTTCGATGTGGGTATTGTATTTGTCCGGAAATGTCTGGATGAATTCATCTGCACACGCCTGTTTGCAGGCTTCGATGCATTGCTCTTCGGTTGCGTTCGGATCACCCCAGCGCAGGTTGTCAAGAATGCTGCCTGAAAAAAGCACATTCTGTTGCAGAACAACGGACACTTCATTTCGCAGCGTATCCAGATCGTAGCTGCGGACATCTTTGCCTCCGACATAGACTGCGCCTTCGTTGACATCGTAAAGGCGGCTGATCAGGTTGACCAGAGATGATTTTGAACTTCCGGTTCCACCGACGATACCGATGGTCTCTCCGGAGGCGATGGATAGATTGATATCATCCAGTACCGGAACCTCGGCAGAAGCAGAGTAGCGGAAAGTAACATGCTCAAAGCGAATGCTTCCGTCTTTGATTTCATAACATGGATCTTCCGGGTTATGCAGTGTGCTTTCTTCATTGATGACTTCTGCGATACGTCGTGCACTTGCGATACTCATGGAAATCATAACGAATACCATGGAGAGCATCATCAGGCTCATCAGAATGTTCATACAGTAGGTAAGCATTGCCATAAGATCACCGGTATCCAAAGTCGATCCAATAACCATATGTGCACCGAACCAGCTGATCAGAAGAATGCAGAAGTATACAGTAAACTGCATCAGTGGCGAGTTCCATACGACAACGGACTCTGCCCGGAAAAGCATGTTGTAGATGTTCTGGCTTGCTTTTTTGAAACGCTTTTTTTCGTAATCGCCACGTACATAGGCTTTTACGACGCGGATTGCGGATACATTTTCCTGTACACTTTCATTCAGATCATCGTATTTTTTGAACGCTTCCTGAAAGTAGTTCATGGCGCGGCGCACAATAAAGGCAAGACATCCACCGAGAAGGATGACCGCAACCAGATAGATACAGGCAAGTTTCGGACTGATGAAAAATGACATGAACATTGCTACGATCAGCGTAGATAATGCACGTACACACATACGCAGAATCATCTGGTAAGAGTTCTGTATGTTTGTGACGTCGGTGGTCAGTCGTGTGACAAGACTCGAAGTATTGAATTTGTCAATATTGGCAAAGGAATATGTCTGAATTTTTTCAAACATTGCTTTGCGCAGGTTGCGTCCAAGACCCATAGAAGCCATGGCTCCGTATTTGGCGGCCAGTAAGCCGAAGGTCAGGGAGAAGATGGCAGTGATGATCATAATGCCACCGGTTACGTAAATATGATGGGTGTCGCCTTTGTTCACACCCTCATTAATGATGGAAGCCATCAGAAGCGGAATGATCATTTCCATGATGACTTCGCAGAAGGCAAAGACCGGAGTCAGAATGGATGACTTCGTAAACTCTTTGACCTGTGCAAGTAGTGTTTTTAACATAATGTCCCCTCTTTCTGAAATATTCACAAACTTATGAAAAGCGGGTTGCTTTTTGAAAGTTAGTGTGCTAAATATATGTTAGACCATGACTTTTATATTGTCAATACAGAAAAAATAATTAAGTAGAGGAGAGCAGATATGTCTTGCAAAAATGGAAAACTGGATCATCTAGGTCACCGTTTCCGGGTCATCCACAATATGATCGACAAGTATTTTCAGAAGAACAGAGAGGCCGGCAGAGCATGCAACCTTACGAGGGCGCAGTGCGGAGCCATTCATTATTTCTATGATCATCGGGAGGAAGACATCTTCCAGAAAGATTTTGAGGCGGAATTTTCCATATCCGGGGCGACGGCTACAAATATATTAAAAGTACTGGAGCGGGAAAAGCTGATCGAACGGATTCCGATGAAGGAAGATGGGCGTCTCAAAAAAATTGTGCTGCTCGATGCGGGGGCACAGGTTCATGAGGAGGCATACACCAATATCTTGTATATGGAAAAAACTTTAACAAAAGGAATGAATGCCGATGAAATTGCAAATCTAAGGCAATTGTTGGATAAAGTAATACACAATTTGGAAGATTTGCAGGAATTGCAAGGATAATTTTGTGCAAAAATAACCACATAATATTGGCATGACTTATTGACAAGAACACAAGATATAGTGTAATCTTGTACATGCAGGAAAAATGATGCCTGTATGTGAAAAACAAAAAGCAACAGAGTCCGTTGCTTCATCATATTACTACAAAATGGGCACGATAGAGTTTGGTCCATACAGAAAATTAGGAGAGAGGGAAGATAATGAAGATCATCAAACGAAGTGGCGTTGAGGATATATTTGATGCAAATAAGATTGTCGCTGCAGTGCAGAAAGCCAATGCATCGGTTATTGATTATGAAAAATTGAGCAATGAGCAGATTGAGGAGATTGCGAACAACGTAGAAGTTGCGTGTGAGAACATGAAGCGTTCACCAAGCGTGGAAGAGATCCAGGATATGGTAGAGAACCAGCTGATGAACAAGCATGCATTTACCGTTGCGCGTAATTATATTACTTATCGTTATAAGAGAGCACTGGTGCGTAAATCAAATTCCACGGATGAGCAGATTTTAAGCCTCTTAGAGTGCAATAATGAGGAAGTAAAGCAGGAGAATTCCAACAAGAATCCTACGGTAAACAGTGTGCAGCGTGATTATATGGCAGGTGAGGTCAGCAAGGATATCACCAAGCGTTTTCTGTTGCCGGAAGACATTGTGGAGGCTCATGAAAAAGGACTGATCCATTTCCATGATGCAGACTATTTTGCGCAGCATATGCACAATTGCTGTCTTGTAAATCTTGGGGATATGCTTGAGAACGGAACGGTCATCAGTGAGACAAGAATTGACCGACCGAAGAGTTTCTCTACCGCATGTAATATCGCAACGCAGGCAATTGCACAGATTGCAAGTTCCCAGTATGGTGGACAGAGTATTTCCCTGTCACATCTTGCACCATTTGTACAGGTCAGCCGTGAAAAATTCCGTATACAGGTGCGCAGGGAATTCGAGGCAATCGGATTGGATCTTGACGAAGAAAAAATCAACAAAGTAGCAGAGCTGCGTGTAAAAGAAGAAATCAACCGTGGTGTGCAGATGATCCAGTATCAGGTCATCACACTGATGACAACGAATGGACAGGCTCCATTTATTACTGTATTTATGTATCTGGACGAGGTTCCGGAGGGACGCACCCGTGATGACCTTGCACTGATCATCGAGGAAGTTATGAAGCAGCGTATGCAGGGTGTTAAGAACGAGCGCGGTGCGTGGATCACACCTGCATTCCCGAAGCTGATCTATGTGCTGGATGAGGATAACATCCACGAGGATTCCAAATATTGGTACCTCACAGAGCTTGCAGCGAAATGTACTGCCAAGCGTATGGTTCCGGATTACATCTCAGCCAAGATCATGCGCCAGTTAAAAAACGGCAATGTTTACACCTGCATGGGATGCCGTTCCTTCCTTACCGTTGAGGAGAAACAGAAGAACCCGGACGGTTCCTACAAGTTCTACGGTCGTTTTAACCAGGGTGTTGTTACCATTAACCTTGTAGATGTAGCCTGCTCCTCAGACGGCGATTTTGATAAGTTCTGGCAGATTTTTGACGAGCGCCTCGAGCTGTGCCACAAGGCCCTGATGTGCCGCCACAACCGCCTGAAGGGCACATTGAGCGACGCCGCGCCCATCCTGTGGCAGTATGGCGCGCTGGCCCGCCTGAAGAAGGGCGAGCCCATCGACAAGCTGCTCTACGGCGGCTATTCCACCATCAGTCTGGGCTACGCGGGCCTGTATGAGTGCTGCAAGTATATGACCGGCAAAAGCCACACCGACCCTGCCGCCAAGCCGTTTGCGCTGAACGTTATGCAGCACATGAACGACGCCTGTACTAAGTGGAAGAACCAGCACAACATTGATTTCAGCCTGTACGGCACGCCGTTGGAGTCCACGACCTACAAGTTTGCCAAGTGCCTGCAGAAGCGTTTTGGGCTTGTGCCGGGCATCACGGACCGCAATTATATCACGAACTCCTACCATGTCCACGTGACCGAGCAGATCGACGCCTTCACGAAGCTGAAGTTCGAGAGCGACTTCCAGAAGCTCTCCCCGGGCGGTGCCATCAGCTATGTGGAGGTGCCCAACATGCAGGACAACCTCGAGGCCGTTATCAAGGTCATGCAGTTCATCTACGACAACATCATGTACGCCGAGCTGAACACCAAGAGTGACTACTGCCAGGTCTGCGGCTACGACGGCGAGATCCAGATCGTGCCCGAGGACGGCAAGCTGGTCTGGGAATGCCCCAAGTGCCACAACCGCGACCAGAACAAGCTGAACGTCGCCCGCCGCACCTGCGGCTACATCGGCACCCAGTTCTGGAACCAGGGCCGAACCGCTGAGATTAAGGACAGAGTGCTGCATCTGTAATAGAATAAGTTAGCCCCCGACACCTGCCGCTGTACGGTATTATGTCGGGGGCTTATTATTTTGTAGGGGAGGCATTTATCCCTTCCTGGGTGCATTGCGCCAGCTGCAGGAAGAGTAAGTCCGAGAACCTGCGCCGGGCCTTGCGGTGCCATGCAGTAAGGGCCGCAGATGTGCGGCCCGGCACTGTAAAATAAGCACCCTCTTGCGGGAAAGCCTGCGGGTCGGGCATGCCTGGCCCCTGCCGCATCGCATAGCAAAACAGGCAGGCCGCCAATGCTGACGGTCTGCCTGTTGCTGTATGCAGTTGTGAATTTTACTTCGCGTACTCGGTTGCTCGGCTCTCGCGGATGACGCTGACCTTGATCTGACCGGGGTAATCCAGCTCGTTCTCGATCTTCTTGGCGACATTGCGTGCCAGCAGAATGACCTCGTCGTCGCTGACCTTGTCGGGCTGGACGAGGATGCGGACCTCGCGGCCTGCCTGCACGGCGTAGGAGCTCTCGACGCCCTCAAAGCCGTTGCAGAGGGCTTCCAGCGTTTCCAGACGCTTGATGTAGCTCTCCATGTTCTCGCGGCGGGCACCGGGACGGGCAGCGGAAATCGCGTCGGCGGCCATGATGATGAACGCCAGCGTCGTCTTGGGCTCCACGTCGCCGTGGTGGGCCTCGATGGCGTGGATGACCTGCGGGTTCTCGCGGTATTTCTTGCAGATGTCAACGCCGATCTGGACGTGGGTGCCCTCGATCTCGTGGTCAAGGGCTTTGCCGATGTCATGCAGCAGACCGGCGCGGCGGGCCAGCTGGACATTGACACCCAGTTCACCGGCCATCAGACCGGCCAGCCAGGCCACCTCGAGAGAGTGGCTCAGGACGTTCTGGCCGAAGCTCGTGCGGTACTTCAGGCGGCCAATGAGCTTGACAAGGTCAGGATGCAGGCTGTGAATGCCAAGCTCCATGACGGCCTTGTCGCCTTCGCGCTTCATCTGGATTTCCAGCTCGCGGCGGCACTTGTCCACGGTCTCCTCGATGCGGGCCGGGTGGATGCGTCCGTCGGTAACCAGTTTGTGGAGCGAGAGCCGGGCGATCTCACGGCGCACCGGGTCGAAGCAGGAAAGGATGATGGCCTCCGGAGTGTCGTCCACGATGATCTCTACGCCGGTAGCGGCTTCCAAGGCGCGGATGTTGCGGCCTTCGCGACCGATGATGCGGCCCTTGATGTCGTCCGATTCG
>ERZ824480.2415-NODE-2415-length-14127-cov-5.921404_pt1 | contig 14127 bp, 10 predicted proteins | sample MGYA00519861_ERZ824480 | MGnify/ENA primary metagenome ERZ824480 (study PRJEB31778, sample SAMEA3449152) | human gut metagenome | biome: human gut; feature: human-associated habitat; material: faeces | place: United Kingdom | collected 2010/2012 ... | reverse complement strand
TTTTGACTGGGACTTTGGCGATGATAAGGGAGAGGTTTTCAATGGTGGAAGACATGTTTCCTATTCTTATGAAACTCCCGGTTTTTATACAGTTACCCTACACGTAACTAACTCTGCCGGTTTAGACCTTACCGTAGATAAGACTCTGGTAGTTTGTGATTATGGGCATACGGCATTAGCCGATACAATATATAACTTAATCGATTACTACATACCTTCAGAAATATCCGATGGTATGACCAGGGAAGAGAAATCTATATACATCACTAAATGGCAATATTATATTGGACCGCTAGTAAACCATGCAATAGCACCAGATAAATATACTGATGAATTATGGTATGAAGCACTAGAAAACCAATTAATAATGGAATTGGCAGCATGGGACTTTCTTAATGTGAAGATACTTAATCTATTGACAAGTACTTCCGAATACCTAAGTCAAATTACATCTACCAAAGAGCAAACTGGTGATGGTACTTCTAAACCTGAACTTGCCCGAGGTGATAGGATTAAACAAATCACTACTGGGCCCACTGAAGTTCAATATTATGACACTCTGGCAGAAGCTGCAAGCTCATTATGGAAAACACTTTCTCAAGCAATGCAACCAGGTGGCTTAATAGATGAATTAAGAAAGAACCTTTGTATGTTAGCTTCAAGATTAGAAATATACCTGCCGTTCTGTGATTCTGTATCACGAACCGTAGTTCCTCGAGTAGTTAACCGAAGGCAACCGGGTGTATTGGATGGACCTAATCCAAGTACTCCTGTGAAAGGTGGTAATAAATCAATCCTTACTGAGTTATGACAAAAGAACCCTGGAGAATGGTAAAGAACCGCTCTTGGGATAGGTACAAGAAAATTATCACTGACTTCTTAGATTGGGATGCCGGTAGACAAACAATCACTTGGGCAAAAAACGTTAACCAACTTCTCAGCCATGCTGAGGATAGTATACCTAAATATTATAACATCCAAATCGAAGCATTATGTTACTACAATGCTTTCAGAAACTGGCCTATCAACAAGGCAACTATCACTGGGGAATTGGATGACGAAAACTTATCAATACTAATTTCTAAATCTTATATAGAACAAATCGGTTATCTTACACCGGAAGGTTATTGGGATTTTAATTGGGAACAAGATAGGTTTGTAATCAACGGTATAGTTTATAAGCCATCAGGTGATACTCAAACGGCTCAAGCTAAGGATGAGGCTTTAGTTTTCATGATTATCCTAAAGAGAGACCGAGATACCAAAGTTGAATTTGTAGAATAAAAATAAAGTATATGGCAAAGATGTTAGTACTGAGGTGGACACCAATTACTACAAACAGTGGAATTTGGTTTGATAGTAATCTGGTTATCCTCAATGGTACCTCTGGAGTTCATATTGAAATGAAAGGTAATGGCAATGATGTAACGGCATTTCAATCGATGACCGGAAACAAATTTGTCACCTGCTTTCAAGATTACTTCGGGGATATCTGGGATAAAATAATACCTCATCCTGGTATAGGCCAGGTAATAAAGTTCCGTGTAAATAGGCTTCCTGATTATGCTTGCATACGGGGAGATATTGAGGACGGTGGAGATGTAGACCCCGAAAATCCGGATGTACCAATGAATGCCTTCTGTGGTTCAGAGGGAGAACCATTCAGGGATATCGATTCTGAATTCTTACTGGGTCGTCAACGTGCAGTAATTAATCCTTAAATTTTATAAAATATGTATGTAAGTAAGTATTATACCTGCGAAGAAATAGACCAGCGGTTATTACAGGGTTACTATGATGACTTTGTTCGTGCTGGCTTTGCCGGAACTATTAATGAGTTCTGGGCCTTCGTACTTTCTATCAAGGATAAGGTAGATAAGAAAGAAGGTTATGGCTTATCTAAAAACGATTTTACCGACGAGCTTAAGGCTAAGTTGGATGGAATCGAGGAGAAAGCAAACTACATCACTAAAGTTTCAGAGCTTGAAAATGATCTCAAGTTCCAAACTGAAGAGGATGTTAAGAAGGCAATCAGTGACCTGGTTGATGGTGCTGATGATGCTCTTGATACTCTTAAGGAGTTGGCAGAAGCCTTGGGCAATGACCCCAACTTTGCAACAACTATCACAAATAAACTTACCGAGCTTCGTACTTCTCTTAGCGAGGAAGTAAGTCGTGCTAAGGAAGCAGAAGCTGCATTGGGTGCTGCTATTGCTGCGGTAGATGATAACTTGAAATATGCTGCTGAACAGTTAATCAACAAAATTGATACTGTTAAGGCAGACTTGAAAGCTGATATTGCTCGGGTAGAAGCTAAGGCAGATAAAAATGCCGAAGACATTAAGGATCTCAATGATAAGGTAAACGATAAGAGCGATGAGATTAAGGATGAACTTAAGAGCCTCATCCAACAAGAAAAGGACGAACGTATCGCTGCCGATAACGAAATCAAGGAAAGTGTAAATGAACTCAAAACTCTTCACATCAATGACAAGGCTGCTCTTGAAGCCAAGATTGCTGAAGAGGTATCTAATCGTACGAATGCAGATACTATTCTGGATTCTAAGATTAATGAGGAAATCACTAATCGCCAATCAGATACTCAAGCATTGCAGAGTAAGATTGACCAGGAAGCAGTAGACCGTCATTCTGAGGACCAAGTTCTTCATAATGAAATTTCTAAAGAGGTAGCTGACCGTACTAATGCAGATAATGCTTTGCAAGGTAAAATTGACCAAGAGGCTCAAGCTCGTACCTCTGCAGACCAGGTACTTCAGAATAATATTGATTCCGAAGCTACTGCTCGTGCTGCTCAGGATTTGGTTTTGGATCATAAGATTGAGGATGTAAAACTCCAAGGTCAAGCAGATAAGACTCAACTGTTAGAAGCTATTGCTACTGAAACTCAGGCTCGTAAAGATGCAGATACTGCTCTTGATAATAAGAAGGTAGATAAACGTGAAGGTTATTCATTGACTAAGAATGACTTTACGGATATTCTCAAAGCTAAGCTTGACGGTATTGAAGAGAAAGCCAATTACATTACCAAGCTCTCTGAGTTGATTAATGATATGGACTTCCAAAATGAAGAGCAAGTTAATGCTGCTATTCAGAAAATTGTAGGTTCTGCTCCCGAGGTACTTGATACCTTGAAGGAAATTGCCGATGCTCTTGGTAATGACCCCAACTTTGCAACAACTATCACCAAGAAGTTAGCTGCCTTAACTGAGGAGATTAACCAAGAGAAGGAAGACCGTATTGCTGGTGATGCTGCAAACAGTGCAGAGGTAGCTACTGAAAAAGCAGACCGCATTGCTGCAGATACTGCTCTTGAAACTAAACTGAAAGAATATATCGACAATAAATCCACTGCTGGTGATACTGCTCTTAATGTAGTTAAGGATAACTTGAACAAGGAAATCCAAGACCGTAAAGATGCAGATGCTGCAATCCAGGCAAGCTTGGATAAGGAAATTGCCGACAGAAAGACTGCTGATGAGGCTTACACTGTAAGTTTGAATAACGTAAACAAACGTGTTTCAGAATTGGCTTTGAGCATTCAGGATTCTATTAACACTCTTCGTAATGAACTTACGGAACAGGTTAATGCGAATACTACTGCTATCGCTACTAATCAGCACGATATCGAAAGAAACTCAGAAGCCATCACTAACTTAACCAAGACAGTAGGTGATAACTACAAGGAGGTTAAGGATATGATTAACGAGGAAATCGTTGACCGTACCAATGCTGATAGTGGTTTGAGTTCTCGTATCGATAATGTAAATATCGACCTTAACACTGAACGTGTTGAGAGAACAGCTGCAGACCAAGTTCTTCAGGTAAATCTTGATAAAGAAGTAGCAGACCGTACTGCTGCTGATAAAGCCTTGTCTACAGAATTCACTGCTAAGTTGGATAATACCAAACAAGCTTTGGAATCAGAGGTAGGTAAATTGAATACCAAGATTGACCAAGAGAAAACGGATAGAGCTGCGGCTGATACTGCATTGGGAGTTCGTATTGATTCTCTAGAGGCAGGCAATACGACTGCTATGAATGACCTTAAAGAACAGGTTAAGAATAATACCACTGCAATTAATACAGAGAAAGACCGAGCAATTGCCAAGGAAACTTCTCTTGAGGCAAAGATTGATACCAATCTTCAGAATCACAAGGATGACATGGCTGCTATCAACCAGGATATCCTTACTGAGAAGAACGAACGTTTGGCAGGTGATACTCTGTTGCAAACCAATATCGATAAGGAGGCCACAGAACGTGCTAATCAAGATACCCTTATTAATAATGCTATTGCTCAGGAAAAGGCAGACCGTACTGCTGCAGACCAGGCAATGGATAATAAGAAGGTAGACAAAGTAGATGGCAAGGGTCTTTCTGCAAATGATTTTACCGACCTTCTGTATGCTAAACTTGATGGCATCGAAGAACATGCTAACTACATTACGAAGGTATCAGAATTACTCAATGATTCTGATTTCCAGAATGCAGAACAAGTAGAGGCAGCTATCCAAAAGATTATTGGTTCTGCACCTGAAGTACTTGATACTCTAGCAGAGATTGCTAAGGCATTAGGGGATGACCCAAATTTCGCTGCAACTATGACTGCTAAGCTTACTGAATTAGAAAATAAGCTTACTGCTGAAAAGAACTTGCGTGAACAAGGAGACGATAACCTGCAACAATCTTTCACTAACCTGAGTACTACTCTTACCACAACTGTAAATGATTTGAGGACTTTCGTTAGTGAAACTCGTACAGAGTTGTTAACTTCTCTGAATGCTACCAATGCTTTGGTAAATCAGAACTCGGCAAATATCCAACGTAACTTGGAACTAATCCAGGGTATTCAAGATAACGTTAATGGTAATTACACTGCCATCAAGGATTTGTTGGAAAGTGAAATTGCTGCTCGTAAATCCGAAGATATCCGATTGGAGGCAAAAATCGACCAGAATACTTCTGACCTCAATACAGAAAGGGAAGAAAGAATTGCTGCTGATAAAGTTCTCCAGGATAATATCGATGCAGAGGAAGCTGCTCGTATTGCAGAAGATAAGAAAATCAATGCTCGTATCGATAAAGAAATCCAAGACAGAACCGATGCCGATACTGCATTGGATAATAAATTCACTGCAATTACCAATGACCATGAGGAAAGATTGGTAGCTGAGGAAGGTACTTCTGATGCTTTGCCTGGTACCATGGTTACAGATGTAAGTGCTGTAACTCGTAACGCTACTCAACTTACATTCAAGGTAAAAACTTCTACTAAAGACCAAGAGAATAATCAGTATGGTGATGAGGTAGAGGCAACTAAGAACCTTTTGCCAGTTACTCAAACTCTTGCCGGAGTTATGTCTGCTGCAGACAAGGTTAAACTTGATGGCTTAGACCCCAATGCTATTACCGAAATCTCAGCAGCTTCTGATGCTGATAAGGTTACAGTTACAGTAACTAAGGATAATGGCTTGAATGATGACACTACAGATACTTTCGATTTACCGGTAGTATCGGCAGATAAGGCTGGTACTATGACTGCGAAAGATAAAGTAGAATTGGACAGAATCAATACCGCTAACTTTGCTTTGGGTGCAGTTACTCCTAATGAAACTACTGTAGGGATTGCTGCTACTAAGACTAATGTTGAAGACGGTACTACGGTTCAGAACCCAATCACTTTGCCTTCATCAACTTCTGAAAAGGCTGGTGTACAATCAGCAGCTGATAAGAAGTTGTTCGATTCTATACCAGATAATGTTATAGTTGGGTTTGATGGAAGGGCTCAACAGTCTAATATGGTAGATCTCTACTTAGATTTATATACTGTAGATGAAGAGAGTGGGATATATAAAAGTAACCCAGAAGAATCGAATAGAAGACATATAAACATCCCTCCAGCAACTAATAAGCTTGCGGGTGTAATGACTGCAGCAGATAAGGTAAATCTTGATGAGACATTACCAGATGCTATTGCTCAAGAGGTTCAAGACCGTAAAGATGCAATCGAGGCTTTGACTAATTCCTCTACAGCTGCTCTAAACAAGGAAATCCAAGACCGTAAAGATGCCGATACAGCCCTTGATACTAAGTTCACTAAAGCAGTAGCCGATGAAGCAAAAGCCCGTACGGATGCTGACACTGCATTGGGTGCAAGAATCGACAAAGAGATATCCGATAGAACCGCAGCAGATACCGCACTTGATAATAAATTGCAGGCAAATATTGATGCTCTAGAAGCTAAGCATGATGCCTTTGTTGCTACGAAAGGTAAAGCTAATGGCTTTGCTTCTCTTGATGCTAATGGTACGGTACCGGCTAACCAATTGCCATCATACGTAGATGACATCATTGATGTATATGCTACTTATGATAAATCTGCTACGGGAGAACTTACGAATATCAAATTGTATTCGGATGCTGCTCATCAGAATGCTATCACTGGAGAGGTAGGTAAGATTTATATCAATATTACCAATGGTGAACCTCCTTACCAATTCCGTTGGACAGGTACTATCTTTGCAAGGGCAGATGCTCAGGTACTTATCCTTGGACAAATTACAGGTACTGCTTTCGATGGTGGTAGAGGTAAAGAATTGGAAGACCAGGTAGCTTCTCTGAAGGCTAATGGTGCATCTCATTTTGATAATAACACTTACCAAGCAAGTACAGTACGACTGAATTTCAAATGTTGGTTTGGTAATGGTAATATTCGAGATCATTATTCTCAGATTACTGCTGCTACAGCTTCTCAGGCTGGTGTAATGACTGCTGCTGATAAGGTTAAGCTTGACACTACCCTACCTAATCAGATAGCTACCGAAACTACCAATCGTACTAATGCCGATAATGCAATTACGGTTAAGATTAACAGTTTCCCTGACCATATCCTTGGTAGAGATTTGGAGAACTCAGGTAATTTAATTAATCTGATTACTTCTGCTACTAAATTAACCATAGGTTATTGGTGGACAGAAAGGAAAGAGGATGGTAGTTTCCAGGTAAACGAAACTCAACATACTTTCGATATTCCTGCAGCTACACAAACCGTAGCCGGTGTAATGACTGCAGCCGACAAGAAGAACCTGGATAACACAGTTACTGGGTTGGCAAATGAAATTACTAACAGAACCAATGCTATCAATTCTCTTAGAACAGAATTGAAAACTTACATCGATGAAGCAGTAGGTAATACTGATACCGATTTAACGGCATTGGAAACCAAGGTAAATCAGCATATTGCCAATAAGAGCAATCCTCATGGAGTAACCAAGGCTCAGGTAGGTTTAGGTAATGCCGATAATACCTCGGATGCTAACAAACCAGTATCTACCGCTCAAGCTTCTGCCATTGCCGATGCTAAGGCTGCTGGTACTGCTGCTCAGACTTCTATCAGTAACCATGCAGGTAGAAAGGATAATCCTCATTCAGTAACTAGAACCCAGTTGGGATTGGCAACTACCGACCAGGTAGTATTTGCTAAGACTACTGCTCCTTCTGGTTTCTGGAAAGAGTCTTCCGATGAAAGATTGAAATCTAACATCAAACCGTTAACCCATACTCTGGAACAAATTTGCAGTATACCTACAGAATCCTTTATCATGGATGGTAAGGAAGATGAAGGTACCATTGCACAAGGTTTGGAAGCAGCTGGGTTTAATAACTACGTAGAAGAAGACCCAAGAACTAAGGATTCAGTTCCTAATCCTGAGGAATTCGAAACGGTTGTTATCGACGGTGAAGAATACGTATTGGTAAAACAAGTTAAGTACCATAAGATGTCTACTCTGGCAATCGAAGGTATCAAACTTCTTTACGATGAGATTAAGGCTTTGAAGGCTGAAATCTCAGAACTCAGAAATCTTAAAGATGTAGATTAATATGGGAGAGATAGCAACATGGAGTGCTGTCAAAACTAAAGTAGGCCTTGGTAAGACAGGTAATGACTGCCCTACCAAGGCTGAATTGTTAGCACTCACCCCTACAGGAACGGGGGAAAGTTACGTTGGCTTGGAAATCTCCAATGCTAGTTCCTATGGAAATAACGAGGGTGTTAAACTCGAAGATATTCATAAGGTAACCTATAAGTATACTTTTACCCTTGCTAATACTACTCTAAATTTTACTGCTTTAGGTGGGTCTCCTACCAATGCAGATAAAGGCTTTGGAGGAACCTCTAATCGGGAAAAGTACTTAGATGGTGTAGCTACTGGTATTAAAGAGAATGTAAATTACTCTGCTTCTGGTAACTATCCTTCTTGGATATCTTGGTCCGATGCCGGAGGTTGGGTTGCTCAAGAGAACTTAGATTTAACTGCAAGGTCCAAGACTGATGGAGTATTACTCCAACAGGGCTCTGGTAAAACTTTTGCTATCGGTTGGTCTCAGGCAGCAGCATCTCAAAGTTGGACTCAGACTTTCTCAGTGAATCCAACATCAATGTCATTTGGGGCAACTGGAGGAACGAAAACATTTACTGTAACTTCTTACAAACAAGAGTACAGAAATGGGCATACTTATGGTAGTCAGGTTTCTTTAAGTTATACCCGGGCTAATACAGGAGTTACTGGTACTGGTACTTCGGTAACTATGGCCAATAATACTTCTACTTCGGCAAAGTCTGGTAGTGTAGTATTAACTCAAGCAGAAACCAATAAGAAGTTAACCATTAGTTGTTCTCAATCTGCAGGTTATAGAACCTATAGTGAAATCACAGTAAGTGGTGGAGCAGTATCAGATATCCCAGCATCAGGAGGAACAAGGAGTTCATTTACAACAGCTCCAAGTTATTCACAGACTTGGGGATGGAATGGTTCTACTACGGGAGGAGGTACGATTACATCTGGTGCTAGTATTTCTTATGGTACTGCCGTTAGTGCAAGTTCTTTGGGAACTACATCTAAGGCTAGAACAAGAGTAGGCTCCCTTACTTGTACAGTATCTCTGAATGGTAAATCGAAATCTATAACCCTTGATGTATATCAGGCAGCGAATTCAATTACCAGTACTACCGATGGTACACCAGTAATAAGTTTATCGGCAAATTCATACTCTATCTCTAATTCAGGAGGTAGTGTTAATATTTATGCCAGTGTAAGTATACCTACTACCAACCATTGGAGTTCAGGGTCAACAAGTGCAGGTTCTTCGAAGAGTGCTACACCTACGGTTAGTGCAAGTGGTACTGGATTTAGTTTGAATTCAGCTAAGACGGTACTTACTGCTACAGAGAACACGGGTACTTCAAGTAGAAGTTGTACAGTAACTGCATCCTATAGTGGGGCAACTACTAAAACCATCACAGTTACTCAGAGTGCTGCTTCAGTATCTTATAAGTATTACTTGGCATTTACTTCCCCTACTGGTTCTAGAACTACTTCCAGAACCGGATTATCAGCTTTGGGAGGTAATAATTTTACAGTTGATGTAGCTTATTCTTTTAAGACTAAGGTAATAAACGGTTCTGAAATAAGTACAAGATACCCATTAGCTTTAACTGTAACCTCAAAACCAAGTTGGGTTACAAATGTAGCAATTACAACGTTATCAAGTGATAATGGAAACTATGGGTTAACCTTAACCTTAACAGAGAATACCGTAGAATCAACAAGGTCAGGTACCATTAAATTAAGGCAAGCAGAAAACGATGATGACGGTTGGGAGCTTACAGTCAACATAACTCAGAATGCTGCAGTGATTACCTATGAATATTACTTTAGTGTTTAAAATACAACACCATAGTATTTTATAATGTATTAGAGAAATCAAAAACTTATTTATTAACTTTCTAAAACTAAATTTCTAAAACTAAACCGTTATGGGAGTCGAAGTTAAAGGTGCTGGCGATGGCGTAGTAATCGCGGATAGAGGTTGCAATGATTGCAACTATGGTCGTAACAACTCAGGCTGGGGTTCTGGTTGGGGTGCAGTCGGTGGTGCATTGGTAGGTGGTGGCTTTGGTGCTGCTGCAGTTTCCGTATGGGACAAAATCAATGACACCAAGGCTGACATCCAGAAAGTAGAATCTACTGTTCAGGAAGCAAAGGCAGGTATCTACAAGGATATCTCTGATGCTGCTAGAGGAGTAACTCAGGAAATCAAGTGCCTCATCGAGAACACTGCCAAAGACCAGGAGATTGCTCGCCTTAACCGGGTAGTTGATGCTCAAAGAGACCAGAACATCATTAGCCAGGTAGTTGCTGCATTGAAAGGCACCACTACTACACCGGCTTAAATTTGCCAAAAACTAAGATGATTGAAAAGGAGTGCATCTAACCGGTGTACTCCTTTTTTCGTTTTAACCCAATAACTAAGGAATTATGGAACAAGAACAACTCACCGAATTTAAGATACAATTGGCATTACCCGCTCCTAATATAGAGATTGCACAAGAAGTAGCAAACAAAGCTCAGGTACTCATAAATCAATTTGGATACTATCAATTCTTAAACCTGGTAGACTTCATGCAGAAGAATCCAGGTGCAGTTTCATTTGGTTTAAATTTAATAAATAAGAAGTAACATGGACGATAAGATGATTTTTCAAAAGTTGCAGAAAGGGGATATAATCTTCTCCTTAGAAAGAGACAGACGTGCTCTCTATCCTATCTTTGACCAAGCAAGGATTCTGAAGGTAGGTGAAAGTAAACCCATGGCATCCATGGTTAAGGATGGATTTGTAAATAGCCTTGAACTTGTGATACAGGATTCAGTATCTCAAATCACAATCTATTTGCCATCTCAGGCAGAGGAAGGTATTTACAATGGTATTTATTATACCACTAACCTGGACAACATTGTCAGCGAAGTTTCTAATCAGAAACAGAATGCAGTGAACATCCTTAATAACCGGGAAAGGTATGAGGCGATTGTATCGGAATGTGATAAAATTTTAGGCTCTATCAATTACAAAGAACCCAGTAAACCAGCTCCTGAGTTCGAAGAATTTAAAGCCTACATGGGTAATGTGGATGTCCGATTAAATAGGTCAGAAGCACTCCTGGAAAAAATTGCCGAAGAGCTGGGATTATTTAAAGACAAGTAACATGCCAAGTAAGTCGGTTAATATTAATATATCGACTCCAATTGGTCCACTAGAAATATACGTAGATAAACGAGAACAAGCTCGTGCAGAAAGGTTGATTGCTCAGACTCCAAGTATCTTAACAAAAGGCTATGCGAAAGGTACCGAGAAGTTTGGCAATCAACTTCTTCGTATAGTAAGGCGTAGTTTAAATACTGGTATACCTCCAAAGGGTTCTGGAGTATCTTGGCCAAAACATTCTCCAGGTACCATTAAGAAGTATGGAGAACATACAATGCTAAACCTTACTGGTCAATATGCAAAGTCCGTTACCATAGTAAAAGGTAAGAAGAGGACTTTCGTAGGATTACCAATTGGAATCAGGAAGATTACCTACACAGGTAAGACTTCAAGAAAAACTTTGAATCAGATTGCTATCATGCTCGAGTATGGTAGCAGAGATGGTAACTTACCACCTCGTCCTCTCTGGGGTCCTGCATTTAAGGCTGCAGGTGGAAAGGTAGCCTTACAAAAGGAAATACGAAATGAAATCAGAAAAGAAATAAGGAGGGTAAAATAATGGCAGCAGATTTTGAAATATCCGCATTATCCGGAACAGGTACTGCCACTATTCGTGTAAAACCGAAGGCAATAAATGAAGACCGAGATAATATCAAAGAACAGATCCTCAAGGTAGTAGTACAGGGAGTAGAAAGGGAAGTAACCTTGGTTCAGAAAGCTAACACTACCCCTGCAGAATCCTGGAATACATACTGGAGTATTTCTCCAGACGTAACTGCCCATACCTTTGATGGTACTAAAAAGGGTGAGACTTTAGAGATAGAGGTATACAGCTATCAACAAAAGTTCCTCAACAATGTACCTCAGGATGAATATAGAGCTGTAGATTGGAAAATCGAAACTACCGTAGACTGGTTAGAAGTAACCCAAGAGGTAGGCGAAGGTAATAAACCAGGAAAGGCTATTATTAAAACTCTATCAAGAAATGGGGAGTATCAGTCGGGTACCTATAACCCAATTGAAAGGACTGGAGTAGTTAAGATAATTCAGAGTGAAAAATTTGAGAAAGCTATCAATATAACCCAATCTCCAAGTGTTCGAGTAGTTACCTATGAAATTAGACCAGTAGCAGGATTAGGTCACTCTGCAGCAAATAATCCTGCTGTGAAGACTGCTACCTTTAGGGGTTACATAGTGTACACCATAAATGGAGAAGAGGTAGCTACGTTTATTAGACCCTTCAGAGTACCTAAGATTGGGGAAACAGTTAATGGTACTATCCCAAACCAAAGTGGAGACCCTATTCCTTGGAAACTATGGTTTACGAATTACCCCTCAGCAGCAACGACCAGTGTTGATGAATTAACCTGTACTATCCATTATGACTGTAGGTTTTTTGGAATTTTATATACCTTAGTAGTAGAGGCTCAAATACAAGTAGGAGATGGTACAGTAAATTGGGTAAATGCTGATGAAGGACTTAGAGTTATTCCTGATTAAGCTTAATTATGGTAAATTCAGAAGAAGTAGTTGAGAGAACATTCTATATATGTCTCCTCAGCACCATGTTAGAAATGGGTCTTACCTTAAATCCAGAAGACTTCTTGCCCTTGTCTCAAGAAAACGAAAAACGTTTTGCAGAGGCTATCAAGGGTATGCCTAAGTTTATACCCTTGTTTGGTATAGGAAACAATCAGGTAAAAGGACCCAAGACTCTCCCCAGAATAACAATCGAACTGCAAGGTTATTATGCTGGTGATATTGGAGTGAACAAATATATCATTGGTGATAAGTTAGAAGACGGTAATTACCAAGCTTCAGAGTTTCCCTATGAGACTAAAGATATCACAGTTGATATACACCTCGTTTCTCAAACACAAGCCGATATGAGATTATTGCATACAATCTTATATGCTGGCTTACCTGCTAGAGGATATGTAAGACCATACTTTAATGACTTAGAGGAATGGAGCAAGGGCAGGCTTGACCCAACCGGAAACCTATTCATTGAAATTGGTAATTATTATGACCATCCAGATGTAGAACATGGTATACTTGAGAAGGTATATACTTACGTATGTAAAGATGGTATTCTCCCAGAAAAGCTTTTGGAAGAAGGTACACTTACACCTATCAAAGATATTACTGCTCTCATTGGATTGTTCGAACAAAACGAAAATGAAATGCTAGAGTTGAAGATACCTAAGGAATAGGTACAATACTCTAGGGTATAAATTAAACGAGTAATTAACTTTAATCACAATAGAATTATGCCAACTTCACCTCATGTAGATTTTAAGTTTAAGAACAACAATGTTCTTCAAACTACTCCTATGTTAGGAGTTTCTTGTGTATTGGCTAGAACTACTAAGGGCCCATACGATGACCCCTCAGAAATCATCTCTACTTTCTCTCAGTTTCAAAGAATTTATGGTTCTGAGATTGTGCCAGATGGTTCTGTATCAAATATCGAAAAAGCCTTGACAGGTGGTTCTAAGCTTCGTGTTATTCGAGTACTTGGTAAGGGAGCTACCCAGGGTACAGTGGCTGCAACTGCAGCAAGTAAAACAAAGGCTGCTGCTAAATCCGAAGAGGAAGGCATAGTACCGGCTTCTGCTGCCCCAGACCCAGCTACACCTGCAGCACTCATTACCATTACCTCAAGTGGAGTTACTTATAGCTTAGGCTTGGTAACTAAAGGTTATGGGGACCCAATCGGTAGTACTGATAGTTTCCAGGTGGGTTTCTACAAACAAGCTAACACCTTGTATTACAAAATCTATTCTGGCAATGGTCAAGTACTTGAACAAGGTCCAGTAATCACTTACAAAACTGCCGATGAAAATAATGATACTTCGGTAGATTACCTTGCTCTTAGTGCATTTGCTAAGAACTCAGAATATATTAAGCCGGTAGTAGTTGCTGGTTCTTCTTTCGAGAATCTTATCAAATGGCTTACTGATAGTGTAGATGGTACAAAGAATGCCGTTACATTAACTGTAGGTGGTGCTGCTCCTACAGAAGATGAAAAGAAGTTTACCGGTACTATCGGTTCTGCAGGTT
>ERZ824480.2414-NODE-2414-length-14130-cov-3.918508_pt1 | contig 14130 bp, 12 predicted proteins | sample MGYA00519861_ERZ824480 | MGnify/ENA primary metagenome ERZ824480 (study PRJEB31778, sample SAMEA3449152) | human gut metagenome | biome: human gut; feature: human-associated habitat; material: faeces | place: United Kingdom | collected 2010/2012 ... | reverse complement strand
ATAGATGCCGTAAACGGCACCTGCAAGGAGCGCGTTGCTTCCCTTATCTTTTTTGATGATCTTGACCGTTGCTTCATCCGGCCAGTCTACCTCCAGGTTCAGCTCCAGTGTATCGGTATAATATCCAAAGCCGATATCCTGGCTGTTCGCCAGCTTTAAGAGCATGGCATGGAAATTAAGCGGATAGTTGGATGTGATCGCATATTTTCCTTTCAGGCTTCCAATATTCTGGGTGGTTGCTTCCAGATGGAATTTTTCACCGCCCTTTACGCTCACATTTCCGGTCCCGGTTTTTCCTGTCGTCTCATTTACAAGGGAGACCCCGTTTTCCAGATGGACCGTGATCACAAAAGCCGCATTTGCCTTCCATGTAAATGTCGGGCTCTGGTTTCCATTTGCAGAAGCACTGAGCCCTGGTGTCAGTTCCATGGTCGTTGGATCCGGCATCTTTGAAAGGGCTGCCTTGATCTCTTTTAACATGTTTTTGGCAGTTGTCGAAAGGGAGCCGCCAAATCCGGATTCCCCGTCATATAAATAATCGACCAGATAATGCTGCATTGCACGGGTCTCGGAGGAACAGCCGTATTTTTCCATGATGGATTTGATATTATAGCCGTTGAATGTGCCGCCCCATCCGGGACCGCCATATCCGTAAAACATGGCCTTCCTTAAATAACGGTCATCGCCGCCTTCATCCAGTTCGACCATATTTTTATAAGTCGTTCCACTTGGCGGGGACTGTTTACTGTGCTGCATGCAGTATGCATAGACGGTATAAGTCTTTCTGCCTGCTTTGTAACGGATATACTTATAGGAATCATTTCCGCCCTGTCCCATAACAGAATCAAAAGGATGCAGTTTTCCATCTGAATAATAGTAATAGGTATTAGCTTCAATGTCTGTTGAATCATCCCACAAGTCTCCATCGGAAGCTGCCACGGTACTAATACCGCCCTCAGCCTGGTCATATAGCACACTTAATGCAACATCATCTTCCGGCATCTCAAAGCTGAAGGAATTTGTTCCCTCATCGTAGCTTACTTCTGCATACAGAAGATCTTCGGTATTCTCTGTCTGGTTTGCTTCGACAAGACTTGTTCCCACTGCGATCAGGCTTCCCTGAGGGATATCACCGGAAAAGTTGACCGTCTCCCCCGTCTGGTAACGTCCGTCCTCGTGGTCCAGTTCAATATTGAATTCATTTCCCTGTACGATGTCAACCTGATGGCTTCCATCCTCTGGTTCCTCATCGGAAAATCCTTCTGTTTCCTCTTCTTCTGGCTCCTCCGTTTCTTCCGGCTCTTCCAGAGTTTCCGGGGCATCTTCCGGGCTTATAGTCGGGAGGACGGGGTCTGCCTCCGGTTCGTCATCGCCGCTTTCCTGTTCCTGGCCGCCATTGGATCCGTCTGTTTCTGCTTCCCTTGGTGTCACCGTAATGTTTCTGGCAACCAGATAGGCTTCCCCCGATGCGGGCGTAACAAGATATACGCATTTATAGGTTCCCGCATGGTTATAATCAAATACAGTCCCGTCTTCCATTGCTGCTTTTTTCAGTTCCACATGGTCTCCGTCAGAGAGTTTCAGTCCTGTAAAATCATTCTGAATATCAAAGGCTTCCCCTTCGGTAACCATAAGCGCAAGTTCCGGATCAGCAACGGTTTCCTCGATCAGTTCCTCCTCGCTTTTCTCCGTCTGCGTTTCTGTCTGTACCTCGATCTGCGTCTCGCTCTGTGCGGAAACGCCTCCCACCTCAGCGGCGGATACTGCAGAAGCTCCCGTCTGCAAGAGCGTAGTGCAGCACAGAGCAAAAGCCATCGCACCCGCCATCCATCTTTTCTTCCAGTTTTTTTCCAAGTGCACGTTCTCCTTTCATGATCGCTTTTTTCCCTGCAGTTTTCTTTTGGTCCGTCTCTTATCTGCATCGCTTTCTCCTTTCTTCCGGCTTTTTCAGCCAGATAAAAAGGAAACTGAAAAAAATTCCAGTTTCCCTTTTATCTGACCAAACCATTTTATGCCGTCTTTCTGTTTCCTTTTTCCTCTTTTTGAAGGATCCAGTCATCCACGCCTTTGTAGTGTTCCATCCAGGTACCGGATGCATCGGTATCCCAAGTGACTCTTTTGCAGGATACATTCAGTTCCTCACAGATCTCATATAGTTTTATACAGCCTTTTCGGATCATGTCCCGCTTTCTGCGCTTTCTGGGGCATTCTCCATGATACAGATAAATTCCATGTTCACATTGCCGGCACGCACTTTTTTCATCGTGCTTACAGGACAATTCCATCATTTTATCCATGTCGTAACATTCGTAAACTCTTTTTAACCCCTGCTCTTTCAGTTTTCGCAAGACAGTTTCCAGTCCTTTATGATTGGAAACTCCAGGGACTCCGATATAAGGATTTCCTGTACACATCCATGCGATCTCTGCCTTTAAGATCCCTTCCGTTACGTAAACCGTGCCATCCTTTATTTTCCCAAACATTCCTGCCGGGCTGCCGCTTGATGTGCCTTTTTCTAAGCCGCTGCTGGTAAACCAGAGGTACTTCCGTTCTTTTAAAGGAACATCCAGCCGGATCTGGAATCCTATGATCCGTTCCTTCCCATCCCGGACCGGGCAAAGATACCCGTTATTCTTCCTATAAAAAGCAGCTTCCCAGTCACCATCCCGGTTGATGAAAAATCCAGGAACCCCATCCAGGCGAAATCCCTTTTTTAAGAGCTTTCTGGCAATGGCCACGGAATTCTCCTCATCCGTACTTAAAAAACCTCGTTCTTCCATCTGTCTGACCTCATTTAACGTCAGCCCACGTAGGAGGAGGTTCCTCCGGTGTGTTTCCTTAAGCTTAAGAAAAGTGAGCATTTCCTTATATACATGGTCCCGGTAATCCCATTCCTCTTCCGTAAGGGAAATGCGTTTCTTTTTAGGAACGATAGAAGCGAACCCATTTCGTGTCGTGGACTGCTGCCTTTTATCCGTTCCAGAAAAAGAAAGTGCCTGCTTTATCTCCCGGTAGGCTTCTTTATACCGGTTTCTCCCGTAAATGCCGAATAGTTCCGCATACAGTGTCAGCATGTTTCCGGATGCTCCGCAATGATAGCAATGGTAAACATTTTTCAGTTCTCCATTTTTGCGGATGCAAAAACTGCATTTTCCTCTTAAATCCCCGCAAAAAGGACATTCCACCGGAAATTCGTCCTGGTAAGAATCACTCAGTCTTCGGATTGACAAAAGATCTGCTACTTCTGCGATCGTAAACGATTCTCTGGCATACATGCCTTCCTCCTTTTCATAAAAGATGGCCCCGTTCCCGGAGCCACCTCAAACTATTTCTCTGTTTTCAGGCTGCTTTTTGCATTTCCTTTTCATGATCCAAAAGAATCTTTGCAGCTTTCTGTATTTCCTGATTCTGGCCTTTGTAACGCTGTACCAGCCATTTGATCGTCTGGTAACCTCTGGCATCCTGCATCATTTCCCCAAGAGGGGTCCCGGCATAGACACCAAAATTGCAGATAACCTTTTCTGCCCATTTCACTTCATCCTCTTCGTGAGCCATATCCTCCAACACTTCCTCTGCAGTCTCTTCTGGTGTTTCTTCCTCTTCTTCTGCATCAAAAGAAATCTCATCATCTTCATCAAATGGAACTTCATCCGTTTCTTTTACTGCACGGAAACCGTCTGCATCCGTCTCGGCAGTAATTTCCTCATCTACGGAGATTTCCTCGGTCTGAACCGGATCTTCCGCTTTGGTTTCTTCATCGGAAAATTCTTCCAGTTCGCTTTCACTTTCTTCCATTCCAAAAGTCATCTGTCCAGGAAGGTTTTCTTCTGTATCCGTCACTGCATATTCCACTTTTACAGGATCTTCTGATATGGCATTTCCATCACGCAGTTTTTTACGGTCCGTTTTCTTTTCCCTGACCGGTTCCGTTTGCTCCGGCTTTGCTGCGGTTTCTTTTCTTTCTTCCTTTTCCTGTTTCTTTTTCGGTTTTTCCGGTTTTACGGAAGCTTCCTGCTTCGGCATTTCTTCTTTTTCCGTCCCACGCATGTCCGGATCGTCTATTCCAGATGCCTGCATGATGTTGAATTTATTTAAGAAATAATACTTCAGGCCATACGTCCATGCCGCACCTTTTGCTTTATCCGGTGCTTCATTGGTTCCAATGACATGCAAAAAGCTCCGTACCTTGTCTCCCGGACGGTCTGCATTGGTCCAGCACAGCTCCAGGTCAGCCTCATATCTCCAGAGTGCTCCCATTTCCTTTAAAAACACGGAATTGCCCTGTTCGTCCACCTGTGTCGGCCTTTCACTTAAGATGTCAAAATCGACCCCGTATTTATTAAGGGCCGGTGTCAGGCATTCATAAATATCATCCAGTTTTACAAAATCATAAGTAACGTCCTCACTGTACCGTTTGCGGATCAGCTTCGGCACTTTCTTCCGGATCCTGATCATCTTCTGGTTCAGATTCATGTAATTGTATTTACCCATATTATTCGTTTCCTCCTGATTTTTTCATTTTTTATACTAAGCAGAACGCGGAAGGCTTACCTCCGGCCCTGTCCCAGTCTTTTTTAACATTTCTTCCATTTCCTCCCGGATACATCCGATACAGATCTTCTTTTTTGAGATCTCCGGAAGTTTTTCAAGCAGCCACTTCTGGGCGAAAAGCTCTGCTGCCCGCTGTGGGTTGCTTAAATATTCCAGAAACATCCAGTCAGAAAATTCCCACTTCATATCCGCAAAATGAAACTGCGGCTGATAGATCAGATCCTCCGGCCGCTTTCCTTTTTTAATAAAACGGTCTGCATTTAGCTGGATATAAACCCTGCTGATCTCCGGGATCATCTGTGCAGCTGCATACCCGCCTTTTAACAAAAGTTCATCCCATTGTTCCCGGATAAGTTTCTTTCCAATGCGGCTTATCTGTGTTTCCAGTTTCGGGATCAGATCCTCACGCACAGGAAAACCAAAATCATCCGGTATCCCGATCGGCTTCAGAAAAAGATCTTCTGCTTCATAAAGGGAATACTCCGGCATGTGGATCACGGCACACCAGTTCCGGTCTGTTTTTCTGTTTTCCTTTAAACGGTCAAAGAAAAAGAAACAGGTTCCATATTTTGCCTTTATAAACAGCTGTCCGGAAAATTCTTTTACTTCACAATCCGAAGATTTCAGCCATGCGATCAGTTTTTCTGCCTCCCTGCTCTCTTTTAACCAGTCCGGAAGTTTTCTATCCATCACATACCTCCGTAATTTAGATATATGGCAGGGAATACCTGGAATACACCATTTTTGCCCGTTTTAAAAATGCAGAGCCTTTTTCTGCTTTTGCAAACCATTCCACAAAAAACCGTGTCAGGTTCTGCTGCAGTGTCCTGTGGGTATCAAGGGCATAATCCACAAATTCCCCATATCCGTCCATACTTCCTGCAAGCAGGTAGCAGGTAAACATTTTTGCCATCTGCTCTTCATCTGAAGGATTGATCTCCATTTCCTCTGCACCTTCATACATCAGGCGCACCCTTTCTGGCTGTTCCTTTACATGCAGACACAGATCATCGGCCATCAGTTTCGAGGCTTCGTTTCGAAGGTCGTAATATCTGACCTCTGAAAGACCTTTTAGCCAGGCAAACCCAAGATAAGTGTAATTGTCTTTTATTTCCTGCTGCTCTTTTGCCATGGACTCCATAAATTTTTTGTGTCCGGTGGGATGGCAGTTCAAGTATTCATCTACCAGCAGTCTTGCCACATCTTTTCCATTCGTAACCTTCATGTTTTCCTCCCATCAAAAAAAGACAGTCCATGCTGTCTCCATTCTTTTAAATCCTGTTAGTATTTTACAGTGCCAGGAATATCATATTCATGCCAGCGTTTTGACACACAGCCGGCAATTTTTTCTTCCAGAGCTAAAAGTCCTCTCTCATTCGTCTTTTCCTGCCTTGCAATGATAATGGATTCACAGATCCCGCAGTAGATCTCGTATGCGCTGCATGGCTCATTCCCGGTAGTAGCCTTAAACTGCTCCACGGTTTCTGCAAGCAGTTTTTTTCCAAATCCCGCCTGCTTCATGATCCCTGCCATGGCATTTGCCGGATGCTCGATCCAGATATCACACAGCCGCATGACCCCTTTTAAGACTTCCCGGTAGTAATCAAAGATCGACTCTATGTTTTCCGTGAAATCTTCCATTCCTTTACAGTTTTTGTGCGTAACCTTCAGGGCATTGCCAAGGATTACATTTCTTGTCGGCTCCTGCAGGGAATAAAAAATATTCGCTCCGGACACACCAACGTCTGACGTAGTGATCCGTACAACTGCTTTTATGTCCTTATCGGTCTTTCTTCCATAATTCTGCATCAGTTCCTTATAAACATCTGTAAGTTTCGTATCTTCCAGCTGCCAGGACGCCGTAACAGAATAATGATCTGCATAGCCGTTTAAAAACGTTGCCTTCTCATAATCTCCATGGATATATGCCGAGGTAACCATGTACATATCCGGCATGGATATGATGGCATAATCTTTTTCATCACCAGACAGGACTGCCCTTATTTTTCCTTCACAGAAACGGATCAGTGCTCTTCCTCTTGCAACCTTCAGGCATTTATTCAAAATCTCTGCCAGTGTTTTCTTATCGACATCTGCCAGCGCTTTGCCATCAATCCTGGCCCGTCCTTTCAACGATTTGATTGCTGAATTTCCTATATAACAGATCCTCTCGGGCAGGATAAGAACCAGCCTGGAATGAGATAAGGTATCTTTTTCCAGTGCTTCCAGGGAAATGCCCGGAACCTCTGTACAGGTTTCCTCTCCTGCAGCTGCCACCTTTAATTTCTTACTGGTGATCCGGATCCATTCTGCCCGGCTGTCTATCTCTTCCAGATACTCGCACAGTTCCTTTTCTGTCCGGAACTCCTTATAAAAGTCATCTTTATAATACATAATGTCCGCCTTTCCATGCTAGCTGAAAATCCGGACTTCAACAGCCTGTATCTTTCCATCTTCGATGCAAAATACATAGCCGTCTTCTGCCATCTCCATAAGCATTCCAATTTCCAGTGCATTTGCGTTTTCCCATTTAATTGTCTCCATAATCGACCCTCCTGATTTTACAATGTGTTTTCTTTTTTTGATGTTCTTAAGGTATTTCTTTTTGCAGTTTCCTTAACTGACAGTTTCATTCGTGCTCCTCCTTTCTGCTTTTTATGCAATAAAAAAAGACACAAAAAGAATCTTCTTTCCTTCTTGCATCTTCCTTATATTTTGCATATCCATTTTTTCTCATTAAGGGCAAGACCGCCCCAAAGTGTTTCTTCCGGAATGTCCGGAACTAAAGAATAACCACAGTCTTTTATAGACTGTTAAATTATTTTTCATTTAAAGACTACCACAACATTTTGTGGTTGTCAATTAATTTTAACTATATATTGTGTTATTGTGTGAGTTATCTTTATTATTCTGCTACATGTTGTGACAGGCGGCATGATACCGCCTGTCTTTTCATCCGTCTGCATAAATGCATGTATCTGAGGGGAATAGGAAATCTGTACATGCACTATGAAAACGTCTTACTCAGCGTTTGGATCCGCCGGGGAAATATTTTTGGCAAGGCTTCGCCCGTTGGCATCCGTCCCTGCTTCAAAAAGGACCGGCTGGCCACCGCTTAATTTCCGGTATCCATCCATCTGGATCTCCGAAAAGTGGGCGAAATAATCAATCCCGTCTTCACCGGTGATAAAACCGTATCCTTTCTGTGCGCTGAACCATTTCACGGTTCCCTGTAGTGTTTCTGACATATCCTTCTCTCCTTTGCTGTATTTCCCGCAATAGTCTTTTGCGGAAACAGGGCAGCATGGAATCGAACCATGCCTGGTGCTCCCCTCCCTGCTATAAAAGGGATCTCTTCCTCTTATATTTCTTCGTTTCCCAAAAAAGTCCCGTTATTGAGTGCTGCATCCACCCGGCGGATTCCTACCAGCTTCTTTTCATTTATGCCAAAATAAAACCGGTAACGTTTTCCCTCCAAAACTTTTACGTTTTTATCCAGCAAAAGTTCACTCTGCCGTCCGGCCGGATCACTTACCCGGATCTTCCGTAATCTTGCAAAGGGATTTTTCCCGTCTATCCCGGTTACCAGCCCTTCCACGATTTCATAGGTCTTTTTATCCGCGGTGCGGAAAATAAGATATGTTCTTATAAACCCGATAATCCCAAGCAGGAAAGACCAGAAAATAAAAGTTTTATCTTTCATCCATGTTCCCATAAATGATCCGAAAAGCAGGATAAAAAGAGACAGGATACCATATCGCTGGATCCTGTCCTTAAAAAAATCCGGTATATTCTGATAACGTGTTCCAAAATCTTCCAAGCATCTATACAGCCTGTGCCAATACGGATGTTCCGTTTGCTTCAAGGCAGTCCTCCCTTCTTATGTTGTCGATCACAAGCTGTTTCTTATAGTAAAGCTGCGCTACACGGCTTATAAATTCCCGTTGTATCTGTTCCTGGAGGGAATCTGTTAAATTGGGTTCCCTGCTTTTTGCCTCTTCTTTTAAACATTTCAGGTGGCAGGAAACATCCCCTTCTCTTTGAAGATAGGAAAGTAGCTGGTATTCCTCTTCTGTAAGCAGCGGCTTTTTAAAAGCCCTCAGTGAAAACTTCAGTCCTTTTCCCATGGAAAGGGCTTCCATAAAATGCTTCATGCGTTCTGTCCGTGAAAAGGCCATGGGAGCCATGACTGACCGGCTGATAATGCTGTATACAGCTTCCTCTCTGGTACATCCTTCTGTCAGCACAACCAGGCCCCGCTTTACCAGACGGTTCAGACAAAACTGAAAATCCTCTTTTTCCGCCCATTCCTGTGCCTGTTTTTCTCCAAGGCTAAATACAAGAAGACGATGCATCTGGGAGTGGACCTTATCCTCTTCACAGAAAGACCAGGTGAGCGCAGCCCACAAAATAGTTTCCATTTCTGTAAGTACTTTTTCTTCCCCATCTACCCAGACACAAAACCTTCCATCTGCATCATCTTTTTTCATTCCGATTGCTGTATACCATCTCATGACATTTCCTCCTTGTCATTTTCACTCTTTCTAATCTCTGCTTCTGATTTGTTTTCTTTCATAACTTGTTACCCATACATCATCATTTCCAGGAATTTTGGAAGTACATACCCCAAAAGCATGCCTGCTGCCGTACAGATTCCGATATTCGGCCGCCGCAGTTTCCATACTTCCTGTGTTTTGGTCCCGATAATCCTTGTTCTTCCCGGTACGATCCACCTGAGTTTCCGATAAAACTCCATGAATCCCTGATTGTCAAAGCCAAAGGATCGTACACAGAAAACATCCCGTTCCTGTTCTTCTTCATCCAAAAGGAAAAAGCTTTTCTGTTCTTTCCCTTCTTTTCGGATCACGATATAAAATTCTGGAATTCCCCGTCTGGATCCTTCTACGATCTTATCCATCTCATCGTAAAAGATCCTGCAGGACTCATATTTTCCGTTTTTTTCCGGCTGGCAGACTGCCAGGCTGTCCTCTTCAAGTGCCATATAACAGTTTTCTGCCTCCATGATCCTCCGGCTGATTTTTATGGCCTGACGAAGAAGCAGGATTATCGCAAGCGCCAGTGCAGTACACAAATATACAAGATCCCAGCATCTTTTCTGGTATATGAAAAAGTATGCGCTGATTCCCTCTGCCACACTGCATATTGCTGTCATAATAAAATACTGTTCTTTAAGGTCCATCAGATGATATACATCATCTTCTGTCGCCTGTAGTCTCAAGGGCATCCATCCTTTCCGTCATGCCACGCTTATTTTATCCGGGGATTTCTTTTTTTCCTCTCGGCTTTTTATATAGTCTGTACATTCCCGGATGGTCTGTTCACACAGGTAATAAGAAAATTTCCCGATATGTGTGTCCTTTTCCCGGAGATTCAAACGGTTCTGAAGCCAGATATACGTGCTATGTTTGGTCATATAACCATTTTTCCAGATTGCATCCAAAGCTCTGTGTGCTTCGATCCGCTTATTACGCAGATTGCTGTCAGCCATGGTTCCCATGGGACGCATACTTTTTTTGTGTGCCCCAATGTATGAATCACAGGAAGGATAGCCGCTGCATACATACAGGTATTTCTCCGGATCCAGGTTGTTATCCCCATAGACATAGGCTGCCGGCCTAAGTACCCCGGGTCTTTTGCAATATGGACAGTACAAGGTTTCCCGCATCTGTTTTTTCTTCTTTTTTGCCATCTGACGTCACTCCTTTCCATCTTTATCTCCGATGTTAAAGAAATCCCTTTTTCTGTGTCAACAGAATTCTTTGAAAATCATAAAAACATTTTCAGGAAGCTCTTTTGATAAGCCTTGTGATAATGCCTTCTGCCACTTCATAGTTGTCGTTGATGCGGGTCACCACAAATCCGATCTTATCTTTCTTTCCCGGAAGTGCGGACATATTGCAGGAATGTGCCACGGCATTGACTCCGATATCAAGGCGGATAAAATAGGTTCCCTTATAGACTTCCGTAATGATCCCTGTATATTTTCCCTGTTTATGGCATTTCCGGAGGTTATCTTTATTGATATTGGCTGTCGGACTCTTTGCATCCACTTCTATAATGATCTGGTCAACAGAGCTTGCTTCCACCTTATTGACCATGACCAGCACCAGATCGCCTACCTGGAATTTTTCTCCGGCATCTACCATCCACTCCCAGGCCATGTCTCTGGCCCGGACAGATACTTCTACACCAAAGACTTCCAGGCGGACTGCTTTGGGAGCTACCGCGATCACCCTTGCTTCTACGATCCTGCCTTCATAGAGCATTGGTTTTTCTGTATCTTCCCCAAGGTAAAAAGTCTGTCTCTTTTTAAGCATTGCATCTTTTCTGGATGCTACAACACTCCGGCTCTTGTTATCCAGATCTTTGATGATGAAATCAATATCACAGCCGAGCATGTTGTTAGCAATACGGACCTGACGGTTTAAGGTATCCGCGTTTTCACGCCCGTCTCCCTGAAGGTTGATCATCATTTCATTCATTGGGATAATGATCCGGAAACCCTTAAAGTATGTAACAGCAACCATCCATCCACTCTCCAGTTTTTCAATGCCCCCGAGCTGGCCCGTCAGGATCTTTCTGGTACGATGTGCATTCAAAAGCTGATGCCATCTGGCTTCTTCCTGTTCCTCCATGCTTTCAACCTGCGCGTCTACATCGATTGTCAAAACACCATCGTAGACTGCACGCGGAACATCTTTTTCCCCGTTTCCCGCCAAAACTGTTTTTTTGGTATCCTCCATATACTTCCTCCTGTTCTTATTTATTTTTGTCTTCTCTGCTCCATCCAGAAAACTCCTTTTCCTCCGGTACTCAGGAAAGACAAAAGAAGACACAAAAAAAGCAGCCCGTTTAAAGCTGCTTTCTTCATGCCTTCTTTTTACAGATACCATTCTATAATACATGGAATTCTATGTCAATATTACCTCGATTGCAATAGTGTCGCATATTAGTTCCTTTTATGAAGCCTGTACGACAGAAGGATTTGGTAACACTAAGAACTGCCAGATTCCTGTGTCCTTATAGAAAATTCCATCTCATGGAACAGATGTTAATTCCATTATGCGGGATATGATGTCTATCATTTTGGAAGGTGCCCTTGATCAGGAACTGGATGAAGAACTGGGATATTCCAAGTATGATTATCGAAATAAAGAAACCGATAATTCCAGGAATGGACATTCCCAGAAAACGTTACATACCAGTTACGGAGATATGGAGATTGATATTCCAAGGGATCGAAACGGTGACTTCGAACCACAGGTTGTAAAGAAGTATCAGAATTCGATTACGCAGGACATGGAAGAAAAGATCATTTCCATGTACGCAAAAGGAATGACTACTGCCGATATAGAAAGCCACATGCGTGAATTATACGATCTTGAGATCTCCGACAGTACTGTCAGCCGGATCACTGATAAGATCCTGCCAATAGTAAAAGAATGGCAGGAAAGGCCATTAGAAAGTGTGTATGCTGTTGTATTTATGGATGCGATCCATTTCCATGCCCGTAATGAGGGGCGGATTGTAAAACGTGCTGTTTACATTGCGATTGGGATCGATATGGAAGGACGTAAGGATGTCCTCGGAATGTATGTTGGTCAAAATGAAAGTGCCAAGTTCTGGCTCTCCATCCTGAATGGCCTGAAAAACCGGGGTGTAGAAGATATATTGATTGCGTGTGTGGATGGACTGACCGGTTTTCCACAGGCAATTGAAGCAGTATTTCCCCAGACCGAGATCCAGCAGTGCATCATCCATCAGATCAGGAACACCACGAAATTTGTTTCTTACAAAGAGATCAAACCACTTATGGCAGATCTGAAGCGTGTATATGCAGCTCCTACAGAAGAAGTTGCATTGGCAGAACTGGACAGCTTTGACGAAAAATGGAGCGGGAAATACCCTAAGATTGCAAAGTCATGGAAAGATAACTGGGCAAATCTTTCAACGTATTTTAAATATCCGGAAGCTGTCAGACGTCTGATCTATACCACGAACACGATGGAAGGATTTAACCGCCAGCTCCGGAAAGTCACCAAATCCAAGACGGTATTTCCATCCGATGACAGTCTCTTGAAAATGCTGTATCTGGCCATGATAGATATCACCAAGAAATGGACGGGACACCGTCAGGATTGGGGACAGATCCATTCTCAGCTGGAAATTTTCTTCGAAGAAAGATTGGAAAGGTTATAAGCAGAATGCATGCTAGGCAGGGCTGGCACAGCCAGTCCTGCTTGACATGCCTTAAAACTGCATTATAATACAAACAAGGACAGAACCCTGAAAAACAGGTTCTGTCCTCGATAACTAATGACATATCTTATATCAGTTTTTTCTGTTTACACAAAACTTGAAACGCTTTCCAGTACTTCCTTTATTTTTGAATTATGGATTTTAGTAGTTCAATATCTTCTTCCAAAATACAACCTTCTGTTCCGTCTGGAAGAATAACCCAACTATAGTTGACTTGTGCATTTAAAGGATCATGTGCATGAGCTTGGAAATCTACTACTGTACCGGCTGGCACAGTGCAGATCGTCTCATTTATTTTAATTGCACTTTTAATCGTAAATGGTTCTCCATTACTTGTATTAGAAGCTGGAATTGTAGATTCTTCTATTTGAACACCGTATAATATAGAATCTTTTTTTAACACATTCAGCTCTTCATAAAGGGATGTCATGCATTCACTGGAAACATAACCTATTGTTCCTTTTCCATTATTAATTTGATAATATCTCACATCATTTTTTTCTGTATATCGTCCATTAGAATACACTTTACTTCCTTTTGAGATTGTGTTAGTTTTAAATAATTTACAGCCGAAAAGAAGGTTTATTTCTGTATATACATTGGTATCTTGTGTAACCTCATATTCTTCCATTTCATAGTCAAAACTGTTATAAGTATTAACATATGAATCGTGCATAGCTATTTGAAATCCTCCAATATATATTCCAAAAACTAATACTATAGCGATAATATTACATAACATACTTAAAAACTTATGGCGCTTTGCCAAAGCTTTTCCAATCCATGCCGGAATAGATACTATTAAAATAATACCGCAAGTCAAAATAAGGTTTGAAAAATCATCATTGAAATTTCTTATATGAAGAAATTCAAGTAAAGGGAAATTTGCATTAGCAAATTTCTCTGTGCCCATACCTAAATACATAAGAATGGTAATATAAAATGAAATGGTTATGTAGATTAATCCCCTTAGGATCCGCACTATTCCCCCTGAAATATTAGGGTCAGAATCTTCTGGTATAAATATAGTGTATATTCCATATAAAACTATAAAGAAAACAACAATAGCAAGAATGATTGTTGATATGTTACTAAGAATTATATAGCCACCACCAACAATTACCATTAATAAAATAAGAATAAGTATTGTTGGATCAAAAAAGAATATCATATGTTTTCCTCCCTCTACTGAGAATTTTTCTGTTCTACTTATATATAAAGTTATAAGAATTCAACCTTAATGTTTTATAAAAAAATAGTTTCAAGAAATAGAAATTTACTGTGAGTAGGCACATATAG
>ERZ824480.2409-NODE-2409-length-14147-cov-2.935282_pt1 | contig 14147 bp, 12 predicted proteins | sample MGYA00519861_ERZ824480 | MGnify/ENA primary metagenome ERZ824480 (study PRJEB31778, sample SAMEA3449152) | human gut metagenome | biome: human gut; feature: human-associated habitat; material: faeces | place: United Kingdom | collected 2010/2012 ... | reverse complement strand
TATGCCTTGTCCTGTCGGTATTGAAATAAATAACTGTGCAAGAATGTCGCTTCTTCTAAGACGTTCACCGTCCGAACTTCAGCTTACTCCCGCTGTTCAGGCTAAAATGAAAAAGATAGAAAATTGTCTGCACTGTAATCAATGTAAATCAAAATGTCCTTACGGACTTGACACTCCAAAACTTTTGGAGGAAAATTATAAAGATTACGTTGAAATTTTAAACGGAAAAGAATTTTAAAAAAAGCGGTTTGCTTGCAAATGACCGCAAAATATGATATATTATAAACAGCCTAACGGCTCGGATATTGAGTTTGAGCAGTAGGCGGTTGTTTCGGAAAGGATTCAGCTATGAGTGAAACAACGGTACAATTATTGTTGATTTTGCTTATTGTATGGGTAATAAAGAAATAACCGCCTTACGGGCATAAGGCGGTTGTGTAGAATGTAATCTACATTTACATAACATTATGACGTAGAAACAATCGTTTTACTGCTCCTACTCTCTATTTGAATTATAACACTTAACAAATGTCATGTCAAGCACTGTTACAGTGAAAAATCCTCAGGATTAAAATTCGTTTTCAATTTACGCATACGTCTTACATGACGTTTTAAAATATCGTATTTGAATTTATCACAAGCGGTATCTGTAACGGACACCGCTTGTTTTTTTATATCACAATACATTTCATCTTCGCTTTTTTTATGTGCCATCTGACAGACGGCACACACTTTATTTATATTTTGCGAATATATCATTGCACATACAACACCCTTTTATAAATTACATACTTTCAACAGTTTCAATTCCAAGCAAGCCCAATGCTGTCTTTATAACCTTTGTTGTTGCGTCAACTATTGCAAGACGTGCTTTCTTTGTTTCTTCGTCAACATCGTCTTTCATAATAGGATTTGTGTTATAGAACTTGTTGAATGACTTTGTAAGATTTGTAACGTATCTGTTTATATAGAACGGCTCGTTCTTGTCTGCCGCATCTTTTACCGCATCACCGAATCCGTTAATTTGCTTTACAAGCGAATATGCCTCATCAGATGCTGCTTTTGAGAAGTCTGCGTTTGAGTAATCAATACCCTCTGCTTTTCTCAAAATACTTCTGCCTCGTGCATAACCGTACTGACAATACGGAGCAGACTCACCCTCAAAGTCAAGCATAGTATCCCAACTGAATATAATATCCTTTTCACGCGAATTTTTAAGGAATGTATAAAGTATTGCGCCGATACCGATTTTCTTTGACGCGTCTTCGATATCCTCAACATTTGAGCCGTTTTTCTCGATAATTTCCTTAGTTTTTTCGATTGATTCATTTAAAACGTCCTCAAGGAATACAACGTCACCGTGACGTGTTGACATATTCTTACCCGGAAGTTTTACAAGACCGAAACCAACGTGAACACAATCATCTGCCCAATCCCAGCCTGCTTTTTTCATTACGGCAAATATCTGCTTAAAGTGAAGTGACTGCGGAATACCGACAACGTATATATTTTTATAGAAATCATATGTTCTGTGACGATATAGAGCCGCCGCAATATCACGAGTTGCGTAAATTGTCGCACCGTCCGATTTAAGCACGATACAAGGCGGTATATTAAGTTCTGACAAGTCAACAACCTGTGCGCCGTCACTTTCGGTAAGCAATCCTTTGTCACGAAGTATATCGACAACTTCGTCCATTTTATCCGAATAGAATGCTTCGCCGTTATATGAATCAAACTTAACGCCAAGCATATCATATACTCGCTTGAACTCAACAAGGCTTATATCTCTGAAATAAGTCCATAGAGCCGTTGTTTCCTCGTCACCGTCCTCAAGCTTTTTGAAGTATCCTCTTGCCTCATCGTCAAGTTCCGGGTGCTTTTCAGCTTCTTCGTGGAATTTTACATATATCTTTAAAAGCTCGTTTATAGGGTCTTTTTCGATAACCTCTTTAACACCCCATCTCTTGTAAGCACATATAAGCTTACCGAACTGCGTACCCCAGTCGCCAAGGTGATTAAGCGACTGAACATCATATCCAAGGTGCTTGTAAATCTTTGAAAGCGAATTTCCGACAGCTGTTGAGAAAAGGTGACCGATATGGAACGGCTTTGCTATATTCGGTGACGAATATTCGACAAGCACAGTCTTGCCCTTACCCATATCCGACTTGCCCCAATCCTCGCCTGCGTCAAGTGCGGAAGAAACAGTTTCCGAAATAAACTTTTCACGGTTTAAAAAGAAGTTTAAATAACCGCCGGCAGCCTGTGCCTTTTCAATCATATCGTCACCCGACATTTTTTCGGCAAGCTCCTGTGCAATAATAGGAGGTGCTTTTCTCATAACCTTTGCAAGCGGAAAACACGGAAATGCAATGTCACCCATTTTTTCATCAGGCGGAACTTCGACGGATTTTTCCACAACTTCTCTTTCAAGTCCTGTTATATCAACAATTTTTTCAATTATATGTTCTTTAAAATCCATTATCTTTACTCCTCATTTATTAAATCACTTGTTATTATAACATTTAAACAGTGTTTATGCAAGGTCGGTTTTGTACATTATTCTGTTTTTTCGGCAAAAATATTGTAATAATTGCAAAACGGGTATATAATAAAGAGGTTAGAGTAATTAAATGAGGAGATTAGGAGATTAATTATGATAAAACGTGAAAATATAAGAAATATCGCAATTATCGCCCACGTTGACCACGGTAAGACAACTCTTGTTGACGCAATGCTTGCACAGAGCGGTACATTCCGTGAAAACGAACAAGTGGACGAAAGAGTTATGGACTCAAATGACCTTGAAAGAGAAAGAGGTATCACAATCCTTGCAAAGAACACTTCTCTTTACTACAAGGGTGTTAAAATAAATATCATCGATACACCTGGACACGCCGATTTCGGCGGTGAAGTTGAACGCGGTCTGGAAATGGTTGATGGCGTACTTTTGCTTGTTGACGCATTTGAAGGCTGTATGCCGCAGACACGTTTCGTATTGTCAAAGGCATTGGCACTTGACCTAAAGCCCGTTATCGTTGTAAACAAGGTTGACAGACCGAACGCAAGACCTTACGAAGTTGTTGATGAAGTGCTTGACCTGTTTATTGATTTAGGTGCAACAGAAGAACAGCTTGACACTCCTGTTATATACGCATCCGGACGTGATGGCTGGGCAACCGCAGAATACAATCCGGAACAGCCGAACAGTGACCTTACTGAATTGTTTGAACTTATCGTAAATTCAATTCCTTGCCCTAAATGCGAGGACGACGCACCGTTCCAAATGCTTGTTTCAAACATTGACTATGATGATTATACAGGCCGTATCGCAGTAGGTAAAATCGAAAGAGGCAGTATAAAAGTTAATATGCCGCTTTCAATCTGCCGTCACGACGGTAAAGTAACAAGAGGAAAAGCTACAAAGCTATTTACTTTTGAAGGACTTAAAAAAGTTCCTACAGACGAAGTCGGTGCAGGTGACGTTGTTGCGATTTCGGGTATCGCTGATATTAATATCGGTGAAACGGTTTGTGACGTTGACAATCCCGAAGCACTTCCGTTCGTAAAAATCGATGACCCTGTACTTTCAATGACGTTCAGCGTTAATGACAGTCCGTTTGCAGGTCAAGACGGTAAATTCGTTACTTCCCGTCATCTTCGTGACAGATTGTTCAGAGAACTTGATTCAAACGTAAGTCTTAGAGTTGACGAAACAGATTCGACAGAAAGCTTTATCGTTTCGGGACGTGGTGAACTTCACCTTTCAGTACTTATCGAAAATATGCGCCGTGAAGGTTATGAATTCCAAGTTTCAAATCCTGTTGTTATTTATAAAGAAATTGACGGCGTTAAGTGCGAACCTATCGAAAGACTTACAGTTGACGTTCCTGATGAATACACAGGTACTGTAATGGACGGTGTTATAAACCGTAAAGGTGAAATGACAAATATGGCACCGACTGCACAGGGATATACAAGACTTGAATTTTTAATTCCGTCAAGAGGTCTTATCGGTTACAGAAGTGAACTTCTTACCGCAACAAAGGGTACGGGTATCATAAACAGTATTCTTGAAAAGTACGAGCCGTACAAGGGCGACTTTAACGGCAGAACCCGCGGTACTCTTATCGCTTGGGAGGACGGTACAACTATTACTTACGGTCTTTACAACGCACAGGAAAGAGGTACTTTGTTCGTAGGTGCGGGCGTTAAGGTTTACGAAGGTATGATTGTCGGTGAAAACGCAAGACTTGAGGACGTTGTTGTTAACGTATGTAAGAAAAAGCACGCAACAAATACCCGTTCATCAGGTTCTGATGACGCATTAAGACTTGTTCCTCCGAGAGAAATGAGCCTTGAACAGTGTCTTGACTTTATCGCTGATGATGAATTATTGGAAGTAACTCCAAACCACCTTAGAATGAGAAAGAAAATTCTAAGCACAAGCCTTCGAGCAAAAGCAGGCAACAAGAAGAAATAAAAACATAACATAAAAATAGGATTGCATTAATCGCAATCCTATTTTTTTATAGCAAATGCCTTTCTTGCAGAGCATTCATTTTTTCAAGCGAAATATTTAAAAGTCCCTGTCTGTATTTTTCACGAATCGGATCACCGAAACCTGAAAGCAGTTTCATAACAGATATGTCAAGTGCAATAGCCAAATCGGTAAGCATATCGACATTCGGTTGTGATTCGTCATTTTCATACTTGGTAAGTGTCGAAACACTTATCCCTACTCTTTTCGCAAGTTCTTTTTTGGAAAGTCCCGCTCTTTTACGGTAAATCATAAGTCGTTCACCAAATGAAAAGATTTCCATTGAAAATCCTCCTATTTTATCTTTTGTAATAATGTATCGGCGATATTTGCAAATTCTTCAAGCGAAAGTGTTTCACCGCGTCTTGACGGTGCAATTCCTATACTTTCAAGAAGTGTTGATATTTCATCTTTCGGAATAGGAAAATTTGCCGAAAGGCAATTTAAAAGAGTTTTTCTTCGCTGTGAAAATGCCGCTTTCACCACTCTGAAAAATACACCCTCGTCCTTTACTTCCACCGACGGTTTATCAAGTACCTTTAATTTTAACACCGCACTGTCCACCTTTGGCGGCGGAACGAACAGTGACGCAGGAACATTTGCCACGATTGACGGCTCCGTATAATACTGACAAAGCACCGTTATCGCACCGTAATCCTTAGTTGACGGCTTTGCCGACATACGCTCGGCGACCTCTTTCTGCACCATAACCACTATATTTTTAATCGGTAATTTTTCCTCAAGCAATTTAGTGATAATCGGTGTAGTGATGTAATACGGCAAATTTGCCGCTATACTGACCTTTTCGCCGTTAAATTCATCGTCAATAACTTTTTTTAAATCAAGTTTTAAAATATCTTCATTTATGATTTTTACATTGTCATATTCCGCAAGTGTGTAGTCAAGCACATCAATCAAACGTTCGTCTATTTCTATCGTAACGACCTTATCGCTGTTTTGCGCAAGCTCGCTCGTAAGCACGCCGAATCCCGGTCCGACCTCTATAACACCGCTTTCAATCTCTGCGGCGTCCACTATTTCTTCAAGTATGTTTCGTGCAGTCAGGAAATTCTGTCCAAGACCTTTTTTAAACGTAAAACCGAATTGTTCCTGAATATTTCTTATCGTGCGTGGTGAAGTTAAATCCATATTATAATATCCCTTCATACATATTAAGTACATATCATTGAGCCTGCCGACAAAATTTCAACAGCTCTGAATATCATTATATCCCACTTTGCAAATTTAGTCAATATAAATGCTCGACAAGTGTTTTTACGCCTATTAATATAAGAATAATTCCGCCGATACATTCTGCCTTTGAGCCGAGAAAACCGCCGAACTTCTTACCGATAAAAACACCGCCGAACGAAAACAAAAATGCTGTAATTCCGATAACCGTGGACGAAAACAAAATCGGCGTACCGACCGCCGCAAGCGTAACACCTGCCGCAAGTGCATCAATACTTGTTGCGATTGCCGCAAGCAAAAGCGATGAATTTTTTAAAGGATTTTTCGGTATTTCCTGTTCGGTGCGTGACTCCCATATCATATGCAGTCCCAAAAATCCCAAAAGCACAAACGCAATCCAATGGTCAAAACGTTCCACAATATCAGTCGCAAACCCCGACACCAAATTTCCGATACAAGGCATCAGAAACTGAAACACACCGAAAAACAATCCCACTTTAAGCGCATCATAAAATCGTATTTTTTTCACAATCATTCCGTCCGTAACCGCCGCCGAAAATGCGTCCATCGCAAGTGCAACAGCAAGGAACAATAAAGACAGTATATCCATAAACCAATCCTCCTACGTCCAATATATGCTCCGTCTATTCCTTTAATGTATAAAAAATCACTATATAATCCGCAATTTCACCCTATAAATTCTATATATTAATTTTCAAAAAAATATTGACAAAGCCTTGATTTTATTGTAGAATAGCCATATAGTATAGAAAGAGGTACGGAATTATGGATAAATTTTCAAAGGCAAATTTGAATAACCTCCTACTCCTAAGCTGAATCGACAATGTGGTCTTCAGTTTTGTTTTTCTGTACTGAACTGTATTGAAATTATGCTGGGTCACATTGTGGCTCAGCTTTTTTAGTTAGAAATTTCATATATTATTTTAGGCGTATTCGCCGGAAAGGCAGTGTTCATTATGAATTATAAAAAATATCAAAAAATGTACCATCCGATTCCGCTTGAGGATCGTCAGTGGCCGAACAATGAAATAACTCATGCTCCGATTTGGTGCAGTGTTGACCTTCGTGACGGTAATCAGGCACTTTACTCACCTATGACGACAGAAGAAAAAATCGAATTTTTCAAATTCCTTGTAAAGCTTGGTTTTAAGGAAATCGAAGTAGGTTTTCCGGCAGCGTCGCATACTGAATTTGAATTTGTTCGCCGTCTTATTGACGAAAATCTTATTCCCGATGATGTCACAATTCAAGTGCTTACACAAGCAAGAGAACATATTATAAAGAAAACCGTTGAGGCTCTAAAGGGTGCTAAAAACGCAATTATCCACCTTTACAACTCAACTTCAACACTTCAACGTGAAGTTGTTTTCAGAAAGAGCAAGGAAGAAATCAAACAACTTGCCGTTGACGGTGCAAAGCTTGTAATGAGCCTTGTTGACGGTCAGCTTGACGGAAATATTCGTTTTGAATATTCACCTGAAAGTTTCACTTGTACAGAGCCGGACTACGCGGCAGAAGTTACAAATGCCGTACTTGATGTATTCAAGCCGTCCGAAACAAACAAAGTTATCGTAAATCTTCCGTCAACTATCGAAGTTGCGACAGCAAACGTATATGCCGACCAAATCGAATATATGTGCAAGCACCTTAACAATCGTGAACATCTTGTTATCAGCGTTCACGCACATAACGACAGAGGTACAGGCGTTGCGTCAAGCGAACTTGCATTGCTTGCAGGTGCGGACAGAGTTGAGGGTACAATATTCGGTAACGGCGAAAGAACAGGTAACACGGACGTTATCACTGTTGCACTTAATATGTTCTGTCAAGGTATCGACCCTGAACTTCATCTTGAAAATATTGATGAAATCATCGAAGTATACGAAAAGTATAATCGTTTGCCGATTAACCCAAGACACCCATACGCAGGTGAAATGGCATACGTTGCATTTTCGGGTTCTCACCAGGACGCAATCAAAAAGAGTATGGATAAATTCGGTTCAAGTCCGTCAAATAAATGGGCTAACCCATACCTTACAATCGACCCTACCGACATCGGCAGAAAATATGAGCCTATTCTTATCAACAGTCAGTCAGGTAAAGGCGGTGTAAGCTATATTATGGAAAACAAGTACGGCTACACCCTACCGAAGCCAATGCTTGCGGAATTTTCTTCACTTATCACAGATATGTCTGACGAAAAGAAAACCGTACTTACAAATCACGAAATACATCAAGCATTCAAGGATACATATGTGAATGTGGCAGAGCCTATTAAAACCCGTTTCTATCGTTCAACGGAGGAAGATGACTGTACAATTCTTTCGGCTACTATCGAAAAGGGCGGAAAAGTTACCTCTATCGAGGGCAAGGGTAACGGTCCTTTGGACGCACTTTGCAACGGTCTAAGACAATTCTTGGGTCAGCAGTTTGAAATCTGCAACTACACAGAACACGCCCTAACACGTTCATCAAATTCAAGAGCGGCAACATATATTGAAATCAACGACCACAACCACCACAAAACTTATTGGGGTGCAGGCGTTGACGCAAATATTAACACCGCGTCAATCTATGCACTTATTTCGGCAGTAAACAGAATGCTTGCAGATAACTAAACATCATTATAAAAAAAGTGGCAGTTTTTCTGCCACTTTTTTTATAATATATTTACTGATTAGAATTAAATTATACCAATTTTCCCGTTTAAATTACAATTCAATAAAAATATATTGACAAAAAGGATTTTTTTTTGTAAAATGAAAATGTACTAAATAATTGGTATATTTGTAAATTATTTTGTGCATTAATACTTTTAATAACATCAGTTTAGTGAACTTACTCACCTATATCTCTATGCTATCTTTTATGTTATATTAATTGCATATTAGTGTTTTATACTCATATACTAATAATATTTGATACAAATAGTAAGCTTACAAAAGAATACATAACAGATGGGACATTCTGGAACGACATATTCTGTTATGTCTACTCCTCAAGCTAAAGGGCAACGAAAAAGATCTTTATTTGAAGATGATATAAACGGTATAAATGCTATTTACAATAAATAAAAAAGGAGAAATATTATTATGAAAAAATCTATTTTAAATATAATCAGTTTAATGTGTTGTCTCACAATAATGCTCACTGCAACATCTTGCGGAAATAATGCAAAAAAAGAAGAAATAGTCGTTGACGGTATTATACCGTTAATATCTGAAAGTGAGCTTATTTTACGTTCAGACTTAATAATAGAGGGTACTGTTTCAGAAATCATGGACAGTAAATGGAGTAATCCCAATAATGAAAAAGGTGAAAATTTCAGAAATATTCTTCAGACAGACATAGTTGTAAACATTGATAATTACCTTTTCGGCGAACGTGACGATGTAGTCTACGATCTCGGGGTTCTGCGGGAAGAGGGCGTAGAGGTTTTCCACCAGCCCGTCGGCCAGCCCGAAACCCTTGACAACGGCGAAGACCACCGCGACGATCGGTACCAGCGACATCAGCGTGTAGAACGTGAGTGCCGCGCTGCGGACGATGGTGCCGTGTTCGAGCAGGCCCCGCGCCGTATAGAACAGCAGCCGGTATTGCTGCACGAGCCAGCGGATCACCGGGTTGCGCCATTCGCGGATGTCGCGCCGGAAGATCGTGTCCGTAAAATAGGTGAATATTTCGCTGATTTTCATAAGCCGTTTCCGTTCCCGTAACCCGGAGGCGCCGTGCCGAGGCCCGTGTGCCGTCGGGGCGGACGCTGTCCCAGTCGTGCAAATATAGCTATTCCAGCCGTACAACCCAAAAACCGCTCCCGATTTTCGTGAAGGCCAGCCGAACGTCGTTGCCGGCATGTACGCCCAGCCGCCGTCCCAGCTCTTCTGCGGCGAACGGGAAATCCCGTTTCATCAACTCCGCGCCGCGGCCTTTGAACGCGCGTTTCAGCCGCCGGGGGTCGTAGGGCTCGATACGTTCGATTGCGAATACTTTGCCAATTATCCCCTCTGGCCGCTCCGTGGCGAAACCATACCCGTTTTCGCTCCATATGTCGGCTTTGCCGCGCAGGTGCAGCCGTGCCAGCCGCGCTTTCTGCAACGCCACATCGGGTACCACGAGCCACCGGTAACGATCCGGTTCGAACGCCCCCGGGTGCGGGGGTGCGCCGGCTTGGGCGGGCGTTGCCGTGAACGAGCCGCGTCCGAGGGCGGTCGCGGTAATGCCGGGGCCCGTGCCGTCGGCATAGATGACGACCTCCTTGCATTCGTCGCCCAGCGATACGGCCTCTACGCGGGCGCCGGGGAAGAGCCGCAGCGCCTCGCCGATGTCGAACAGCGGGGAGTTTTTGACGCACAGTCGTCCCGAAGTCCTGCCGATGAGCGGCATCAGGGAGAGTATGTCGGGCGAACAATCCTCGAGCCGTACCAGTTTGCGTCCGTCGCCCGAACGGCGGTCGGGGTCGGCATAGACCCAGTCGAAATGCAGTCCGGGCTGTGCGAGGTATGCTTCGGCGGAGGTGTTGACGACCTCGATGTTCGTGGCGCCGAGCCGCCGGAAGTTCTCCGCGGCGATGCGGGCGAGCGTCTGGTCGCGTTCGAGCGTCACCACGCGGCGGAAACGACGCGCCAAGAAAAAGGCGTCGGCGCCCAGCCCGCAGGTGAGATCGAGGACGGCCCCGCCCGCGATCCGCTTGTGGCGGCGCAGGCTTCGCTCGATGCCTGTTCGAACGCCAGCGGCGGCAGGATGCACTGTGCGGCGGCGTACGAGGGGAGTTTCGCCTCTGCCCGCGCGAGGTACTTGACCTGCGTGGCGACCAGCCGGGCGTGGGGTGTGTTGCGGTCTAAGGCCACCTCCAGCGGGTCGCGGCCGCGGTTGGCGGCGATGGCCCGCTGCACTTCGTCCGTCAGCAGCAGCGTATATTCCCCGGGGGTTATCATGCCGGCAAATGTACGCTTTTTTTCGGCTCGAAAGACCATGCAGCCAGGGTGGTGAGCAGAAAAAACAGGTAGATGCCCGCCGTCGCCCCGCCGCCGAGGGTGTATTCGGCATATCCGCCCGGGAGCGCCGCGGCAGCTCGGGCCAGCGTGTTGAGCAGGCCGGCCGTGCCCGAAAGCACGGCGTCGAAGGCCGGGGCGAGCCAGTTTACGGGAAGGATCATCCAGACGGTGCCGCCCAGTACGACGATACTTCCCACGAGGATCGCCACGGGATTGACGAGCAGTCCCGCCAGCGGGACTGTGCCGAAGGTGTGCGATACGAGGGGTGCCGTGGCGATGCCCGCCACGAGGCTGATGACGAGGGCGTCCGTGAGCAGGTTGAGCGCCCGCCGGCGGGTATGGAGCAGTCGGCAGAGCGGCACGCCCCAGGCGAGGATGGCCGCGACGGCGATGAACGAGAGCTGGAAACTGATGTCGCCCAGCCAGGCGGGGTTCCACAGCAGCATCCCGAAGCCGGCGGCCGCCAGTGCGTTGAGTGCGACGTACTCCGACGCCGAGGCCAGTGCGAACTGGAGCATCGTGCACATCACGGCCGCCCGCACGGCGCTGGGCGAGAATCCGGCCGCCGCGACGAACAGCCAGATGCAGACCGTTGCGAGCAGGTTGCGCACCAAGTGCCCGCGGTGCAGCAGCGGCAGCCACCACAGCATGAGGTTGACCAGTGCGAAGACGATGCCCGTGTGCAGTCCCGAGACGGCCAGCAGGTGCGACAGCCCGCTGCGCGAATAGACCGTGCGCAGCTCCTGCGTGATGCCGCTCCGGTCGCCCGTGACCATGGCGCGGCAGACGGCGCCCGCATCGTCCCGCATCCCGATCCGTTGCATCCGCTCGACAGCGTGCAGGTGCAGGGCGCTGCTTCGTCCGGGCAGGCGCTCGATGAGGGTGCGCTCCGACAGCCACAACGTTCCGGCGAACCCCCGGCGTGCCATCAGCCGGCGGTAACTTTCCGCTCCGCCGCGAAACGGCCGCACCGAACCCCGGCAGCGGATTCTCTCGCCGGGGTAGAGGGCCGTAAGGCTGTCGGCATAGAGCATTATACGGTCTCCCGAGGCGTGCCAGGTTCCGTCCGAAGGGTCGCGCCACGCTACGGCCGTCGCTTCGGCCGAGGTGTAGCGTCCGCGTTCGGCGGGGATACCCTCGACCGTGAGTTCGTAAGTTGTGTATATACCGCGGGGCAGCGTGTGCGCTGTGTCGCGGAGCTGTGAGGCGGCGAACCCGGCCGTGAGCAGCATTACGAGTGCGCCGGACTGTGAGTGCAGCAACAGCGCCAGTGTCCCGGACAGCAAAAAAGCCCCTGCGAGGAACCACAGGGGCAGCGTGAAGCAGTCCGCGGCGAGAATCCCCGCGGCGAACGGTGCGACGGCTTTTACCATCGGCATACGGTCGAGTCGTGCGGACAGGGAGGCGGCTTTCATCTCTGCAAAGATAGTAAATTCGGATTGTTTTGTGTGATATTCGGGTGGGGTGTCTCGGTTTTGGTCTGCTGCCGGTTCTTTGCGGATCCTCGCAACCCGTCTCCGTTTACCGTTTCCTTTCGTCGCCCGCCGGGCGGGTCAGCCGGATGCGGGCTTGTCGCGGACGAACAGTTCCCACCCCAGTTCCACCTCGCCCATATCGGCCGCGGCGCCGTTTTCCACACGCGATACAGCCGCAGCCATGCGTAGCATCGTCGTGCGGTCGCGGGTGTCGAGCGGTTGCCCGTCCGGGATTCCGACGGCGTCGGCCACGGCGCGGATGTAGGTTTCGGTGTGGTTTTCCGAAGGCGGCGCCCACCGCGAAATCATGCCCCGGATCGTGTCGAGCCCGTAGCGTATCCGGTAGGTGTCAAGCAGTACGAATATCGCGCGGTAGCCCCATGCAAGGGACTCGAACTGTTTGAACGCCGAGTCGCGCGAGGGGCGCACTTCGCCTTTGTAGCGCACCTTCGACTGGCGGATATTGCCCGGGTTGCAGTTTTGCAGCCCCCTACTCATCGCCCGCCTCCTTTCGGATACGGCGGCGGACATACCGGCGCAGCCAATGGAACAGCGGTGCATCGGAGAGCTGTGCGGCATTTTCGAGGAACGACCACAACTCCACGCCGCATGTAAAACCCGTGAAGAGCCGTGCCACGTTCAGCTGCATGAAGTCCAAGACACAGCTGTCTATCAGCCAGGCCATGGCGATGGCCGTGACCGTAAGTCCCAGTTTGAGCACCGTGCGCCAGGCCTCGCAGCTTTCGAAATACCAGGTGTGCCCCTTGCGGCGGGCAGCGGCGCGGCTGGCGGCTACGCCCGAGAGGAAGTCGATGCCGATGAATGCCATGGCACATGCCACCAGCGGGCCTATGGGGGCGAACAGGGCGATGAAACCCGCCGTGAGGCCGCTAATGAGTCTGTATAAGGTTTCCATCGGTCGTGCAGCGTTTGAGGATGTTGTTGTCGGGATCGTACCCGGGAAATTCCGCGGCATGTGCTTCGAGGTGTTCCGCAGCGCGGCGCAGGAGCGTGCGGGCCTGGCGGCGCAGGCTGCGTTGCAGTTCGCGCAGCGACTGGGCGTCGGCCGGCTGGTAGGAGCCCGATTTGGGGGCTACGGTGCCGCACTGTCCGGTGCGGATGTCGAGCCGCGGCTGTACGGCGATGCGGGTGAAGAGCGCTACCGGGGCTGCGAGGTATTCGGCCGTGAAGCCGGCATGGAGGCCTGCGAGCAGTTTTTCGTGGAATGCCCGTCCGATGACGGGCACGATGTAGCGTTGTTCGGCCGCCGCGATGTCGCCTTCGCCGATGGCTTCCGGCGCAAGGTACTCCCCGTCCGTAAAGGCCGATGCGACGGCTTGTGCAGGGGTGATCAGTGTGTTCATGATTGTCGTGGTTGAAATGAGTGTTCGAGTGCCGCCGGAGGCGGCGAACGGCAAGTTTCGAAAGGCCCGAAGAACCGGCCTTATTCTATGCTTCGTATGTTGTATTTCGTGATCTCCGACAGGAACGCCTGTTGGCGCTCGTCATCGGGGTCGTAATCCAGCCCGTCGGCCTTGCGGGCTTCCCAGACCTTCATGTAGATGGGTTTGGAGCGCGTCGGCGGACGGTTGATGACCTGTAACGACGAGGCGTCTATCCCCAGGATGGACGTGATCGCCTCGCGCACGGGCTCCGTCAGTTCGGCCTGCTCGCCGAGGATGACCGTGTTGAGTGCCACTTCGTACTCGTGCAGGATACGCTCGGCGCTGAATCCCGAGGCGTAGTCCAGTCCGCTCAGCGTCCGGAACCATGAGTGTGCCACGACGATGTCCGACACGGCCTGTTCGTGCAGCGCCTGCCAGTCGCCTTCGTTCTGCGACGCGATGGGGATGAAGCGTGAATTGTCGCCCTCGCCGCCGTCGCGGATGACGAACATCACCTGCCCGGGGTTGCCGGCGAATT
>ERZ824480.2399-NODE-2399-length-14207-cov-5.918033_pt1 | contig 14207 bp, 14 predicted proteins | sample MGYA00519861_ERZ824480 | MGnify/ENA primary metagenome ERZ824480 (study PRJEB31778, sample SAMEA3449152) | human gut metagenome | biome: human gut; feature: human-associated habitat; material: faeces | place: United Kingdom | collected 2010/2012 ... | reverse complement strand
ACGAGCTCTACTACCTCGACCTCGCCACCGGACTTCGGCGGGGCGAACTGCTGGGCCTGAAGTGGACAGATGTGGACTTTCAGCACGGAGTACTGAAAATCCAGCGGGCAATTTCACGGCAGAACGGCAAAGTAGTCGAGGCCCCGCTGAAAACGAAAAACGCCTACCGCACGCTGCCGTTGTCGGCAGACGCGATAAGCGTTCTGAAAATGCAGAAATGCAAAGTCGGAAATAGCGAGTGGGTATTCCCATCGCCCACCGGAGGCCCCATGTCACCGGACAGCGTGCTGCACATGCTCCAGCGGGTGCTGAAACGGGCGGGCCTCCCAAGGATACGTTTCCACGACCTCAGACACACCTTCGCAACGATGGCCCTACAAAACGGTGTGGACGTCAAAACCGTCAGCAGTATGCTGGGTCACTACTCCGCAGGCTTCACGCTGGACACCTACGCCCACGTCACCACCGACGCGCAGCTCAAAGCGGCGCAGACGATGGGGAGCATCCTATCCCGTGCCGTCTGATGCTCTCCGCTACCCGCTCCCGTTGGGGTCAGCGTTTGGGTCAGAAAAAAGCGACGCCCCAAAATAGCAACTTATGAAAAGCAAAAGTCCTCGAAATCAGACGATTTCGAGGACTTTTGGTACGCCGTGAGGGATTCGAACCCCCGGCCTTCTGGTCCGTAGGTTGTCTCACGCACAAATCGGAGTCATTTCGGCTCCGATTTGTGCTTTTTACCACCGTTCGCTCGGCGGATCTTCCATTGTTTCCGTCCAGCCCTGCCCGCTTTTTTCGGATTCTGGGTCAAAAGTGGGTCAGACACGGTGCGCCCGCACCCACGCCAACAGCGCCTCGTAGTCCATCGCACCGGAGGCAACAGCAAGACCGACCTCGACGACCTCGTCATTGGCGCAGTCCAGCTGAATACCGTTGACCTCCAGAAAGGTCAGCATCACATACATACCGATGCGCTTATTGCCATCCACGAAGGCATGGTTGGAGATGAGTGTATAGCCCTCGAGCGCCCTTCTCCTCCTTGGTAGGGTAGAATTCCTGTCCGCCAAAACCGGAAAAGACGTTCTCCAACGCGGACTCCAACAGAGCCTCATCCCTGACGCCGATGCTCCCGCCTGTCTCCTCCGCGATGAGCCTGTGAAGCAGCAAGACCTTCTCTTTTGAGAATTTGATCATTTTGCCAACTCCATAAACGCGGGCTTATATTTCTTTAAAATTCTTGCCGCCACAAAGTCGATCTTCTCGTCATCTGTCATGTCGATCAAAGGCGAATTGTCCAGATCGACCAGCATATATTTGGGGCGGTTATTTTTGAAAATCACAGCCTGTCCATTCGTTTCAGCGATGCGCGTCACGCGGGAAAAATTCTGATTGGCCTCTGTCACGGAAACGATTGTGTTCGTATCAATGGTCATGGGAACACCTCCTTGCAGCACCTATTATACGCAAATTGTAGGTAAAAATCAACCTATTTTAAGGCGGGCTTTCAATCTGAACCGCATGGCGCGAGTGGCTGGTGCAGCGTAAAAGGAGCCGCGCGCATCCAAGGAAGTCTTGAATGCGCGCGTTATGTCCAAACCGCAAAGCCTCTGCTGCGGTATTTGCGAAATTTTCATCCTCTCTTACGATAGAGACCGCGTTTTCCATACACAGAGACCATGGAGGCACTGGAAAGCATAGATGAGTCTGAGCTAACGGCCTCAGAGCTTTCCTACTACATTGGCGTCATGAGCCGTATTCAGCAGATGGTGCTTGCCGCAGTCGGTTAACGATGAGAGGAGATGCAGAAAATGCAGATCAATCTGGGCCATGTCACTGCCAGTTTTACGCTGGATGTTTACGGCCATACAGAAAATGTGTTAGCAGTCCGCGGATCGGATTACAGGATTTTGTTTGACGGAGAAGGAGGGGGAGCGAACCATTCCTTTTTCGCCGCAGAGCAGCGGGGGCCTCGCAATGTGATGCTGTTTAAGCTATAAAGTGCTATACCATGTCATTACCTATGTTTGAACGGTTATATGTGTCGATAGGCAGCGGAATTCTTGCATATTTGGTTAAGTCCGAAAAATCAAATAAAATATGTGGACAATCATTTATAAACAGTATATACTGATTATAATCGACAGCTTTCAACACAAAAATAAATTGCCCCTCCGGGGCAAATCTTTTACAAAAAAGCATTCCACCACACCATCGGAGGTGCTCTCATGACCGTTTCAACTCAATTCCTCCACACCATCCAGCCGGTCTCCGAGGACCGCCCGGCAGAGGCGGTGGCAAGAGAAATTCTTGCGCTGATCCGCTCCGAATACCGCTACACGATCGCGGATCTGTGCCGTATGTTCTGCTGCGAGCGGCAGTGGATCGAAGATTTTTTCGTCCCAAACATCCGTCACATTCACGTCAATCACTTCTTCATGTCCTATATCATCCAGCAGTTTGCGGACCGTCTCACCCCGGAGGAACAGTCCCACCTAATCCATGGACATTACTTTCTCTCCGATGCGGATCTGGGCCGTTTCTGGCGGGAAAATGCGTCTGCCGCCGTCAAATGCCGGACCGTGGATCTGGCCGACTATCTGGCTGACGGCTGTTCCCGCAAAGCGCTCTCCGCAGAGAAAGCGCGTCACGAAGCTGCGAAGCGAACAAAGGGGGAAGGGCAGCGTCACGATGCAGAAATGCGCCGCCTGCTTACCAGTGAAGGATACATGCTTTACACGTATCGGGCGCAGTTCTCGAGGTTTCTCTGGCAGCCGGTCCCGTTGCCGGAGCTGTCTCCCCGAACCATCCGCAGTCTGGTTTCCACCACGCAGTATCAGCGACGGAACGGCCTCCCGTCAAACGGCGTTGCCAGAAAACGGCTGATGGAGCGCGGCTCTGTTCAGATCAAACTGGGGGGCAAGACCCTATGGGTCGAGACCCCCGCGCCGGACGGTGTCTGGACAGTTCCTACCGGGACATTGCCGTAATAAAGGTTTTCCATGCATGCGCGCTCCCAAAAGGTCATTGCATCTCACCTCCTCTGATTTCAGTCTGTGTAAAGCAGTTTACCATGTCACTTATTATTGGAAATTACAGCATATTTTGCGGCATATACCGCTGCTGATCCCTATGTATCGGCATTGTGAATTTCATGCTGTCGCCAAATATCCGATCTATCAACATATAAAAGAGGGACCGTTTTGAAACGGTCCCTCTTGATACTGTCGATAAAGTGGTAAATGCTCCGCGACGGTAAGGTAGGGCAGCCGTTAGCGGCTGTGCCGCTTTACGGATGTTGCATACCCCTTGCGGGTGAAGGGTGTGCGTGGGACTGCGCCCGCAGGCGCGTTTCGGAGCGCAACCGCCACAAGGCGACTCTTAGCGCGGAGATAACCCAAGAAGGGATACACCGTCGGCTCAAGCCAAACAGCGGATACTTCATATCCGCTGATTGGGAGCCTTCCTCGAAGCAGGCTTGCTTCATCCGCCACCGGCGGCGCTTCGCCTGTTTCCCTGCGCTATTGAAATCCTTAGTTTTCAGAACTTTTATAAAGTTCTGAAAACTTGCTCAGCGGGGAGAAAAGACTTTTTCGACACGCTGAGAGGGACCGCTCTGAAACGGTCCCTCTTTTGAAAAATCGCAGTGTTGCTTTCGCTGGATCACATCTTTGCCAACGCCTGATCGAAATCGTTCAGCAGATCGTCGGTATCCTCCAGACCGGAAGAAAGCCGGATCTGGCCCATGGTGATGCCGATAGCCGCCAGCTCGTCGGGGCTGAGATCCCGGTGAGACGCTCTGGGCGGATAGGTCAGCGTGGTGCCGACGCCGGCCAGAGTGGGTACGAAGCGTACCAGCTGCAAATTGCTGATGAGCTTGTCGATCTCCTTCTGACCGCCCTTGAAGTTTACGCAGAGCATACCGCCGTAGCCGTTGCCTTCGAACTGCTTGTCGGCCAGCGCCTTGCTGGGGGAGGACTCCAGACCGGGGTAGTAGACCTTTTCCACCTTGGGATGGCTCTCGAAGAATTTGGCCAGTGCCAGACCGTTTTCAGCCATCTTCTTTACCCGCAGGGGCAGCGTCCGCAGGCTCCGGGCCAGCAGCCAGGATTCCGTGGCGCCCAGATTCGCGCCGTAGAGACCCAGGTAGAAGCTCAGAGACTTGATGATCTCCTCGGAGCCGACCACCGCGCCGCCTACCAGGTCATCGTGACCGCCCAGATACTTGGTGGCGCTGTAAATCACCAGATCTGCGCCGTACTTGATGGGCTTGGCAATGATCGAAGTAGCAAAGGTGTTGTCGATAAACAGCTTAGCGCCGTTGGCGTGAGCCACGTCCGCCAGATGCTGGATGTCCGGTACGCTCATCAGGGGGTTAGCGATGGTCTCGCCGTATACCAGCTTGGTGTTGGGACGGATATAGTCCGCCACATCCTGCGTGTTGAAGTCGATGAAGGTGGTCTCCACGCCCCAGCGCTTCAGCTCATACTTCAGGTAGTAGAACGCCTCGCCGTAGATGATGGGGGAGGCCACGATGTGATCGCCGGGCTTCACCGTTGCCAGAATGGAGGTCGTAATGGCCGCCATGCCGGAGGAGAATACCAGACCCTTTTCGGCCCCGTCACCGGCGGCCAGGATCTGAGAGGTGGCGTCGGCGTTGGGATTGCCCAGACGGAAGTAAGCATAGCCGGGAGCACCCTCGTCGCAGATCTTGTCGATGGGATCAATGGAGTCGAAGATGTAGGCAGAGGACAGGTAGATGGGGAAGGTCTCCGGCACAGTCAGAGCCTTGTTCAGCTCATAGCACAGCTCGCCGTTGCCGGTATGGACATATTTGGTCGCGTCGCCTTTTTCAATGGTCATAGAAATTCCTCCTTACGCGCTTTGCGCGTTCCATTCCAATACGGTATAAAGCTCAGAAACAGTTTGCTCAGGTCTCCGTGCGGCCCTTGCCCTTCCAGGCAATGAGACCCACGATGAAGCCCACGATGGCGGGAACGATCCAGCCGAAGCCCAGACCATAGAGGGGGATGTGATTCAGAACGGGGTCCAGGAAGCCGAAGCCATACTCGTGGGGCAGATCCAGAACGGCGTAGATCACTGTGAAGTACACAGCGCCCTTGAACGCGCCGTCATTGGGGATCTTCTTCTCGAAGATGCCCAGAATGGTCATCACCAGCGTGATGGGATAGAAGAAGGAGAACCAGGGGGAGGTCAGGCTCACGATGGTATCCAGACCGAAGCTGGCGACGATGGTGGTAACGATGGGGACGATCATGACCAGAACCTTATAGGAGAGCTTGCCGTGGGTGGCGGTCTCATAGAAATCTGCCACTGCGGTGATCTGGCTGATGGCGGTGGTGAGGCAGGCCAGCACCACGGACAGGCACAGGCCGTAAATCGCGATCTGGCCACCGCTGGAGCGGATGATCGACAGCAGGAGGTTGGCGTTGCTGATGCTGTCGGGCGTGTACTCCGTGCTGACGCAGGCGCCCATATACAGCAGGCCGCCATAGACGACAGCCAGGCAGACGGCGGCGATCAGGCAGGCCCGGACATGGGCCTTGCGGAAGGCTTCACCCTCGTAGCCCTTGCGCTTGATGCTGTCAAAGAACACGCCGGCAGCCAGGAAGGACACCAGAACGTCACCGGTGCTGTAACCGCCCAGGAAGCTGTTGACAAAGGCGTTATCCACGGAGGCGGTGCCGGGGGTACCGATGGGGCTGACAGCGCCCTTGACTACCAGAATGAACAGGATGATGGTCATAATGGGGGTCAGGATCTTGCCGACCTTATCCAGTGCGGTGCCGCGGTCCTTGGCGAACAGGAACGCGATCATGAAGTAGAGAATGACGAAAACCAGGTAGGGCGCGCCGGGCCAGATGCCCTGAAGGCCCATCTCAATGCCGACGGCTGCGGTTCTGGGGATGGACACGCAGCAGCAGAGGATCATGATGGCGCCGATCATGACGGTGTAGAACTTCTTGTTCACATGGTCGGAGATTTTCTGGACAGAGCCGCACATACCCAGCACGATGATGGCCAGAATGGGCAGGCCCACACCGGAGGCCAGCATACCGATCATGCCGCTGAGCCAGTTGCTGCCGCTTTGCAGGCCCAGCATTGGCGGGAAGATCAGGTTGCCCGCGCCGAAGTAGGAGGCGAAGAACGCCAGACCGACGAACAATACGTCGGTAAATTTGATTTTTTTCTCTTGCATAAAGTAAGTTCCTCCCTATTTCTCTATTTTGCACACTGAAAAACTGAGAACCGCTTGCTGTTTATTATGATAGTTGCAAAGGTCGGATTTGTCCAATAAACCAATGTTATAAACCGCAATTACTTTTGTGTATATCGCCCCATAATCGTGTATTTTTCAAAAAAATGCCGTTTTGTGCCGCGAAAATGTTTGTTTTTATTAAAGTAAACCTTTTTGGTATGATTTTAGTTGCGCATTTTGAATTTCTTGTGCTATAATACGAGAGATCCATCGAAAAATGAGGAAAGGCGGCGCTTGGTATGACACTGCTCCAGTTGAAGTATATTTCCACGGTGGCAAAATGCGGCTCCTTCAGCAAAGCTGCTCAGGTCCTGTATGTCTCCCAGCCCGGCATCAGCAAAATGGTCTGCGCGCTGGAGGAGGAGCTGGGGATCACGATTTTTGTCCGCTCTGCCGCCGGGATCACCCTGACCGCCGAGGGCCGGGAGCTTCTGAACATGGGAGAACGGCTTTTGACGGACGCTGAGCATATTTCCCAGCACTTTTCGCAGGATCTGAGCAAGACCCACGAGACCCTCAGCGTCAGCAGCCAGCATTACTGCTTCGCCATCGATGCAATGATGGCCTATCAGAACACCTATCAAAAGGAATCCTATACCTATAAATTCCTGGTAGGGCAGGGCCCGGAGGTCATTCAGCAGGTCGTGGACAAAACCACGGAGCTGGGCGTGTTGTTCATCAGCAGCCGCAGCCGAAAGCACATGAACCGTGTCTTTGGCGACAACAACCTGGAATTTCACCCGCTTTTTGACAGCAAGCCCTATGTGTTTATCCACAAGTCCCATCCTCTGGCCTCCAAGGAGGTCCTGACGATCGAGGAACTGCACCCGTATCCCTGCATCATGTATGAGCTGGACTCCGACGCGCCCTCCGTTTTGCAGGAGGAGATGCTGGTGCCGGACTTTTATCCCCAGAAGGTCACCATTGTCAACGGACTCTATCAAAGCCTGATGGTCATGCAGCAGTGTCAGGGCTATGATCTGGGCACCGGCTTCATCTCCGAAAGCAACGGGGCGCAGGGGGTGATCAAGCGTCCCATCAAGGACTTTGACGATCCCATCACCATCGGCTGGGTCTGCCAGAAGGCCCATACGCTGTCGCAGCCCGCGGAACGCTTTATCCAGCTTCTGCAAAAATACGGACGGGATCTTCCCGAAGCCTGAACAAGAATATCCGAATGTTATTGCCAGCGATAACATTCGGATATTTCCGTTTTTATGGGTGTTTGTGCTATGCTCAATACAACCAAGTAAGTCAGTAGGATATATTGCGCAGTCACACAACCGACGGGAGGTATTTTGAATGAGCCAGTTAGTTTTGAAGCACCCTGATTTGAAGCACGAAGATCTGAAATTCAACACGGTAGAGGTCCACGCCGGCGAGCCGCGGGATATGTACGGTGCCCTGATCCCGCCCATTTACCAGACGTCCACATTCTATTTTGATTCCACGGACGATGCGGTGAAGGCCTGCGATGACTACGCCGAGAGCTTTGCATACAGCCGGATCACCAATCCCTCTGTGGATTATCTGGAGCAGAAGCTGGCGGCGCTGGAACACGGCAAGGGGGCCGTGGCCTATGCGTCCGGCATGGGCGCTGTTTCCGGTGCGATTTTCGCGCTGCTGAAAAGCGGCGACCACGCTATTTTCACCAAGGCCAAGTATTCCGGCACGGAGGATGTGACCAGCGACTGGCTGCCCCGCTTCGGGATCGCCCACGATACCTTTGACGCCGCCGATCTCAGCCAGCTGGAGGGCCTGATCAAGCCCAACACCAAACTGATCTATGTGGAGTCTCCCGCCAACCCCACCATGGTGCTGGTGGATATTGCCGCCGTGGTGGAGATCGCCCATAAGCACGGTGTCAAGGTCTTTATCGACAACACCTTCGCCACGCCCTACAACACCACCCCGCTGGATCTGGGCGTGGATGCAGTCATCCACAGCCTCACCAAATACATCGGCGGCCACGGCGACCTGCTGGGCGGCGCGGTGATTTCCAACGATGAGCAGTTCCTGCGGGAGTGCCGTCTGGGTACCCTCATGCACTTCGGCTCCGTCATGGCGCCCTTCACCGCATTTCTGGTGTGCCGCGGCCTCAAGACGCTGGGCGTCCGCATGAAGCAGTACAATGAAAGTGCTCTGAAGATCGCCAAGTGGCTGGAGGCCAATCCCAAGATTGAAACGGTCCGCTATCCCTTCCTGGAATCCAATCCCCAGTACGCCATTGCCAAGAAGCAGATGAAGGGCGGAGGCGGCATGATCTCCTTTGACGTGGCCGGCGGTCTGGAGGCCGGTAAGAAGTTCATCAACAGCCTGAAGCTCTGCACGCTGGCCGTCTCTCTGGGCGATACGGAAACGTTGGTGGAGCAGGCTGCCGCCATGACCCACACCATGATCCCCAAGGAGATCCGGGAGGCCGCCGGCATTACCGACGGCATGATCCGGATGTCCGTCGGTCTGGAGGACCCGGATGACATCATCGCCGATCTGAAGCAGGCGCTGGGCGACTGACGGCGCGGAAACCCCATACCGGCAGACGTGAGGCCATCCAAAAAAACACCGGAGAGGAAACAATTTCCTCTCCGGTATTTTACTCTTCCTCCGGGGCCAGCAGCATTTTCTTAAAGGCTTTCATGGCAACGCTTTGAGGGCGGGATGTATCCTCGATCAGGTTAACGAACCGTTCCGGGATCGGCTCCGCAAGGCGGATCTGGAACACCGTCCCGGCGGCAAGGGCGGAAGCGGCCATGGACTCCGGGTAGAAACCGACGCCCAGATTGCTCTGCACCATCGCGAGGACCTGATCCATGGTGCCGGCTTCCATTTCCACATGAAAAGCCAGATTGTGCTTTAAGAACAGCTGTTGATAAAAGGTATATGTACTGGTTCCTCTGCTCATGCACACAAAGGGGATGTTTTCCAGATCCCGCAGACTCCGCGTTTCTGCGGCCAGATCATGGAAATCCGAACCGCAGATCAGGATCTCCCGGAAGGAGACCAGCGCGGTTTCCTGCAAGGACTTTCTCACCGGACAGGGCGTGGTGACCGCCGCGCAGTCCACCTGTCCCCGCAGCAGCCCTTCCATGGCGCGGGGGGTGGAATCGTTGGTGATCCGCAGGTGGATCCCCGGATACCGCCGGTGAAACGCGTCAAGGCGGTTCAGAAGGGTCAGATGGAGCGCGGCTTCGCTGGCGGCAATGGAAATGCTGCCGGTCCGCAGGCTGCAATCTGATCGGAGTTCACTTTCGCCAAGGCGCAGCTGTTCAAAGGCCACAGCAGCACGGCTGTAAAGCCGTTGGCCTTCCGGGGTCAGGGAGACGCCGTGGTTGGTGCGGACAAACAGCTTGCAGCCCAGATCCTGCTCCAGATTGTTCATGCAGCGGGTAATGTTGGGCTGGTTATTGCCCAAAGCTTCGGCGGCCTTGGTAAAGCTCTTGTGTTGGGCAACATAGTAAAAAATGCGGTAATAATCGTAGGGAACAGCCACTTTTTTTGCCTCCGTGCCATATCATTCAGATATGTCCAACATATCAAATATACTTTTTACATCTTTCTGTTAGAACAGTATAATACGGGCGTTCTTAGAAGACAAGTCCTTTAACGGTCACGCCGGAAAATGGGGCGTGGTCAGGCCAGACCGCAGCGCCTATATTCCGGTGTAGAAAGGAGACCGGCTATCAGCATGAAAAACAAAAAGAAATTTATGATCCTATGGGTTCTGCTCATCGCGATCCTGTTTGCGGGCAGTCTGTTGACGGCGCCGCCGGGAAAAACAGAGACCATTCAGACCGCCATGCGGGACGCGGTCCTGCATGAGGAAAATCAGATCAGCCTGTTCGGTTGGAAGAACGTCAATCCGGGACTGATCTCCGCCATGACGGTATCCGCCATCCTGCTGATAGCGGCGGCGTGTATCCGCGTGTTTGTCATCCCAAAATTCAAGCTGGTGCCGGGGCGGTTCCAGCTGCTGCTGGAGCAGGCCGTAAGCCTGTTTGACGGCATGGCCAGAACCAGCAGTCCTCAGCGAAACGGATTTCTGGGGGCCTACATCTTCGGCGCGGGCGCGTATATCTTCGTGGGGACGCTGTTCGAGCTGCTGGGCTTGCAGGCCGTCACTACCACAGGCCGCTCCGTGACCCTTCCCGCGCCGCTGTCGGACGTAAACGGTGCCATCGCCCTTGGCTGCTTATCCTATCTTGTGATCCTCTCCGGCGGGATCGCAGGCAACGGCCTGAAGGGCGTGGGCAGCACACTGAAAGAATTCTCGCTGCCTATTTCCATGAGCTTCCGTCTGTTCGGCGCGTTGCTCAGCGGCCTGCTGGTAACGGAGCTGGTCTATTACTATGTGCAGCTGAGCTATGTGCTGCCGGTGCTGGTGGGCGTTCTGTTCACCCTGCTTCACGCGTTGATCCAGGCCTATGTTCTGACCATGCTCACAGCGTTGTTCTACGGCGAGGTATCGGAGCATCCCGAACCGGCGTCCGGGCGGGCATGACCGTCCCAATCATTTACGGATCGAATCATTTTGGAGGTAATCAATATGAAACTGCTTAAGAAAAAGGTCCCCGCGCTGTTCCTGCTCCTGCTGGTGGTGCTGTCCCTGACGGTCCCCGCACTGGCCGCTTCTTCCACGGATACCGCTGCCGCACCCGCTGCGGCGGAAACCGCCCAGACCCAGAGCGACGCCACGGGGTCCAAGTCCATCGCTGCGGGCATCGCCATCGGCCTTGCCGCCGCAGGCGGCGCCGTGGCCATGGGTGTTGCCGTCAGCAAGTCTGCGGAGGGGATCGCCCGTCAGCCGGAGGCGGAGGGCAAGATCCGTACCACGCTGATGCTGGGACTGGTCTTTATCGAAACCGCTATCATTTATGCGCTGCTGGTCGTCATTCTGATCATCTTCGTCCTATAAGTAAGGCAGGTGGGAAACCGTGAATATCCCGTTGAATATTGATTGGCAGCAAATTTTACTGCACCTGCTGAATTTTGTGATTCTGGCAGGCGGGCTGTATCTGCTGCTCTATAAGCCCGTCAAGACGTTTATGGAGAAGCGGCAGCAGTACTATCAGGAGCAGGATGCGAAAGCGGCAAAGACGCTGGCAGACGCGGAGAAAACAGCGGCAGAGGTCCGTCAGCAGTTGAAAAATGCCGACGCCGACGCTGCGGCAAAGCTCGCCGCCGCCCAGAAGTCGGCGGACGCCGCCATGCAGCGGCAGCTGTCCGACGCGCGGACACAGGCGGAGCAAATTCTGGCGGACGCCCATGCCGCTGCCCAGCGGGAGCATGACAAGCTGCTGTCCGACGCGCAGAAGGAGCTGAAGGATCTGGCAGTGACAGCCACGGAAAAACTGGTGCTGCAATCCGACGGCGATGCGTTCGATCAGTTTTTGGACGCGGCGGAGAGGGGGAAGTCCCATGCGTGAAACGGTACTGGAAGCGGTCCTGCGCAGCGCGGACGCCCCCAGTGAGGTGCAGCGGAACCGTTTTGCGGCCTTTTTGAAAAAGCAGTACGGGCAGGAGGTTCCCCTCCGTTGGGAGCAGGACCCCGCGCTGGAAAAGGGCTTTCGGATGGAAGTGGGCGCCGACCTGTATGACTGGAGTCTGGAGGGCCGTCTGCGGCAGTTCCGGGAGCGGCTGGAGCAGCTGAACCCCGCCGGGGTCTCCGTGATCCCGCTGATGCGGGAGGCCGTCCGCAACTGGCAGCCGGATGCCGCGCCGGAGGAGGTCGGAAGCGTTCTGACGGTGGGTGATGAGATTGCCACCGTCAGCGGACTGGAGCACGCGGCCTACGGCGAAATTCTGCAATTTTCCTCCGGTGTGAAGGGCATGGTGCAGGATCTGCGGCCGGACCGTGTAGGCTGCATCCTGTTCGGCGGCAGTGAGGCCATTGAATCCGGCAGCATCGTCCGCCGCACAGGTAAGACCGCCGGCATCCCGGTGGGGGACGGCTTTCTGGGCCGGGTGGTGGACGCGCTGGGTATGCCCATTGACGGGCAGGGCGACATTCCGTCGGAGGGCTATCTGCCCATTGAGTCCCCGGCCCCCGGCATCATTGACCGCCAGCCGGTAAACGCGCCTATGGAGACGGGCCTGCTCGCCATCGACTCCATGTTCCCCATTGGCCGGGGACAGCGGGAGCTGATCATCGGCGACCGGCAGACCGGCAAGACCGCCATCGCCCTGGACACCGTTCTGAACCAGAAAGGGAAGGGCGTGGTGTGCATCTATGTTGCCATCGGGCAGAAATCCAGCTCCGTTGCTCAACTGGTAGAGAATCTGAAGCACAAGGGCGCTATGGACTATACCATCGTGGTGAATGCGCCCGCCAGCGCATCGGCATCCTTGCAGTACATCGCTCCCTATGCCGGAACAGCACTGGGCGAGTATTTCATGCGGAAAGGCCAGGACGTTCTGATCGTCTATGACGATCTCTCCAAGCACGCCGTGGCCTACCGGACGCTGAGCCTGCTGCTGGAGCGGTCCCCCGGACGGGAGGCCTACCCCGGCGATGTGTTCTATCTGCACTCCCGTCTGCTGGAGCGTTCTGCCCACCTCTCGGAGGAATTGGGCGGCGGCAGCATGACGGCGCTGCCCATCGTGGAGACACAGGCCGGCGACGTGTCCGCCTACATCCCCACCAATATCATTTCCATTACCGACGGCCAGATCTTTCTGGAGAGCAGTCTGTTCTTCTCCGGCCAGCGGCCCGCGGTCAACGTGGGATTGTCGGTGTCCCGTGTGGGCGGCGACGCTCAGACGAAGGCCATAAAAAAGGCGGCAGGTGCCCTGCGTCTGGATCTGGCCCAGTACCGGGAAATGGAGGTCTTTACCCAGTTTTCCAGCGATCTGGACGAGACCACCAAACGGCAGCTGATTTACGGACAGGGCCTGATGCGCCTGCTGCGCCAGCCCCAGAACCACCCCTACCAGCAGCACCAGCAGGTGATTTTGCTGGTGGCGGCGCTGGATCATGTGATGCAGACGGTGCCCCTTGCGCGGATGGACGATTTTCGCACCGGGCTCCTGACCTATATCGAGACCCAGGACCAGGCCCTGTGCCGCCGGATCGATGAGAGCGGTCAGTTAAGTGATGAGGACCGGGAGACGATCCTGAAGCTGTCCAGAGAATTTCTGACGCGGTTCCAGACGGAAGCCGCGGAAAAGAGCGGTGAGTGAGATGGCCAATACCCGTGAGATCAAAAACCGGATCGAAAGCGTACAGCAGACCCGGAAGATCACCAACGCCATGTACCTCATCGCCTCCACCAAGCTGCGGAAGGCACGGAACGATCTGGCCAACACCCGGCCATATTTTGACGCGCTGCGGGGCGAGATCAAGCGGGTCTTTCGCACGGCGGGGGATGTGGACAGTCCCTATTTCTACCCGCCGGACAATAACACACCGCTGGAGGGCACCTATGGGTGTCTGGTCATCACAGCGGACAAGGGCCTTGCAGGGGCCTACAACCAGAACGTCATCAAGGAGGCAGAAAAGCTCCTTGCCCAGCACCCGGATACCAAGCTGTATGTAGTGGGGGAGTATGGCCGCCGGTACTTTGACCAGCACAGGATCCCCATTGAGCACAGCTTTCTCTACACCGCACAAAATCCCACGCTGGACCGGGCGCGGGAGATCAGCGCTCTGCTGCTGGACGGTTTCCTGACGGGAACGCTGAAGGAGATCTTCGTGGTCTACACCGATATGGAGAGCAGTCTGCTCTCCGAGGCCAAGTCCACCCGGCTGCTGCCTTTCCACCGGATGCAGTTTGCGCCGCCCGCCAAGGAAAAGGCCGTGCAGGAGCCTTTTGAATTCTATCCGTCCGTAGGGGCGGTGCTGAACAGCATGATCCCCAGCTATGTCTCCGGTTTCCTGTACAGCGCCCTGCTGGACAGTTTCTGCAGCGAGCAGAACGCCCGTATGACAGCCATGGAT
>ERZ824480.2397-NODE-2397-length-14231-cov-3.499506_pt1 | contig 14231 bp, 10 predicted proteins | sample MGYA00519861_ERZ824480 | MGnify/ENA primary metagenome ERZ824480 (study PRJEB31778, sample SAMEA3449152) | human gut metagenome | biome: human gut; feature: human-associated habitat; material: faeces | place: United Kingdom | collected 2010/2012 ... | reverse complement strand
TATTATTACCCGGAGTGGCAATCGCTCAAAATAATACAAACTCTCCTTATACACGATATGGCTATGGTCAGTTGGCTGATCAGTCATTTGCAAACAGTAAAGCAATGGGAGGGATCGCTTACGGATTGCGCGATGGATCACATATCAATCCGTTGAATCCTGCTTCTTATACGGCTATTGATTCGTTGACCTTTCTTTTTGACGGAGGGTTTTCGATGCAAAATACAAACTTTAGTAGTGAAGGCACCAAGTTGAATGCGAAAAATTCAAGTTTTGACTACATAGCGATGCAGTTTCGTCTACACCAGCGCGTGGCCATGAGTATCGGTCTGCTGCCCTATTCGAGTGTAGGCTATAATATGGCCAAGGCAAACAACGACGTTGCGTCGGAAGAAGCGCGGAGCGTCACTTCATTTGCCGGAGACGGAGGCTTGCATCAGCTTTACGTAGGTTTGGGAGTGAAGGTGCTGAAAAACCTTTCAGTCGGCGCCAACGTATCGTACTTCTGGGGGGAGATCACGCGTCAGGCGCGTATTACTTTTCCTTATAATGACAACGCTTTTGCTTTTCAGCATGTAGACTATTTGTCCGTGCGCGATTATAAGCTGGACTTCGGCGCGCAATACACACAGCAGCTGGGTAGGAAGCATGCGGTTACATTAGGTGTAGTGTTCTCGCCTAAAAAAGATTTGCATAACGAAGCTTATGTACAAAGATCGACGCTTACGAACTCCAACAGCACGCAGGCCGTCACTACGAATACGGTCGATACGGTGGCTACCTTTGGAATGCCCAATAGCTTTGGGGTGGGACTTACGTACGAGTATGACAAACGTCTGATCGTGGGAGCTGATTTTAATTTGCAGAAGTGGGGCGACGTGACCTATATGAATCAGCCGAATGCTTTTTGTGATGCGATGAAAATTTCAGTGGGTGCCGAGTATATGCCGAGTCGTTTTTCGCGTAGTTATCTGGCGCATATCAAATACCGCGTCGGAGGATATTATTCGGAACCTTATTATAAAATAGGAGGGGAGAGAGCCTCTCGTGAGTATGGAGTAACGGCCGGTTTGGGATTACCTCTTCCGGGTTCACGCTCGCTAATCAACGTTTCGGCTCAATATATTAAAGTACATGGTCTGAAAGCCGGTATGGTAGATGAAAATACATTGCGTTTGAGCATCGGAATCACGTTCAATGAAGGCTGGTTCTTCAAACGTAAAGTTAAATAATAGAGAGAATAGACGGTATTATATAACAACTAAAATTTAGATACAATGAAAATTAAAACGCTTGTGGCTGTGTTGTTTCTTTCGGCGGGAGCAACAACTGTGGTAGCACAGGACGACGCTAATTGTAATTCGAACAGTAGTATTTCTCACGAAGCAGTGAAAGCTGGTAACTTTAAAGATGCTTATACTCCGTGGAAAGCTGTTTTGGAGAACTGCCCGACTCTTCGTTTCTATACCTTCACAGACGGTTATAAAATTCTGAAAGGGTTGCTGGGGCAGATCAAAGACAGAAACTCTGCAGAATACAAAAAGTATTTTGATGAGTTGATGAATACGCACGATTTGCGTATGAAGTATACTCAGGAATTCTTGGGAAAAGGTGTAAAAGTATCGTCGGAAGATGAAGCACTGGGCATTAAAGCTGTCGATTATATTGCATTTGCTCCGAAGGTGGATGTAAATCAAGCTTATGATTGGTTGAAAAAATCGGTGGACGCTGCGAAAGCTGAGTCTGCAGCTGCTACATTGTTCTATTTCTTGCAGATGTCTCACGATAAACTGAAGGAAGATCCGGCTCACAAAGAGCAGTTTATTCAGGACTATCTGGCTGCATCCGAATATGCAGACGATGCTATAGCTGCTGCTGATAAAGAGAGTGTGAAGAAAGCTTTCGGAGGTATCAAAGATAATCTGGTAGCTCTGTTCATTAACAGCGGTACTGCCGATTGCGAATCACTGCAAGGTATCTATGGACCTAAGGTAGAAACGAATCAGACTGATTTGAATTATTTGAAGAAAGTCATCAGCATTATGAAGATGATGAAGTGTACGGATAGCGACGCTTATCAGCAGGCTTCATTCTATGTATACAAGATTGAGCCTTCGGCTGAGGCTGCTACCGGATGTGCATACCAGGCCTATAAGAAAGGGGATATCGATGGTTCTGTGAAGTTCTTTGACGAAGCGATCAACCTTGAGACAGACAATGCAAAGAAAGCAGAAAAGGCTTATGCTGCTGCCAGTGTTTTGACTACTGCCAAGAAATTGTCTCAGGCAAGATCTTATGCTCAGAAAGCAATCAGCTTCAATGAAAACTATGGTGCTCCTTATATCCTTATCGCCAACTTGTATGCTATGAGTCCTAACTGGAGTGATGAATCGGCTTTGAACAAGTGTACTTATTTTGCTGTTATCGACAAATTGCAGAAAGCTAAATCTGTAGATCCGAGTGTAACAGAAGAAGTTAACAAAATGATCAGCAGATATTCCGCTTATACTCCGCAGGCTAAAGACTTGTTTATGTTGGGCTACAAAGCCGGCGACCGCATCACTATCGGTGGTTGGATTGGAGAGTCTACAACGATCAGATAAATCTATGTTGCGACAACAAAGTAACAGTTTATTAAATAAAAGTTTGAGCATAACAATTGTCTTCGGGGCAATTGTTATGCTTCTTTTATTTTCTTCCTGTGGCGGGAGAAATAAGGCGATGGCCGATGCCATTACCGAGCGGGATTCACTGCCTGTTATGGATACACGGGGGGTAACGACCCTTATATCCGATTCCGGTGTCACACGTTACCGGGTCAACACTGAAGAATGGTTGATCTTTGATAAGAAGAAACCCTCGTATTGGGCTTTTGAGAAGGGCATTTATCTGGAACAGTTCGATTCGCTATTTCATATAGATGCGAGTATAAAGGCGGATACGGCTTATTATTATGATCGTGACCGGCTTTGGAAACTTATTGGAAATGTAGATATTAAGAGTCTGAAGGGCGATCATGTGACCACCGAGTTGTTATATTGGAATGAAGCCACCAAGAAAGTGTATACCGATAAGTTTGTCCGGATGGAAAAACCGGATCAGATTATGACCGGATATGGCTTTGAGTCAGACGATCAGTTTATGAAGCCGGTTGTTCATAACATATCCGGTATAGTATATATCGATGAAGATGCCGAAAAGGCAAAAACAGATTCTGTAAACTAACTATGAGCATCATTATTTACCTGTTGATTACGATGGCATTTTCTGCTTTCTTTTCGGGAATGGAGATTGCTTTTGTTTCGGTAGACAAACTTCGTTTTGAAATGGACCGGAAAGGAGGGGTATCATCGCGTATCCTTTCGCTATTCTTCCGGAATCCCAATGATTTTATTTCGACCATGCTGGTCGGGAATAACATCGCTCTGGTTATCTATGGTATATTGATGGCACAGATTATCGGCGACAATTTGCTGGCCGGATGGATCACCAATCATTTTGTAATGGTATTGGTACAGACCGTGATCTCCACACTGATCATCTTGGTGACAGGAGAGTTTCTGCCCAAGACGCTTTTTAAGATCAATCCCAATCTGGCCCTGAATGTCTGTGCAGTTCCTCTTTTCATCTGTTATGTTGTTCTCTATCCTATATCTAAATTTTCGTCGGGAGTCTCTTACCTCTTTCTTCGCCTGTTTGGAATGAAAGTGAACAAGGAAGCCTCTGCGAAAGCCTTTGGTAAGGTAGATCTGGATTACTTTGTCCAGTCGAGTATAGACAATGCTGAAAGTGAGGAAACTCTGGACACGGAAGTGAAAATCTTTCAGAATGCACTCGACTTCTCGGCGGTCAAGATACGCGACTGTATCGTTCCACGGACAGAAGTGGTAGCTGTTGCGCTGGATACATCCCTTGAAGAACTTAAAGGCCGGTTTGTTGAGTCCGGTATATCAAAAATAATTGTCTACGATGGTAATATAGATAATGTGGTGGGATACATTCATTCGTCCGAAATGTTTCGTAGCCCGAAAGATTGGCGCGATCATGTGAAAGAAGTTCCCATTGTGCCTGAAACGATGGCGGCCCATAAACTGATGAAGCTGTTTATGCAACAGAAAAAGACCATTGCCGTGGTAGTGGATGAATTTGGAGGAACTTCGGGTATTGTCAGCCTTGAAGACCTTGTTGAAGAAATTTTCGGTGACATCGAAGACGAACACGACAACACTTCCTATATTTGTAAGCAGATCGGTGAGCATGAATACGTGCTTTCAGCCCGTTTGGAAATAGAAAAAGTAAACGAAACTTTTAATCTGGAGCTTCCCGAATCCGATGACTATCTAACGGTGGGAGGATTAATCTTGAATCAATACCAGAGCTTTCCGAAATTGCACGAATTGGTCTCTGTCGGTAAATATCAGTTTAAGATAATTAAGGTTACAGCAACGAAAATCGAACTTGTCCGACTGCAAGTAATGGAATAATGATCGATAGCTGTAATTTTTTAGCTAATAAATAGATGCATATTAGCATTTTTTGTATCTTCGTGCGCTAAAACCAAAGATGAAGAAAATAATAATAACAAATAAATCGTATTAATCAAAATGGCAACATTACAAAACATTAGATCCAAAGGACCCCTGTTGGTGATCGTTATTGGTTTGGCTTTGTTTGCTTTCATTGCGGGCGATGCCTGGAAAGTTCTCCAGCCACACCAATCGCATGATGTAGGCGAAGTCAATGGAGAAACTCTTTCTGCTCAGGACTACCAGAACATGGTAGAAGAATATACCGAGGTTATCAAGTTCTCAAGCGGAATGAGTTCATTGAATGATGAACAGACCAATCAGGTGAAAGACGAAGTATGGCGTAGCTATGTGAACAATAAACTGATTGAAAAAGAAGCGAAGAAGCTCGGTATTACTGTTTCGAAGGCTGAAATTCAATCAATCATTAACGAAGGTGTGAATCCGTTGCTGCAGCAGACTCCGTTCCGCAATCCTCAAACGGGCGCTTTCGATAAAGATATGTTGAAGAAATTCTTGGCTGACTACTCTAAAATGGACAAGACCAAGATGCCGTCTCAATATGTGGAATACTATGAAGGAATGCACAAACTTTGGTCATTTGTAGAAAAGACACTGATCCAGAGCCGTTTGGCGGAAAAATACCAGGCACTGGTGACTAAAGCTCTTTTCTCTAATCCGGTTGAGGCACAGGATGCATTCGACGCAAGAGTAAACCAGTCGGATGTTCTGTTGGCTGCTGTTCCTTATTCTTCTATTGTAGACTCTACTATCACAGTGAAAGAGTCTGAACTGAAAGATCTCTATAACAAGAAGAAAGAACAGTTCAAACAATATGTTGAAACACGCAACATCAAATACATCGATGTACAGGTGACAGCCAGTGCAGAAGACAGAGCTGCTATCCAGCAAGAAGTGACTGATTATACAAACCAACTGGCTACTGCCAATGGTGATTATACTACTTTCATCCGTTCTACCGGATCGGAATATCCGTATGTTGATTTGTACTATACCAAGAAAGCTTTCCCGTCAGATGTAGTTGCACGCATGGATTCAGCTTCGATTGGACAAGTATATGGCCCTTACTACAATGCAGGCGACAATACTATCAATTCGTTCAAGGTGTTGTCTAAAGTGGCTGCTGCCGATTCTGTACAGTTCCGTCAGATTCAGGTTTACACAGAAGACGCTGCTAAAACAAAGGCTTTGGCTGACAGCATCTATACTGCTATTAAGGGTGGAGCCGACTTTACAGCTTTGGCTAAGAAGTACGGACAAACAGGTGAATCCAACTGGATTTCGTCTGCTAACTACGAAAATGCACAGGTTGATGGCGATAACTTGAAATTTATCAGCACTATCAACAATCTGGGAGTAAACGAACTCTCTAACGTAGCATTGGGACAAGGCAATATCATTTTGCAGGTGACTGACAAGAAAGCTGTGAAAGATAAATATAAAGTTGCCGTTATCAAGCGTGCGGTTGAGTTCAGCAAAGAAACTTATAATAAAGCTTATAATGAATTCAGCCAGTTTATTGCAGCTAACCCGACAGTAGACAAGGTTGCGGCCAATGCTGAAGAATCAGGCTATAAATTGCTCGAAAGAAATGATCTGTATAGCTCAGAACACGGAATCGGTGGTATCAGAGGGACTAAAGAAGCACTGAAATGGGCCTTTGCTGCAAAACCGGGTGAAGTTTCCGGCTTATATGAATGTGGCGAAAGCGACCGCATGTTGGTTGTTGGTCTGGTTAGCGTGATCGAAGAAGGTTATCGTCCTTTGGCCCAGGTTCAGGATCAGTTGAGAGCTGAAATCATTCGTGATAAGAAAGCTGAGAAGATCATGGCCGACATGAAGGCTGCCAATGCAACTACAATTGCCCAGTACACATCGATGGCCAATGCAGTAAGTGATTCTGTAAAACACGTAACATTTGCAGCGCCTGCTTATGTAGCCGCTTTGCGTAGTAGTGAGCCGCTGGTAGGCGCATACGCTTCGGTTTCGGATATCAATAAGCTGAGCGCTCCTATCAAGGGTAATGGCGGTGTATTTGTGTTGCAGGTATATGCCAAAGATAAGCTGAACGAAACATTCGATGCCCAATCAGAAGAGGCTACATTGGAAAACATGCATGCCCGTCTGGCAAGTCGTTTTATGAACGATCTTTATCTGAAAGGCGATGTAAAAGATAAACGATACCTGTTCTTCTAAAAACGGATTTGTTTTTTAGATAACATCGTTTTAATATACGAAAGGCTGTTCCGCACGGAACGGCCTTTCTTTTTGCTATCTCTTTCCCTCTTCCTATTAACTTTTGTCCCTTCTCTTTTTTAAAATCGACTTTTATTCCTTACATTTGCATGAATAAATAAATATTTGTAGTAAATATGCCCAAATATCCGCTTTTAGGAATGACCCTTACCGAATTGCAATCTGTCACCAAAGATTTGGGGATGCCTGCTTTTGCAGCCAAACAGATCGCTTCCTGGTTATACGATAAAAAAGTGACTTCTATTGATGAAATGACCAATCTGTCGTTGAAGCATAGAGAGTTGCTCAAGGGAGAGTATGATTTGGGGATATCCGCGCCTGTTGATGAGATGCGTTCCGTAGATGGTACGGTGAAGTATCTTTATCAGGTGAGTGACAATCATTTTGTTGAAGCGGTGTATATTCCGGACGAGGATCGGGCGACATTGTGCGTGTCTTCTCAGGTAGGCTGTAAAATGAACTGTAAGTTCTGCATGACGGGTAAACAAGGATTTACCGCAAGTCTGACAGCCAATCAGATCTTGAATCAAATCGCAGCATTGCCAGAGCGGGATAAGTTGACTAATGTCGTGATGATGGGGATGGGCGAGCCTCTCGATAATTTGGATGAAGTATTAAAAGCACTGCATATCCTGACCGCTTCGTATGGATACGGATGGAGCCCCAAGCGTATTACTTTGTCGTCTGTAGGATTGCGGAAAGGACTTCAACGCTTTATTGAAGAAAGCGAATGCCATCTGGCTATCAGCCTGCATTCTCCTTTTCCTTCACAACGTTCTGAGCTGATGCCGGCCGAAAGGGCTTTCTCGATTAAAGAAATGGTCGATCTGTTAAAAAACTATGATTTTAGTAAACAGCGCAGACTTTCGTTTGAATACATTGTTTTTAAGGGCGTCAATGATTCGCTGATTTATGCTAAGGAGCTGTTGAAATTGCTGCGTGGGCTTGACTGCCGGGTGAACTTAATCCGGTTTCATGCCATTCCCGGGGTAGACTTCGAGGGTGCCGGTATGGAGACTATGACGTCATTTCGTGACTACCTGACCTCACATGGACTGTTCACTACCATTCGGGCTTCCCGGGGAGAAGATATTTTTGCCGCTTGCGGGATGTTATCGACGGCTAAACAGGAGGAGAGTAACAAGAATTAATATAAATTATCAGCACATTGGATGAAAGTATACGACCATTTCGTAGATTTGTGAAAACATTAAAATTGATGCATATGAAAAAGTACCTGTTTTACCTCAGTATGGCTCTTGTAGCAGTAGTGTTGTTTTCTTGTAAAAGCGGCAAGAAAAGTGTGTTTACTCCAACTTCCAGCGGACGTGCTTATGAAGTCCTCGTTGTGGTTGAGAAGCCTGTGTGGGAGCGTCCTGCCGGTAGAGCTTTGTACAATGTGCTCGATACAGATGTGCCCGGACTTCCGCAATCGGAACGTTCGTTTAGGATCATGTCTACTTCTCCCAAAGATTTTGATGCCATCCTGAAGTTGGTGCGCAACATTATTATCGTAGATATACAGGACATTTATACCCAACCTAAATTCAAGTATGCCAAGGATGTATATGCATCTCCCCAGATGATTTTGACTATCCAGGCTCCGGACGAGGCATCGTTTGAGAAGTTTGTCGAAGAGAACAAACAGCCGATTATAGACTTCTTTACCCGTGCGGAAATGAACCGTCAGATCTCTTTCCTGGAGAAAAATCATAATGACTATATTTCGACGAAAGTAGGTAGCATGTTCAACAGTGATATCTGGCTTCCGGCCGAACTGAGCAGTTCGAAGACAGGAGAAGACTTTTTCTGGGCAGGTACTAATGCCGCTACCGGAGACCAGAACTTTGTAATCTACTCTTACCCGTATACAGATAAGGATACCTTTACGAAAGAGTTCTTTATCCATAAGCGCGATTCAGTGATGAAGGCTAATATTCCGGGTGCCAAAGAGGGTATGTACATGGCGACTGATTCGTCTACCGTAGAGGTTCGTCCGATTGATATTCATGGAGATTACACAATGGAAGCACGCGGACTGTGGCGCATAAAGGGCGATTTCATGGGTGGCCCGTTTGTTTCGCACACCCGTCTGGATAAAGCCAGCCACCGTATTATCACTACAGAAGTATTTATTTACTCACCCGATAAAATGAAACGTGACCTGATGCGCCGATTGGAAGCATCTCTGTATACTTTGCAACTTCCTACCGAGAAGGCGCAGGAACAGATTCCGATGGGCATAGAGCAGGAGGAGAAAACTAACAAATAACAAAATGGAAGATAACAAAATAAAAATTGGCATCACTCAGGGAGACATAAACGGGGTAGGATACGAAGTCATTTTAAAAACGTTTGCCGACCCCGTCATGTTGGAACTCTGTACACCGGTCATTTACGGCTCTCCGAAAGTGGCTGCATATCACCGCAAGTCGCTCGATTTGCCTACTAACTTCAGTATTGTCAATACCGCTGCAGAAGCTGCCCACAATCGCCTGAGCGTGGTCAACTGTACGGATGACGAGGTGAAAGTAGAGTTTTCAAAACCCGATCCGGAAGCCGGTAAAGCAGCTTTGGGAGCACTTGAGAAGGCGATAGAGGAGTTCAGGGAAGGCTTGATCGATGTCATAGTGACGGCTCCTATCAATAAGCATACGATTCAGTCCGAAGGATTTGCTTTTCCCGGACATACGGAATATATCGAACAACGTCTGGGGAATGGTTCAAAATCACTGATGATCCTGATGAAAGAGGATTTCCGGGTAGCTTTGGTGACAGGACATATTCCGGTCCGTGAGATAGCCTCTTCAATAACCAAGGAACTGATTCAGGAGAAACTTGCCATATTCAACCGGTCGTTGAAACAGGATTTCGGGATTGGTGCGCCGCGCATCGCAGTGTTGGCACTGAATCCGCATGCCGGAGACGACGGATTGCTCGGTACGGAAGAACAGGAAATCATTTCTCCTGCTATTCAGGAAATGGCTGCCAAGGGAATCTTGTGCTATGGCCCTTATCCGGCTGACGGATTTATGGGATCGGGCAATTTCACCCATTTTGACGGAGTACTGGCCATGTATCACGATCAGGGATTGGCTCCTTTCAAGGCATTGGCCATGGATGAAGGTGTGAACTACACGGCGGGTTTGCCGGTGATACGCACTTCTCCCGCGCATGGCACAGCCTATGATATTGCAGGAAAAGGCGTTGCTTGCGAAGATTCATTCCGTCAGGCTATTTATGTAGCGATCGACGTATTCCGTAATCGCCAACGTGAGAAGGAAGCACATGCCAATCCGTTACGTAAACAATATTACGAAAAACGAGACGACAGTGATAAACTGAAGCTCGATACAGTAGATGATGATATTTAATCAGGAAGGGAGTTTAGTGCGAATATGACAAAAGCGGAAATACAACAGGTAAAACTAAGGTTCGGTATTATTGGTAACACTGAAGCTTTGACGCGTGCGATAGATGTTGCCATACAGGTGGCACCTACCGATTTGTCCGTGCTAATAACCGGAGAGAGTGGTGTCGGTAAGGAAAGTTTTCCTCAGATCATTCACCAATACAGTCGCCGAAAGCATGGACAGTATATTGCTGTCAACTGTGGTGCTATTCCTGAAGGAACTATCGATTCGGAACTGTTCGGTCATGAAAAAGGGGCTTTTACGGGAGCCATCGGTGAGCGAAAGGGCTATTTTGGTGAAGCCGACGGCGGAACTATTTTTCTGGATGAAGTCGGAGAATTGCCTTTGCCCACGCAGGCACGTTTGCTTCGTGTACTCGAGAGTGGGGAGTTTATAAAAGTAGGCTCCTCCAAAGTACAGAAAACGGATGTCCGCATTGTGGCTGCTACCAATGTCAATTTGACCCAGGCCATTGCAGAGGGACGTTTCCGTGAGGATTTATACTATCGTCTCAATACGGTGCCCATCCAGATCCCTCCTTTGCGGGAGCGTGGAGAAGATGTGCTGTTACTGTTCCGTAAGTTTGCAAGTGACTTTGCAGAGAAGTATCGTATGCCCGCCATACAGCTGACCGAAGATGCCAAACGGGTTTTGCTGTCTTATTCCTGGCCGGGTAACGTGCGTCAGTTGAAGAATATCACGGAGCAAATCTCTATAATTGAGACCAATCGTGAGATTAATGCCCCTATCTTGCAATCTTATCTGCCTGCCCAGAGTACGCAGCGATTGCCTGCCCTGTTCGGTGTAAAGACAGGGAAGAGCTTCGAAAGTGAACGTGAACTCTTATATCAGGTCCTTTTTGACATGCGACAAGATGTGACCGAACTGAAAAAGCTTGTACACGAAATCATGTCCGAGCGCGGAGCGGTAACCTCCAATGTCGGTACGTTTTATACGCCGGCTCCGGTAGTAGCCCCTACACCCTCAGTGCCTGCCATCATTCATCCGGTCAAGCCCAATTGTCCCGATGACGATGACATACAAGATACCGAAGAGTATGTGGAAGAGTCGCTTTCGTTGGATGAAGTCGAGAAAGAAATGATACGTAAAGCCCTTGAAAAGCATCATGGCAAGCGAAAAAGCGCGGCAAAGGATCTTAATATATCCGAGCGTACCCTTTACCGAAAAATAAAAGAATATGGATTGGAATAAAAAGATAATGCGAATTTCACTGCTGGTTTTCACACTGGTAGTAGGAATTTCGTGTACTGTTTCTTATAAGTTTAATGGTGGTAATATCAATTACGATAAGGTAAAGACTATCTCTATTGCCGACTTTCCTATTAAGTCGGACTATGTTTATGCACCGTTAGGCACTAAGTTCAACGAGGACCTGAAAGACATTTTCCTTCGTCAGACCCGTCTGAAACTGGTGAATAACAATGCCGACCTCGAGATTGATGGAGAGATTACCGGATATAACCAGTATAACCAGGCTGTTTCGGCCGACGGATACTCTTCTGAAACCAAGCTGACCATCACAGTGAATGTTCGTTTTGTGAACAATACGAATCATGAACAGGACTTCGAGCAACAGTTCTCGGCTTTCCGTGTTTATGATTCGAGGGAGTTGCTAACAGCCGTTCAGGACGGACTGATTGCGGAGATGACTAAAGAGATTACAGATCAAATATTTAACGCAACGGTAGCAAACTGGTAATTAGAATGATTTCTGCTAACTTACAACAATGGATTCAGCATCCGGAAACGCTGAATAAAGATACTTTGTACGAGTTGCGAACGCTTGTCACACGCTATCCTTATTTTCAGTCACTGCGATTACTCTATCTTAAAAATCTATATTTGTTGCACGATATCTCTTTCGGTGCCGAGCTTCGTAAAGCCATATTGCATGTGGCTGATCGCCGGAAGCTGTTTTATCTGATTGAGGGTGAACGATATATTTTGAAACCTCGGAAAAAGAACGCACTTCCCGAAACAGAAGTTTTAGAGGAAGAGCCCAGCCTCGATCGTACGCTTTCCCTGATCGATGCTTTTCTGGCCACCGTTCCCGAAGAGGTTTCAGCCCAGACAAGCCTGGACTATGCAACGGACTATACCACCTATTTGCTGCAAGAAGACGATACACCGGAACTGGAAGAAACTCCCAAACTTCGCGGTCATGAATTGATTGACGGCTTTATCGAAAGAAGTGAAGAAGAAACATCCATCCGTTTGCAACCGGCAGATGAAAATAAAGCTATCTCCGAAGAGGAAGAGAGCGAGACGCATCATGAAGAAGATGAAGATGATAGCTGTTTCACCGAAACATTGGCCAAAATATACGTCAAACAGCATCGATATTCCAAGGCACTTGAAATTATTAAAAAATTAAGTTTGAAATATCCAAAAAAAAATGCTTACTTTGCAGACCAAATCAGATTTTTGGAGAAATTGATTATTAACGCTAAATCAAAATAACAAAATGTACTTATTCTTAGTTATCTTAATGGTTATTGCAGCCATACTGATGTGCTTCATTGTGTTGATTCAGAACTCAAAAGGCGGTGGTCTTGCTTCAGGGTTCTCATCATCTAACCAGATTATGGGTGTACGCAAAACTACAGACTTTCTGGAAAAAGCAACTTGGGGCTTAGCTGCATTTATGGTTGTGATGAGCATTGCTACTGCGTATGTCGTTCCGACTTCTTCTTCTAAAACACAAGATGTCATTATGGAACAGGCACAGCAGGAAGAGCAGACCAACCCTTATAACCTGCCCGTAGGTACTACTGCACCGAAGACAGACGCTGCTGCTCCGGTTGAAGCACCTGCCACAGAAACTCCGGCTACTCCGGCAAACTAACAACAGATTCTTTTTAAGAAACGATAAGCGAAGCTGCAATTTCAAACCGAAACTTGCAGCTTCGCTTATTTTTTGCCGTAAAATGCATCTTTTTGTTAGGCATACAAGGCAGATTTAGTTACCTTTGTTCGCAATAACACTTTTACTAATTTCTGAGTTTAAATATTACAATGACAGAACAATTGAAAAACAAATTGAGTGACTCCAAAACACTTCGTTGGAGTGTGCTCGCTCTGGTCGCGTTTACTATGCTTTGCGGCTATTTCCTCACCGATGTAATGTCCCCTTTAAAGCCTATGCTCGAGAAAGAGCTTCTCTGGGATAGTTTGGACTACGGATTCTTTACCAGTGCTTACGGATGGTTCAATGTATTCCTGCTCATGTTGATTTTCGGTGGTATTATTCTCGATAAGATGGGAGTTCGTTTCACTGGTATGGGAGCTTGTATACTGATGGTGTTGGGTTGTGGACTAAAATATTATGCTATCTCTACAACTTTTCCTGAGGGAGCTTTGATTATGGGTTTCAAGACTCAGGTCTTTCTGGCGGCTTTAGGATACGCTATCTTTGGTGTCGGCGTAGAGATCGCCGGTATCACCGTCTCTAAGATTATCGTGAAATGGTTTAAAGGTAAAGAGATGGCTTTGGCTATGGGACTTGAGATGGCAACCGCACGTATCGGTACCACTTTGGCTATGGTGCTTACCGTTCCCATTGCCGATTATTTCGGCTATACGGATGAAAGCGGCAGTTTCCATACCAATATTCCGATGCCTATTTTGTTGTGCCTGATCATGCTGTGCATCGGTACTATCGCCTTTTTCATTTATACCTTTTATGATAAGAAACTTGACGCTTCTTTAGATGCTCAGGGAGAAGAACCGGAAGAACCGTTCCGTATGAAGGACGTTATGCTGATTGTCACCAATAAAGGCTTCTGGCTGATTGCTTTATTGTGTGTACTATTCTATTCTGCTGTTTTCCCCTTTATTAAATATGCAACCGACTTGATGGTGCAGAAGTATAACGTAGACCCTAAGCTGGCCGGAAATATTCCGGGATTACTACCGATAGGTACCATCTTCCTGACTCCGTTGTTTGGTACTCTTTATGATCGTATCGGTAAGGGAGCGACGTTGATGATTATCG
>ERZ824480.2394-NODE-2394-length-14235-cov-2.681100_pt1 | contig 14235 bp, 25 predicted proteins | sample MGYA00519861_ERZ824480 | MGnify/ENA primary metagenome ERZ824480 (study PRJEB31778, sample SAMEA3449152) | human gut metagenome | biome: human gut; feature: human-associated habitat; material: faeces | place: United Kingdom | collected 2010/2012 ... | reverse complement strand
ATCATCAACTACTGATACAACATCTAGTCCTGACTTTGGTTCATTCCAAGATTTGGTTAATCGTGTGGGACACTATATCTACATCATTCTCATCATCTTCTTTGTTCATGTCCCAAAACTGATGGTTTTCACTGTCTCACTTGTTATTATGTGTGATCCCACCTTTGTTAACTTCCTTTTCATGATTTGGTTCTTTGTAAGCATAAGAACAGCAGTTGATCATAGAGCCTGCTATGGAGTGAAGTCTCTTTGTATCCTCGATGGGCAAATATCTACGTGTTATCTGTTATGCCACTCCTTATTCAAATACCAATGGTGTAGGTTGATAGGAGGGTTGTTGATCGTAGGTATCTCGCTCAGTTCTCATTCATGAACAAAATACCTTCATCCACCGTACTTCGTATTCTCTCGTCCTCACTGTCATTTTGAGTTATGAGTAGAGTTATTGGTATGACAAAATGGACACCTACAATAACAGAATACTATCCTGTTGCATCACCACAATGGAATGCATTCACTGATCGTGTTTGGTATGGTGAATTGGAGTTCTTCTTTACAACCTTCTGTGGTCTCTTTGTCAGTATTGTGACTTACTATGGAAGAACATCGGAAGAGTTGGTGATGGCACAAGATGCAGAGAAACTTGGGAAGAGTATGACTGAAGGAGCATATCATTTCCGTGTGAGTAAGGTTCATGAATGGTTCATTGAGCGTACCTTCCCAAGTCTGTTAAGTAGTACAGAACCAATCAAGCAAGTCAAGAAACCAGCCAAACGATCGGAAGGGGTAACAGAGAATGATTATCGATATCGACACAGTCAGCGAATGTAGGGAATCAGAGATGGATTGAGGCACTAGAAGTCAGATTATCAAAACTAAGAATGAAACGCCTTTCATCTATTCGCCAACCGTATCTCAAGGATTGCATTCACCAAGGGTAGTTCAATCGCCGGTTGAAAGAGTTCCTTCTGACTCATTTGTATTTTCGGATGAAAGGGATTCTCCCTCTCCAATCAAGTCATTACAGGGATTCCAACATAATACAGTACGTCCTTCTTCATAAACACTTCCTTCTCTCGATTCCATGTATTGGCAAATCCCGGACGACATAGAACGAACAGAGCCATCAACAGCAGAACCGGCTCATCTCGGGAGACGAGCTTCTGTTAGTGTGTTGGACAATACAACAGCATCCTTCAGTTCGTCAGTACGCCCAATGGAGATTCAGACTCCACATAAAGCATCTGATGCAGAAATTGATAATTCTACGAATGAATACTTGGCTAGTCTTGGTATCACTATCACCAAAACATGGCTTCTCATCTACAGCACAATTATTCGTATCCTCAATCTCTTGGTCAGTATTTCACTGTCCTATGAGAAGCATGCTCTTTCGTTCTTACGAGCCCTCTCCATTATTGCTTTGGTAATTTGCTGTAGGAAAAATTGAGGATTCTCAGTTCTAGGTGGGCAAGATTCGGTGGACTCGATCATTAGCATCATCCTTCTTCCAACACTCATCTTTAATACCAACTTTGATCTCTACAAACGTACAGTAGTCATATTAGTAGTCAAGGTGATTACAATGTTAGTTGAGTATTTGATTGTAGCTGTGGTAACGGGTATGAATTATACTGAAGAATGATACCAAGATGAACTCACCATAATTCAAGACAAGCAATGGCAACATTATCTCTTATTATCTCAACTTTCTGAATATCATTTCCTCTTCAATATGCTCTTGATTGTCATTTCCATTCTTCAAATTACTGTTGCAAATGAAACTGCTCTCAAAGAAGCAGAAGCGAACCCAGAAGAATCGCAGTCACTTACTGTATCTAAGAGACAGTCATTACGATCTCTACTGAATAGTCGTCACACGCAGAGAGGGTTGTTTTCAAGCTTCAAAGAGAACTTAAAGGATGATCGTTTATCACATTCTTATCAGGAAAGTATACTAAATGACAAGGAAGAGACATTTGTAGATCGAGTATTCCACTGGATAGATGATTCATTACCTAGGTTCTTCGCTTCTGTGTTGTTCACACTAATAAGATTACATCTGTATTGGTCCTTCTTCTTTCGACCTCGTATTGGTCTCTGATTTCGGCTATCTACTTCTTGTATATTCTATTCTTCATGTATTTGATAATGAATTTGTAATATTCAGGCTCTTCCCAGATGCAATGAAGAAACGAAATAGTCTTGCAATGCGTCTTCTACTAATGGTATCCTATTTCCATCTCTTTGCATTTGTTGTGTATCAGGTTCCTTTCTTCAAAGAAACAACGGTGTGTGTTAAGGATTTCTGTATTCCTCTCATGCGGACAATTGGACTAAGTAAACTTGTCTTAGTTCCATATGATGGAATGCCTGTTTGTTATCCTCCGATTGGTGATATGAGTAATCCTATTCCTTGTAGTAGTCCACTCTCTATTCGAGGAATGTTACCTGTGATGTTGATTGTGATTATTATCTACTTCCAGAAGATGATCTGTTCTTCAAATATATATGAATTGGTAGAACAACAAATCCGTTCGGAAGAAGCTAAAGCTGTGAAGCGACGAGCCAAACTACTTGAGCAGATTGAAATGGAATATTCAAATCGTCAGAGAGGTAGATATGAAAGACTTGATTCAAAGTAGTGATTGAAGAGAATCGATTGTGGTTTGTTCGTCTGAAGGAGTATTTGTTGAATCGATATAACAGAGCTAAGGCAACTGCTGATGGAATTGGTATAACTGTGTATGGAATATTCATTAGATCTCTCATCTCCTCCAGAAATTGAAGTGACTGTAATGTCTGCATACACAGCTCGTATTGTTATCACCAATGCAGAGGTGAATAATCAAGCAACACAAGAAGAAAAGTATGTGGTACGCTATCGTATCGATCCACCTGTATGCTAGTAGAAGGATATGAAGTGTAGGCACTCTTATATGAGGAACCTGTATTGCATGTCCTGACTACTTTTCATAAGAATGAGAAAGGGTTATTGACAGGCGAAGGGAAAACACTCCTTCCGTTAACTACATATGAGTTCAGTATCTATTCATTAAATCCATTGAATTATAACCTTCCTTCTGCTTATTCCCCTCCTATAACAACCCCTGCTATTGAAGATACCCGTGAATTTGTATTCGAAGCGTTTAGTACTCACGGAGCGATGGCCAACAAAGGAAAATTCTCTCCTTGTAAAGTTCGAGTGAATTATCAAGATCGAAAGTGAGTGATAACTGCCAATCTCATTCCTAGATTAACAGTTGTTAACTCTCGAGTCAGTCGATCAGTATACGATGCCTGTCGGATTGTTCATGTGTGGTTGCAAGTAGTCGCCAACAATCTGGTTCTTGTATTCAAGTATCAACAGCCTTGTGATCGAATTGAGCATGTGAAGATCCGATTGACAGATGTTTCGGCATCGGACATGATCGTAGACGAGATTGTGTTAAGTACCAATATTCTATCAATTCTGAAACAAATCTCACTGGTACTTCCTGTAGAGATTGTTTGACTGTAATGATTGAATGAAGAGTAGGATACATTAAACGTTCCTTTCTCAATCCGACATCAGATAGCAGAGATGATACTAAAGAATACGATGGGTGATTCTTTGGAGCCAATTGATGAGGAAATGAGTGAAGAAAGTGAAAAGACTGAAGAAGTGAAGGAGAATGATCAGACAGTTGACAAGCCACCTCTTTCATCTCATTACCCAGATAATCAAATTCATGTATCCTTCTACTATCCATTCGTGAAACGTTTTCACAATGAATTGAAGCATGAAATATTTTCTGAATCTGAATCTGAAGAGGAAGATACTTCAAATGATATGATTGCCATAGCTCTTCGTTTCTATCATCGCATGTCTGTTTCTAAGAAGATTCATTTCTTTGAAACAATCTTTTTGATTCTCCTACTTATGATGACAATTGGTCGACGAGATATCTTTATTGTGCTCATTCTCGTGGTTGTAGTTACATTGGGTCTCCAAACATCAGTAATGATTCCTCATAGTTGCTATCGGATTATTATGATTATCACTGCCTTCTCAATGATCGTGAAATACACCGTTCAGTTACCTGTCTTTAATCAATCCTTCAGTTCGGATGGAATTGCATATCTCACGTTCTTAACGACTTGTAAAGAAACAGGAACTATCAATGACAATGCATTTCAGCCTCTCTCTCTTATAGGTATAAAAACAACAGGAACAGGTCAACCAGTTGGATCTCTCTTTTTCGATATTGTATTGATGATGTCTTATATCGTCATGCGTTCTCTATTGAAGAGGAATGGTGTCTGGGAAAAGAGTATTAACTATTATGTCTTGAAAAGAGTAAAGATTGAAGAGAATCATTGAATGTAGGCGTTAACAGAACATGAGAATCAAGAACCTACAGAGAAATCTCATCCAGATGCTAGTGAAGGTTGTCAGTATGATGGTCATTCGGAGGAATGTTCTTCTGATACAGGAACAAAAACGAAAACCGATTCAATTATGCATCACATGTTCTATCAAAAGAAATTGTACGGGATTCATTAGAGTGATGAGATAGTGTTTATAAGGATTCCTATTTGAATCGAATCCTTCGATCAATGAATGAAAGATATGCTATCTTCTGTCAGACTATCTTCCCAAGTCTTTATGAACAGAATGTAATTATCGTAGTTTGATAATGATTGATAGACAGGTCGAACACATCCAATCAAATATGGTTATTCCTGTTATCCTTATATCATAAGTTTTCAAGTTATTTCTCTGATTTACATTATGTTATTCTTCCCAACAATGCTTGAGAATAATATATCCTTGATTATTGGAATTCCAATTTTCCTTGATGATACTGGCAGACTGTATTAATCGACTTTGAGAACAACTATTATTCCAGTTCATCTCTTTATACGGCCTTATTTCAAGTCTTGTTGATGTTGATTGATCGATTCTGCTATGTCAAAGTATGATTGGATTAACCTCTTCAATTCAAGGGTTGGCTCTTTGGAAAGATCATCGTTCAACTCATCTTCAATATTGCTATGTTACTCTTCATCTATGTTGGGATCCCATTAACAACAAACACTGTCTTTGGGAGAAATGCTACTGTGATTATCTTTCTCTACATCCAACTAGGATACATCATAGCCTCAGCTGTTCAGATCCGACATGGTTATCCAAATGCTGATTCTCACATCTCCTCATTAATTGATTCTTCCTACTCAGTCTTCAATCGGTGTATGTTCTTTGTATCTGTGGATTCTAGTTGTAATTAGTAGTTGTATCGATACATACCATTCCTATTCGAGATTCATCAGATTATGGACTGGGCTATCTCATCAACTTCTCTGAACTTGGTTCATTGGTTCAAAGTATATAGTGCTTATACTGTTTTGTATGACTCTAAATGCAGAGTAAGGTTGATTTATGGAATGTTAGAAATAGGCCTTATATTACTCACGCGATAAGAAAGAACGAGAGAAGCGACGTCGTTTACCAATTGAGAAAGTATGTTTGGGAGGACTCTTGATCCTAATTCTCGTATTCATTCTGATTCTGCCACTGCTTCTGTTCTCATCTGTATCACCTGCACTCACAGCCAAACCGATCACCAAGGCAGATGTTGAAGCTTCACTCCTGGTAGGAATAGCAACCTGAATTCAAGACTAGTTTGGAGATGAAATGGTGCCAATTTACTCCAATAACAATGATGTGTTGATTTCTTGCAATAGTACAGATCTGGCGATCTGGAGAAATGTGTTCAAGAATGAATCCACTGTTACAACGCTTCTGTCTCCTTCCTATTCAAATACCCAGCAAAGAGTGATATTCCCGGATCTGGTTGTTTTTGAATGCGAGCATTATCACATAGAATATGAATTCATGGACAATTTCACCGCGGTTATTCCGATATTTGAAAGAACAGGTTGTTCAATGTAACAATCTCCAATTCCAGATGGTGGTGACTATGAAGAGAACAGGAAGTGACGATCAGACTCTTACCCTGACCTCTCCATTGAGTATTGAACAATGTTCTAAGCTGGAGGAGGTAATGGAGTTGAGTCCGAAGGCTACAGTAGTATTTGAAAACCTGTACTGATAAGAGTTGATGATGATGTGTAGCATTCCTCGGGTTGTGAGGTTGGGAAGCAGTGATATCTATGTAGTCGATAGAGAAACTCATCTGTATCGTGATGTGGCTGTAGGTCCAGAAATCAGGATTGATTTGTAGATCCAACTTATATCCGAAGTTGACCCTGATTTAGGAAGATCTCTATCATGGAGATGTTATTGTATTGGGAAGAATGAAACAGAGTATTTCGAGACATCAGATTTCTATTCTTATGATTTGATGAATGATTGGTCCGATTCGATTCTCGAGTTCTGGACGATCTCGGATTATGGACTTACAGGTAGTGGATAGAGTGGAAATTGATTATAGAATTGGTCTCCGAAGGATTGAGTCAGATGGGAAGTGTGGGAATTGTCGGTTTGTATGCGACAATCCTTGTATCGCTTGGAGCTTTGCTTAGAAAGATTGTTCCACCTACCTACAATATTATATTCATGACACTATCTGATCCCTTGCCTCTACTTCAGTTGATCAAGATAATGGAGATTTGCCGCATTACAGAGTATCCAAATCATCTGAAAGATGAGTTCCGTATCTGGTATGTAGTGATGAAGATTTTCCGAAATCCTGATCTGCTTGTGCGCTTTACTAAGAAACCCCCTCTTGAAGGTGTCATTTGCGACACTGATGACTTACCTACTATCTACTATGTTTGTTGGCACAGCCAAAATGCCGTTTTGTGTTACGATCTTGAAATCATGATTACAATGTTCTCACGTGCTACTGCAACGAGGACAGCATTACGATCACTCGTAGGTAGGGGTGGTATTCCCTTTTGTGTTGTACGGTGGAAATGAACTGTTGTCGTCATATATAGTGGATTTAACAACTACTCTCCTGAACGAATTGCTCAAGCAAGAAAGGAGATGGTTCGGTTTCAACGTTTAGAACAATATGGTAAGAACAGCAGAAGACGATTAGTACTAGGAATTACGTTGGAACACTTAGAGCAATTTGGAAGAAATTGTGATGAGAGGATCTTCTTACTCTCTTCTCAATTCTGCTTCCGTGAGCTTCCTATTCGTAGAAGTTGTTTTGTATATGATTATAATTAGGAATTGCGTATCGAATTCATGACTTGGAGCATATGCCATTCGGAATGTCGGATCTCAGTACAACAAAGACGGTTCGTGATTGGTACCTCTATTCATTTATTGATATGCTTGATTTTGGAAGACCGAAGTGAGGCTCAGTGGCGGTTTTTAGAAGTAGGACGTATGAAGAAGCTGTTGCATTTACTGATCTACTGCGCAAAATATACGATCGTCATAGTGGAGTAAGATTCAGAAAATGAGTTGATGGTCAGACAATGGAGATGATAGCTCGAAGTGTTCTGACAGTTCGAGAACAAATGAGAGAAAAAGGATATCTAGAATCAGAACTCTCTCCTATTAAACCTGTTCTTGATTCTTTCTATACAAGTCGAATTGGCATCCGAATTATTCTAGAACAGCATTTATCTCTTTCTGAACAAATGAAGAATCCAATTCCGGGATATACTGGTATCATCAACAACAATACGAATCCTTCAGAAGTTGCCACTCTTGCTATGTATTCCAGTGATTTTTATAGTGATTTTTAGGGAACAGGCGCAGTATGTATGTAATCGTCAATATGGTCAGACTGTCCCAGTGGAAGTGTTTTCGCAGAAAAACTGCTGTTTTTCATATATTCCAAGTATCCTCCGTCATATTCTGTTTGAACTATTGAAGAACTCAATGCGAGCTACAATTGAGACACATGAAAATGATGATGAACTTCCACCAATCAAAATCATTATTAGTGACGGAGATAACAATGCTGATGTGATTATCAAGATCAGTGATGAAGGTGGAGGGATTAAGCGAAAGAATATTAACAGAATTTGGGACTATTTTTACACTACTAGTAAGATTCAGGTGTTTGATAAAGATGGAACGGATTTTGGAGTAAGATTAGAGAAAGTGAATGAGATATAGACAGATTCTCCAATGTGTGGACTTGGGTATGGATTACCTCTGTCTCGTTTGTATGCTCAGTACTTTGGTGGTTCGTTAGAGATTGTATCGATTGAAGGGTATGGAACTGACGCATATCTGTATCTGAAACGAGTTGGAGATCATAAAGAACCGTTACAACAGTTAATCAGTAATACAAGATTATGATCTGTTTGTTGAACTGAATAAAACGATGTCAATGAAGTTGACATTATGAAGAATACCTTCACTTAAAAGATGTAGCTAAACAAACACACGACAGAATAAAAGACAACTTTCACTTCTTTCCCTTCTCCAATGCTTTTGCTCTTTGCCCAAGAGATAGCATCCGTTTCTCTCTTCTCTTCTCCACTTCCTTCTTCATCTCACCCTTCGTTGTAGGAATCGTAACCTTGCTGTCCTCCTTCACACCATAGAATCGAACATTCTTCTTTGGTTTGATTCGCTCCTTCTCAGCACGCTCCTTCTTTCCACTCCTTCCTACATATGGACCTTTCTCTTCCTCTGACTGTTCTTCCTCCTCATTCAACAGATCAAAGTCCTCTTGGAACACTTCCTCACTTTCCTCACTATCAATCTGAGAAGAATCTCCAGCCTTCTTCCCCAGACCTGAAGCATATGCTCGACGGAAATCCTCTGAATTCTGGTCAATGGCAAAGTCTTCATTTTTGAACAACTGACTGAATCGATCATCCATCTCTTCTGTCTTCTATTCCTCATTCTCATTTTCATTCTCTACCTTTCCATCACGTTCCCAACGTTCGGCCAACTCTGCATTCACCTTCGGCTTCTTAGTATTGAGTGTGATTCGTTTCTCTTTGCGTTCTTTCTCCTTCTTCCGAGCCTTCTCCTTCTTATAATCTTCATACAATGAAGGATTGGCCACTGATTTGGCTCGCTGATACAGCTTATTGTCCACAAAGTAACCATGCATGTAGGCCTTCAACATATCACTACCTATCAGATTCTCCAATCCTAACTCAGCTAATTCTTTACGAGTAACCTATTCTCACAGATATCCAGCACTCTTACAAATCGATAATCATCATAAACACCAGCCTTCTCCTCCTCCAGCTCTTCAGCCAAATTATCGAGGAATGAACACCATGATGGAGCAGGTCCCAGAGCAGGAATGAAATAGCTCAGAATCCGAGGTTGTTCAGCAGCCACAAACACAACTCCACTCTCTTTCACTACATTCATATGATTGATAGGTGTTTCTGGTTCAATGTTACACAGACACTCACTAGTCTACACATCAATCCATCTCATCTACAGTACTTTCACATTGCTGACTTTAATTGTACGATGATCTGATGTTAGCAGGTATTCACCAGTGAACTTCAGACTAGTGATGGGTGTCTCATAGACATGATCCAGTTCCAGGAAGGGACGATTGTTTCGAATATCGAACACCTTCACTTGACCGTTATCACTACCAATCGCCAGCTGCATTCCATCAGCACTGAATCGAAGGTCCCGTGCCTCGCTATCAAAAATCTTCACACATTGCAAACAATCACGAGTACGACTGTCGTAGCACTCAATCTCTCCCTTTATATTGGCTACAGTCAACATTTGATGGACAGGAGCCAACACCACTTTATTCAACTCTGAACAGTGGGCAGGAATGGAAGCCATAAATGTACCTTGTTCCAGATCCAGACGATAAATCTCAGGACTACTACCCACAGCAAATAATTCACACCGCTCCTAATATTGACAATAACTCTTCACCAATACCTTATGATATGTGATATCTCGTCCAAACTTGGGAATGCGAGTGCGATAGTGAAATCCATAACGGGCATGGAATTCCAGAGTTCGATCGGCAAGGAGAAACGCAAACTTACTAAAATCGTCGGAGAGAAACTGGAATTGGACGATTTCACATTCTAAATGACGTCTGAACTTTTCACTCAACTGCTGTGTATCAAAACACTTCACCATCGGAGGATACACACCTATCCATAAAAGACATACAACTAACCACCTACCACTTGTCATAATATAATTTCCATCTTTAGATACCTTGATCTTTTGACACGACTGATTAAACTCAAAATCCTGAATCAATTCGATGCGAGTACGATAGTCTGAGAAATGAGATGAATGAATAGAATCAATTACCATCGTCCTTTGCTAATTTCCTTCGTTGAGCCGCTGAAAGAAACTACACGCTAAGAATAGCAAGGAGAGGTTTACTTTTGGAAAGGTCTTTCCAGCAGAGAGATTGTAGACTTTGACTCCATTTGGATTAATCACTTCCATAATCGGTGGTGGCTTAAGGAAAGAGTGAACACCAAATCATCCAAACAAACAAAAAACCACTAAACACTGGATACACTGTCAGTTGGTGTCTCCGAATGCAATTCACTTTCAGATGATTCTGTTACTTTCACTTCCATTTGCTCACTTTCCTTCGTCTGCTCTATCTTTTCCACATTCTCCACTTGGTTCTCTTCCGTCATCTGTTCGACCTTTCCAGGTGTTTCCATTGATTTCTCATTCCCAATCTCAGGGACTACCTTCTGGTCATAGAGATAACGATCATGGAATGTAGTCTCCAATGCTGATCCCCGCTCCGGGATACCAGGAATTCGTCGGAATACCTCCAGAAGACACATCACATCAGCAACAATTCTATCTCTCATTCATACCACTAGTACTGACCGTTCACGAGCAGAGAGAGGAAGATCTTGGGGTTGAAGTGTTTCAAATCGATTTGTCAAGAAGAGTGTTAACTCCGTTAGAATAGTGGCAAATATTGTTTGAATCTGGTCATCTGGAAGAATAGGCTTCAACTGGGAGAGAAGTACTTCAATCTTCTTAATTAGATTATCCATATATGGAGATGGAGAAGCTACAGCTTCTTTCCAATCAATATGCTGACACTAAGAGACACTCCAATAGACCTACTTCAATATCAGTACAAGCCTTTTCAGCAACCGAACGAATGATCTCAGGGAATTTCTGGAAGAGTTGCTTTCGATGGTCTTCATATATCACTAACACGCCTTTCATGAGTTCTGTTAGAATCCGATGCTGGGAAGGAGGAAGATAGATAATGAGAGCTGTTTGTACAAGTGTTACCATTTCTGTAATGGCTCCTAAACATTGTGTGACAAGAGCTTTCAGTAATACAAGAAAGAATATCCTTACCAATATGACGAGCACTGATTCGCTTTAAGAAGCCTTGAGAGACGGCTCCAGCATTGAGAACAAGATTACGAGATGAGGTATTATAGACTTTGAACAAATCTAATACACGATGCATTACTTCGGGACCCAGACCTTGGAAGCAACGAGCATATAAGAGATAATTGAATAACATCTTCACTAATTCAAGGAGTGAATGTGTCACACAGAATGAATTCGATCCAATTACCAATCGAGGACGAGCACTAATCACATCACCTCCATTGTTTTGAACAAATAGACCTGCAGTCTATTTGTTATAACAATTTTCAACTCCTACACGAGGATTATCATAGAGTCCGGTAATCTCATTCTGAAGAGCACTTGGAACAAGAGCAGGTTTCCATAACTCTTCATGAAGGAGGCTCTGAAGATGTACCAACTGATTCTTATGCATATATTCCAATGAATCTCGAGCTTGTCGCAACAGTGTACTTAACAATAACTTACCTTTGGTTCCATAAATTCGTCCAGCAACTCCAACAAAGTCCATACAATGATCCCACACTTGGCGTAATTCAGATACAGGCAGCTGAGCATGTAATTCCGATCGGGCTTCCAACAATGTACCCATGTGTTGTTGCATTTTGGTCCAGGTATACGTATGAAGGGTTTGAAGGTACTGTTGAAGCGTTGTACGTTCAGAATTGGTGATCCAAAGACCTTCATCTTGTTCATTTTGTTGTCCTTCTTGTCGTGTAGGGATAGTAGCAAGGATATTATTACAAACAGCAACGACATGACGAGAACGAGTTGCTGTCCTTAGGAACTGTTCACATAGCACATCCAACGTAGTGATGAAATCCTTATGAGACAACTGCTGTAATCCATTAGGATTGGATGCTCTATTCATTATATCAGTCAATTCATATTCACATAGTAGGACCCAAACAGATTGTCTTAACACTATTCACTATCTCTTGAAGTTGATCTTCTGCCTTCTCCTTATACACATCAAGTGTTCGAAGAAGCCATTTCAGACTTAGTAATGCATAAAAGATTGGAGTTAACTGTTGTTCCAATGTATCTATCAATCAGAATTCACTTCCATTTCGACCTTCTTGTGTATTCTGCTCGTCTTCATCATCTGCATCCGCTTCGTTCTCTTCTGTTTCCTTTTGGACTTTCGATCCTGCATCAAGATCCAAACACAAAGAGACGAAGTGGTTGGTCAGTTTCTTACATAGAAGATCTTGAGTAGAATCCAGTACAGACACAACCCCACTAAGTGCTTTGATCCCTCCCAAATCACCTCGTAAATAGGATTTACACTTCTGGATGCAAGCGTAACTATCTTCATATTGATTACTAGAGTTTAGAAAAGGACATCTTCCATACCGATTCAAATACTTTTGAGCTTGATCTAGAGTACTACGAATTTTTGCAATCTGATTGGTCTACATATAACCATGGAAAAGCATACTTACTAACTGCTGAACCTTCTTAAGATTGCTAATTCGTCTTGAGTACACAGGAATCAGCAAAGGAGGAATGGTATGGTTCTGTTTCACAGACCTCACTTCATCTCTACAGATAAGGAGAAATCTGTTCGATCACTTCAACGACCGGATAATCTGAAGAGTTTCACTCACTCGAATTTGAAAATCTTGAAGTTGGCGAATTGCTGAAAACAGGGATTCCGATTGAATAGAGATTTGTTCATTTAAACATACCTCTACCAGATCCAAATAACCTGATAACTAGGATAATTACAAAAAATAAAGAATACCTTATAATTAACTACCTTAAAGTGTTCATTGGGATCAAGAACTACACTAAACATAACAGGGTCCGAGAGATCAAATTCAGCATCAAAGAACACCTATATAGTATTTATCTAGTTCTAATACCTGAGGTACAGACTTAAAACAAATTCTTAACTCCACTTCACAATCTCCAATATTCTTCACTTTTTTCTCTTCGCTATCCAACTGCTGTTGGATCCCAAAGAATTCCTCTTGAAGCTAGAAATCAACACGAACTACAAACCCCACTTTGTTCATACGGTTGAAATACAATTGAAAATGATTTGCAAGAGACCGCAAGCTATTAGTATCCCGCACAACACCATATGGTTGATTTGAGTACGATCTAAACCATATTAGTCATATTCGATGAAAAATGAAATCCAAATAGTCACAATACTTACGATTTGCGGAATGAAGGAGTCAATGAAACGGATGTCAGATTTGCATTTTCTAAATATGTAGATGAAGTCATCTTCTTGCGGACAGAAGAAGATATCTTCACGCTTTGCAGTGTGAACTTCATACTCTCTACATGGATTATTACCGTTTCGTAATGTGAAGATACCTTCTACAGGTCTTGACATGTTGGAACCCTAGAAAGAACCTCTTTCAAATGCAGGAAGAAGGAGATACGATGCTTTTTATTCTAAACAAATTTGGCTCTTTTTCTGTCATTTTCCATTCATAAAAGAACAGTCATGGAACAACCAATCAGTCCCGAAAAGCAGAAGGCCTTGGATAAAGCTCAGGAGCTGAGAAATAAGGCTGGAGAGGAGGCAAAGCTTCGAGGAGAATGCTTTGAGAAATCTAAGAAGGAGTTTGAATCAGGTGACAAGGGGAAGGCGAAGGAGCTTTCCGATGAGGGAAAGGAGCACGGCGCAAAGATGGAGGAATTCAACCGTCAAGCCGCTGAGGCCTTCTTTAATGCTCATAATATGGGTAATGACTTGTATACGATTGATTTGCATGGATTGTATGTGGAGGAAGCTGTTGAGCGTGTAAAGGAGCGTTTTGAGAAGATTGGAAGAAAAGGAACGCTCGTAGTTATTTGGGGTGCTGGAAACCATAGTGAAGGTGGTGTTAGAAAGATTAAGCCTGCCATCTTGGAAATTCTGAACTCCGAGAAGTTAGTTTTCGATGATGATGTTCCCAATCATGGGTGTTGTACTGTGTATTTCTCTGGAA
>ERZ824480.2393-NODE-2393-length-14240-cov-4.180825_pt1 | contig 14240 bp, 13 predicted proteins | sample MGYA00519861_ERZ824480 | MGnify/ENA primary metagenome ERZ824480 (study PRJEB31778, sample SAMEA3449152) | human gut metagenome | biome: human gut; feature: human-associated habitat; material: faeces | place: United Kingdom | collected 2010/2012 ... | reverse complement strand
GACGGGAAATTTGCAAGCAGATGGCGTGCAAAGTCGCCAGACGCTCTTTGTGCGGCATTGCCTCAGGTGTATACCAATCTGCCAACAGGCTTTCGAACACAAAACACAGAGAGGAGCAAATCTCATGGAAAAACACACTTTCGGAAATGAATACGGCTTTCAGACCAGAGCTGTTCATACAGGAAACGACATCGATGCGGAAACCGGAGCAATCAAGCGTCCGATCACCATGGCAAACAGCTATGCCCTGCCCTATGACCCCAGTGATCTGAACTGGAGCAGTGCAGGCAAAAATCTGTACACCCGAAACGGCGGCTCTAACCAGCAGTATTTACAGGAAAAGCTGGCTTCGCTGGAGGGTGGTGAGGACTGCGTTGTGCTGGCAAGCGGCGTGGCAGCACTGTCCGGCTTGTTCTTCGCCCTGCTGGAAAGCGGCGATCATGTGGTATTCTCCAGTGTGACCTATATTGCCGTATACCGCCTGCTGAACGAACTGCTGAAAAACAAGTTCCACGTGGACACGACCATTGTGGACACCTCTGATCTGGAAGCTGTGAAAAAGGCGATTCGTCCCAACACCAAGCTGGTACACATCGAAACGCCGGGCAATCCCACGCTGACGATCTCGGACATTCGTGCCATTGCAGACATTGCCCACGAAAACGGTGCTCTGCTGTCGGTGGACAACACCTTTGCTTCGCCCTATAACCAGCGACCTATTGAACTGGGAGCCGATTTCACCGTGGAAAGCCTGACGAAATATATCAACGGGCACGGAGATGCCATGGGCGGTGCGATCATCGGCAAAAAGAAATATCTGGACATCATCCGGACACAATCACAGGTGAATCTGGGTGCGACGATCAGCCCGTTTAACGCATGGCTCATCATGCGTGGTGCAGTTACCCTGCCCCTGCGGATGCGGCAGCACAATGCCAACGCATTGCAGGTGGCAAAGTATCTTCAGACGGTAAAGGGTGTCCGCTTTGTGGCATACCCCGGACTGGAAACTCACAAGGGACACGAGATCGCCGCAGAACAGATGCACGGCGGTTTCGGCGGCGTGCTGTCCTTTGGGCTGCATGCCGATCACGACACCTATAACCGTTTTGTCAGCCACCTGAAGGTGATTACCTCGGCGGTTTCGCTGGGACATGACGAGAGCCTGATCGTCTTTCTGGGTGAAAATGACGAACGGCAGTATCTGTATCCCGAGGAATTCCACGGCGGATTTTTACGGTTCAGCGTGGGCATTGAGGACACGGAAGATATTATCGCCGATCTGGAACAGGCATTTGCAAAGGAGGGACTGCTGTAATGGCGTTGCACGCATTTTCCAGAACGGAATTGCTGGTGGGAAAGCCGGCAATGGAACGGCTGGCACAGGCACGGGTGGCAGTGTTCGGCATCGGCGGTGTAGGCGGCTATACCGTAGAGGCTCTGGCTCGCAGCGGCGTGGGAGCACTGGATCTCATTGATGACGACCGCGTGTGTCTGACCAACATCAACCGGCAGATCTATGCCACCCGAAAGACGGTGGGGAAATACAAGGTCGAGGTGGCGAAAGAACGCATTCTCCAGATCAATCCGGCTTGTCAGGTAGAAACCCACTGTGCCTTTTACATGCCGGACACTGCCGCACAGTTTGATTTCCGCCAGTACGATTATGTGGTAGATGCCATTGACACCGTCACCGGCAAGCTGGAAATGATAGAGCAGGCGTATCGTGCCGGCACGCCGATCATCAGTTCCATGGGAGCCGGCAACAAAATGGACTCCACTGCCTTTGAAGTGGCAGACATTTACGAAACCTCTGTCTGCCCGCTGGCAAAGGTCATGCGGCATGAACTGCGAAAGCGTGGAATTCCCAAGCTAAAAGTGGTCTACTCCAAGGAAAAGCCCATTGCCCCGAAAGAGGACATGGCAAACAGCTGTAAGACCCATTGCATCTGTCCGCCGGGCACTGCCCGCAAGTGTACCCAGCGGCGGCAGGTTCCCGGCAGCAATGCCTTTGTTCCGTCGGTGGTGGGGCTGATCATTGCCGGAGAAGTGGTGAAAGATCTGATCGGAGAAATCGAGTAAGGGCAGCAGTGCACAAAACAAGCTGCTCTCATTGACGATATGCAAAAGAAGGCTGTACACTTTAAAATCGTGTACAGCCTTCTTTTTGTCAATTGGTGTTGTTCAAGAATTTTGTTGCAGATTTCCCTAGTGTTCCCCCACACAAAACAAAACACGCAGTTCCGAAAAATCTTCGAAACTGCGTGTTGATTCTGGTCTGAGTGACCCGACTTGAACGGGCGGCCTCTACCACCCCAAGGTAGCACGCTACCAACTGCGCCACACCCAGATAAAGTGCTTTCTGCACACCAGCATAAATAATTATAGCATGTTTTTTCTGGGTTGTCAATGATTGCGTAGAAAACTATTTGTGATATGGATAAATCAACAAACAAAATGTATTTCTGAAAATGAATCTGCCGTTCCGCACGATCGCCGCTCCTTATTATTGCGAAGTCGCGTTATTGCGAAACCGCAGGCTGTTTTCGCCGCCATTTTCCCGTGCGGTATTCCAGAAATGAAATCAGCCAGTTGCAGAACCAGCCGATGGGCACGGCACACCACACCATAAAAATGCCAAACCGCGGAGCCATTGTCACAGCAACGATCACGCGAATACTAAGGTTCACCAGATTGGCGACCGTGAACATTTTCATATCCCCAGCCCCACGCAGCAAGCCGTCCACTGCCATTTTAAAACCGATAAAACAGAAGAACCACCCCATAAAGGTGAGGTAGCCCTCGCCTACGGAGAACGCTGTTTCTGTGCCGTCTGCTCCCAGAAACAGAGCGACCAGCGGGCGTTCCAGCAGTTCCACGCAAACGCAGATCAGGACAGCACTGCAAAGTACCATGAGGTTCGTGGCATGATACCCTTTTACCACTCGTTCTTCCTGTCCGGCACCCAGATTCTGGGCAGTGTAGGAGGAGAGAGCGTTGCCGAACGCCGCCATAGGCACAATGCAAATGGACTCCACCCGCATTGCCGCCGAAAATCCAGCCAATGCCTCGGAACCGAAGCTATTTATCACCGACTGCACCAGCATCATGCCAATGGAAACGGTGGACTGCTGTAAAATGGAGGGCAGGGCAATGCGTGTCATTTGCAGCAGTTCCGTGTGACTGAAGATGCCGGTTTTTCCGCTGGGGAAACGCTTCAGTTCCCGCAGCAGCACGAGAAAGGAAAGCACTGCCGAAATGCCCTGTGCGATCAGCGTTGCCCATGCCACACCGGTCACGCCCATGTTTGCCTTTGTGACAAGCACTATGTCCAGCACCACGTTGAACACCGAGGAAAAGATCAGAAAATATAAGGGAATACGGGATTTTCCCAGTGCATTGAACATGGAGGAGAACACGTTGTACAAAAACAAAAATGGCAGCCCCGCGAAGTAGATGTTTAAATAGTCCACGGCCATGTCCAGCACATCTGCCGGCGTTTGGAGGACTTCCATGATCTGTCGGCTCAATGCCAGCCCGAAACCGCCCAGTAGAATGCTGACTCCCAGAAATGCCAGACAGGCGGTGTAAACTGCCAGCTTCATGCGGGGGAATTCCTTTGATCCGAAATAGCGGCTCACCGCCACCGAAGCCCCGATGCCGCCGCCAATGGCAATGCAGATGAAAATGTTGGTCAGGGCGTAGGAGGCTCCCACTGCCGCCAGAGCCTGTTCTCCTACGTATCTCCCCACAATGGCAGAATCCATCAGGGTGTAGGTCTGCTGGAACAGATTCCCCAGAATCATCGGCAGGGCAAACACCAGCAGTGCCCGAAACGGTTTCTGCCGAATCAGATAGTCGTTTTCCATGATGTCATACTACGGAAACGCCGGAAGCTTTTATGTACAAGCTTTATGCAGCGTTTCCTTGCTCCTTGTCAAAAATTTAGAGGCAATACCGCACAAAGATTGTGCGACAGATGCGTGCGAGAAGATACGAAACAGGCTCTGAAGGGAAATTTGCAAGCAGATGGCGTGCAAAGTCGCCAGACGCTCTTTGTGCGGTATTGCCATCTGTTTCCGTCCTGTCCGTCTGTCGGGAACACTGCTGCGTGCTGCTCTGACAGCTGCTGGAGAAAATAAGGCAGAATTTTAGCAAACATGTTAAATTCCCCGAAGATTCCCCCAAAGCCTTGACAAAGCGACAAAAAAAGAGTATCATAAATACAATAACCTATTGACGAACCTGTCTGTCTATCCTGCGGACAGGTTCTCTGGAATTCTGATGCCACGCGTCAGAACCACAAAACGAAAAGACAGCTTTGCGGAAGGCACGCACCACTCTGTATTTTTAGCGGCAGACCTTTGCAGAACTGATCTTCGGAAGATTGAGGAGGTCATTCAATGGAACTGTGTGAAAAGTTTGGAAAACAGGGACTGACATTCGACGACGTGCTGTTGATTCCGGCAGAATCGGACGTAACACCGAACATGATCGAACTGCGGACAAGACTTGCCGGCAATGTCTGGCTCAACAACCCGATCATGACTGCGGCAATGGACACCGTCACCGAAGCCAGAATGGCAATTGCCATTGCCCGTGAAGGCGGCATCGGTATCATTCACAAGAACATGAGCATCGAACAGCAGGCAGACGAGGTGGATAAGGTAAAGCGTTCGGAAAACGGCGTTATCGTCAACCCGTTCTCCCTGACGGAAAATCATCTGGTATCTGATGCCAACGCTCTGATGGGTAAGTACAAGATCTCCGGCGTGCCGATCGTAGACAATGTGGGCAAGCTGGTGGGCATCATCACCAACCGTGACATGCGGTTCCTGTCCGACTATAACGGTCCGATCTCGGAAGTAATGACCAAGGATCACCTGATCACGGCTCCGGTAGGCACGACTATGGAAGAAGCACAGGCGATTCTCCGCAAGCACAAGATCGAAAAGCTGCCGCTGGTGGATGAAGAAGGCTACCTCAAGGGTCTGATCACCATTAAGGATATTGAAAAGGCAGTACAGTTCCCGAACTCTGCCCGCGACGAAAAGGGCCGCCTGCTCTGCGGTGCTGCGATCGGCATCACCGCAAATGTTCTGGAACGTGCTCACGCTCTGGTAGATGCACAGGTAGACGTGCTGGTTCTGGACTCTGCACACGGTCACAGCAAGAACATCATGACTACCCTGAAAAAGGTCAAGGAAGCATTTCCGCATGTACCGGTCATTGCCGGAAACATCGCTACCGCAGAAGCAGCAGAGGCTCTGATCGAAGCCGGTGCAGACGCTGTCAAGGTCGGCATCGGACCTGGCTCCATTTGTACCACCCGTATCGTTGCCGGCATCGGCGTGCCGCAGATCACCGCAGTCTATGACGTGGCTCAGGTGGCAAAGAAGCACAACATTCCGGTCATCGCAGACGGCGGTATCAAGTACTCCGGCGACATTGTAAAGGCTCTGGCTGCCGGTGCAAATGTCGTTATGCTGGGCTCACTGCTGGCTGGCTGTGAGGAATCTCCGGGAGAAACCGAGATCTATCAGGGACGTTCCTTCAAGGTATACCGCGGCATGGGCAGTCTGGCTGCTATGGCAAACGGTTCCAAGGACAGATACTTCCAGGAGGGTGCCAAGAAGCTGGTACCGGAGGGCGTAGAAGGTCGTGTGCCGTACAAGGGCAGCGTTGCCGATTCCGTGTTCCAGCTGGTAGGCGGTATTCGCTCCGGTATGGGTTACTGCGGCTGCAAGACCATTGAGCTGCTCCACGAAAAGGCAAAGTTCGTACAGATCACCAACGCCGGTCTGCTGGAGAGCCACCCGCATGATATTCAGATCACCAAGGAAGCTCCGAACTATTCGACACATTCCTAAAATATGCACAGGCGTGTGCCTGTAGTCAATAAAAAAAGCGGTGTACCGGAAAGGTATACCGCTTTTTTTGTTTGTGTGTTTGATTTTTCTTGACAGGATTCGATCAGATATGCTATCATGAAACTCTAGGGCATACCGAAAACGGTGGACGGTTTCGTTTCCTGCTCCCACGTATCTGCATACGATGGGAGGTGATGCTATGGAACATTACGTAACTTGGTCAGAGCTTTTTGCATTTCTGACGTTCTTGGTTACATTTACAACGCTGTTGTATCACATTTTCCATGACGATCATAAAAAGAAATAACCGCCCCTCTCGCAAATAGGCAGTTATTTCTTAACAACTATCGTGGGAGCAACCGTCTACCGGTATGCTCTTTCTATTTTTATTATACGCATTTTTCTCCGGTTTGTCAAGGGGCAGACCGGCGTTTTTTTCGGTTTCACCGTCTTGACAAAATTCGACAGACTATGCTATAATGAAACTCTAGGGCATACCGAAAACGGTGGACGGTTTCGTTTCCTGCTCCCACGTATCTGCATACGATGGGAGGTGATGCTATGGAACATTACGTAACTTGGTCAGAGCTTTTTGCATTTCTGACGTTCTTGGTTACATTTACAACGCTGTTGTATCACATTTTCCATGACGATCATAAAAAGAAATAACCGCCCCTCTCGCAAATAGGCAGTTATTTCTTAACAACTATCGTGGGAGCAACCGTCTACCGGTATGCTCTTTCTATTTTTATTATACGCATTTTTCTCCGGTTTGTCAAGGGGCAGACCGGCGTTTTTTCAGTTTCACCGTCTTATCCCATTCGAAACGCCCCGTTCTGTTCCTGCGGCTCCGGTGTCCGCAACTGTGCCTGACAGAGATGCTTTTGCTTGGTGCGGAGCGTTTCCTGAAACCCCAGCAGTTCCTCCAGCGACATGCGTTCCACCGCAGCAGAAACCGCATCTTGTGCCGCACTGCCCTCCACCAGAAACCGCAGCCGCACAATTTCCTGCCGCAGGCTGTTCTCCACGCGGTTCAGCAGAGCGTTCCGGTTTTGCAGCTGCTGTTCCAGCTGTTTGCAGCGGCGTTCGCCGTCGGTTTCCATGCCGAACTGCTTGGTCACCCCTGCCTCCCGCTGTGCCGGCACTGCCACAAAACTCCACTCATAGGCATCTGTCACATCAGACAGCACCACATGACAGCGTTTCTCCCCGTACAGCTGCCCCACGCGGTGGGCACAAGGATTCTTCCGGCGGTCACTGCCGCAGACCGAGCAGGGCTGCGATACGGCAGCACAGGAAATGCTCACTTCCTTCTTGATGCCGCCGTCAATTTCCCGAATCAGATCCCGATTGGCATCGGTGCGTACCATGTAGGCATGCCCTTTCAGAAATGTGTACACTTCGCCGGCAGAGGTCACACGCTCCGGCTCCTGTACCAGTTCCGCAGCATAGATTCGTGCAGTCTGATTTTCACCCTTGGGATCGTGGTCAAAAATGCCGGTTTTCCCCACAAACAAAGCTTTCAGCTGCTCCAGAGCCTCCAGCGAAAAGCGTTCCCCGTCCCGATCAATTTCATTGTCACAGAGCCGTACATCAAAGAGGAATACCTCCTCCTGTGTGAGGGTACGCCGCGTAAAGCGATTCAGCTGTTCCAGCTTGGCTTCCAGTTCCGTGCCGGACGGATTCTGTTCCTGATTTTCCATAGATCTATTCCTCCTGTTCTGCTGCACTGTTTTCCACACTGCTGTGTGGAAAACGTACTGTCAGCTTGTGTGCAAAGCCGTCAGGCGGACTTTTTGCACAATGCTTCCACAAACTTACAGGCTCAGCACATGTACGGCTTCACTCAGCATCACGCGGAACGCCGCACGAATCGAAACCGTGATCACGTCCAGCTGGCTGTCGATCAGCTTGTCTGTTTCCAGCAGCACATCGTCTGTGGTGATCATCTCCAGTGCAAAGCGGTTGTCCAGTCCTACGATGTAATCTGCGGACATGCCGGCACACTTTTGCAGCTGGGCACCAAAGGGCAGCAAAATGGTATTGGGCTGTGCAGAAGCCATATCCTGCATCTGCTCCATTGCCATAATTTCCGCAGCCACCGCCGGAGCCGCCAGCACCTTGGTCATGTCGAAGTTGCGGAATTCGCCGTACAGCTTCGCCAGATCGGCATAAGTCAGCTTGCCGTCTGTGACAACGTCGATCAGGGAACCATTGGTTTCCTTCATGCACAAAATGCTCTGTCCCAGCAGCCCGTTGGACAGACGCACGCCCACGGCACGGAGGATCGCACTGAATGCGTCCAGACGCTGGCGGCGGACTGCCTCATAGGAAGCGTGAATGGAACGGCCGTACTTGTCCAGTCGCACGGTGTTTGCTGCTTCCAGATAGGAGGCAGTGGGCAGGGCATTGCCCTGTGTGGTCTTGGTGGTATAGGCGGTAGTGTCCGTCAGCACTGCCGGCTGATACTCTCCGGCGGGAGAAATGGTGTGCACTGCCACCAGATCAGACAGCACAGACTGTTCCATGCCGCTGCGAATGGCACGGCGGATAAACTCCGGAAACAGCACCGCACTGTCTGTGGTGGAGAAGAACTTCTCCACGCGGTCACAGTGGGAACCGCTGACGTGAATGTCAAAACGCTTCAGCTGACGCTCATACGCGTCCAGTCCGGCAAGGGGTGTTTCGGCATACGCACCAGATGGGTCCATGCCCTCCAGTACCTCCGAAAAGCTCTTGCCAGTGATGTGATACATGCCCTTTTCCAGTTTCAGATCCTGATACATAAAATTCCTTCCCTTTCTGCCGCTTGCTGCGGCACGTGTTTTTGTTATATGGAAACCGGCAGTTTCTGCCGGAAATTCCCGTTTATGCCGGATAAAACTCGTCCTGATACGCTTCCAGCCTCGTCCGCACACCGTTCTGATTGCCGGTCATGCGGATATGGGTAATGGGAGCGTTTTCAATAATGCCGGAGCAGGTGATCCGGTCGCCCAGATCTGCTGCCACTGCTCCGATGCGGTCGAAATAGTAGGAAACCAATCCCCGTCCGGCAAATTTCCGCCGAAACACCAGAGCCTGCTGCGGGTCGTAGAGATACTGCCGATCCAGCGGCAGCTGTTTTGTCCGCACCAGTTCCAGTGCTGCGGCGTTGGGGTCGTTCTCCTGAAATTTTCCATAAGTGCCGTCGGCATCTGCCATGGAAAACCGGCTGTAAATGCGGGACTGGTCTGCCGTCATGCCCATGCCCAGCAGTGTGTCTGCACCCACATAAAAATTCCGGTATGTTTCCGGCAGGTGCATGCGAATTTCGTTGGCATGGTACACAAAGGGATACCGCCCGCAAAGCTTGTAGGTCAGGTTTGCCACGCCGTCCCACATGCTGGTGCCCTCTTTGACAAAGAGATAGTTGCTGGTATCCGTGTCAGATTCCCACGTGATCTCCTTGGGAAATGTCACGAAATCCTGCATCAGCTTGTCCAGCGACATGGCAGTGTGCAGCCCTGGCTCCAGCTGATTTTGCAGCAGCAGTGCCGTCAGCCCGCGGGAGGAAAACCGCACATAGGAGGTGCCGTTTTCCTGCACCAGCCGGAACTTTTCCACTGTCCCGAAGTGCAGTTCCGTGCCGTCCAGCAGCAGCTGTACCCGATAGATGCCGGCGAACTGCTGTATGCTGAAATTCCCGTACACCGTCGCCGTCAGCTGGCTGTAGGGCGTGTAGGCTTCCTTGTCCAGCGTAAAGGCGGCAATGCCGTTTGCAAGATACGCCTTTCCGGTTCTGGTAATTAACACCACCTGTATCATGTACTGCCTCCTTCCGTTTCCGCCGTCACACGGCTCAGGGCGTTGGGAGCGATCAGCGTCAGCTGACAGGGCAGCACGCCCTGTGCCGCCGTTTCCGAAATCGTATACGCTGCCAAGCTGGTGCCGAAAAACCGCAGATCCCGCAGATCAAAGGCGAACAGTGTCCGTTCCCGTATGGCGGAATCCAACGCCAGAACCACCTCTGCGGGGCTGTCTGCGAAGCAGAATTTGCCGTCCAGCACCAACTGTCTGGCACGGCAGCTGGTATTGGTCACATAGGCTGCTCCCTGTACACCGCCCTGCTGGGCGTACTGTCTGGTACCGGAAAGCTTCCAGCCGGCAGCGTAAAAGGTGAGTTTATGAAGCAAATGACGGCAAGCCCCGAAAAGACTCTTAAAATCGCCGTAATATACAGCTACGGAGCAAATGAGGAAGATCCCGACGGTATTCTTGATGAAGAAAATCCCGAAGATACCTCTGCTCTCGATTCGACTGCAAGAGATTTCCTTGAAAAAGCAATAGATGACTATAACAAGCAGTTCAACACGAATTATGATACATCAAGTGACAAGTTCCAGAGCTACTATAAGGACGTATCACTTCGTATGAAGAACAAGGAGCTTGACCTTTTGATTGTAGTTAATATGTTCCTGACAGGCTTTGATGCAACTACGCTCAATACGCTGTGGGTGGACAAGAACCTGAAAATGCACGGTCTTATTCAGGCATATTCAAGAACTAACCGCATACTCAACTCTATCAAAACATTTGGCAATATCGTATGTTTCCGTGCATTGCAGAAGCGGACGGACACTGCTATCTCCCTCTTTGGAGATAAAGAAGCCGGTGGTATCGTGACCTTGCAGAGCTTTAGTGACTACTACAACGGCTATGAGGATAGCAAGGGCAAACACGTTGACGGATATGTGGATATGATAGACAAACTCCTGAAAGATTTTCCGCTTGATGAGCCGCAGATCATTGGAGAAGAACGGCAGAAGGAGTTTATCGCTCTGCTCGGTGCTATCCTGCGTATGCGTAATCTGCTTGTGAGTTTTGACGAGTTTGAGGGCAAGGAGATCATCTCTGAGAGAGATTTTCAGGACTACCTCGGACGGTATCAGGACTTGCGTGACGAATGGGCTGAACGCCGTAAAAAAGGTGAGCTGACCGATATTGACGATGATATTGTCTTTGAAATAGAGCTTATCAAGCAGATAGAGATCAATATCGACTATATTCTTATGCTTGTAACAAAGTATCACGACAGTCATTGTACGGATAAGGAAGTGCTTATCACCATTCAGAAGGCGGTTGATTCCAGCCCTGAGCTGAGAAGCAAGAAAGACCTTATCGAGAACTTCATCAACGGTATCAACGATATTGATGATGTCATGAACGAGTGGCACAGCTATGTTGCCGAGGAGCGTGAAAAGGCACTTGTTGCTCTTATCACAGAAGAAAAGCTCAAAGATGCTGAAACAAGAGCATTTGTTGATGGTGCTTTCCGTGACGGCGGTATCAAGACAACAGGTACGGACATAGACAAAATACTTCCTGCCGTGTCCCGTTTCGGCGGTGGCGGTGGAAACCGCAAGGCGAAGAAAGAAACAGTCATTGAGAAGCTAAAGGCTTTCTTTGAGAGATTTTGGAATATAGGTTGATGGTTGTGTTTAAACGTCGATTTTAAACAAATTGGTTTTATTAGTAGGAGGAAAAATGTATTTAGATGAGGCTGCGAATATTATTGCAGATTATATAAAAGATTCTCGTTACAAGCAAGCGGTATTGATTAACGGTACTTGGGGTGCTGGCAAAACATATTTTGTTGAAGAAAAGTTAATGGAAGTACTGAATGATTATGTTGTAATTAGATACTCCTTGTATGGTGTTCATTCTTCTGAACAAATATTGTCAGATATACAAAGAGAAATGCTAATTAAACTGATTGGAAACAAGGAGTTTAAAATAAAAGATAAGTCCTTTCATTTACCGTCGAAGCTACTTGAAATGACTCCAAATATAACAAGTATACTTTGGAAAAAAATAGGACTTGAATCGGATGACTTAAATGAATTGTTAAGTACAATCGAATTTGATAAAAGTAAAATAATTATTATTTTCGATGACCTTGAAAGAGTTGGAATAGAAATTAATGAAGTATTAGGCATAATCAACTCATTTGCAGAATGTCATAAAACCAAAGTAATCATAATAGCAAACGAAAAGGAAATAGGTTCATCTCGCATATCGACAAGTTTACCAGAAAAATTTTCGGTGGCAGCTAATGAAACAATTACTTTAGAGGATGAAAGCAACCAAGTTCAGAAATCAAATACACAGGATTCAAGCAGCGAAAAATGTCATTTTACATATGACGACTTAATTAGAAGAACAAAAAAGCTTTTCTCAAATGATATAGTGTATAATTCTATAAAAGAAAAATTAATTGGACTATCAGTAACTATTTTTGCAGATTTCAATCAAATATATAATGAAATAATAGAGCAAAATGCTCGTTGTGCTAAAGAATTCCTTATGACACACAAGGAACAGGTTATTGAAATTCTTCATTCAACAGATTGTCAGAATATCAGAACATTTATTTTTGCAATTATAACATTTGATAATTTGTACACAAAGATTATTTCGCTTAAAGACACTAATACTGAGCCTGAATATTTGGATGTGTTGAATGAAGAAATAGCTCAAATTATGCGGTCTGTCATCTATACTTCCGTTATATATAAATCAGGGAAAAATATTAATACGAATGGTTCTATGTTTTCATCTGCTTGTTATATTATATCAATTAAAGCTCTAAAAGAGTACCCTTTTGTTAACAAATATATTTGCTTTCATGAATTCGATTATAATAGTACTATCAATAGCTTAAATGAGTATATTATACAAACTATCGAGGAAAGAAAGCATAAGAAAGAAGTAGATAGTCTTAGATTTTATAAATTAAGTTCGTATGAATGGATATACTTGGAAGATGATGATGTAATAAAGTGTATGGATAACTTATATGAGGAACTTAAATTGAATAAATATGATATAAGGTATTTCAAAGAAATCATAGTATTACTTATGCAACTTGAGTTCAACTTCAAGGAAAAGAAGCCAAATATAAAACATAAAGATGAGGATTATATCAGACTAATGAAATTATATATTCAAAATCATGCATTGAAAGAGAATCAAGAGCAATATTTTGAGACTTTTTTCACAGATGATAATCAAAGCCAAATGTATGACGCTTATGTATCTCCATTAATCACAGCAACGCAAGAAAAAGAAAACAAAGAATATAATGACAAAAAAGAGAATCTATTTACTTCGGAAAACTGGGCTGAAAACTTTTATGCTATATGTAAAGAGCATTCAGAAGATTTTCTTCATTCACATCAATTTTTATCCTCATTTAAAATCGAGCCAATAAAAAATGCATTATATTCTGCAAACAATCATGATATACGCACTTTTTCACTTGCAATTTGTTCGGTTTATGATTTTGGAAATATTAATGAATTTTATCAGTCAGATAAAGAAAGTTTATCGCAAATAATTGAAGCGCTAAACGAAATAAAGAATCAGCCTAATACGGACTGTACTAAGAAGACTATATTAAAAATTTATATTGAAAAATTAGGACAGAAATTAAGAGATTTATCATAAATTATCAATCTCATCTTGCCTAACGTGAAAATATTCTAGAAACGATGATATTAAAATTGATGCTTTTTATCGTTACAGAATGATAAAGGCTTTGGGGTAATCTCGATTCAAAAGAGAGCGAGCTGCCGATTTTGACAACTCGCTCTTTTGCTTATTCGTCCTCATCTCTACACTGGTCAAGTCCGTGCATAAGTTGAATGTATACGCACTCCGCTCGATCATGTTCCTCTCCGTCCGTGGACATCATAAGTTCAAGAAAATACGCTTTCGCTTCTTCGTAATCGCTCCAGACTTCACGTCTGCCGTTGCAGACGGTAGTGACCTTGCATGACTTCGGCATTGCCAATTCAGGTGTTTTCAACATAGCTGTTACCTCCAAATCATTATTGTAAATACAGTATATACCATAATCTTGTAAGAGTCCAGCTTTATGGAATAATTGTAACCATTCTTGTGCAGTGCGCAGCAATTTCAAAAGCCATTCCAGTTCATAGCGCACATATCGGTTTTATCGCCGTCGGGAATTCTCCTGACGGCTTTTTTCAAATTCCGCTCAATGTTTCAAATGAGCAACCTTTGTTTGCAGGAACAGCAACGGACGCCAGAGCTTATCCCCAAGTTCCTTGATTTCCTCGATGTCTTCCTTGTAAACCTTGTTCGTGACATTGGCACGGTGGGCGATTTGGTTGATATTGTTCGCAACGTTATTGGCGATACGGTGTATCTCTTTCAGCTCATTTTCGTTGATCTGAATGATGTAGTATAATAAAACTTGACACCTTAACCTCAAAGGAATAAAATAGGAAAAGAAAGAAATGGAGGAAAAAGGAATGTCAGAAAATAAACAATATGAAAATGAGTACAAAGTGCAGGCAGTAAAGCTTG
>ERZ824480.2390-NODE-2390-length-14254-cov-3.080992_pt1 | contig 14254 bp, 12 predicted proteins | sample MGYA00519861_ERZ824480 | MGnify/ENA primary metagenome ERZ824480 (study PRJEB31778, sample SAMEA3449152) | human gut metagenome | biome: human gut; feature: human-associated habitat; material: faeces | place: United Kingdom | collected 2010/2012 ... | reverse complement strand
TCGGCGCACTCTACCCATTTTCCCTTTTCAAACCGGTTTTTAGAGGTTCCCATAAAATGATTCCCCTGGAGTATCCGGGGGGAATATGAGTATAAAAGTCCCGCTGTTCGTGACAGCGGGACTAGTGTTATACAGCAAACTGGCTGTTGTACAGGTTAGCGTAGAATCCGTTTTTAGCGAGGAGTTCCTCATGATTGCCCTGTTCGATGATGTGACCGTCCTTCATTACAAGGATAACGTCAGCCTCGCGGATAGTTGAAAGGCGGTGAGCAACAATGAAGCTAGTTCTGCCGTTCATCATCTTCGCAAAGGAGTCCTGAATCTTGATCTCAGTTCTTGTATCAATAGAGGATGTAGCCTCGTCCAGAATAAGCATAGGCGGCAGGCAGAGCATAACGCGGGTTATGCACAGAAGCTGTTTCTGACCCTGCGAAAGGCTTCCGCCGTCCTCGGTTATCACGGTGTCGTAACCCTGCGGCAGTCGCTTTATGAAGCTGTGCGCGTGCGACGCCTTCGCAGCCGCAATGATTTCCTCGTCTGTGGCGTCTGGCTTGCCCATTACAATGTTGTCGCGGATAGTTCCGGAGCGCAGCCAGGTTTCCTGAAGGACCATACCGTAGCTGCTTCTCAGGCTGTTTCGGGTCGCATTCCGTATATCTGTGCCCTCGACTGTAATGGAGCCGCTGTTGACGTCGTAGAATCTCATCAGCAGGTTGATTATAGTAGTCTTTCCGCAGCCGGTCGGACCTACTATAGCGATACGCTGACCCGGCTTAACACTGAGGTTCAGTCCTTCGATGAGCTTCCTGTCGGGTACATATGAGAACGAAACATCGTTGAGTTCTACGCTGCCCTTGACGTCCGCAAGCTCCATAGCGTCGGCAGGTTCGGGGATCTGCGGTTCTTCCTCGATGAGTTCAAACAGGCGGGAAGCGCATGCGAGCGCGTTCTGAAGCTCCGTAACAACGCTTGAAATAGAATTAAACGGCTTTGTATACTGGTTTGTATAACTTAAAAAACTTGATAACTGACCAACACTGATACTTCCGCGAATAACACTCATACATCCTGCGATCGCAACCCCTGCATAGATTCCTGAATACATAAATCTGGTTGCCGGATTTGTGATAGATGAGAAAAATGTCGCTCTTAAGGAGTAATATGCAAGATCATCATTGATCTGATCAAACTCTTCCTGTGCTTTTTCTCCATGATCAAACACTTTGACTACTTTAATATTTCCAAGCATTTCATTGACAAATCCTGTCATATTTCCTCTAGTCTGTGATTGTTTCCGGAACATATTAAAACTTCGCTTTGAGATAAAACTTGCGATAAAAAACGAAAACGGACTTAAAATAACAACGACCAATGTGATCCATGGATTGATTCCTAACATAAAACAAATGGTTCCAATAATCGTGATCACACCAGTAAATAACTGTGTAAATCCAAGCAGCAATCCATCCGTAAACTGATCAATATCCGTTACGATCCGGCTGAGCAAGTCGCCTGAGGAGTGTGCATCTACATAAGATAATGGCAGTTTCTGCAAATGCTCAAATGCCTGAATCCTTAAATCTTTTCCAATCTTATATGTAATCTGGTTATTGACATGATTCATCAGCCACTGCGCTGCTGCCGTCAATACGATGCAGATCACGATCGTTTTTATAATACTTATTAATCTTGCAAAATCAACATTTCCTTTTGATATAATGCAATCCACACCTTGTCCTGTCAGAATTGGAACATAAAGTGTCAGTGCCACACTGATCACCGCCAACACTAAAGACGCAAAAATCAAAAATCGATAAGGCTTCATATATTCCATGATCCTTTGTAATGTCTTTTGTTTTTTGTCTTTCTTCATGATCTTATGCCTCCTCTCCTGCCATCTGTGATGCGCAGATTTCTTTATATACCTGATTCTCTTTTAATAGCTGTAGATGAGTCCCGATTCCTGCAATCTTTCCATCATCCAACACTAAGATATGGTCAGCATTACGAATCGTTGATACTCTCTGGGATACAAGAAATACTGTCATATTATCTGTATTTTCTTTGATCGCTTTTCGAAGTCTTGCATCTGTTGCAAAGTCAAGTGCGGATGCACTATCGTCAAGAATTAAGATCTCAGGTTTACGTACTAATGCTCTTGCGATCGTTAGCCTCTGTTTTTGTCCGCCAGATAAGTTTCCTCCATTTTGTTCAATTCTAAAGTCTAATCTCTGTTCCTTCTGATCAACAAATTCTCTTGCCTGTGCGATATCCAATGCCTGATAGATTTCTTCATCTGTGGCATCTTCTTTACCCCATTTCATATTATCTCTTAGGCTTCCTTCAAACAAAGATGCTTTCTGCGGAACAAATCCGATCTTTCCTCGGATAAATTCTGGTTTTAATTCTTTCTCATCAACTCCACGGTATAGAATTCTTCCTGATGTCACATCATATAATCTTGCGATCAAAGATACAAAAGTACTCTTTCCTGACCCTGTACCTCCGATCACCCCGATCGTTTCGCCTTCTTTCACCGCAAAATCAAATGGATGGATCGTCTCTTTTCTTGCACCATGATAGACAAACGATATATCTTTAAACTCAAGAATAGGTGTATTTTTCTTCTCTTCTATATCTGTTTTTCCAGTTTCCTTCATGGATGGCTCTAATGCAAAAATCTGATCCACACGGTCAAGACTTGCAAACGCTCTAGATAAGATGATCAAAAGATTCGCAAGTTTTACAAGTTCTACAAGGATCTGTGACATATAATTGATCAGGGCAATGATCTGTCCTTGTGTTAAATAACCCAGATCAACCTGTTTTCCACCAGACCATAGGATTGCAATGATCCCCAAATTAATGATCATGTAAGTCAGAGGATTTAGTAACGCTGAAATCTTTCCAACGTGGATCTGTTTGTTATAAAGCTGTCCACTTTGTAATCTGAAATTCTCTTCCTCACTTCTTTGTCTGTTAAATGCACGGATCACACGAATTCCAAGAAGATTTTCCCTTGTACTTTTTAATACTCCATCGACCTGTTTTTGTACTTTCTTATACATTGGCATCGTGATCCATAAGATCAGTCCAACAACCACTGCCAATGCTGTGATCGTAAATACAAAGGAAATCGCTGCCTTATGATCCACCGTAAATGCCATGAACATCGCACCAAATACAACAAATGGTGACCTTAAAAACAAACGCAGGAACATGTTAACTCCATTTTGCACCTGATTGATATCATTACTCATACGGTTGATCAGCGTTGATGTCCCAACCTGATCGATCTCCTGATAAGAAAATTGATTTATATGTGCAAACAAATCACTTCTCATTGACTTTCCTGTATACACAGCCGATCTTGCCGCAAAATACTGTGCTGTGATAGAAAATGAAAATCCAATGATTCCAAGTAAGATCAATAATCCTCCCATCTTCCACAAATATCCAATATCGTGATGTCCGATTCCTACATCGATCATGCTGGCAACGACCAATGGTACAAATAGTTCAAAACTAGCTTCCAGCATCTTAAATAATGGTGCAAGGATCGTAACACAAAGATGCTCCTTTAAATATCCTAGTAACCGTTTCATCGATTCGTACTCCTTCTTTTATCTTACTATTTTCTTTAGTATACACCATTTTATTTTTTATTTGAACATAGTCCCAGATATTTTACGAAAACAAAAAAGTACCGCTTAGAGCCAGGTAACATGCTCTAAACGGTACGGGGATGATTTATGGTTCAAAAAGAGTTATTTGTCTTCCTTTTGAACAGAACAATATCCTTGTGGGTGACTGCTGTGCCATTTCCATGCGGATGCAATGATTTCTTCAAGATCTGCATGTTCTGGCTTCCATCCAAGGATATTCTTCGCTTTTTCACTGGAAGCGATCAAGACAGCCGGATCTCCAGCTCTTCTTCCTTCTTCCACAGCCTTGATCGGCTTTCCTGTCACTTTTCTGGCTGTTTCGATGACTTCTTTTACAGTAAATCCAACACCATTTCCAAGATTGAAGATGTTGCTTTCATTACCTTCCATTAAGTATTTCACTGCCAGAATATGTGCCTGTGCAAGGTCTGTTACATGAATATAGTCTCTTACACAAGTTCCATCTTTTGTATCATAATCCGTTCCAAAGATACTGATTGCTTCTCTTTTGCCATTTGGCACCTGTAAGATCAATGGGATCAAATGTGTTTCTGGATTATGATCTTCTCCGATCTGTCCACTTACATGTGCTCCGCAGGCGTTAAAGTATCTTAAAGATACATAACGAAGTCCATGTGCACGACCAACCCACTTAAACATCTTTTCCATGGAAAGTTTTGTCTCTCCATAAGTGTTTGTTGGCTCTGTGCGGTCTGTCTCTACGATCGGTACTTTCTCTGGTTCTCCATAAGTTGCTGCTGTTGAGGAGAATACGATCTTATCGATGCCATGTTCTACTAAGGACTGTACCATTGTCTTTGTTCCACAAAGGTTATTATCATAATATTTTAATGGATTTACCATACTTTCTCCAACTAAGGAGTTCGCTGCGAAATGGATCACTGCATCGATATCTTTTTCCTGATCTAGGACACTGTCTACAAATGCTTTATCTCTTAAGTCTCCTTTGTAAAACTTTGCTTTTGGATGAACAGCCTCAATATGTCCTGTTTCCAGATTATCGATGATCACGACTTCTTCTCCAGCATCGATCAGTTCGTATACTGTATGAGAACCTATGTATCCAGCTCCGCCTAATACTAATATTTTCATTGTCTTGCTTTCCTTTCTATGACCTTGTCATTATAAAACTGCAATAAATCGGTCGAATGCTTTTCTTCCTTCTTCATTATATTTATAAACTCCGGCGTCTTCAAGAACCTTAACAAATACCTGTCCGATCTCTTCTTTTAAGATATCCATAACATTTCCTTTATTGATATCTGTATATTTTCCTTTGATTTCTTCAACCCATGCTGCATGCTTCTTTAAATCTTCCTTAGAAACAATATCTTCTCCTTTGATCAGACACTGGCTTAAATGTTCCATCTCTGCCTTTAATCTAGATGGCAGAACAGCAAGTCCCATAACCTCGATCAGCCCGATATTTTCTTTCTTGATATGATGATACTCATTATGTGGATGATAAAGTCCTAATGGACATTCTTTCGTTGTGATGTTGTTACGAAGTGTCAGATCCAGTTCATACATATCACCTTTTTTACGTGCGATCGGTGTGATCGTATTGTGTGGTTCTCCATCTGTCTCAGCAAAAATATATGCCTCTTCATCGGTATATCCACGCCATTTTTTCAAAATATAGTCTGCAAGTTCAATGAGTCGTTTTTCATCTTTGCACTGAATACGGATTACTGATAATGGCCAATGAACGATTCCTGCTTTCACATCTTCGTATCCTGGAATGACAAATTCTTTCTCGATCGCTGCACGTTCCATGGCAAATTCATAATGTCCACCTTGGAAATGATCATGTGTTAAGATAGAACCTCCAACGATTGGAAGATCGGCATTAGATCCTAGGAAATAGTGTGGAAACTGTTTTACAAAGTCAAACAGCTTCACAAAGGTCGCGCGCTCGATCTTCATCGGGTTATGCTGGAAATTGAACACGATGCAGTGCTCATTGTAATACACATATGGCGAGTACTGGAATCCCCACTCCGTCTGATTGATCGTCAGCGGAATGATGCGGTGGTTCTGGCGCGCCGGGTGGTTGACGCGTCCCGCATAGCCCACATTCTCCTTGCAGAGCAGGCATTTCGGATAACCGCTCTGTTTTGCCAGTTTTGCAGCCGCGATCGCCTTCGGGTCCTTCTCCGGTTTGGAGAGGTTGATCGAGATATCGATATCGCCGTAGGCACTCGGTACGCTCCAGCGGATATCCTTTGCGATGCGGTATCTGCGGATGTAGTTGGAATCCTGGCTCAGTTTGTAGAAGTAATCGGTTGCCTCCTGCGGGCTCTTCGCATAGAGTTCCTCAAACTTCTTTACCACCTCTCCCGGGCGCGGCATCAGGCAGTCCATCAGTTTCGTATCGAACAGATCGCGGTAAACGACGCTGTTGTGTTCGAGAAGACCGCGCTTAGCTGCATCATCAAGCAGTTCATTTAAAGTCTCTTCCAGATCCGGGGTCTCCGGAATCTGCTCCGGCTCTTCGTAATCGGAAATCTGCATGACTTCCAGAATCCGGTTTGTCGCATAGATTTTATCCAGTCCCGAAACAAGACCGGCATTTTCTCCATATTTTACCAGTTTTGCAATACTCTCGTTAATCACTGTAGCTTCCTCCCTGCTGCCGATCCAGCTTTTTTATTTCTTATTTTAATACGCCTGCGCCGTCTCCGATGTCTACGACATAGAAGTCTGCGGCATAGCCGATTTTTTCTTTGTAAGCTGCGCCTACTTTTGCGATGAAGTTGTCAATATCTTCTGTTTTTACGATGCTGACGGTGCATCCGCCGAAGCCTGCGCCTGTCATACGGGATCCGATGACACCCGGGCAGTTCCATGCTTCTTCCACAAGAGTATCCAGCTCGATGCCGGTTACCTCATAGTCATCACGCAGGGAAACGTGGGATGCGTTCATCAGCTCGCCGAATTTTGCGATGTCGTTTGCCTTTAAAGCTGCAACGGCCTGAACGGTTCTCTGGTTCTCGTAAACAGCATGTTTTGCACGTGTCTGGCGGACCGGATCTTTGATGGCATCTTTCACTGCCTCAAACTCTTCCTCGGTCAGCTCGCCAAGGCTCTTGATGTCTTTGACTTTCTGAATCTCAGCCAGAGCAGTCTCGCACTCGCTGCGGCGCTCGTTGTATTTGGAGTCGCCAAGGCCGCGTTTCTTGTTGCTGCAGGAGATGACAATTCTTGCGCCTTCCAGTTTAACCGGTGCGTACTCATATTTCAGATCGCTGGTGTCAAGAAAGATCGCACAGTCCTTTTTGCCCATGGCGATGGCGAACTGATCCATGATACCGCAGTTGACGCCGTTGTAGTTGTTCTCGGAGAACTGGCCGTACAGAGCGATGTCGATCATGGAGATGGTGTCGTAGCCGAACATGTCACGCAGCATTACGCCGGTTACGGTCTCAACGGATGCGGAAGAGGAAAGGCCGGAGCCGTTCGGAATGTTTCCGTAGAGCACGATATCGAAGCCCTGCTCTACCGGGAAGCCCTTCTGGCAAAATGCCCACATCATTCCCTTCGGATATGCGGTCCAGTTGCCTTCTTTTCCCATCAGGAATTCATCGAGAGAAGATTCTACCACGCCGAGTTTTTCAAAGTTCATAGAGTAAAAACGAAGCTTTCTGTCGTCACGTTTTCTTGCTGCCATGTAGGTTCCGATGGTCAGTGCGCATGGAAATACGTGGCCTCCGTTGTAATCGGTGTGCTCACCGATCAGGTTTACACGTCCAGGTGCGAAGTAGGTGCGGATGTCGCCCTCTCCCCCGAACAGTTTTGCAAAACAATCCAGTACCTGCTGTTTCATTTTGTTGTCTCCTTTTCTTTTTGGTGTGTTGTTTTCATGGTTTCGTTTTGTGTGTTGTGTGTGTATTGTGTGTTTGTGTGTTTGTGTGTTTTTTCTTATCTTCTTAAGTATCATTATAGTGAGCCGTACGCCCATCTGCAACAACAATATTGGGGCAAACGATAATTATATTGAGGTGATCTTCGATTTTTTCTTGTTTTTTTTCCCTTTTTGCCGCATACTTTACTTATCGTATGATTTTTAACGGATTTTATGGATTGGAGGTACGTTTCATGCAGATCCGCATGGATAAAGAAAACCGTGAGCTGAAGGCCCACGGCAGCTATGAATTTCCTGTCAACATCAGTTACGAACAGCTCTCCCGCTACGAGCGCGGCTCCTTTTCCTGGCACTGGCACCCGGAAATTGAGCTGACGTTTGTCCTCTCGGGGCAGATCGGATATCAGGTCAACGGCAAATCGTATATCTTAAAAGAAGGGGACGGCATTTTCTGCAACACGAATGCGCTTCACAGCGGCCACATGATCGACGGGATGGACTGCGTCTATATTTCAACCACGTTCGCCCCGCGCTTTCTCTATGGTTTTTCAAACAGTGTGATCCAGACGCGCTACGTCGAACCGGTGCTGACGGATATGCAGCTCGCCTCCATCGTCTTTTCGCCGGAGATCAACTGGCAGAACCAGGTACTTGCCTGTATGCACCGCATCTACGACCTCTCGCTTTCGCAGCCGTCCGCGTTTGAGATGGAAATCCAGGAGCTTCTGCTGTCGATCTGGATTGAGATTTACCGCCACGCATCGTTTTCCGGTGAATCCCAGAACACGGCGGCAGCGCGTGATGTTGAGCGGCTCCGCATTCTGCTCGACTACATCCACCGCCATTATATGGAGCATCTGACGCTCGAGGATCTCGCCGCACAGATCCACATCTGCCGCAGTGAATGCTGCCGTTTTTTCAAGAAATGCATGAACGAATCCCTGTTTGACTATCTTCTCGATTACCGTATTGAAAAAAGCCTGCCGCTCCTTCTCGAGCGCCAGGCCAGTATCACTTCCGTAGCGGAACAGACCGGATTTTCCAGTCCTGCCTATTTTTCTAAAATTTTCCGGCAGCAGATGGGCTGCTCGCCGAGCGAATACCGGAACCGCGCGGATCACACGTAACGTTCAGCGCTGCACCGAGATTTCATTTCCTGCTGCCCGGCTTTTGATCCGCTCTCACAATCCACCCTCTCCCAAAACGAATGGATTACCTCCGGGAGGCTGCTGCGCTGCACAATCCGGCAGTCCTCCCATTCTCTTGGGAACAGCTCGCGGTACTCCCGGTTTCGGAACCGCTCGTCGAGCAACAGAATCACACCCGTGTCCTCCGTCGTACGGATCACGCGCCCTGCCGCCTGCAATACTTTATTCATGCCGGGATAGCGGTACGCGTAGTCGAAACCGTTCTCTCCGCTACGGTCAAAATATTGCTTTAAAAGTTCTCTCTCCGGCCCCACCTGCGGGATTCCGGCTCCCACAACGGCCGCGCCGATCAGCTTTTCCCCGTCCAGATCAATTCCCTCCGAGAAAATGCCTCCCATGATACAGAATCCCACCAGCGTTTTCTCGTTGTCTTTCGCAAATGCTTCCAGAAACGCTTCTCTCTCCTGCTCCCGCATCGCCGACTCCTGGATCAGGCAGGTCACGTTTTCATCTGCATACAGTTCCTCATAGACCGCATAGACATCCTGCATCAGGCGGTATGACGGGAAGAACGCCATATAGTTGCCCTTCCGGCTCTGGATCATCTCGTTCAGATAGGCAGCGATCTTTTCAAACTCTGCGCGGTTTCTCCGCTGATACTTCGTGCTGACCTCGCTTCCGATCGCCAGACACCGCTTCGTGGGATCAAACGGGGACTCCACGTAAATCGCGTAATCGTCCGTATTCGTGCTGAACATCTTCTTATAATACTGCACCGGCAGCAGCGTCGCGGAAAAGAAGACGGCCGACCGCCCCTGGTTGATACACTGCTGCAGATTCTCCGCCGGGTTGACGCAGAACAGGCGCAGTGCAAAATCGCCGTTATCGAGATAACTCGTGTAGATCAGATAATTTTCATCCACTAAATTGTAAATCTCGGAAAAATTTCGCAAGTTAAAGTAAAATTCCAGAACCTGCTTCCGGATTTCGCTTGTCTTATGCGCTTCCAGCCAGCCCGCCAGTTCTTCCAGCAGCTGATTGACCATCATAAGAAACGTCGATACGCTTTCCAGCTCCGTGCAGGAATCGCACTCTCTTTTGTAGACGAGCATCTGGTGATTGCAGCGATTCAGCGCCTTCTCGAGCTTTTTGCCCGGTGCATACGGGCGGAGGAGCTGGCGGACCTTTAAAATCTCCTCTTTGACGAGCGTGGCACTGAACATATCGCGGCCCCGCTCGACCAGGTTATGCGCCTCGTCGATCAGAAAGATGTAGTCACCCTTCGTTCCTTCTGCGAAAAAGCGTTTTAATTTCGAGGTCGGATCAAACGCATAGTTGTAATCGCAGATCACGCCGTCCACCCACGAAGCCACATCAAACTGGAACTCGTGCGGGCAGACGTTCCATTTTTCCGCCTGGCGTAGGACTTCCTCTCTTGTGTAGGAATCGCATTCCGTCAGCATCTCGTACACCGCCGCGTTGATCCGGTCAAAATGACCTTTCGCGCGCGGGCAGTGGATCGGATCGCATTCGGGCTCATCGAGGATGCACATTTTTTCTTTTGCGGTCAGCGTGATTGCTTTGAACTGCAGTCCCTTCTCTTTTAGAATGGAGACCGCCTCCTCTGCCACGGTACGGGTGATGGTTTTCGCAGTCAGATAAAAAAGACGGTCGCCGCAGCCCTCTCCGATCGCGCGGATGGCCGGAAAGACCGTGGACATTGTTTTTCCGATGCCGGTCGGCGCCTGGACGAAGAGTTCTTTTTTCCGCAGAATGGTACGGTAGACGCCGCTCACCAGTTCCCGCTGGCCTTTCCGGTACGGGAAGGGGAATTCGAGGTGCTGCATTGAGGCATCTCGCGCTTTCTGCCACTGGTACTGGAATTCCGCCCAGATAAACCAGGCGTCGAGTAGCTCATCGAACCACTGCTCCAGTTCCGGGAGCTTGTACGTCTGCAGAAAATGGCGGATGCGCCAGTTAGAATGCTCCGGCTTTACCTCTTCTTTGGTGAGCGGGCGCAGAAGGCCTTCCTCCTCGGAGGAGAGCAGGGTGTACGTCATCAGCACGCCCATCTCCTCTTTGCGGTTCTGAAGGCCGTAGATGTAAGCGTAGCACTTCGCCTGTGCCAGATGTACCGGAACCGGCTCTTCCATCGTTTCGAGGTCACGGTACGTTCCCTTGATCTCCTCGATCACGGTCGTGGTTCCGTCCTCGTACATGCCGTCTGCTCTTCCCTCGACGCGCAGAATGAAATGCTCATATTCTTTTTCGTGAACCAGCGGAACCTCCGCACGGTAATCGGCGCCCCGTTTTTTCTGAATCTGCTGATGCACCCGCGTTCCCGCCTGCATGGCATCGCGCTCGCCAAAACCTCCCGACGAGTTGTCCAGATCCCCGCTGCGCAGAATAAACTCCACCAGATTCCGCACGGAAATCCGGATCTCTTTCTTCTTCTCTTCCACTAGCCCGCTCCTTTTCTAACCAGACTATTCAGAGCCCCATCTCGATTCCGCTGCGCTGCATCTCGATGTGGCTTCTCGCCATATGAAATTCCAGAAAAGAACGCTCATTCATGCAAGCATGATTCGTGTCCTTTTCTGGAATTTCGCATGGCTCTGAATAGTTATCATTATACAGAAAAAAGGAGACTGCCGCAACAGTCTCCTTTTTTCTCTCTGAAGTTATGTGTCTCGTGTGATTAGTTTTTCTTCAGAAAGTCCCCTGCGCAAATTCTGTCTCTACTCTCGCTGGCGGCGCAGGCTGAATTTTTTTCGTTTCCCTTAATAAAATTTATGCTACAGCAAATTTCTGCAGGGTTTTATTGAATGCCGGACTGTCACCATAGCAGTGTACGGTGAGATCACGGTTCAGATCCATGCTGAGGATGCCAAGAATGGATTTTGCATCAATAATAACGCGGTTGTAAAAAATGTCAATATCAAAATCACATTTGGAAGCTGCTTTTACAAACTCCTCTACTTCCTCAGTTCCATTGAGTCTTACTACGCAGTGTGACATACGATTCACCTCTTTCTTAATCAATAGCTGTTTGTTTTCCTATCGTTGAGGTAGATTATGCACTTTTTCTCTTTAAATGTCAATATTGAATTTATTTCCTTGTTTTTGCCATATTATGCATGTTTTTTATGCAAGTTTTTCTCATTAACCCTTCATATTTGTCGCTTTTTGTCTCATTTGCGCAGTCGTGTGTAACCGGTTACACAAAATCCGTTTAAAATAAAATAGTTTTTGCCAAAAGAAACGTAAAAATCTTGTCAAAAAAACCCGCTTTTCCTTGTAAAATCAAGGAAAAACGAGTTTTTCATGCCATTACTTGCTTCTATATTTAATGATTAGATGTTGATCTTTGCAATATCGGTGTTATCCACTTCTGCAAATCTTCCTTCGTCCACCAGCTCGGCAAACTCCGGATGAATCGGCATTTTGCCGAGAACCGGCACGCCGATCTCGGCTGCGATCTCATCGATGTGGCTTTCGCCGAAAATGGACAGCTTTTTGCCGCAGTCCGGACATACGAGGTAGCTGTAGTTCTCTACGATACCGAGCACCGGAACGCTCATCATCTGTGCCATCTTGTAGGCTTTCATGACGATCATGCGCACCAGATCCTGCGGGGAAGATACGATCACTACGCCGTCTACCGGAAGAGACTGGAAAACGGTCAGCGGAACATCACCGGTTCCTGGCGGCATATCGACGAAGAGATAGTCCAGGTCGCCCCAGATGACGTCGGTCCAGAACTGTTTTACGGTTCCTGCGATGACAGGTCCTCTCCAGATGACCGGCTCTTCCTCGCCCGGAAGCAGGAGGTTGATGGACATTACCTTTACGCCGTTTGCTGCAACTGCCGGGTAAACGCCCTTGTCATCTACGTTTGCAGGTCCTTTCAGGCCATACATTTTCGGGATGGACGGTCCTGTGATATCGGCATCGAGGATACCAACCTTGTAGCCCTCTTTTGCTTTCTGGTTTGCCAGAGATGCGGTTACCATGGATTTACCAACACCGCCCTTGCCGCTGACAACGCCAATGACATGTTTGATCGAAGAATCGGCATTCAGATCAATATGAAAATCCGGTTTGCCCTGTCCTGCTTTGCTTGGACATCCTTCGCAGCTTTCTTTGGAACAGCTCGAATTGCTGCATTCTTTTGCCATGTTTCTTTCCTCTTTTCTTGTTTTTCTTGCTTATTTGACAAAGCGGTCGATCGCCTTATTCAGCTCCTGAATCGCTTTTGTGTCCCCATGCTCGACTGCATCGACGATGCAATGTTCAATGTGATCCTCCAGGATAATTTTTCCTGTATTGTTAATGGCCGCCTTCACGGCAGACAGCTGGATCAGAACCTCAGTGCAGTCCCGGCCTTCCTCTACCATCCGCTTGATCGACTCCATGTGTCCGATCGCGCGGGAGAGGCGGTTTAAGACTGCTTTTGTATTTGTATGATGGTGCCCGTGGGCGTGATCGTGGGAATGCTCGATCACGGTGCCGTCTTCCAGCACATGCACATGCGTGTGTTTTTCTTCACTCATCGTTTTTTTCCCCGCTTTTCTGGTATTTTCTGCGCGATTCAGATTTCTGTAAACGTAAACCGCTGGCGGATGCCGGAGGTCTCAATGTCAAAGACCAGAGATCCGTCCGCTTCCACCGTTTTTTCATATTTTAAGTTTTTGTCCGGAAATTTCTGACGGATATACGCCTCCGGGTCATCCGTCTCGATCTCGTCGAAAAAGACGTCCCGCATCTGATTATTGGCACACTCATTAAAAATCTCCCAGACGGTCTCGTACTCTTTTTTCATCCTGTCACTCTCCGTTTCGTAAGACTTCTCCGCACTGGCTCCACTCGCCAAGCAGCCGCTCCACAGACCATGCGGCGTTCGCGGGACTCGTCGACGGAAGGCGAACCGCTTCCCGTCCCAGCTGCTTCTCCTGGTACTTCCGGTAATACTTCCACGCGGTCGCCCCGTTGCAGTAAATCTGCCGAATATCGGCGCATTCCAGAATGTCCTGCAGCGGATTCGGCACAACATCGCGGATGCTCGCATCGCTCGAGCCTGTGATGACGCAGGACGCGATCACATCCCATAACGCCATATGGTGACGCAAAGCGAAATCCCTACGCAACCCCACAATCTGGTCCGGGTCCCGGCACTCGCGCAGACAACCGTCATCATGGAAAACAGCCGCCATGACCGGCCAGAAACGATTGCGCGGATGACCATAATAAAACCGCATCTCACGCGACTTCGGACTTGGCACGGAACCCAACACCAACACGCGCGATCCGGCATCCCAAACCGGACCGAATCCATGTTCCACACGCATGGGCCACTCTCCTACCACCGCATCGAATACCGCGATGCGCCTTATTGTATTACGCAATGTTGCGGCACGACAAACGGACGTGTATGTTGATTGCGGATACGACATGAGCAGCATATTCAAAGGAGAAAACATGCTCGAACCGACCACCGTCTATACGCCATCGCCAAACCGATACGACAGCATGACCTACAACCATGCCGGCGAAAG
>ERZ824480.2387-NODE-2387-length-14270-cov-30.536194_pt1 | contig 14270 bp, 10 predicted proteins | sample MGYA00519861_ERZ824480 | MGnify/ENA primary metagenome ERZ824480 (study PRJEB31778, sample SAMEA3449152) | human gut metagenome | biome: human gut; feature: human-associated habitat; material: faeces | place: United Kingdom | collected 2010/2012 ... | reverse complement strand
TCAAATAAGGCAATACTTGTTTACATGAGAAAGAAAATAATAATAACAACCATAGCAATAATATCCCTTACGGCAGCGATAGCTGCAAAAAATCATACACCTGCCGCAAACACCAATAGTATAGCGTGTACAGCCGACATGCAAAAATCCATCGCCGGCAAAATCCTGCGTTTCCACGTGCTGGCAAACAGCGACAGCGAAGCAGACCAGAATGTGAAAAAGCAGGTGCGCGATGCAGTAGGGGCTTACATAGAGCCATATCTGCTGGAGTGCGAAAATATCGAACAAACCAGAGCCACCGTAAATGACCATATGGACGAAATAATAGCGGTATCAAAGGAGACGCTTGCAGCAAACGGTTTTACATATGGCGCATCGGCAGAGCTTACACACACCGATTTCCCGGAAAAGACGTATGGGGACTATACATTTCCTGAGGGAAATTACGAGGCGCTTGAAATAACACTGGGCGATGGAGCCGGTCATAACTGGTGGTGCGTGCTGTATCCAAACATGTGCTTTAGGGGCAGTGTGTACGAGGTGGTGGAGGACGAAGCAAAGGAAAATCTTAAGGAGGTACTCACTCCGGACGAGTATGAGAGCATATTTGACAGTGGAAAATATGAAATAAAACTAAAAATCCTTGATATTTTCAGATAAAACAGTTAGTATATTCATGCTGAAAAAATATATTAAAAGAAAATATGTGATGAGAAATTATTTAAGCGTGAATTAATTTAGATATGCAAGAGGATAAGGAGAAAGAAATGACAAAGGATGTAGTAGTATCATTAAAGGGCTTACAGCTCGCACCGGACCAGCAGTCGGATGCGGTAGAGGTGATTGCCCCGGGAGAGTATTATATAAGAAATAACAAGCACTATGTGCTTTTTGAGGAGATAATGGAGGGTGAGACCCAGACACTCAAAAATATGCTTAAATTCAATGACAATTATCTTGAGTTCACCCGCAAGGGACCTATGAGTGTACATATGATATTTGAGAAGGGAAAGAAAAACCTGACATATTATTATACACCGTTTGGAAGTATCCAGATAGGTATTGATGCCACAAGCATAGAGGTAAAGGAGACTGAGGACGAGATAAGGGCAGAGGTAAAGTATGCACTTGATGTCAACTATGAATTTGTAGGAGACTGTCACATCAATATAGCTGTGAAGAAAAAAGGCGCAGCAGTCAAAATTGCATAAAAGTCTGCCAAGCCTATGGGGTAAAAAAATATATAAAGCATATATGGATAAAGCATATAAAAAACAGAGCATGTGAGGATGAAAACCATCCCACATGCTCTGTTTATGTACATGAAAATTAAATCATGATATTATTTCTGCTTGGCCTTTTTGGCAGCCGCTTTAGCAGCTTTTCTTTCAGCCTTTGCAGCCTCCTCAGCCTTGAGCTGTTCGTTGGCCTTGCTGTAGTTTTCTGCCATTCTTGCACGGAAGCCTTTTTTCTTCTTAGGCTTCTCAAGAGGTCCTCTGATACCGCGGACAGCTGTGATGTAGATACCGCTGACAGAAGCCTTAACCTCTTTCTTTAAAGGAATCTCATCAAAGATCTGCTCGTCTGCGATAAGAGTCATGACTCTTGGTCCGACCTTGGCCTTGACTACAGGCAGCTTTGAGCGGCGCATAAGCTTTGGTGTCTGCTCAATAATCTGCTGTGGGAGACCGGCATCCTTTAGCTTCATACGCTTTTTGTCAATGATTAGCATATTGACAGTCTGCGATGCTGCAGCTATCTGCTCGTCCTGCTCTTCCTTTCTTTTTTGTGCTTTTTTACCGAGGATTGTTAATACTATAAATGCTACCACAAGCACTACTGCGATAACAATAAGTACGATTAATGCTGGATTCAAAACGTATCCCTCCTAAAAATTTGCTTATTTAGATTAATTTTATCAAATATGCTAAAAAAAATCAATCTTTATTGCAAGAATAGGTAAAACCGTAATATAATAGAACTATATTTTGGGAAAAAGTCTTTAGAAGACGCAAAGGGGTATTTATTAATGAAGAAAATTGCTCTTCTGGCTGATGGCTGGAGAAGATATGTAACATATTCGTGGGTTGAGGGCATCATGGAAGGCTCTAAAGAGCTGGGACTGGATGTGTGCCTGTATTTTTACAACACCAACGGAACATGGAGTCAGGATCCAAAGTTTAACAAAGGCGAGTATGCGCTGAACGATTTGCCTGATTTAAACAGCTTCGATGGAGTGGTATTTGACTGCACCAATACGATCAACCAGGATGAGATACATTATATGGTCAGAAAGCTTCAGTCGATAAATGTGCCGGTAGTGAGTATCGGGTATAAGGTTGATGGGTTTTACTATGTAGGCAACGACAGTAAGAGGCTGTTTCGCAAGGTGATGGATCATATGTAATATGAGCATGGCTGCAAAAGCTTTGTGTTTGCAGGTGGTCCGCCGTATCATTATGAGAACAGAATGCGTTTTGAGGCCTTCAAGAAGGCTTTAAGTGATTATGGCATACCACTTACAGCTGATATGTACATGTTTGGTGATTTTGATTATCAGACAGGTGTCAGGTATATGAGTGATTGGCACGAGAACAAAAAACCGTTACCGGATGTGTTTTTATGTGCAAATGACAATATAGCAGCAGGACTGTGTGCGACAGCAGAGGTTCTCGGATACAAGGTCCCACAGGATTTTAAGGTCACAGGCTTTGACAATCTGGATAAGGCTGCGTACTTTAACCCACAGATTACAACAGTGGAGCACAACAGGGGCAATATAGGCAGAAAAGTTCTTGAGATATTTAAGGCGCTTTGGAATGGCACGGGCGATGCTTCTGATAAATACCTTGATTCTGAGTTTATCCCGGCTGAGAGCTGCGGATGCCCTAATACCGGCAGAGTGGATTATCGTAATTACATAAAGAATATTATCAAAGGCTCCGTTGCAAAAGAGCAGGAGGAGGATGCAGTAATGATCCTCCAGAAAGAGCTCGAGGAGTGCAATGAATACTATGATTTGTTTGAGAGATACTCTGACTATATACAGAGCATGAAGTGTGACGGAGTGTATGTGGTCGGTGTTTCTGATCTGGCAGCTGCAAGGAACAATGCACACTTTAGGAAGCATGGCTATGATATTGACGACGAGGTTGTACTCTATGCGGATGACAAGTACAATGGAAAGCTTGAGTTTAAGAGTGTAAATGACCTTATGCAGTACATGCAGAGTGTAGATAAAAACACCTGCTATATGTATTATTCGCTGCATTTCAGGGACGAGATAGTGGGTTATGTAATACTCAGGAATCCTGAGTTTTTGTACGACCATCCTGAGCAGTTTGATATACAGTCTGCCCTTCTTAAGAAGCTTGAGAATCTTTTTAAGCAAAAGGTACTTGAGAATACAAATAATGAGCTTAAGAATCTCTACAACCATGATGCGCTCACAGGCCTATACAATCGTGTGGCATGCAATGAGATGGTCATTCCTATGTTTGCTGAGCTTGAAGACCAAAATGTCGGCTGCACCATAGTATTTCTCGATGTGGATGATTTTAAGGACATAAATGATACATACGGACACAAGTACGGTGACGAGCTTTTAAAGACTGTGGCGAGGGTGCTTGATGAGCAAAAGCCTGAAGGAAGTATGGTATATAGATTCGGTGGAGATGAATTTATCGTGTTTATCCCTGGGGACAGACATGACACTGCTGAGAAGTATATAAAGCGCGTGTATGATATCATGGAGCAGCACAGCCTGTTTATCAGTCACGGCATCATATATACGAAGCCGGGCAGTGGTAAGAGCTTTGACGATTATCTAGTAAGTGCTGACACAAAGATGTATCAGCTTAAGCAGCAGCGCAAGCAGAAAAAGGATAGCAATTTCTTAAAGGGAGTGGATATTTCATCCGTTCCTATGATGGTTGACAATAATATACAAATAATGGACAGGGAAGGTCATGTGTGCAGGGTATTTGATTTTTTAAAGCTGAATAATGTAAATTCAGTCCGTCTGCGCATATGGAATGAGCCTGATAAGGTGCCGGAGTCTAAGGGGTATTGCAGTCTTACATATGTTCTCGAGATGGCTCATGTCATTAAAAAATACAAAATGCATTTTCTGCTTGATTTTCATTATTCAGATTACTGGGCAGATCCTAGACAGCAGAATAAGCCTGATGCGTGGAAGAATTTAAGCTTTGATGAGCTGAAGGAGGCAGTGCACAAGTACACATATGATGTGCTATACAGATTAAAAATCATGGATTGTGCGCCGGATATGGTTCAGATTGGTAATGAAATAAGGAGTGGTATGCTGTTTCCGGATGGTGCAGTGCCACAGTACAGGCAGCTGGCTGCGCTTGTAAATGAGGGAATCAGAGCTGTCAGGGAGCTGCTCCCGGAGACAAAGGTCATGATTCATCTGGATCAGGGAGGCAGATATAACTGTATTATGCCTTGGTTTGATTCTATGTTTAATGCGGGCATGCTGCCGATTGACGCGATTGGCCTTTCCTTTTATTCGTTCTGGCATGGTACCTTCATGGATTTGAAGGATACTATGAGCAGGCTCATAAAATTATATAATCTGCCGGTTTATATTGTGGAGACAGCTCATCCGTGGAGGCATTGCAAGGGAGATCATATCTCGAAGGAACTCATGGAGACTGCAGGCCTTGATGCAGGCAACGCAGAGCAGAAGAAGTCTCTTGAAATAATCATGCAGATAGCAGCAGAGGTGTCAAAGGATACCGGAAAGACAGGTGTATACTACTGGGAGCCTGTCGGTGTGCCTGGTAAAGGCATGGGAACCTGGTTTGAGAATATGGGTATGTTTGACGAGCATGGCAGGGCTTTGCCGGGCTGGGATGCAATCAGGGACTTTGATCCGAAAAATCCGCCGATTAAAGAGCTTGACAAGTATATTGAATCACTTTATGAGTATGAAGAAACACCGGAGGTGGAGGATTTCATGAAGCTTCTTATGATTCATGGAAATCTAATCTCAAATCCTGAATTTAAGGATGGATTTAATAATTGGCAGATGGAGACAAGCCTCGAAGAAGGACAGTATACACTGGGTAAGGATGGAGTGTTTATCTCTTCAGATGCCAATTTTGACTATTCGATAAGCCAGACGGTGGATATTGAATATACCGGTGAGTATATAGCAGCGGTTGACTATAGAGGAACCAATACAACAGGTGTCGAGGTCGAGCTGTTTATGGATGTGGAGGATGAAAGCGGCGTTCATACATATACAAGCGACATTTTCCCCGATGATATCAGGTTTGTGACACATCTGCTTAAGCCGGTAAGGCTGCAAAAGAATGCCAGGGTGACAGTAGGGCTTAGAATGCATACTCCTCCGGTGTTTGCAAAGATAAAGAAAATTTCACTCGTTGTAATTTAACCTGATATGTGATATTGTAGACAGGTATAGTGTTTTGCGGATGCGTTTTTGCCGTGGCAGGGCATTGTACTTATAAATAACATGACTTACAGATTTCAGGAGGATTCCAATGAGTGAGAAGAAGAATACAGGTAAGAAGGCAGTCATAGCAGTGATTGTGATTGCACTTATCGTGGTGATTATTGCGCTTGTTGCTGTGATAAGCGGCAAGAGCAAAAAGGGTGGCTCAAAGAGCGCAACAGAGACAGGCACCGAGGTCGGCAGCGAGACGATGCGAAGCGGACAGTTTGACATAGACTACGCAAAGCAGGTTACAAAGCTTGCAGACTATTCAGGTGTTGCAATCACAGTCTCAAATGATTATGAGATAAACGATGCGGCAAAGCAGACATATCTGACCAATGTGCTTCAGTCATACGGCGCAGATGCGTACAAGCAGGTTACTGATCGTGATACAGTTGCAGATGGCGATTATGTCAAGGTTGATTACACAGGATATAAGGATGGCAAAGCATTTGATGGTGGCTCAGCTACAGATGTGATGCTTGATGTGACAAACAACAGCCAGGTCGGCGGTTCATCCTTTATTGATGGATTTACAAAGCCTATAATCGGAGCCAAGGTGGGTGACAAGGTTAAGGGTGACGTGACATTCCCTGAGGATTATGGCAAAGATGACCTAAACGGACAGACAGTTACATTTGAGTATACAGTAAAGGGCATTTACTCAGCAGATCCTGTTGCACTTGCTGATATGACAGACGAGCAGGTCAACACAGTGTTTGGAAAGGCCGGGGTGACAACAAATGCCCAGCTTAGCACACAGATTGAGAAGGATTTGAAGCAGCAGCTCTACAGCGCTGAGGTAGACAAGATAAAGAGCTACATGATTGAAAACAGCACAGTCGAGATTCCTGATGAGTATCTACAGGCCAGACTCAATGAGTATATTGCTTCATTTACCAAGGAAAATGTCAAGGATGGACAGACACTTAAGAAATATTTAAAGTCCAACTACAACATGACAGTGGATCAGGCCACAGAGAAGTGGAAGGAGAATCTGACAGACCAGATAAAGACAGAGTTCATCTTTGGGCTTATCGCTGAGAAGGAAAATATCAAGATGGATGATGATGCCTTCAACAGCTATGTGGATTACATCGTATCAGCCAGCAATGGTCAGTTCAGCAAGGCTTCTGAGGTATACAAGTATTTTGGAAGCGGACACAAGGATGAGGGAAAGACATACCTTAAGAACCAGTACCTTGTAAACAAGGCTATTGATACAGTCACAGAGAAAGCAAATGTGACATTTGAGGATGGCAGTGCAGCGCCGGATACTTCAAGTGGCAGCGCGGATGCCGAATAATAACGATAAATATGCTGTCTGTGGTGATGCGCAGGCAGCTTAAATGGAGGATTAGATAATGGAACTTACAAACATACGCGAGATTTTCCGCAACAAGGACAAATTCGCTGACAAAGAGGTGACTATCGGAGGATGGGTCAGAAGCAATCGTAATTCAAAGAACTTTGGATTTATCGTGGTAAACGACGGTACATTTTTTGAGCCAATCCAGGTTGTATACGGAAATGGCTTAGACAACTATGATGAGGTTGGCAAGATCAATGTCGGAGCTGCAATTATCGTAAGGGGTACACTTGTACTCACTCCGGATGCAAAGCAGCCATTTGAGATTCAAGCCGCAGAGGTGACTGTTGAGGGGGCATCCACACCGGATTATCCTCTGCAGAAGAAGAGACATACATTTGAGTATCTTCGTACAATCTCACACTTAAGACCTCGTACCAATACTTTTGAGGCAGTTTTCAGAGTGCGCTCACTCTGCGCATATGCTATTCACAAATTCTTCCAGGAGAGGGATTTTGTGTACGTGCACACACCGCTTATCACAGGAAGTGACTGTGAGGGTGCAGGAGAGATGTTTCAGGTGACCACACTTGATTTGAACAATCTCCCTATGACAGAGGATGGAAAGGTGGATTTCTCAAAGGATTTCTTTAATAAGCCTACCAACCTTACTGTTTCAGGACAGTTAAACGGCGAGACATATGCTATGGCATTCAAGAATATCTACACCTTCGGACCTACCTTCCGTGCGGAGAATTCAAACACCACACGTCATGCGGCAGAGTTCTGGATGATTGAGCCTGAGATTGCTTTTGCAGACCTTGAGGATGATATGATGCTTGCAGAGAGCATGCTCAAGTATGTTATCAACTATGTGCTTGAAAATGCACCTGAGGAGATGGCATTTTTCAACAATTTCGTGGACAAAGGACTCCTTGACAGATTAAGAAATGTTGTGGAAAATGATTTTGCCCGTGTGACATATACAGAGGCTATCGACATCCTTTCAAAGCACAATGACAAGTTTGATTACAAGGTATCATGGGGCTGTGATTTACAGACAGAGCATGAGAGATACCTTACAGAGCAGATTTACAAGCGCCCTGTATTTGTCACAGATTATCCGAAGGAGATAAAGGCCTTCTACATGAAGCTGAATGACGACGGAAAGACCGTTGCAGCAGTTGACTGTCTTGTACCGGGAATCGGAGAAATCATCGGTGGAAGCCAGAGAGAGGATGACTACGACAAGCTCCTTGCCAGAATAAATGAGCTTGGACTTTCAGAGGATGACTACAAGTTCTACCTTGACTTAAGAAAATACGGCTCTGCAAGACACGCGGGCTTTGGATTGGGCTTTGAGAGATGCGTAATGTATCTTACAGGCATGGGCAATATCCGTGACGTTATCCCATTCCCTAGAACAGTTAATAACTGTGAGCTGTAATCACGAATGAATTTCATACATGAATAATTACCGCCCTTTGCACATATATATGATGTGTGGAGGGCGTTTTTATGTGGAGAAAAATCAAAGGTCCTGTGATAACAATATGTATCATGCATCTTACGGCGCTTTTGTGCCTTATCATACTTTCTATAGTACAGTGCTTTGTCGACATGGCGGAGTGGATAAAGTTTGCACTTGCCATGGCGGTCAATATAGTGGTGGGGTTTGTGTGCGGATTTTTGCTCAAATGCTGCTTTCACCGCAGACGTTTTATCAGGGTGACGGTCGTAGCATACTGGATAACGTATGTGATAGCAACAGTGGTCATAGATATAGGTGAATCAAAAAATATATTCGAGCTTTTGATAATACTCCTTCTGGTAATGTTTTCAGCGCTTGTTTTTCGCTAAAAAAGGACTTTTCATATTGATAATGCTGTGATATAATGTTGAAAGCAAATATGATGTGTCAATGAGACATCGTTAAATGAAAAGGAGATAAAAATGAAACACGTAAAGACATTAAATACAAGAAAATTACAGAACACTGTTAAAAAGGGCGGATGTGGCGAGTGCCAGACATCATGCCAGTCAGCTTGCAAGACATCTTGTACAGTTGGAAACCAGACTTGTGAGCAGTACAAATAGTCATAGGTGAAGCGGATTTAAAGAGTGTGCGCTGATAGGTGCACACTCTTTTCGCAGTGTAATTTTAAAATGTGTATAGAAAGAGAGGAATATTGTAGTGGTTCATCAGTACAAGAACAACGGCTATAATATTGTCTTAGATGTCAACAGTGGCGCAATCCATGTGGTGGATGATGTCACATATGACGTTATTGAGCTGTTTGAGGACAACTCAGCTAAGGAGATTATTGAAAAGCTTGTGGACAGGTATCCACAGACGGAGATAGAAGAAGCAATACAGGAAGTAAATGAGCTTAAGGATAATGAAGAGCTCTTCACAGAAGATACATACAAAGAACGTATCATAGATTTCAAGAAGCGCCAGACAGTTGTAAAGGCACTTTGCCTTCACATAGCGCACGACTGCAACCTTGCCTGCAGATATTGTTTTGCAGAGGAGGGCGAGTATCACGGCAGACGAGCTCTCATGAGCTACGAGACAGGAAAACAGGCACTTGATTTCCTGATTGCCAATTCAGGCAGCAGAAGAAACTTAGAGGTAGACTTCTTTGGAGGAGAGCCTCTCATGAACTGGGATGTGGTGAAGCAGCTTGTGGCATATGGAAGAGAGCAGGAGAAGCTTCATGACAAGCATTTCAGGTTCACACTCACCACAAACGGTGTGCTTTTAAATGACGAGATTATGGAGTTCGCCAACAAAGAGATGGACAATGTAGTCCTTAGTATCGACGGACGCAAGGAGGTTCATGACCGCATGAGACCTTTCAGAAAGGGTGCCGGCAGTTATGACCTTATTGTTCCGAAATTCCAGAAGTTTGCGGAGAGCAGACATCAGGACAAGTACTATGTGAGAGGTACATACACACATTTCAATACTGATTTTTCAAAGGATGTGCTTCATCTGGCTGATTTAGGCTTCAAGCAGATTTCGGTTGAGCCTGTGGTGGCACAGCCTACAGATGAGTATGCACTTAAGGAATCTGATTTACCTGTGCTCTTTGATGAGTACGACAGACTTGCAGCAGAGATGGTAAAGAGAAACAAGGCAGGAAACGGCTTCAATTTCTTCCATTTTATGATAGATTTAGAGGGAGGACCTTGTGTATATAAGCGTCTTTCCGGCTGTGGCTCAGGAACAGAGTATCTGGCAGTGACTCCATGGGGAGATTTATATCCATGCCACCAGTTTGTGGGCAATGAGGACTTCATTATGGGTAATGTCTGGGATGGCATCAAGGCCACTGACATCCAGGATGAGTTTAAGTGCTGTAATGTTTATGCCAAGGAAAAATGTCGCAACTGTTTTGCCAGATTCTATTGCAGCGGTGGCTGTGCCGCCAACTCATACAACTTCCACGGCACAATCACTGATGCCTATGATTTAGGCTGCGAGCTGCAGAAGAAGCGTATAGAGTGCGCTATCATGATTAAGGCAGCAGAGGCTGATATGGCAGATGATGCACAATAATTTGAATTTGTCACGGGAAACGGATAGCGGTATTTGTGACCCGTGTGCGAATATATTTGCCATCTGTATACCTATATGGATGGTAGCAAAATGACAGGAAGGTATAAGAAAATGAAAAAAGGAAAGAGTTGGGTGATTATCCTTGTGGCAGTCATTTGTATCGGCTTGCTGGGCTGGTATTCCACTGCAGTAATCACCGACACAAAGCAAAAGCAGGAGGCAACTGCTAATGGTGAGAGCATCAAGGATAAGGATTATCAGAATATCAAGCTTGGTCTCGACCTCTCAGGTGGTGTTTCAATCACCTACCATATCAAGGACAAGAATCCTTCAGACAAGGATGTAAATGATACTATCGCAAAGCTCGAGGAGCGTGCAGAGAGCTACACAACAGAGTACTCTGTATACAAGAGCGGGGATGACCGTATCACTGTAGAGATTCCGGGTGTTGACGACCCTAACAAGGTACTCGAGGATCTTGGAAGTCCGGGATCACTGTACTTCATCGCCCAGTATGACAGTGACGGAAATGCCAACTATACACAGGACACATCGGTTGAGGGCGGCTACAAGCTCAACTATGATATTGACACCTTAAAGGCCAATGGCTCAGTCATCCTCGATGGTAACGATGTAAAGGATGCAAGCGCCCAGTATGACCAGTCATCATCTACATCAACCAAGGAGCCTGTTGTTTCATTAAAGCTCAAGGATAAGGCTATTGACACATGGGCAGATGCCACAAAGAAGGCAAAGGATGCAGGACAGTCAATCGGTATATACTATGATGATCATTTCATCAGCGTTCCTACAGTAAGCGCCGTTATCTCAGATGGTAACTGTGTAATCAACGGAATGAAGGATTACGACGAGGCAACAAGCCTTGCAACATTTATCCGTGTCGGAGCCATCAACCTCCAGCTCGAGGAGTTAGAGTCAAATGTTGTTGGCGCACAGCTCGGTGGAACAGCGCTCACAAATGCAGTAAAGGCTGCAATTATCGGAATTATCTTAATCATGATATTCATGATTGTGCTCTATGGTATACTCGGTGTGGTTGCATCTATCGGACTTGCACTCTACTCAATGCTTACAGTACTGTTTATTTACTGGTTTGAGATTACACTTACACTGCCGGGTATCGCGGGTATCATCCTTGGTATCGGTATGGCAGTAGATGCAAACGTTATCGTATTTGCCCGTATCCGTGAGGAAATCGCAGGTGGCAAATCAGTGCTTGCTGCAGTAAATGAGGGCTACAAGAAGGCTCTTTCAGCCATCCTCGATGGACAGGTTACTACATTTATCGCAGCACTTGTGCTTATGGTGCTCGGTTCAGGTACAGTAAAGGGCTTTGCATACACACTTATGATTTCAATTATTCTGTCACTGTTTACAGCTCTTTTTATTGCAAAATACCTTACAAGAGCATTTTACGGTGTCGGTGTCAGAGCTGAGAAGTTCTACGGCAAGGCAAAGAAGAGAAAGGTTATCAGATTTGTACAGAACAGAGTTAAATACTTTGTTATCTCAGGTGTAGTTATACTTGCAGGTATCGGCGGCATGATTTATTTCGGTGCTACAAGCGGCAATGCATTAAACTACAGTCTTGAGTTTGTAGGTGGTACATCAACCACTGCAGACTTTGGCAAGGATTATACAGCCGCAGAGGTTGAGAAGGACATCGTGCCTTCAGTATCAAAGCTCCTTGGCAATAGTGCAGTGCAGGTTACTACAGTTCAGGGCAGCCATGATGTCACATTAAAGACACGTACACTTTCACTCGATGAGAGACAGGATCTCGCAGCTCTTCTTGAGAAGGATTTCAATGTTGATGCATCAACTATAGAGACTCAGAGTATCAGCTCAACAATCAGTGGTGAGATGAGAACAAACGCTGTAAAGGCAGTTATTATTTCATGTATTTTCATGCTGTTATATATCTGGTTCAGATTCAAGGACATCAGATTTGCTTCAAGTGCTATCCTTGCGCTGGTACATGATGTGCTTGTTGTAGTCACAGCATATGCACTTATCAGAATCTCAGTCGGCAGTACGTTTATTGCATGTATACTTACAATCGTAGGTTACTCAGTCAACGATACAATCGTTATCTTTGACCGTATCCGTGAGAACCTTCACGGTATCAAGAAGTACTCAGCAGATGAGCTTGCTGATATAGCAAACGAGTCCCTTACACAGACACTTTCACGAAGCATCAATACTTCGCTTACTACATTTGTTATGGTATTGTTACTCTTTATCTTTGGTCATACATCAATCAGAGAGTTCTCATTACCACTCATGGTAGGTGTGCTTTGCGGAACATATTCTTCAATCTGCATCGCTACAGAGCTGTGGTATGTGATGAAGCTTTATCTGGGCAAGAGCGCCATCAAAAAGCAGGCGGCTGCACCGGCTAAGGTTTCTAAAAAAGCTAAGAATTAATAATTAATTTATGGCCCGGCCTTTAAAGGCCGGGCTATTGTTTTTTGTGGACTTATTAATATATGCAGATATGTTTATATATTTATAAATTTATGTGCGGAGTAATAGAATGGAGCATTATTTATATGAAAATTTTTCTGATTTATCTGCTTCTTATGAATATAGCAGGCTTTGCTGCGATGGGAATTGACAAGTGTAAGGCCAAGGCACACGCATGGCGCATCCCGGAGAAGACATTATTTGGGCTCAGCCTGCTGGGCGGAAGCGCCGGTACCTGGGCGGGGATGTATGCCTTCAGGCACAAGACAAAGCATTGGTATTTTGTAAAGGGGATGCCGCTTATTTTCTTTATCCATGTGGTTATTGCATGTGTTATCTACAGGAATTTCTATTAGAAATTTAATTATACAAGGTAACAAAATACTTAATGTAGGTAAAAAGTAACAAAAAAATGTAGCATATAAGTACATAATTGTGTATAATAGATAACAGGTACAAAACCACTACACAACTATCAAGGAGGGCAAAATAATGTGGGCATATGAAAGTGTATTTTATCAGATTTATCCGTTAGGCTTCTGTGGGGCACCATTTGAGAATGATGGTGTTTTGGAACACAGAATTTTAAAAGTGAATGACTGGATACCTCATATCAAAAAGCTTGGGGCAGATGCAATCTATTTTTCACCGGTGTTTGAATCTGATACACACGGATATAATACAAGGGATTATACAAAAATAGACACAAGGCTTGGCACAAACGAGGACTTCGCACAGGTTTGTGACAATCTGCACAAGGACGGCATAAAGGTAGTGCTGGATGGTGTGTTCAATCATGTGGGAAGAGGCTTTTGGGCGTTCCAGGATGTGCTTAAAAACAGAGAAAGCTCACCATATGTGAACTGGTTTGGCCGTATAGCGTTCGATGGCAATTCAAACTATAATGATGGATTGTGGTACGAGGGCTGGGAAGGAAACTATGATCTGGTCAAGCTTAATCTGAGAAATGAGGATGTAATCCAGCATATCTTTTCAGCGATAAAGGGCTGGGTAGACGAGTTTGATATAGACGGGCTGAGACTTGATGTGGCATACTGCCTCGACCATGATTTCCTCAGAAGACTAAGGGAGTTCTGCGACTCACTAAAGCCGGATTTCTTCCTGGTGGGAGAGACACTGCATGGTGACTACAACCAGATTATGAATGATGCGATGCTTCACTCGGTAACGAACTATGAGTGCTATAAGGGTCTGTACTCGAGCTTTAATTCCATGAATATGTTTGAGATAAATCATTCGCTTCTCAGACAGTTCGGACCGGAGCAGTGGACTCTCTACAAGGGTAAGCACCTCCTGTCATTTGTGGACAATCATGATGTGACAAGAGTGGCAAGCATACTGACCAATGAAAAGCATCTGCCACTAATCTATGCACTTGCATTTGGTATGCCGGGCATCCCTTG
>ERZ824480.2377-NODE-2377-length-14308-cov-3.051919_pt1 | contig 14308 bp, 15 predicted proteins | sample MGYA00519861_ERZ824480 | MGnify/ENA primary metagenome ERZ824480 (study PRJEB31778, sample SAMEA3449152) | human gut metagenome | biome: human gut; feature: human-associated habitat; material: faeces | place: United Kingdom | collected 2010/2012 ... | reverse complement strand
AACGGTCCAGCACGGCATCCTGCACGGCGTCGGCTGCGATCTCGGCTGTGGAGACGTAGTTTGGCACGTCCTGCGCCGTCTCCGGGGAGGACACGCTCACAAGATACGGCGCATCACCGCCCCAGAGTGCGGCGCTGCACTCGGTCGACCCGGCGGACGCGGCGTGAAACACCGCACGGATGAGCTGCCCGTTGTAGACGAGATACTGCCCGTCCGTGTCGGCAACGGCCTGCCGGATGCGCGCCATGTTGTGCGCATAATCCTTGCCCCACTGCGCGCGCAGCGCCGCATCGTCCTTGTGCGCGCAGCAGCAGGTGTACCGGTCACAGATACCGGCCTCCGGATGGTTTGCGCCGCCGCCGCGCACGCGCCGGAGAATGTAGGTGCGCGCGGCGACGGCCTGTGCCCGCAGCGCCTCGGGCGCGAAGGAGGCGGGCATCTCGGCGGCTACCACGCCGGGCAGCCAGTCGGCCATGGTCGTTTCGATGAGCGCATCACCGCACAGTGCCGTGATGGGCGTTGCGCCGTCGGGCGCGACGTTGTCCGACACCGGTACGGACGGAGCGGGCGGTGAAGCCTCCTCTCCGGCCGGGGCGAGCGGGACCGCAAGCCACGGGATCAGCAGCGACAGCGCCACGAGCAGCAGCGACAGCAGAAAAACCCTGCGCATCCGCACCGCCTCCTTTCTGCCGCGCGGGGCGTTTTGTGCCTTGACGCAGCGGGGAAATCAGTATAAAATAGCTCTGTTAAATATGTATTGGGACAGGTAGTTTGTTATGCGCAAAAATGCTTGGGTGATCTGCTGCTGTACAGCTGTGCTGTCGGCATTCGGGATCTTTTTTCGCTGGCTGCAGGATCAGGCCTGCTTTGAGGCCGAGACCGGCCTTGCCGTACACGGAAGCATCTGGCCGTACGTCGTCGCGCTGATGATCGCCGTTGCCGCGGCGGTGCTGGCCGTCGTGTGCTTCCGGGTAAAGAATCAGCCGCACACCAGCTTTCCGGACTCGCTTCCCGCGGCGTTCGCGGCGTCAAAGCGTGCGCGCGCGGTCGGCGGTGTCCTGCTCGGCGCGATGCTCGCGCTCGCGCTCACGGGCGTTTCTCTCAGCGGGCTTCTCCTTCTCGCGGGGCTTTACATCTTCTTCTCCGTCGCCGTGAAGATCCGTCCGCACCGGCTGCGCAGCATACTCGTGTTCGCGCTCTACGGCGTGAGCGCCGCGGTATTCTATTCGCTCCACGGCGAGGGCGCGCTCGCACTCGGCTGCGGCATGATCGCCGTGATAGGGGTTGCGCGTCACACGCGCCGCTTCTGCGTCGCCGAGGACGAAAAGCCGCGCATTTCCAACTCGGAATTTTGATTTTATAAAAACCCGGGGGCGTGGTTCCAGTCCATAGGAACCGCGCCCCCGGGTTTTTTATGCCGCCGTGTTCTGCCGGCGTTTCTTCCCGCCGAGCTCGCTCACGAGCGCCGAGCCGAAGATCAGCACCGCGCCGAGAAGGCCGAATGCCGTCAGGCGCTCGTGCAGCAGCAGCGCCGAGAAAAAGAGGGAGGAGACGGGGTCAATGTAGCTGAGCACCGCCACCGACTGCGCGGGGAGCTTATTTACATTCCCGAAGTACAGCGCGTACGCAAGGCCGCTGTGTACGATGCCGACAACGAGCACAAGGACGACCGTGCGCGCATCGAGCACGACCGCGGAAAAATCCTCCGTGAGCAGCAGGTACGGGATGAGCACCGCCGCCGCGGAGAGAAGCTGGACGATCGTCTTTTTGTAGGTGTCCTCTACCTTGATCTTCTTATTGATAATTACGGTCGCGGCATAGAGCACCGCCGCGGCCAGACCGAAGGCAATGCCCTTCGCGTCCTGCGTGCCGGGCGGCGCGCCCTCCGCCACGCCGGAGACGAACACCATGCCGAGGATCGCCGCGAGCGCGCAGAGACCCTTCTTCACGCTGAGCTTTTCGCGGAAAAGGACCGGCGAGAGCAGGATCACGATCGTCGGCTGCATGTAAAAGCACATCGTCGCCACCGCCACGGTGGTGCAGTTATAGGCTTCAAAAAGGAGGATCCAGTCAATGCCGATGATTGCGCCCGAAAGGATGAGCAGCGCAAGCTGCTTTTTTTCGACCTTTTCCATCCGGTGATGCTTCACCGCGACGAAGATCAGCAGAAACACGCCGCCGAGCAGCCCGCGGGAAAACGCAAGCAGCCCCGACGAAAACGGGATATTCCGCCGGAAGATCGCGATCGTGCCGAAGATCAGCATCGCGCTGCACAGGGAAGCATAGGCCTTGCGGTTTTCTTTCATGGTCCCGTATCGCTCCTATTCTTTTCCGCCGTTCGGAACGTCAGCTCCGTCATGGCGATCATGAAAACGGCAAACACCAGAAGATACGCCGGAAGGATCGAAAAGCCGAGCGCGCTGCCCAGCAGGCCGAAGAGCGGCGGTGCGAACGTCGAGCCGACGTACGCACCCGCCATCTGTATGCCGATGATCGCGCCGGAGCTTTCCGCCCCGAAGTTTGCGGGTGTGGAGTGGATGATGCAGGGATAGATCGGCGCGCAGCCGAGCCCCATCACGACAAAGGCGGCAATGGCGGCGGTATGCGAATGTATCGGGAGCGCGAGCGCCGCGATGCCGCAGAAAAGCACGCCCGTGCCAAGGCGGATCATTTTCCTGTCGCCGAGACGGTCGGCGGCGAAGCCGCTCACGAACCGCCCCGCAGTGATGCCGATATAAAAGAGCGCAGCCAACCCCGCGGCGTTCTCCGTGGGAAGCCCTTTGACCGCGGCAAAATACGTGCTTGCCCACTGCATCGCCGTGGCTTCCGCGGCGCAGTAGCCGAAAAAGCCCGCGAGAAGATACGGCACGCCCTTTATTTTCAGCGCTCCGCGAACGCCGACGCTCCGCCGCTTTTCCTCCGGCGCGGTGCCGCCGGCTTTTCTCCACACAGGCAGCGTCACGAGCAGAAGCGCCGCGATACAGAGCTGCACGAGCGCCACGGCGCGGTAGCCGTCGTTCCATGTCCGGTGCGTCAGCGCCCAGCTCATAACAAACGGGCTGACGATCGTGCCGACGCCCCAGAAGCAGTGCAGCCAGCTCATGTGGCGCGCCTTATAATGCAGCGCCACATAGTTATTGAGCGCCGCGTCGATCGCGCCCGCACCGAGACCGTACGGCACGGCGAAGGCGAGCAGCATCCAGAACTTCGTGGAAACAGAAAAGCCGAAGAGCCCTAGCACCGTGAGGAGCACGCTCGCGGCCGTCACGCCGCCGGTGCCGAGCTTCCGCGTGAGCTTATCCGACAGAAGGCTCGAAGCGATCGTCCCGCCGGAGATCACCATGGACACAACGCCCATGTACGATACCGGAACGCCGAGCTCCGCGTACATGACCGGCCAGCCGGAGCCGAGCAGCGAATCCGGCAGGCCGAGGCTGATGAACGCAAGATAGATAAGTGCCAGCAGCAGCGAATACATATTTTATACCACCTGGACGGCGCAGTTTTTATACCACCCGGACGGCGCAGCCCTGCTTTTCGGTCACATAGCCGATGCGCGCGGCGTGCGGCACCATATCGGTGAGCTCCGCGAGCAGCGCGGGCGCGTCCTTTTCCGCCACGGCGAGCAGCAGTCCGCCGGAGGTCTGGGGATCGAAGAGCACGTCCATCATCGCGCGCGTGACGTTCGGCGCGCTCTCGCTGAAGGGCTCGGCAAAATTGCGGTTGCGGTACATGCCCTCCGGGAGGATGCCGATCTCGGCAAGCGAGAGGACCTCCGGCAGGAGCGGCACGTTCGCGCTTTCGATCACGGCGGTCACGTTCCCGCCGTTCGCCATTTCGCTCGTGTGCCCCATGAGACCGAAGCCGGTCACGTCGGTGATGCTGTGCACATCGTACTTTCCGGCGATCTCGCTTCCGGCGCGGTTGAGCTCCGCCATCTGCGCGACGGCTTTGGCGTAGGTCTCCTTCGATACCATGTCGGCCTTGTTTGCCGTGGAGATGATGCCGGTGCCGAGCGCTTTGGTGAGAATGAGCACGTCGCCCGCGCGCGGCGTGCAGTTCAAACGAATTTTATCCGGGTGGGCAAAGCCCGTCACGGAAAGGCCGTATTTCGGTTCGGGATCGCGGATGGTGTGGCCGCCGGAGATGATGACGCCGGCCTCCGCCGCCTTCGTATAGCCGCCGCGCAGCACCTCGCGCACGGCCTCGTCCGGCATCTGCGGCGATACGGCCATGATGTTCAGCGCGAGCTTCGGCTGCGCGCCCATGGCGTAAATGTCGCTGATGGCGTTGGCCGCGGCGATCTGGCCGAACATGAAGGGATCGTCCACGATCGGCGGGAAGAAGTCCAGCGTCTCCACGAGCACGAGCTCGTCCGAGATCTTATAAACGCAGGCGTCGTCGCTCGTGTCGTAGCCGACGAGAAGCCGCTCGTCATACACCGAGGGCAGACCCTTCAGAAGCTTTGCGAGCGTGCCCGCGCCGACCTTCGCGCCGCACCCGGCGCAGCTTGCGAGCTTTGTCATGCGAATCTCATTTTCCATAGTCTTCTCCTCGTTTCTCCGGTTTTCTCGCCGTTCCGACGGCGGAGGTGAGCATCAGCACCGCTTCGAGCACGCCGCCGCCGACAGCCAGCGCCTTGTCGGACGCGGTGAAGCAGTGGAAAAGCCGGCAGCGGGGATCGACGTCCGCGCTCTTAAAGCCCTCGCGCGGAACATAAAACCCTTCGGGCAGTATGCCGCGGAGCGTACCGGTGATCTTTGCGCACAGCGGCTCGCCGCCGACGGCGGCGACGGTCTCCCCCGCCTCGACCGTGTCGCCGATCTGCCGCAGGGCGTGGAACTCTCCCGCGCAGGGCGAGTGCATCACGCGCTCGATCGTATAGCCGCCGATGTTGCCGGGAACGCCGGTGTTGGGGACAGCGCTGCCCGACCAGATCACGCGGCCGAGCGTGTGGCCGCGCATCGTTTCCACAACGGCGTGGCAGTCCGTCCCGGCGGTGAAGCCCGGGCCGACGCCGACGACACCCGGAGCGTCGGTGATGGCGGTGCCGAGATTCTCCTTGGCGAGGATCGCGTCCACGATCACGTCCGGATGAAGCTCTTTCGCGCTCTCCGCCTTCGGATCGACGATCACCGGCAGGATGTTCTCTTCAAGCAGCCGCAGCGCATCGGCAGCGTCCGCGGCAAGCCGGGCGTGCACCTCCTCGACCTTCGTTCCGCCGCGGTATACCGCCTCGGAAAAGCAGACGGTGCGGCGGATGGACGACGGCTTCGGAAGATCGGTCATCACAACGTTGATCCCCGCGCGCCAGAGCCGCAGCGCAATGCCGGAGGCAATGTCTCCGGCGCCTTTTATCATTACGAGCATAGCCTGTTCCCCTTAGAAATGGTTCTGGATCCAGTATAATATGGAATATCGGGTTGTCAAGGGTATTGGCTCTTGACTTTTTATCGAATTTTTCATATGATATCCATATAATATCGATATACAAAGAGGAAGTGCCCTATCATGACGCTCAAGCAGCTCGAATACTTTCTTGCCATCGCCGAAAACGGCAGCATCACCAAAGCCGCCAATTCCCTTCGCATTTCCCAGCCGCCGCTGAGTCTTCAGCTCAAGGGGCTGGAGGAGGAGCTGGGCTGCCAGCTCTTCATCCGTGACAAGAAAAATATGATCATCACGCCCAAGGGCATCCTCCTGCGCGAGCGCGCCCGCGAGATCATGGACAAGGTAAACGAAACGCTGCTGCTCATGCAGTCGGCCAATGAGGAGGAGCGGTACACCATCCACCTCGGCACGATCTCCTCGATCTGCAACCGCGTTCTGCCGGATAAGGTCCTCAAGCTCAAGGAGCGCTATCCGCACGTGGAGTTCGTTCTCCACGAGGGCAGCACGACGAGCATTCTCGATATGCTCGCCGACGGCACCGTTGATTTTGGCATCGTGCGCGAGCCGTTCAACGTGGGCGCTTACAGCTCCCGTCCCATCCGCGATACCGCGCTCGGCGAGGGCGGCCAGGACTACTTTACCGCCATCGGCAAGCCGAACTTCTTCCCCGCCGACGATACGCAGGTCGTGGCGCTCACCAGTCTGCAGGACACCCCCATCATCATCCACCGGCGGTACTACGATCTTTTCACCAACGCCTGCCGCCGTCAGGGCTTTATCCCCAACATCATCTGCCAGAACGACAACATTGCCTCCTCGCTGAGCTGGGCGGCATCCGGCATCGGCGTGGCGATCGCGCCGTATACCTCCGCGATCCAGAACTCCGATCCCTCGCTCGTCATGAAGCGCATCGACAGCCCGGAGATCGTCTCCAAGGCGCACCTCATCTGGAACCGCAGCGCCACGCTCACGCCCGAGCAGAAGGCGTTCGTGCATCTGTTCGACTGATAGTATCCCATACGAAATGAGAGCCGGTTTTCCGCGGAAAACCGGCTCTCATTTTATTTCCTTGCCTTAATACCCGTGATCGACGTGCTGCCACGTGCCGCCGTTCGTGCGGACAAGGATCCACATCCAGCGCGTATAGGTCTGCCCCGGGTTGAGCGAGGGGCTGGCGCCGGATTCGTCCACATCAAAGGTGGACGTGAGGACAAGCACCTCGTCGGCATTGTTGCGGTCGGCCCAGTCCTGGTGCTCGCGCGACACGTCGTCCCCGGCGTAGGAGATCTCCGTGAGCGTGCAGCCCTTCCAGCTGCGGGAAAAGTCCTTTTTTATGACGTCGATAGCGGCGTCAATGTCATTTTGCGTATACATTTCAGAAGCGATGGCCTTGGTCTGCACGTCCTTCACATTGCCGCCGCAGGCGGCAAGAGCGAGCAGCAGCACGGCGGCCAGAAGCAGGGATAGAAAGCGTTTCATTTCGTATTTCTCCTTTCACTTTTACGGGCGGAGCAGAGCCCCGCCCCTACAGGCACAAGAACCCCACGCGAGCCTGTAGAGGAGGGGCTTTGCTCCTCCTCTGTACAGCTGCGGATCGGATTTCATAAAAGAGACGCCCCGGCGTGTCTTTTGGTTCACCTCATTTAAACCGCGCGAAAAACTCCGCGAGCGGCTGCATGACGGCGAGCAGCTCCGTGACCGCCGTATTGAGCCCTTCCACATCGAGCTTTCCCGCGGCGTCGTTCACGGCGGTGAGCGCTTCCTCCGCGGCGGCAAGGCTCTTCTGCGCCTGCGCGAGCATGTCGCCGGTGCTCTGCTCGAGCGCGGCCCAGTCCACCTTCTCGAGCTGCGCGGAGATCGTCCGCAGCGAGTCGAGCGTATCGGCAAGCTGCGCCTTTTCAAGTTCCCCGGTCAGGCCGTTCACGGTATCGACGAGCCGCTGCGCATCGAGCGCATCCAGCTCCGCCGTCACGCTGTCGAGCCGCGAGACGATGTGCTCGATGCGCGGGGCGTACCGCCGCACACCGACAAAGGCCAGCGCCGAGCTCGCCGTTACGACGATGAGCAGCAGTATGCATACGACCGCCGTCACCTTCTGCCAGTGCAGACGTTTTCTTTCCAGTTCCTCCATCGGAAGCCCTCCCTCTTTTTATTCCTCGCCGCAGAGATAGAGATACATGAGCTTGAGCGTCGCCTCAAGCCCCTTTATGTGCGTGCGCTCCATACCGTGGCTCGCACAGACGCCGCTGCCGATGAGTGCGCCCTTGCAGTCGAGCCCCGCGTGCCACGCAGCGCCGACGTCCGAGCCATAGAATGGGAAGATATCCACGGTGTACGGCAGCTCATGCTTCTTTGCGAGCGCGATGAGCCGGTTCGTGAGCTCGTAGTCATACGGTCCGCCGGAGTCCTTCGCGCAGATGGATACGGCGTATTCGCTGCCCGCAAGATCGAGCCCCACGCAGCCCATATCCACCGTGACAAACTCATCGATATCGCGCGCGAGCGCGCTCGCGCCGTGGCCGACCTCTTCGTATACAACAAAGTATATGCGCGTCGGATGGCGGAACGCCGCCTTTTTCTCGCTGCACCAGCGCAGCAGAAGAAGGAGCAGCACCGCGCTCGCCTTGTCGTCGATAAACCGGGACTTCAGAAAGCCCGATCCGGTCATCGTGAATTTCGGATCGATGAACACAAAATCGCCGTTATCGATGCCGAGCGCCTTGACATCCTCGGCGCTTTTCACTTCCTCGTCGAGCCGCACCTCGAGATGGTCCGCATCCCGCGTCATCGTCGCGGCGTCGGGGTAAACGTGCACCGCCGGGGCGAGCGAGAGGATCGTGCCGCTGTAGCGTCTGCCCTCGCGCGTGAGCACCGTGCAGTATTCGCCGTCAAGCGTCGGGCAGATCGGCCCGCCGACCTTCGTAAGGGCGAGCGTTCCGCCGCTCTTCACGCTGCGCACCATCATCCCCAGCGTATCGACGTGCGCGGAGGCCGCCACAGTCTTGCTTTCGTCCAGCCCCGGCACATCCACTTCGAGCGTGCCCTTGTTGTGGACATGCGTCGTATAGCCGAGCTCTTCCACATAACTTTTGATAAGCGCGATCGCATCGGCCGTGCAGCCGGAGGGTGAGTCGGTCGCGAACACGGCGCGGGCATATTCTTCAAATTGACGACGGTCAAATTCGATCATGGAAAGTTCCTCTTTTCTATGAGATAGGCATATCATAAGCCCCCGGCGCGCGTTTGTCAAAATGTACATATATGCCGCTTCTGTCCTATTGACAGGCACGGTTCACGGCGGTATAATTGTATCAAGTTTTTTATATAAATTTTTTTAACAATTTGCATAGAAGGAGGGCCCAGCCATGGGACAGGTCGCCATCGTGACCGGCGGCAGCTCCGGCATCGGCGCGGCGGCAGCGGAATATCTTGCCGCGCACGGCTGCACGGTGTACGAGTTTTCCCGGCATGAAAAAAGCGGCGGCAGCGCGTCCGTTCACCATGTGACGGCGGACGTGACGGACGAAGCGTCCGTCGCCGCGGCGGTTCAGTCGGTGCTCGACGCCGAGGGGCGCATCGATATACTGCTCAATAACGCTGGTTTCGGCATTTCCGGCGCGGCGGAGTTCACGTCGGTGGAGGAGGCCAAGCGCCAGCTCGAGGTCAATTTCTGGGGCATGGTGCGCGTGACGCGCACGGTGCTGCCCGTGATGCGCGCGCAGCGCAGCGGAAGGATCGTGAACACGAGCTCCGTCGCCGCCGTGACGCCCATTCCCTTCCAGACCTATTATTCCGTTTCCAAGGCCGCAATAAACTCGTTTACGATGTCCGTCGGCAACGAAGTGCGGCCCTACGGCATCCGCATCAGCGCCGTGATGCCCGGCGACACCCGCACCGGCTTTACCGACACCCGCGCGCGCAGCTTTGCCGGGGACGACGCCTACGGCGGGCGCATCTCGCGCAGCGTTGCAAAAATGGAGAAGGACGAGCGCGGCGGCGTTTCTGCCTCGGTCGTCGGCGCGGCGCTGGGGCGCGCGGCGCTCTCAAAGAGCCGGAAGGTGTTCTGCACCGTTGGGTTTGTCTATCGGCTCGTCATTTTTCTCATGCGGCTGCTGCCCTCGACGGCGGCCAACGCCATTCTCGGCAAAATGTACGCCGGATAAAACCACCCCGAAAGGAGTTTTCCCATGAACGAACAGGAAGCCAAACGCCTTTGTGCGCTGCGCGAGCTTGTGCGCGAAACGTTCGCGCAGACGCTGATGATCCGCGCCGACACCATCTCCGACACCGCCGACTTCTTCGACGAGCTCGGCGGCGACAGTCTCGACAGTCTTGATGTCGCGGTGCATCTCGAGGAGATCTGCGGGCAGCGCGTACCGGAGGAGGAATACGCTCTCTGCCGCTGCGTGGAGGACGCCGCTCTCCTGCTGCTCCGTCTCGAGCAGGGCGGCGCGCCGGAAGCCGCGCCGGAGGAGGAAAAGACCGTAACGCCGATCACGCGCTTTGAGGATACACCGGAATACGCCGCCTTTCAGCAGCGTCTGCGCACGGCGGACGAGACCGGCAACCCGTACTTTCTCTGCAACGATTCGCCGCTGCGCGATACCTCGCTCCATGACGGGCGCGAGATCTTGAACTTCAGCTCCTACAATTACGCCGGTATGTCCGGCCGCCCGGAAACGGTCAAGGCAGCGCAGGAGGCCGCCGCGCACTACGGGTGCAGCGCCTCGGCCAGCCGTCTGCTCGGCGGCGAGAAGCCCATCCACAAAAAGCTGGAAAATGCCATCGCCGCGTGGAAGCATACCGAGGACGCCGTTGTTCTCGTCGGCGGGCATTCCACGAACGTGACGATCGTCGGCAACTTCTGCGGCAAGGGCGATCTCATCATCTATGACGCGCTCGCGCACAATTCCATCCACGAGGGCACGCGCCTCTCCGACGCCGAAAGCCGCCCCTTCCCGCACAACGACACCGCCGCGCTCGAGACCATTCTCCGCTCCTGCCGCGATAAGTACGCCAAGGTGCTCATCGTCGCCGAGGGCGTGTACAGCATGGACGGCGACATTGCCCCCGTGCCGGAGCTCGTGCGCATCAAGAAGGAGTACGGCTGCTTCCTGATGATCGACGAGGCGCACTCGGCGTGCGTGCTCGGCAGGACCGGCGGCGGCGTGGACGAATACTTCGGTCTTGCCGGGGACGATATCGACATGAAAATGGGCACGCTCTCCAAGGGTCTCGGCACCTGCGGCGGATACCTTGCGGGCAGCCGCGCGCTCATCGAGTATCTGCGCTACAAGCTGCCGGGGTTCGTGTTCTCCGTGGGCATTTCGCCCCCGCTCGCCGCGGCGACGCTCGAAGCCATCCGCCTCTTGCAGGACGATCCCTCCATCATGGAAAACCTGCACCGGAACATCCGCTGCTTCCGTGAGGAGGCGAAAAAGCGTCATTTCAACACCTGTCTTGCGGGCGAAACGGCGATATTGCCGATCCTCGTCGGGCGAGACGAGGACGCCTTCGCTCTCTCGATGGCGCTTTTGGAGCGCGGCGTGTTCGCGCCATCGGCGGTCTATCCCGCCGTGCCGCGCGGCAAGGCGCGGCTGCGCTTCTGCGTCATCTCCGAGCACAAGCCGGAGCAGATCGTAACGGCGCTCGACACCCTGCAGGAGATCGCCGCGGAACTCGGCATCAAACTGCCTGAATAAGCGATCCTGCCCGCCGTGCGCTTGTGTGTACGGCGGGTTTCTGTTATAATCACGTCATGAAAATCCCACGAAAGGCGGCGGCAGATATGCTGGAAAAAATGATCCGCTCCCAGACGGCGAAGCAGGAGCAGCAGCTCGAGAGCTTTCTCGCGCGGCACGACGCGGCAAATCCGTTCCCGGAGGACGTGCTCCTCACGGCGGACGCGGACTACATGGGCGATGGCCGACCCTGTCACCGGATGGACATATTCCGCCCGCGCGAGGCAAAGGAAGCCCTGCCGGTGCTCGTGAACATCCACGGCGGCGGGTTCCTGCTCGGGAAGAAGGAGGTAAACCGTCTCTTCTGTGCGGACATGTGCCGCCGCGGATTTGTCGTATTCTGTCTTGAATACCCGCTCGTGCCGGATGTGGATATCTTCACGGTGTTCCGCGCTCTGACTGCGGGCATTGAGCGCGCCGCCGCGCTCGCCCCGGACTTTGGCGGGGACGCTTCCAAGCTCTTCCTCTGCGGCGACAGCGCGGGCGCGTATCTCTGCGTGTACCTCGCGGCAATGCGCAAAAACGCCGCCATGGCGCGTACCGCCGGCGTGCCGCAGCTTTCCTCGGACATCGCGGCGCTGGGACTCATCTCCGGCATGTTTTATACGACCCGCTTTGACAACATCGGCATTTTCCTCCCGAACATGGTCTATGGCCGCGGTTGGCGGCATGCGCCGTTCCGGGAATACATCGACCCCGAAAATCCGTCGCTGATCGCCGCGCTCCCGCCCTGCTTCCTCGTGACGGCGCGCGGTGACTTCCTCCGCCATTACAGCCGCGACTTTGCCGCGGCATTGAAGAAAAACGGTCTGGAGGCCGAGCTTCTCGACATGGACGAGCCCGAAAAGCTCGCCCACGCTTTCGCCGCGATGCTCCCGGAAACGGCCGCAGCGCAGCGCGCCAACGCCGCCATGGCGGATTTTCTCAAGGCGCATATATAAACGAAAAGCCAAACGGCGCAACCTTTCCGTCCGCGTCGTTTGACTTATTTTTTATAAACGGACGTTACCCAACAAAAGCGGCGTCCCTCTCAAAGGCTCCCTTGTGTAAAGGGAGCTGTCAAAATGATTTCAAAAATCATTTTGACTGAGGGATTGTTGTACCGTCGAATCGATATAAGCGCAAACCTCCTGGAAATGATACCGGATTTCGTTGTTCGGAATGCGAAGCACAGTCAAGCCGTAGTTTTTGAGAAAAGCCGTTCGTTCGGAGTCATATTCTATGGCTTCTGCTTCTCCGTGTTGGGAGCCGTCCAACTCAATAACGAGTTTTGCTTCGGCACAGTAGAAATCCACAATGAATTTCCCTATCACCTTTTGCCGCAAAAAGCGGACAGGATAGCCGCGCAAAAAATCGTACCATAGGTGTCGCTCTTCTTTCGTCATTTTCTTCCGCAGCTCTTTGGCAAAAGGCACCAGTTCTTTGTTATGCTTATACTGCATGGCAATCCCTCCGTCACGGCGTTATGCGCCGCGCCACCTCCCTTTACACAAGGGAGGCTTTGAGCGGCAGCTGCATGACGATCTCGTCTCCGTCGCGGTCGATTTCCACAAAGCCGAAGCTCTCGTAGAGTTTTCGCGCGGTTTCGTTTCCCTCAATATAGCAGAGAGTGACTTTATCGTACTGGCCGTCCGCCTTCAGCTCGTCCAAAATCGCCCGTACCGCTGCTCTGCCGTACCCGCGCCCCTGATACCGCGCATCGATGAACATCTGGCTCAGATCGTAGCTTTGCAGCTCCGGCTCGTCGTAATAGAGCCCCATGCCGACGGGGAGATCATCTGCACAGATCAGAAACGCCCGGCTGCGCCGGGCGCGGTAAGCATACGCCCGCGCCAGCAACTTCGCCCTGTCGGAAACAAACGGCTTCTGCGCTTCGGAAACGGCCAGATCGATGCGCCAATTTCCGGGGTCAATATCCAGAAGATGTATCATTTTCTTTCCTCACACACCGGAGAGAACGAGGCTGCCGTCGCCCTCGACGGCGTATTCGCCGAGCGCGGCGGGCAGGAAATAGGAATCGCCCTGCCGGAACGGATAGACTTTCCCGCCGCAGAGGATATTCCCCTCGCCGCGCACGCACATAAGGTGCGTGAAGCTTTCGCCGTCCGTGGCGAGCGAGATGCGCGTTTTCACCTCCGCGCGGCGGACGCGGAAATACTCGCACGTCAACACTTCCTGCACGCCGTCCGGCGGGCAGGGGGGAAGCGTATCCGCCGCGCGGTGCATGGGCGCGTAGTTCATCACCTCGGCAGCGCGTTCCAGATGGAGCTGCCGCGGCTTTTCGTCCGCGCCGAGACGGTTATAGTCGTACACGCGGAACGTCGTATCCGAATTCTGCTGGATCTCCGCGATCACCATCCCCGCCCCAATGGCGTGCACCGTCCCCGGGGGAATGTAAAAAACATCCCCCGGCTGCACCGGCACCCGCCGCAGCAGGTCGATCAGTGTATTTTCGGCCAGGCTTTTCTCTATTTCGTCCCGGCTCACCGCCCGGGCAAAGCCATAATACAGCGCCGCACCCGGTTCCGCCTCCAGCACCATCCACATCTCCGCCTTGCCGCTTTGATGCTCCTCCCGCCTGGCGTATTCGTCATCCGGGTGCACCTGCACCGAAAGATCCCTCTTCGCGTCGATGAGCTTCACCAGCATCGGGAACTCCTCAAATTCCGCGCACCGCGTCCCAAAGAAGTTCCCCGGATATTTCATGGCGGCCTCCGGTAGCGTCAGGCCCTTCATTTCGCCCTCAGCCAGGCGGCTCATGCCGTCCGGGTGGCAGGAAAGCACCCAGGCCTCCGCCAGCGGCTCACAGTCGCTTTCGATATGATATTTTTCCCGCAGCTTCTCGCCGCCCCACAGATAGTCCTTGCAGGCAGGCGCCAGCTTCAACATCGGCATTTTGCTCCCTCCTTCGGGCTGTTATTCCACCGCCATCCGCAGCAGGGTGCCCTGCGGCAGCGGCTCCGGGTAATCCATCATAAAGGGCGCCGCGGCATGGGGCACACAGTCCACCGGCTGGCCCTCTGCGTCATACAGCTTTTCCGGGGTAAATTCCCTTACTCCCTGCAGTGGCAGCACCAGCTCCAGCGGCTGCCCCACCGCGAATTTATTCCTCTGCACGCACAGCAGGCGCCGGTTTTCGGCGTCATAACCGGTCACTACCCCGGCTACCTCCCACC
>ERZ824480.2375-NODE-2375-length-14314-cov-3.508100_pt1 | contig 14314 bp, 9 predicted proteins | sample MGYA00519861_ERZ824480 | MGnify/ENA primary metagenome ERZ824480 (study PRJEB31778, sample SAMEA3449152) | human gut metagenome | biome: human gut; feature: human-associated habitat; material: faeces | place: United Kingdom | collected 2010/2012 ... | reverse complement strand
CGAAACGCAGCGGGCGGTTATCCACCGCCGCAGGCAACCGGTAACCGTATTCGACCAGGTTGTGCTTGCGCGAAGCATCGCCGCCGTACATCCCCCGGATTTGAGGTATCGTCACATGGCTCTCGTCGACAATCAGCAAAAAGTCCTTCGGGAAGTAGTCGATCAGGCAAAACGGACGGCTGCCGGGCGCACGCCCGTCGAAATAGCGCGAATAGTTTTCGATGCCGGGACAGTACCCCAGCTCCTTGATCATCTCCAGATCGTACTCGACGCGCTGTTTGAGCCGGCGCGCCTCGACAGGACGGCCCACCGACTCGAAAAATTCGCACTGTTTGCCCAGGTCGAGCTGGATTTCGCGGATCGCACGCTCGATGCGTTCGCGCGTAGTGACGAACAGGTTGGCCGGATAGACCACGATCCGTTCCAGCGATTCGAGCCGCTGTCCCGTCATCGGGTCGACCGCATAAATCGCCTCGATCTCATTATCATAAAAAACGACCCGGTAACATTTGTCGCCATAAGCGATATAGATATCGACCGTATCGCCCTTCACACGGAACGTTCCCTGTTTGAACTCCGTTTCGCTGCGCGTGTAGAGCGCATCGACCAATCCGTACAGCAGTTTGTTGCGGCTGATGATATCGCCGACCTTCAGTGTGATCGAGGTGGCATGAAAATCTTCGGGATTACCGATACCGTAAATGCACGACACGCTCGACACGACAACGATGTCGTTACGCCCGCTCAGCAGGGACGAAGTCGTGCTCAGGCGCATCTTCTCGATCCCCTCGTTGATCGACAGGTCCTTTTCGATGTAGGTATCCGTGTGCGGGATATACGCTTCCGGCTGGTAGTAGTCGTAATAGGAGACGAAATACTCCACGGCGTTGTCCGGGAAAAACTCCTTGAACTCGCTGCAAAGCTGCGCGGCGAGCGTTTTGTTGTGTGCGAGCACGAGCGTCGGCTTCTGCACGCGCTCGATGACCTTCGCCATCGTGTACGTTTTGCCGGAGCCCGTGACGCCGAGCAGCGTCTGCTCGTCCAGCCCCGCGGCCACGCCCTCGGCGAGCTTTTCGATCGCCTGCGGCTGATCGCCCGCGGGCGAATATTCGCTTACCACATGAAATTCCGGCATAACGCGCTCCTTCTAAAATAATTTCTATAATTGATTTATTATACCACGCCGCGCCGCGCCGCACAAGCGATTCGCCCGCCCCGTGCGTAAAAACTCCCTGCCCGGTGGATTTCCGCCGCGGAATATGCTATACTGACAACATAATGATTTTAAGGGGGTGCTTCCCTATGAATAAAATTCTGATCGCGTATTTCTCCGCCAGCGGTGAAACGGGCAAGCTTGCGAAAACGCTCTCCGCCGTGACCGGCGGCGACCTTTTTGAGATCCGTCCCGAGACGGCGTACACCTCCGCCGATCTGAACTGGATGGACAAGAAGAGCCGCAGCACGCTCGAGATGAAGGACGAGCACAGCCGCCCGGCCATTGCGGGCCGCGTGGAGGATATGGCGCAGTACGGCACCGTGTTCGTCGGCTTCCCGATTTGGTGGTATCAGGCGCCGCGCATCATCGAAACGTTTCTTGAAAACTACGATTTCACCGGCAAGACCGTGATCCCGTTCGCCACCTCCGGCGGCAGCGGCATGGGAAAGACGGCCGATATTCTGCGCACTGTCTGCCCCGCGGCCGACATTCTGCCCGGCAAGCGCATGAGCGCGCGGGAGAGCGCCGAGGCCGTGCGCGCGTGGCTCGAAACGCTCGGCAAATAAGAGAAAAAGCGGGGAGGATCATCCCATGGGAAGAAAAGAAGCGCCGCGCCGTGTCGCCGTGATCGGCGGCGGCGCGGGCGGGCTCTGCGCGGCGATCGCCGCCGGGCAAGCCGGAGCGGACGTTCAGATTTTTGAACAGGCGAACCGCGTCGGCAAAAAACTGCTCAAAACCGGCAACGGGCGGTGCAATCTCTCGAATACGCACGTTTCGCCGGAGCACTATAACCGGCCGGATTTCGTCGCGCCCGTTCTTGCGGACATGCCGTGCGATGCGCTGCGCTCTTTCTTTGGCTCGCTCGGGCTCTGGACGGTCGCGGATGAAGAAGGCCGCGTCTATCCGCGCAGCGACACCGCCGCCTCCGTGCTCGACGTACTGCGTCTCGGCTGCGAGGCGCTGGGCGTTGCGGAGCGCTGCTCGGCGGAGATTGCCGCCATCGCCCCGCAGGGCCGCGGCTTTACCCTCACCGCCCGCACGGGCGAGAAGTTTTTTGCCGACCGCGTGATTGCTGCGGCCGGCGGCGGAACGAGCCTTCTCCGTCCGCTGGGACACAAGATGATCCCCTTCTCTCCCGTTCTCTGCCCGCTCAAGACCGACACGGAATCCATCCGCGGTCTCACGGGGCTGCGCTGCGCCTGCCGCGCGGAGCTTATCCGCCGCGGGAAGAGTGTTTACACCGAAGAGGGCGAAATTCTCTTCCGGGATTTCGGCGTGAGCGGCATCCTCGCGCTGAATCTCTCGCGGCATGTCCTTCCGGGCGACATGCTTTCGCTCGATCTGCTGCCGGAGCTTTCTTTGGAAGCGCTCGCCGCGAAGCTCTCGGCGCAGAAGGCGCTGCGCGGAGCTGACGCCGATCTCTTCACCGGCATTTTCCACCGGCGGCTCGGCGAGGCGGTAGCGCGCCGCGCCAAAAGCGGCGAGATATCCGAGCTTGCCCGCATTATCAAAAATTACCGTCTTTCGGTCCTCGGTCCGGGCGACACGCAGCACGCGCAGGTGACGCGCGGCGGCGCGGACGTCTCCGAGTTTGACAGCGAAACGATGGAGAGCCGCCGCGCGCCGGGGCTCTATGCCGTGGGTGAGGCGCTCGACATTGACGGCGCGTGCGGCGGGGACAACCTGCACTGGGCGTTTGCCTCCGGGCTGCGCGCGGGAAGGAGCGCCGCGCGTGATTGAGGTTCGTGATGTAAGGCTCGCTCTTGATGGTGATCTCAAGACCGCGTGCGCCAAAAAGCTGCGCGTTCCGGTTGGCGACGTGTTGGAAGCAGCGCTCCTGCGCCGCAGCGTGGACGCGCGGCACAAGGACGACGTGCATTTCACCGTGACCGCCGCGGTGTCGCTCCGGCGGGGCGAGGAAAAGTTTTCGCCCTATACGCCGTGGACGCCGCCGCGCGTCGAAGTTTTGAAAAAAAAGCCTGCCCTTCGCCCCGTCGTGTGCGGGGCAGGCCCGGCGGGGCTTTTCGCCGCGCTCACGCTCGCGCGCGCGGGCGCGGAGCCGATATTGCTCGAGCGCGGCAGCGCCGTGGACGAGCGAAAGGCCGACGTGGGAAAATTCTATCAGACCCGTGCGCTGGACACCGAATCGAACATCCAGTTCGGCGAGGGCGGCGCGGGCGCGTTCTCAGACGGCAAGCTCAACACCGGCACGCACGATAAGCGCGGCCGGCAGGTGCTGCACGATCTCGTACAAGCCGGAGCGCCGGACGAAATTCTCTGGCAGGCCAAGCCGCACATCGGCACCGACCGTCTGCCGGACGCCGTGAAGGGGCTTCGTGAAATGATCCTCGCCCACGGCGGCGAGGTGCGCTTCCGCACAAAGCTCACGGATATCGAGCTTTCCGGTGAGGCGCTGCGCGCGGTGCGTCTCGCGCACGGCGGCGCGGAGGAAGCGCTTGAGGCCGATTCGCTCATCCTTGCCGCGGGCCACAGCGCCCGCGAGCTGTTCGCGCTCTTGAAAGAGCGCGGCGCGCAGCTCGAACAGAAGGCGTTTTCCATGGGCGTCCGGTGCGAGCACCCGCAGGAGGTCATCTCCCGCGCGCAGTACGGCGCTTTTGCCGCTCACCCGGCGCTGGGCGCTGCCGACTACCGGCTGGCGGTGCATCTGCCGGACGGGCGGGGCGTATATACGTTCTGCATGTGTCCGGGCGGGTACGTCGTCGGCGCGGCGAGTGAAGAGGGCCTTCTCTGCGTGAACGGCATGAGCCCCTTCGCGCGCGACGGACAGAACGCCAACGCCGCCGTGCTCTGTGAGGTGCGTCCCTCAGACTTTGGCTCCGCCGACTCGCTCGCCGGTGTGGAGCTGCAAAGAACATGGGAGCGCGCCGCGTTCCTCGCCGGAGGCGGCGATTACCGCGCCCCGGCGCAGCGGCTCGGCGATTTTCTCGCGGGAAAGCCGTCGGAGAGCGCGGGCAGCGTTGCGCCGACGTATCCGCTCGGCGTGCGCTTCGGCACGCTCGACGGTTGTTTGCCGGAGTTCGTGCTCGCCGCGCTGCGCGAGGCGTTCCCGCTCTTTGACAAAAAGCTGCGCGGCTACGCCATGCCGGACGCGGTGCTCACGGGCGTGGAGACGCGCTCGTCCTCGCCGGTGCGCATCGTGCGCGGCGAAACGGGGCAGTCGAATCTCCGCGGGGTCTATCCCTGCGGCGAGGGCGCGGGCTACGCCGGCGGCATTCTCTCCGCCGCCGTGGACGGCATCCTGCGGGACAGCGCCTCTCAGGCCTCCGTATTGACCCAGACGGTCACGCAGGACACGTCTCTGGAGAAGCAGGCCAAGGACCACCACATCTCCACCGGCAAGGCGGCCCTGATCCGCCAGGCCATGGCCCTGAACGGCAGCCTGACCTTCGAGGGGCTGGCCCAGCTGTCCGTGGAGGAGCTGCGGGACCTGATCGAGGCCGGTGCGCCGGGGATGCCCATCGGCATGCAGGCGGCTCTGGAGGCGGCGGCCCAGTATGCGGGCCTGACCACGGCGGACATCACCGACGCGGACGTGGATCCGGAGCTGGACGAGAATCCCGCCCACTATGAGGTGGAGTTCCAGGTGCCCGGCAAGGGCGAGCTGGAGTATAAGGTGGAGGCGTATACCGGCCAGGTGCTCAGCGGCCCGGCCAATGTGCAGCCCTCCACTCCCGTGAACCCCTCCGGTGACATTGGCATGGAGGCCGCCAAGAGCGCCGCTTTGAAGCACGCGGGCCTGTCCACCGCCGTCTTTACCAAGGCGGAGCGGGACTATGACGACGGACGGCTGGAGTATGAGCTGGAGTTCCACACCGACAGCGCCGCTTATGAGGTCACCGTGGACGCCGCCACCGGCCGCGTGCTGGACTATGAGAAGGAGAACCTTCGCGGCGGCAGTACCTCCGACATTGGCACCCAGGCCGCCAAAAGTGCCGCCTTGCGGCACGCGGGCCTGTCCGAGAGCCAGGTCCGGGAGCTGCAGGTGGAATGGGACAACGAAAACGGCCGGGCCGTGTACGAGGTGGAGTTCAAGTCCGGCGGCATGGAATATGAATATGTCATCGACGCCGCCACCGGAGCCGTGCTGGACCACGAGACGGAGCGGGACGACTGAGCGCAGTAAAAAAACGGGGGCCGCGGCCCCCGTTTTTTCCGTCTGGACAATGCCTCCCGGATGTATAGGGCGGAAGGTTTGACTTTTCATCCAATTTTGGTATAATATGTGCAGTAAGTTCTATTCAATCGAAAGGGAGAAAGGATATGGAACGGAAATTTGTACTGAGCTGCTGCTCCACGGTAGACCTGCCCTATGCGTACATGGCCCAGCGGGACATCCCGGTGCTGTTTTACCACTATGTGGTGGGTAACCAGGAGTATGTGGACGATATGGGCCGGGATCCGGCGGCTCTGCCCCGGTTTTACGGGTTCCTGAAGGCGGGCCAGCTTCCCCAGACGTCCCAGATCAACGTGGCCGATTATCTGGATTTCCTTGAGGAGCAGCTGCAAAAGGGCGACCTGCTGCACATCGCCTTCACCTCCGGCCAGTCCGGCTCCGTCCACAACGCCGTGGCGGCGGCCAAGCTCCTGCAGGAGAAGTACCCTGATAAGAAACTCGTGGTCATCGACTCCCTGTGCTCCTCCTCCGGCTACGGTCTGCTGGTGGATACGGCGGCGGATATGCGGGACGCCGGGGCCACCCTGGAGGAGACGGCCCAGTGGGTGCTGCGGAACCGCAACAAGGTGCACCACCAGTTCTTCTCTTCCGATATGACCCAGTTCCGGCGGACAGGCCGGGTATCCGGCACGGCGGCCACGGTGGCCACGGTGCTGAACATCTGCCCCATCATGCGGCTGGACGACAAGGGCGCCATCAAGGCATACAGCAAGGTGCGGGGCAAGAAAAAAGCCGTGGAGACTACAGTGGACACCATGGAGCAGCACGCCCAGGGTGGCCGGGACTATGACGGCAAGTGCTTTATCTGCCACAGCCAGTGCCCGGAGGACGCCCGGCTGGTCATGGACGCCGTGGAGGAACGGTTCCCGAAGCTGAAGGGGAAGATTCGCCTGTGCGACATCGGCACCATCATCGGCAGCCATGCCGGACAGGGCACCGTGGCGGTGTTCTTCATGGGCGACGAACGGCCCCATATGGAGTGAAAAACAAAATGGAAAAAGGCACCCCTGACGGGGTGCCTTTTTTATTTCGCGCGGCGCCGGGGTAAGACACCGCAGGAAATACGGGTCAGTTTCCGCGCTTTTTAGCGGTCCAGGCCATGCCGGTAACGCTGAGAACAGCGGTCACGGCGTAGATACCCACGCCCGCGTCAAAGGTCTTGGGGCTGCCCTTGGTGGTGTCATTGGTCGTGGTGTCGGTGGTGGTAGTGGTGGAGTTGTAGTAGTAGCGGGGTGCGGTGGGCTGCTGCTCGGGAGCTTTCGGTCCCCAGGTGATGCCGTCATCCGTCTTTGTTGCCGCCCAATTTGCGGGGGCGGTCACCTCAAACTTAGTAGCAAACGCGTCCTGCGTAACGCCCGCGTTCCCAAGATCATTGTTATCTGTATATACGCCGGTCACGCCTACCAAAGTCGCTTCAGCAAGATTCACACCACACTTCTCAGGTGCCCCTGCAACATTAGCGCCCCAGCCCAAATTGATATAGTCACCCCAAGCATTCCCGGACATTTCCAGCTTGCCAGTAACTGCCACCTGAGAGGCATTAACGATCAAGCCACATCCTTTCGCTGCGTTCTTCATCGTTACGTTGTGCAGCTTCACATTCGCAGCAGCGTATGCTTGTACGCCGCCCGCCTGATTATTGCTGTCCAGCACAACATCAGTCACGCTCACGTTGCTGCCCAGCACCATCAGCTTCTTCGCACTGTTGTCCGCGCTCCAATTCGCATTATTTGCCTTAATGGTGTAGCCATTACCGTTGATCGTAACACCCGCCGGCACATTGATCTGTGCGGTCACCTCTGTATTACCCATCAGTTCAATGACGTCCCCGCTCTTTGCGCCCTTAACAGCGTTTTCAAACGTATCCACCTTGATAATACCATTGACTTTTACGATACTGCTTCCCTCAGCAGTATACTTTCCAGCGGAAGCCTCTTTATCGATTTTGCCATCGATAACAACGATGCCGTCATTGTTGGGCACACTGCGTCCATACAGATTTTCTCCTTCGGGAGCTGTTTTCTCAGCCTGCGCCAAGGTGTTGCCGGATGCCGCAGCCTTCTCGATCGTCACCTGTCCAACATTAGCCGTTCCGATCAAAGTGCCTACGCGCCAGTTACCCTCATCGGTAGAGGTCAGCGTACAGTTGGTCACCGTGCATCCGCTGAGAGTATGGTATGTTGCCGGATTGCACCCGGCATGCCCGATAACACCGCCCACAGAGCCCTTAGCCGTGAGCTTACAGTTATCCACGGTGCAATTGTTGATGATAATACGGGTGTCGACCGGTCCGTCGTTCTGATTGTTGTATCCAGACGTCCAGCCGATCAGCCCACCAACACGAGCACCGCCCGTGCTAACGATCTCGCTGTTTGTCAGCTTGCAGTTGATCAGTTCGATCCTGGGCATAGAATCAATACTTCCAATGAACGCGCCGATCCCCTGTGTATTTGTGCTGTCATTGATCTTCACATTGTTCAGCGTCAGATTCTTTATGACTATACCGGAGTTGCCCGCAAAACCACCGGCAAACAAAGGCGCCGTCAAGCCGGAAATGGTGTGGTTATCGCCCTCGATCGTGACGACACCGGCACCATGATACCCATCTACCGTAACAGACGTAAAGCTCTCACCGTCCGCTACCGAAATATCTTTGGTGATCTTGATCGTCGAATTGCCAGATCCGGCCTTAGCCGCCTCTGTCAAAGCCGCCTGTAATTCCGCAAGCGTAGAGACCCCCGTATCTGTCGCCCACGCCATCGTAGTGACGCTGAGCGCCATGACCAGCGCCAGAATGGTTGCCAATACTTTTTTCATTGTAACACTCCCCATAGAAATTTATATTTCCGCAGACCCCATCGTTTTAATAAAATCGTTATTAAAACGCAATGCAACGACGTCGTTGCGGATACTTTAATTATAACAAGTATTTTCCGTTTGTCCATCCCTTTTTGTAAATTCTCCCAGATTTTGTCCTATGTTCATCGCAAAATTGTAAAATACTTCCATTTCCTTCCATTTTTGCCGCGACAAAAGCAGGAGGCCGCACGGCCTCCTGCTTCTCTTTCACGGTTTATCTTCCGGTCATGACGGTCATGACCTCGAACTCCTCGTGGTTCAGGGTCTTGGTCATCGCCAGGCCCTCGTCGATGTCCACGTTGCTGATCCGGTCGCCCTTGGCGCAGACGATGCGGTTGGTCTTGCCCTCCGCCAGCAGCTGCACCGCCTCGTAGCCCATGCGGGTGGCGGTGACGCGGTCCTTGGCGGTGGGGCTGCCGCCCCGCTGGATGTGGCCAAGGATCGTGACGCGGGGATCCAGCCCCAGCTCCTTTTTGATCTGCTCGCCCACGGCCATGCCGCTGGCGGCGCCCTCAGCCACCACGATCATGAAATTGGTTTTGCCGCTGATACGGGCGCGGCGGATCTTCTCGGCCACTTGCTTTTCAAAGTCGTAGGGGCGCTCGGGCACCAGCACGGCGGTGGCGCCGATGGCCACGCCCACATACAGCGCCAGATAACCGGCGCGGTGGCCCATGACCTCCACCACGGAGCAGCGCTCATGGGACTGCATGGTGTCCCGCAGCTTGTCGATGCACTCCACCGCCGTGTTGGCGGCGGTGTCGAAGCCGATGGTGTAGTCGGTGCAGACGATGTCGTTGTCGATGGTGCCGGGGATGCCCACCACGGATACGCCGCATTTGCTGAGCTCCTGGGCGCCCCGGAAGGTGCCGTCGCCGCCGATGGCCACGATGCCGTCCAGCCCCAGCAGCTTGCACACGCCGGCGGCCTTGGCCTGACCCTCCGCCGTGCGGAACTCCTCGCTGCGGGCGGTATAGAGAATGGTGCCGCCGCGGTTGATGATGCGGCTGACGCTGCCGGAATCCATGCGGTAAAAATCCCCGTTGATGAGGCCGGACCAGCCCCGGCGGATGCCGATGCACTCGATGCCCCGGTCCAGAGCTGAGCGCACCACGGACCGCACCGCCGCATTCATGCCCGGTGCGTCGCCGCCGCTGGTCAGCACGCCGATTCGTTTCACTGCGCTTTCTGCCATAAATGATTCCCCCAATAGAATGTTAGAATGTTCCGAATATACCGTACATCATTTTACGACATTGTAGCACGATTTTCCTCCGGATGCAACAGGAAGTTTTCCCGGAGCGGCTGACGGATCAGCGGGGATGGTCAGGCAAATCGGGACACGTCCAGCCCCTCCAAGGCCAGCAGGCGGCGCTTCTTGTCCACCCCTCCGGCATAGCCGGTGAGGCTGCCGTCGGCGCCTATCACACGGTGGCAGGGCACGATCAGGGAAATGGGGTTGTGTCCCACCGCGCCGCCCACCGCCTGAGCGGACATATGGGGCACCTCCAGCCGCTGAGCCAGCTGCCGGGCCAGTTCCCCGTAGGTGGTGACCTCTCCGTAGGGAATCTCCTGCAGCAGGGACCACACCGCCATGCGGAATTCCGTGCCCGTCAGGTGCAGCGGCGGGATAAAATGGGGCCGCCTTCCGGCAAAATACAGGTCCAGCCAGCGGCCCGCCGCCGCCAGCACCGGGGTCTCCTGTTCCCGGGCCTGGGTCAGTCCCGGGGCAAAGTGCTTCTGTCCCGCGAACCACAGACCTACCAGGCCCGCGTCATCTGCCGCCATGAGAATCTCCCCCAGGGGAGAGCGATATCGCTGGATATAGAGCATGGCCATTCTCCTTCGCTTTGTCGATATTCATATGCTCAGTTTATGGTAGAAATTTCTGCCTGTCAAGCCTGCTGCGGGCAACGAAAAAGCCATTCCGCCGCAGCGGAATGGCTTTTTGCGAAATTCGGTGCTCAGTGACGGGCCACGGGGTCCCAGTTCTCCTCATCCTCACGGATGATCTGCAGATACTCGCTGACCTTGACCTTCTCGGTCTTTTCGCCGCCGATGCCGAAGTACTTGGGCTGATCCTTCTCCCAGATGCCGATGATGGCCAGGATGGTCAGCGCAATGGACATCACAATGCCCACGGGGGCCAGCGTGCGGAAGAAGCCCGCGGAGGAATAGCCGCCCTCATAGTTTTTGGCAAGGATGGGAGCCAGGAACTGCATAACGCCCATGCCCAGCAGACTGCCGACGGTGTTGAAGATCGTGAACAGCGGGCGCTGCTTGGGGTCGTTGGTCAGAACCGTCTGACCGGAACGGGTGCAGCTGGTCTGGAAGGTGTAGCCGATGACCCAGACAAAGTACAGGCCTACAAACGCGGCATAGCGTGCCCACATCATCGTATCGGGGATCATCGGGGTGATGCCGTACAGCACCAGAATGCTGGCGGCCATGATAAGGTTGCCGATGGCCATGAACGGGCGGAATTTGCCGAACTTACCGTTCGTGCGGTCCATCAGCGCACCGATGATCGGGTCGGTGATGGCGTCGCACAGGCGCATGGCCGTGACCATGACCGAGGCAAACAGAGTGCCCAGCGCCAGTACATTGCTGCCGAAGGTGGCAATGTAGGAAAGCACAAGGACGTAATAAACATTCGTGGCACCGTTGTTCAGCGGAAACAGTACCAGCTGGTAAAGTTTGGCGCGATTGACGCTGGACGCTTTTGCATTTTCGCTCATGGGCTGCTCCTTGTTGTGGAAAAAGAAATCTTACTCAAAAGTCCCCGCCGGGGCCGGCGGGGAGCTTACGGAAATTCTGTAGAAATCAGGCTTTCTTAGCGGCTTTCAGGGATTTTTTGAAATCCTTGTAGGCCTTGTATTCTTCGGTCTTGCGGAACTTGATGCCGCCAATGATCCACATCACGATGCCCAGCAGGCAGAAGAAGGTGGAGGCACAGGCAATGATGATGCTCATTGTGACAACCGTCGGGCGGGTGACCTTGATGGTGGTGTCGGCACCCACGCCGTTCATGCCGCAGGAGTTGGCGATGGCATACAGGTTGTGGTGGCAGGCCTCGCGCATGGCGGTGACGATGACGGGGTCGTTCTTGTACTTGGGCAGGGTGTCGGTGACGAAGGACATCATGGCGTCGTAGATGGACACACCGGCCAGAACGCCGTCGGGACCGTTGACATACTGGGTCAGAACGTTATCGGTGATGACCATACCCTCGCAGCCCCACTCGTTGCGCAGGATGCTGGTGACCAGGCCGTAGTTGCCGCCGGACCAGACAGCGCCCCAGCGGGTGTAGGCGATCATAACGCCGTTGGCGTTGCCGACCTCGACGGGAGCCTGGAAGGCTTTCAGGTAGACTTCACGGGCAGCCTGCTCGTTCAGCCAGACGCCCAGACCGATACGGTCCTGCTCGCAGTCGTTCAGGGCAAAGTGCTTCATAACAACGTGGACGCCCTTGTCCTGAATTGCCTTGACTTCGTAAGCGGACATCATGCCGGAGAGGAAGCCGTCCTCGGAGTAATACTCGAAGTTACGGCCGCCGTAGGGGGTGCGGTGAATGTTGTTGCCGGGGCCGTACAGGCAGGCGATGTCGGCTTCCAGGCAGTTGTTGCCGATGACCTTGCCGATCTCGGTCATGATCTCGGTGTTGAAGGTGGCAGCCATAACGTCCTCAGAGGTGAAGGCGGTGGCGGTCAGCTGGCTCTTGTCGTTGCCCAGCAGGCTGGCGGTCAGACCCTGGGGGCCGTTCTCGTCACGGGTACCGGGGGCTTCCACGCTCTTGACGGGCATGGTCCAGTGGAAGGCGTCGCCGATCAGGGAGTTCATCTCGTCGAAGGTCATCTGATCCAGCAGCTCGTCCCACTTGGGATCGTTGTAGTCCAGACCGATCATGTCGTACAGCTTGACGCCGTTCTTGGCGCCGAGGGTGGGCATATCAACGCTCTCGTAGTCGGCAGGATCGTAGCGGATGTCCTTCAGGTCCTTCTTGAGCAGCTCGGTCAGGGCCAGCTTGACGGTTTCGGTGGGCAGGGTGCCGTTCCAGTCAGAGCGGCTCAGCCAGGTCACGGTCTCCTCAATGCCCTCGTACAGGTTGGGGTCGGCGCTGGACAGCTGGTTGGTGATGGCGGTGCCGTTTTCGCTGGTGGCATAGGTAGTGGTGTCGAGGGCGTCCTCGGTCCAGGTGTAGGTCAGGTCGGCGTTGCCGTCGGCGGTCATCTTGCCGTTGGTGGACTCCACGGTGTAGCCCTTGGCAGCCAGAATGTTGTTGACAGCGTTGTGGGCATCGGTGGCGGCGGTGAAGTAGTAGTCACCGGCGTCGAGGATGTAGGTGCCGGCGCCGTAGGTGTCGTAGGAAGCAATGTCGCGCTTGTTGACGGTCATGGACAGCGTCTCGGAAGCGCCCGGCTCGATCATGCCGGTCTTGCCGAAGCCGACCAGAGAAACGGCAGACTTCTCGACGCCGTTTTCCTTGTCGTAGTCGGTGTAGGGGCTCTGGACATAGACCTGCACGGTCTTTTTGCCGGCCATGTCGCCGGTGTTGGTGACCTTGACGGTGACGGTGTAGGTGTCATCGGCGGCATTGTAGCTGACGTTCATGTCGCTCATGTCGAAGTTGGTGTAGCTCATGCCGTAGCCGAAGGGGTAAGCCACGATGTCGCCGTAGGCGTAGTCGCCTGCGTTGCCGTTGCCGGTGACGAAGTCCTCGTAGCGGGTCTCGTAGTACTTGTAGCCCACATAGATGCCTTCCTGGTAGATCATGTAGGACTTAGCCTTGGCGGACACATCGCCGCCCTCAACATAGCCTTCGTAGGTGGTGGGGGTGAAGTTCCACATGGCGGGGGCGCTGAAGTTGTCGTAGCAGTAGGTATCGACCAGGCTGCCGGAGGGGTTGACCTTGCCGGTCAGGATCTCGGCCACGGCATTGATGCCGGAGATGCCCACGTCACCGATCCACAGTGCGGCGTCGATGTCGTACTCGTTGTTCTTGAGGAAATCGACCTGCAGGGCGTTGGCGGAGTTGATCAGCAAGATGGTCTTTTTGACGGTGCCGTTTTTCTTCATCTCGGCAACGTTCTGCAGCATAGCCTTCTCGTTCTCGTCGAGCGCCAGATAGTTGACCTCGCCGTAGGAAAGGTCAGCACCCTCGCCGCCGACGCGGGACAGGGTCACGATAGCGGCATCGCCGTACTGGGCAACGCTGTCCTTGACCTCGTCGGTGTAGACATCCCAAGGCACCTCGGCGGTGACCTCACTGGATTTGGCGACGGTGCCGCTCTTGGAGCGGGCGTAGTCCTTGCCGGCGCCGACGGTGTAGAAGTCCCACAGGGTGGGGTTGACGGTGACACCGACCTTTTCGAGGGCGGTGCGCAGGGTGTCGGCGGTGGAGGCATCAATATTGCCGGAGCCGGTGCCGCCGTACACGAGGTTGACGCTGCTGCTGGAGAAGGTGCTGACCTTAGCGTCGGCAGCCAGAGGCAGCGCATTGTTGTTGTTCATCAGCAGGGCAGCGCCCTCGGCCTCGACCTGCTGGGTCAAAGCCAGACCGTAGTTGACCATCTCCTCGGCGGAGTTGAAGTCACTGGTGTAATACTGGGCGTTGGCGTCCTCGTTCTGCAGCTTCCAGAAGCTGCCGCCGAAACGGGCTGCCATGGTGTTGTCGAACTTTTGCAGAAGGATGCTAAGCGGGATCGAAACGATCATCACCACGGCGCAGATGATTGCCAGAATCTTCCACGGCGTAATGTGCTTACGCTTGGTCTTTTTGTAGGCCTTTTTCAAGGTCTGCTTTTGCATTTTCAGATCATCCATTACGTTTTTCTCCTTGTTTTATATAAACCAGCCGCACGGTGCGGCGTGTTTCAAAATGATATGATGCAGTTTTCAGCAGCATTGTAGGGGCCGGGCATGCCCGGCCCGCGGCTTTCCCGCAAATGCTCGTCTGCCATTCGGCTGCGGGCCGCACATGTGCGGCCCCTACAGCTTGGCGAAATTCACACCCAGTTTGCGCTGGTGGACTTTTTCTTAGTAAG
>ERZ824480.2372-NODE-2372-length-14328-cov-4.654382_pt1 | contig 14328 bp, 10 predicted proteins | sample MGYA00519861_ERZ824480 | MGnify/ENA primary metagenome ERZ824480 (study PRJEB31778, sample SAMEA3449152) | human gut metagenome | biome: human gut; feature: human-associated habitat; material: faeces | place: United Kingdom | collected 2010/2012 ... | reverse complement strand
ATGGCAGCTCGTTGCGCAGTGTGCGGCAAGGGACCGCAGACCGGTTTCACCGTTTCCCATTCGCACCGTCGTACCAAGCGTAGCTTCCGCCCGAACCTGCAGTCTGTGCGCACCACGATTGATGGCGAGAACACTCGCCTGCGCGTGTGCGTCAAGTGCCTCAAGGCTGGCAAGGTTCAGCGCGTGGCCGCGTGAATCGCGTACTAACGTGGAGCAAAACCCGTTTGAGCTTCGGCTTGGCGGGTTTTGTTGTTTCTGCGGCCTAAAGAGGCCGTGCGAATAGAATAGGCCAATATGAGCATCACTATGGGCACCACTCTCGCTTCGCTGGTCACCAACAAGCGTCGCGTGTCCGCGCTCAAATCGCTGGGAATCGTCACTGTCGGCGACGCCCTGACCTACTATCCTTTCCGCGTCACCGAACCGGTGCCGCTTCGCGCCATCCGCGAGGCCGCACCCGGCCAGCAGATGGCATTTGCCGCCGTGATACGAGATATGCGCGTGGTGCCGATGAACGCTCGCCGCGGCTACCGACTCGAAGCGACGGTCGATGACGCCGACTTCGCCCGGTCTCGTCGCGTACCCGGCAGTACGGCCCGGCTCACGTTCTTCTCGTATCGTAAATCGTATGTGGATTGGGTCAGCGTGCGACTGCGCGCCGGCACGTCTGTGGTGGTCTCCGGTATGCCCGGCGAATACATGGGTCAGCTGCAGTTCACCCATCCCGAAATCCTCACTGTCGCGCCCGTGCCGGCCGGAGCAGGAGCGGGGCTTGAGGGTTACGCTCGGGGCGCGGCATCCGGCAATGGTGCGTTTGCGGGAAGTGCCGATCCGTATGCCAGTGCGCAGTCCGCGTATCCGCCGGCCGCGACTGCCCCTTCCGGGGCCGCGTTGAAATACGACGCCGATACCGTGCAAGAGGCGCTTACCCGCGTCTGCCGGCCCCGCCCGGTATATCACGCCAGTTCGCGTATCTCGTCCGAACATATTCATGAGACGATTCTGGGATTGCTGTGGATGATGGGGGCCCGCACGTCATCCACGCCTGACGGGCAACTCGCTGGCGCTGGGGCAGCCGGCATTGTGGCTCCCGCGACTGACACCATCGCCGTCCAAAACGGGGAAGAGAAGTCCGGCACGACCGCCGAATCCGGTGCTGAGGCGCTCTCCCAATCCATCCCAGATGTGCTGCCCGAATCGGTGCGCAAGGCCAAGAACCTCATGCATCGGGCTGAGGCGTTCCTGGCCATTCATGATCCGGCCTCCACGGCCCGGTTCAAGGAGGCCATCGAAACCCTGCGCTATGAGGAGGCTTTCGTTTCGCAGACCTCGCTGCTTAAAGCCAGGTCGCACGCCCATAAATCCGCGGCTCACTCTTGCCCGTTGGTAACCGACAGTCTGCGCGATCAGTTCATCGCATCCCTGCCGTTCTCCCTCACTGCAGGGCAGCAGCAGGTTATTCATGATATTGCCGCCGATTTGGCTCATGACTGGCCAATGCAGCGTCTGCTGCAAGGCGAGGTGGGCTCCGGCAAAACCGTAGTGGCGCTCGCTGCCATGCTCCAAGCCGTAGACGCCGGCTATCAGGCCGTGCTTGTTGCCCCGACTCAGGTGCTGGCCGAGCAGCATGCCGAAACCATTGGCCGGATGGTGGAGCAACTCAAGCCAGCGATTCCAGTCACGTTGTTGACGGGCGGCATGAAGCTTGCTGCGCGACGTAAAGCACTTGCTGCGGCGTCCAGTGGCGAGCCGGGCATTATCGTGGCCACGCACGCGGCGTTTTCCAAGACCTTCCAAGCCCCGCACTTGGCCTTGGTGGTGATCGACGAGCAACACCGGTTCGGTGTGGAACAGCGCGAAAGCCTCAACGCCAAAACCGATGACGGCACCACGCCGCATCTACTGGTGATGACCGCCACGCCCATCCCGCGCACCGCCGCCATGACTTGGTTTGGCGATCTCGATATTTCCTGGCTCACCGAATTGCCTGGCGGCCGCAAACCGATTCGTACCGTGGTGGTCAATGAGGCCGACGCCGCCACCATGGGGCGTATGTTCGCGCACATTCGCGCGCGAGTCGACGCGGGGGAGCGGACCTATATCGTGTGCCCGCGCATTGATGCGGATGATGAGGAGAACGAAGGCGGTTCCGGCGTTTCGGCAGCAGCCGGTTCTGCCCTCGGACGCGCCGCAGCATCTGGTTCCAGTGCCCGCACAGCTGCGGGCGGCCGTGCGACGCGCGCGGCGGCCGATGCCATCGGCATCGACGACCCCTACGAAACCTTCGACGAAAATGGCGAAACCGTGGCTCGCCCGCCATTGCATGCGGTGGCCGAAATCGCCGACCGGTTGCAGAAACTTCCACAGTTCCAAGGCATTCGGTTTGCGACTCTGACCGGCCGCGACAAGGATGACGTCAAAACCCAGGTCATGGCCGATTTTGCCGGCGGCGAGACTCCGATCCTGGTGTCCACCACGGTGATCGAAGTCGGCGTGGACGTCAAGCAGGCCAGCTGCATCGTCATCTTTGATGCCGACCGATACGGCCTCTCTCAGCTGCATCAGCTGCGCGGCCGCGTGGGGCGTGGCGGCACCAACTCGTGGGCGTTCCTTATTTCCCGTGCGGAACCCGGCTCCCCGGCCGAGCAACGGCTCGAAGTGATTCACCACTCGCTCGACGGTGCCGAAATCGCCCAAGCCGACTTGGAATTCCGCGGTGCCGGCGATGTGCTCGGCGACGCCCAATCCGGCGGCAAGTCCAGCCTGAAGCTCCTGCGCGTGGTCAAGGACGCCGACATGATCGCCGACGCCCGCACCCGTGCCGGGCAGCTTCTGGCCGCCGACCCCGAACTGGCAGGTGAGGTCCAACTCGCCGGTGCCGTCCTCGACTTCACCCGAGGCAACGAAACCTTCCTGACCTCCAGCTGAGGCACCTCCAGCTGAGGCTAGGGCTGCGCCCCCGTAATCGCACGATATAGTTTTTCCGTATGCCGATCGTGAGGAAATCACGGTCGGGAAGCCCTCGAATGTGCTTCAGTGGAGGCAAGACCATTCGTACATGAGGTACTCGAAGTGCATATATCATTGGTGCGCTTCGAGCACCCCATTGTTGTTCATGATTGGTATGCGCAGATGAACCTGTACAGTGAAAGCTATGCGTGTAATTTCTGGACGATTCAAGGGTGTGGCGCTTGCTACGCCGAAAACGGGTACCCGGCCTACCACGGATCGCACCAAAGAGGCGATTTTCTCGCACCTCGACTCATGGGGAGTGCTGGATGACGCCCGTGTACTGGACCTGTTCGCCGGTACTGGTGCGTTGGGCATCGAAGCGCTGAGCCGTGGCGCGCGAGAACTCGTGGCCGTGGAAAGTTCCCGGCCTGCGGCGGCGCTGATTACCAAGACCTTGGCGCAGCTACAGAAGAATCGTTCGTGGGATGCTTCGCTCAAGGCCCGTGTGCTGGTCAAAAAAGCCGAGCAAGTGGCTGGCGGCTTCGGCGAACCATTCGACGTGATATTCATCGACCCGCCCTATGCCTATGAGACCGCTGAATGCAATCAGCTACTGTCCGATCTGGCGGCGGGCAGCGCCACCAACGAGAACACGGTGATCATGCTCGAACGCTCGGTACGCTCGGATGATCCCACTGCCCCCGGAGGCTGGCAAATCACCGAAAGCCGCAACTACGGCGAAACCGCCGTCTTCTACATCGAATCCGCGGATGACGACTCGGATATAGAGCGTTCCGACGATTCCGCCGCGTAGTGAATCTCCCCCCGTGTGGTGAATTAATCGGCGAGCCGGCGCGGATGGGCGGCGGAGACCTCCCAGCCCAAGGCCATCAAGGTCTTGCGGTCGGCCTTATCCAGCGCCTTGCAATCCAGTGCCGCGATAAGGTCCGGCCGAATCTCGGCGGTGCGGGCCAGCGCTTCGTCGCGGCGAAAACGGTCCACCTTGCCGTGGTCGCCGGACAACAGCACGTCCGGCACCGCAATACCACGCCATACGGCCGGTTTGGTGTACTGGCGATGTTCAAGCAGTGCGCCCTCGCCGGTGTAGGATTCCTCAACAATCGAATCTGGGTTGCCCATGAATCCGGGCATCAGGCGGGTGATGGCCTCAAGCATCACCGACACCGCCACTTCGCCGCCGTTCAGCACATAGTCGCCGATCGAATATTCGCGTACGTCGACGCCCTGGGCGCGGTAGTAGTCCGGGATGCGCGCATCGTAGCCCTCATACCGGCCGCAACCGAACAGCAGATGGTCGGCATGGCTGAGCTCGGTGGCGTCGCGCTGGGTGAACAACGGGGCCGATGGGTTCGGGAAGATGAGCACCGGTGCGCCGGATGGGGCGGGGGAGCCGGACGGCTGCGAGAATCCCAGCAGTTCGTCCAGACATTCGCTCCACACTTCGGGCTTCATCACCATGCCGGCCCCGCCGCCGACTGGCGTATCATCCACCGAATGATGCACATCGTGGGTCCAGTCGCGCAGGTTGTGCGCCTTGATCTCCAACAATCCCTTGGCCTGGGCTTTGCCCATCAGGCTGAGGTTCATCACCTCAAAGTATTCGGGGAACACGCTCACGATATCGATCTTCATGTCATCCAGCCTAACGGTAGCCCCTCCCGCATTACACGGCCACCACTACACTATTGCGGTGATGAATACGACGATGAACCTCCCCACCCGCAAAAAGCCCGAAGTGTTGTCCCCGGCCGGCAACCTGAGGGGCCTGAAAACCGCGGTCGATTATGGTGCCGACGCCGTCTACTGCGGCGGCAAAGCCTTCGGCATGCGATCGGCCCCCAAAAACCTTAGCCTTGAGGATTTCGAGGAAGGATCGCGCTACGCCCATGAACGCGGCGCTCGCGTGTACGTGACCTGCAACGTGCTGCCGCGCAACAACGAGATCGAAGCCATGCACGAGTACGTCGGCCAGCTCAAAGACACCGGCGTGGACGCGCTGATCGTCTCCGATATTGGCGTGATGATGATGGCCCGTCAGGTGGCTCCGAATCTGGAACTGCACGTCTCCACCCAGGCCGGCGTGACTAATTATCAGGCTGCGAACGCCTTCTACGAGCTTGGTGCTCGCCGTGTGGTGTTGGCCCGCGAGATGGACTTGCAGGCCGTGCGTGATATTCGCGCCAACATTCCCGATGACCTCGACATCGAATGCTTCGTCCACGGTGCTATGTGCATGGCCTTCTCCGGCCGCTGCCTGTTCTCCAACTATCTGACCGGCCGCGATGGCAATCACGGCGAATGCGCCCAGCCATGCCGCTGGAAGTATTCGATCGTGGAAGAGAAGCGCCCCGGCCAGTACTTCCCGATCGAGCAGACCGAGAACGGCGCCTATCTGTTCAATTCGCAGGACATGAATATGCTGGGACACTTGGATGATTTGATTGACTCCGGTGCCACCAGCCTCAAAATCGAAGGCCGCGCGAAAAGCGCCTACTATATCGCCGCCATGACCAACGCCTACAAAACCGCGGTTAATGAATACATGATTCAACGCGGTTTTGAAGACGCTGATGGCAATGTTTTGAAGCCTTTCCATGACCGTGTGATTCGCCCGGGCGACCCCGATTTTGGCCAAGGAACCGAAGATCAAGTGATGCGCAATGCTGATGCCGCGTTCGCCGGTGTGGCCGATGAGGGATATGACCGTGGCTCTGATACTGCGGTTGCCGATTCGGTCACCGGCTCGGTTGCCGCAGAACGTGACCGCGTGACGGTTGCTGATGCCGTCGACTCAACTGCCTCTGGTACGCCGGCCGGCACCGCCGTCGAACCCGACGGCATGAGCTCTCACGCCCGTTCCACGCGCCGCAAGTCCAACACCGCGGTCGAACAGATTGAGACCGATTGGAAACATGCGGCCGTTCGCCCGGCCCCACACGTCGAACTGCCCGAATGGCTGCTCGAGGAAACCGACAAGGTGGCCCACCGCGACTACTCCACCGGCTTCTATTACCCGGAGCACAAGGTCACACAGAACACCGACCGCTCCGCCTACTTCCGCTCATGGCTGGTAGTGGGCGAAGTGCTGAGCTGGAGCGCGGACGAAGACGGACGTGTCACGCTGATGAGCCGTAACAAGATTGAGCCCGGTCAACAGGTCGAATTCCTGCTGCCTGGCGAGAGACCATTGGTCTTTACCGTGCCGGAAACCGGCCTGCGCGATGCCGATGGCGCGCCAGTACCCGCCATCAATAATCCGGCGCACGTGTTCTCGATGCCCTGCCCGCACCAGGTGCCCATCAACGCCGCCATCCGCTCGCGCACCAAAAAGCCCACCCTCAAAGCCGAATAACCTACCACTCCGCCCCCCCCCGCTGACTGGGGGGTGGTCATGAAAATCATGAACACCGCCCGCACCCAAGAAAGAATGCCTTATGCCTGAATACAGCGAAGAAATCCTCGATTCCAACAGCATCAGCTCTACCGATAAAGCCGGTCGCCCTATTCCGGTGACCATCCCCATCGCACTGGCCCCCGGCATCAAGGTGGTGTACACCACGCGACTGGGCGGCCTGAGCGCCGGCGATTACGGCAACCTGAACCTCGGCGGCAAGTCCGGCGACGAACCTGAGGCCGTGCTGTCGAACCGCATCGCACTCGCCGAAGCGGTGCAAGCCCGCCTATCGCTGGTCTCCCAAGTACATTCCGGCGTGGCTGTGGACGTGGACGACTCGTTCGTCATCAACACCCCCTTCGGCTTCGACGTGTCCGGCACACATGGTGAGACTGACACTCCGCACGTCATCGAGGCGGACGGCCAGGTCACCGCACAATCCGGCATCGCCCTAGGCATGTTCGCGGCCGACTGTCTGCCGGTGCTGCTGGGCGACCCGGTCACCGGTATCATCGGTGCGGCCCACTGCGGCCGTCGTGGTCTGGAGCGCGGCGTGATCGGCGCCACGGTGGACCTGATGAAGAGCAAGGGTGCCGACCCGGCGAACATCGTGGCCACACTCGGCCCGCGCATCTGCGGCGACTGCTATGAAGTGGGCGACGAGATCGCCGACCAGTTCATCAAGCGCTTCCCGCTGACCAAGACGAAGACCCGTTTCGGCGGTGCCGGCATCGACATCGCCGAAGCCGCGATGATCGACCTCGCTTTCGCCGGTGTACATCAGGTGGTCGATTCGATGCCGCGCGTGCACGCCGCCACCCAGTACCTTGAGGAAGACCCGGAACTCGCCGAACTGTGCCGTACGGACGGCGAAGGCCCGGCCGAGCTCGCGGAGCGCATCGACAACATCAGCCACAGCATGTGCACGCTCGAAAACCCACTGTGGTACTCGCACCGCCGCGCCGCGCTCGCCAACAAAACACACGAAGGCCGCCTCCTCGCCCTCATCGTGCGTGACTAAACGGAGAATGCGAGCACATTCCGTGGAGAAGATGTGATGCAGTTCACGGACGGCCAGCCCTCACCCTACGGTGGTGCCTATGACTGAGAGAGATTTCGATACCCCCGTCGAGACGCCTACCGTCCAGCCGGCCCCCGCTCAGGGCGCCAAACCGGCGCAAACCGTGCCGGTGGTGGCCGTGGTGCTGGCCGCCGGCTTCGGTACGCGCTTCGACCCCGATAATCCCAAGCAGCTTGTCTCCGTGGGCGGCAAGCCCATCGTGTGCTGGAGCATTGATGCCTTTGAACATTGCGACCGCGTCAGCGACATCGTGGTGGTGGTCAATCCCAAGGTGCGCGGTGAAGTGGAAACGTTGGTTGGCGAGATGGGCTACACCAAGGTCCGCGTCATCATTGACGGCGGTGACGAGCGTGTGGACAGTACCGCCACCGCGCTCGACATGCTGGCTACGGCTGGCATTCCGGACGATGCCAAGATTCTGATCCATGACGCCGTCCGTCCGTTCGTGGAACAGTCCGCCATCGACGGTTCGATTGATGCGCTCGACCAGTTCACGGCCGCAACCGTGGCCTACGCCTCAACCGACACCGTGCTGTTGACCGAGGATCTGGGCGATTTGAAAGTGGTCAAGTCGGTGCCGGACCGCCCGAACACCTTCCGCGCGCAGACCCCGCAATCCTTCCGCTTCGCGACGATTCGTCACGCTTACGATTTGGCTGCCGCCGACCCGGACTTCCATCCCACCGACGACACGCGCGTAGTGGTCGATTATCTGCCTGATGAACCCGTCGCCATTGTCTCCGGTGCGGAAACCAACCTGAAGATCACCACGCTGGAAGATATTCCCACAGCTGAGCGTATCGCCGAGGAGATTCTCGGTCGTGATCCCAAGGAAGAGGCCCGCGCCCGCATGCACGCCCTGCTGGCCCAAGCGGCCGGCCAGATGCATCGCTAGACTGGCATTATGCGTGAACTCAATGTTGTGATCTCCGGCTTCGACCACTATGACGGCGTGGAGGTCAATCCCGCCGTCGAAGTGCCCAAGGCCATCGCCGAGCAGGGACTGGGCGTCTCCTCTGCTCCGGACGATCCGTTGGAGCAGGTCGCCGTCACCGTTCATGCTGTCAGCATCCCGGTGAGCTTCGCCAAAGCCTGGCCCACGCTGAAAGAGACGATTGAGGCCACCAAGCCCAATATCGTCATCGCCACCGGGCTCAAGCACGCAGCCCGAGGCGTGATGCTTGAACGATGCGCCACCAACCTGATGGACGCGATCAAGCCAGACGCGGACAACGTGATCCCACGCCGCGAACCCATCGATCCCAATGGCCCGGCCGCCTATTGGACCCGCCTGCCGTTGCGCTCGATCCTGAATGATTTCACGGACGATTCGATTCCGGCCACCTTGAGTTCGGACGCAGGTACGTTCGTATGTAATTCGCTGTTCTACAACTTGCTCAACTGGACCGCCACCCAGGAGCAGGTGCTGGGCGGATTCGTCAGCTTCCCTCCGGTCGTTCCGGCGCATTCCAGCCAGCATGGTCTACCACTCGACCAGCAGATCGCCGCTGGCCGTGATGTGGTGCGCGAAGCCGTGCGCTACTATCTCAAGCCCTCCAGCTCCGACATCCTCATCGCCTAGCACGCTGTGCGCCACGCCGGAATAGAACATGGTTCGCACGCATTGTAACGATTGCGCGTCGCTCAACGCTCAGCGCTAGTGCGATGCGCTACAGTGCTTCAAGGATGTGCCAAGAGCTTTATGCGTGTGCGAAAGGAATAAACAGCGATGGTGGATCGTTTCCCGGTGGTGCTGCGAGGATATGACAAGGAGAAGGTTGATGCTGCCTTCGACGCTACTCAGGAGAGTATGAAGCGTGCGCAGCAGACGTTGGCCAGCATGCGTGAGCAGATTGCGGCGGATGACGACCGTATTCTGCAACTGCAGGCCCAACTTCAGGAAGAGAAGAACAAGAAGCCGGAAGGCAACAGCTTCGCTTCCTTGGGAGCGAACGCCCAGCAGATGCTTGCCTCCGCCGAACAGACGAGTACCGAACTGCTGGAACGCGCCAAGCAGGACGCGTCCTCCATCCGTACCACGGCTCAGGCTCAGGCCGAAACACTGATCAACAACGCCAAGCTGGATGCCCAGCATATTGTTGACGACGCCAATGCCAAGGCCGCCTCGATTCTGACGAACGCCAGCAATCAGGCCGAATCAGTGACCACCTCCGCCAACGAGGATGCCGCACAACTGCGCTCCGAAACTGCCAAGACCATCACCGAACAGCGTCAGACCGTCGAGCTTGAGCTCAGCAACGCGCGCGAAGAGCACACTAAGAAGATGGCTTCCGAACGCTCCACTCAAGAGCGCGAAATCGCCGACATGAAGGCGGAGGCGACCCAGCAGGTTGCCGCAATGCGCAAAAGCGCCAATGAGGAGATCACCAAGCTTAAGTCTGATTCCAACGATCAGATTGAGGCGGCGCTCGCCGAGGCCAACAAGAAGCTCGCCGACGTGCGCGAGCAAGTGTCCAAGATGATGACCGAAGCCCAGCGCAAGGCCAGCGAAATCATTGATGCGGCCAAAACCAAGGGTCAGGAAATCACTGATGAGGCCGAGGTCAAGCGCACCAGCACGATGAGCCAGGTCAACGCCGAGGTCGAGCAGATCCGTCACGACATCGCCGCTCAGCAGGATGAGGCCACGAAGAAGGTCAACGAACTGCTGCAGCACCTCGAAGAGCGTCGTGTGGCGGCCAAGCGGGAAGCCGATGAGTTGGTCGGTCAGGCCAAGAACACTCGCGACCAAGCCGATTCGTATGCCGCGTCCAAGCGCGAGGAGGCGGACATCCAGGCCGCCGCAATCGTACATAAGGCGGGCGAGGAAGCCGATGCGCAGATCGAGGAGCGTCGCGCCGCCGCCCAAAGCGAGCTTGACGGTCTGTCCAAGCGCATCGCCGATCTGCAGGAACGCGAGTCCGTCATCACCCAGCGTGTTTCGGAACTGCGTTCTATGTTCTCGCAGGCGTTCTCCGGATTCGCTTTCGGCGGTAATGCGGCGGCCTCTGGTCAGGATCAGGAAGCCGCTGCCGCGGCGGCATTGCCGGTGGTTGCGCCCGTCCCGGAAGTCAAGCCTGTACACAACGAGGCCGATGACCAGCCGGGTGAGTTGAGCGGAAACGAGTCGGCTGCCGACGATCACAATGAGACAGATGCGGCACCGGCTGATTCGGCTGATTCGGCTGATTCGGCTGCGCAGAATGAGCAGTCCGAATCGTCTGAGCCGTCCGAGCACCAGACACAGGGCGAACCGGAGGCCCCGACTCAGGAGAATCCGGCCGTATCTGAGCAGAACGGCGAATGACAGGCCTTCGATTAGACTACTAGCGGTAAGAATTACGGCACCTGCGCTTTCGAGCCAGGTGCCGTATTCGTTTGAATCTGCGCCACAAGCGCACCATCACAGAAGGAGTATGACATGAGTGAATTGACGCCTCTGACCGACGAAGCGTTGAATACCCTGCGCGGCGATTTCGCACAGAGCGGCACCAACCGTCTGGCCATGAACGCGGTGACCGCCGCCGGCATCGACAAGGTGGCTCGCAATTATGACCGCGCTCGTCTGATGCAGCGTCGTTTCTCCACCATCGTTGACAATGGCGAAGCCACCCATCAGGATCGCTCCGGCCGCTGCTGGCTGTTCAGCTCCCTGAACGTGGCCCGTTTCGTGGCCAAGAAGAACATGAACTTGAAGGAGTTCGAGTTCTCCCAGAACTACGCGATGTACTACGACAAGCTGGAGCGCGTCAACTACTTCCTTAAGGATGTGGCCGCTCTGGTGGCTGCCGGAGAGCCTTCCGACTCCCGCCTGATGCAGCACCTGCTCGCCGACGTGATGGGCGATGGCGGCCAGTGGACCATGGCCATGAACGTGTACAAGAAGTACGGCGCTGTGTCCAAGGACCTGTTCCCGGAGACCGAATCCTCCAAGAACACCGGTGAAATGAACATCCAGCTGCGCCACATGCTGCACACCGCCGTGGCGCACATGTACGCCGCTGACGGCGATGCCTCCAAGGTCGAGGCGATTATTGCCGACGCCACTGCTGCCGGCCACCGTATTCTGACCATCCACCTGGGCGAGCCGCCGGTTTCCTTCGACTGGGAATGGACCGACAAGGATGGCGAATTCCACCGCGACGGCGAGATTACGCCGGTTGAGTTCTGGAAGAAGTACGTGGGTCCGGCTGATCTTGAGGACTACGTGTGCCTGGTGGACGATCCGCGCACCGAGCACGCCAAGGGCAAGAAGATCGGCATCGAGCACCTCGGCAATGTGGCTGGCGGCGACGCCACCGAGTACCTCAACGTGCCAAACCAGTTCATGAAGGACTGCGTCAAGCAGATTCTCGTTGAGCAGGGCATTCCGGTATGGTTCGGTGCCGACTGCCACCCGTTCATGGACCGTGAGAACGGCGCTTGGGCCACCGACCTGTTCGAGTACGGCCGCGTGTACGACGTGGACTTCGATTTGGACAAGGAAGCCCGCGTGCGCTTCGGCGACTCCGCCATGAACCACGCCATGGCTTTCGCCGGCGTTGACGTGGCCGACGACGGCACCACCCGCCGCTGGCGCGTGGAGAACTCTTGGGGCGCCAAGATCGCCGACAAGGGCTACTTCACCATGTCCGACGACTGGTTCACCGAATACGTCTACGAGGTAGCCGTCCCGAAGGCCCTGTTGCCCGAGGAATACCAGAAGGCCCTCGAAGAGCCAGCCACCATGCTCCCCGCATGGGATCCGATGGGCGCTTTGGCCTGACTTCGTCAGCCTCCCGGAATCGGCCTGACGGCCAATGCTGTGTTTTCTCGCAGCCTGTCGGCTGCTAGGGTCTCTCCCTCTGTCAGCGCGAAGCCGCTGACAGAGGGAGAGACCGCGGTCGCAGGCCGCACAACAACACAGCATCGCCGCAGGCGAGTCCACACAGGCGAGTCCACCCAAAGTCCATAACTGCCGGCCCAACAAGCAGTCCCCGTAACAAACTGCTATAGTTGGGCTTTTGCGTCTATGGCGACATACCGACAGTACGTATACAAGGAAAGGAGTCGAGCAATGGCAGCACTACGTGGTCCGGATAGTTCCGAGGATGAACGTCGTTTGGGGGAGCAGGCCGTCTTTCCTGAGACCGTCGATGTCAACATTCGTCAGCTTGACCCCATTCCCGCGCCGCGTGCTTTCCTCAGGGAGCAGCCGCTCACCGATGAGATGAGCGAGCTCGTGCTCCACTCGCGGCAGGAAATCCGCGATGTGCTCAACGGCCGCGACGACCGACTGCTCGTCATCGTGGGCCCCTGCTCAATCCACGACCCGAAGGCCGCGCACGAGTACGCAGAAAAGCTGGCTGCCGTCAAGCGCGAGTTGGAAGACCGACTCGTGATCGTGATGCGCGTGTACTTCGAGAAGCCGCGCACCACCATCGGCTGGAAAGGCCTCATCAACGACCCCGATCTGGACGGTCGCTTCAATATTCGTAAGGGCATGTGGCTGGCCCGCAAGGTGCTCACCGACGTGCTGAGCCTCGGCCTGCCCGCCGCCACCGAATGGCTTGACCCCATCACCCCGCAGTACATCTGCGACGCGATCAGCTGGGGTGCCATCGGCGCGCGTAACACCGAATCCCAAGTCCACCGCGAACTGGCCAGTGGCCTGTCCATGCCGGTGGGCTTCAAGAACTCCACCGACGGCTCCATCAAGGCCGCCGCCGATTCCTGTTTCGCGGCCGGCTTCGAGCATCACTTCCTGTCCATTAACTTGGACGGTCGCGTGATTTCCGCCGAAACCAAAGGCAACCCGGATTGCCATCTGGTTCTGCGCGGCTCCAGCCACGGCCCGAACTACGATGCCGAATCCGTGCGTCAAGCTCTGGAAGACCTCAAGGTTTCCAAAGCGTCCGGCCCGAGCCAGCATGGCCTCGTCATCGATGCCGCCCACGGCAACTGCGGCAAAGACGAAAACCGCGAAGCCGAAGTCATCGAAGAGATCGCTGAGCGCCTGGCGCACGGCGAACAAGGCATCACCGGCGTAATGATGGAAAGCTTCTTGGTCGGCGGTCACCAAAAGCCGGCCCCGCTCGACCAGTTGGTCTACGGTCAGTCCGTTACCGACTCTTGCGTGCCGTGGGAACGCACCAACGAACTGCTGCACACCCTAGCCGACGCCGTCACCGCTCGCCGCTCGGCTAAATAGCTTTGTCTTTGTAAAAATGCTCACTGAGACCCACTCAGTGAGCATTTTTTGCCAATAACGGTGGTCATGTCAGTTTGTTCCCGTGACACCTTATCCTTGGGAAGGATACTGACCCAAGGAGAGATGTTATGCAGCAGCAGGAGGAAGCAGCACATTCGCTGCATCCGTTGCAAGTCGGTCCGCAGCCGTTGAACACCCCAGAAGAGCTTCGCGCCATTCGTCAGGCGATGGGGGAGGGGAAGAACCCGCTCGTTGCCACTGATGTGCCGCGTTGGGAAGATCAGGTGGGTGTCAGTCGCATCATCAACCGCCGCGTATTGGAGTTGGAGCCGCTGCCCACGCCCGCGCAAGTGCTCGCTGAACTCCCGCTGACTGATCAGGCTCAGGAAATCGTCGCCTACTCGCGTGATGAGATTCGCGCGTGCCTGTACGGCCAAGACGACAGGCTGTTGGTCATCGTCGGCCCCTGTTCGGTTCATGACCCGAAGGCCGCGCTGGACTACGCGCGCCGATTGGCCAAGCTGAAAGATGAGCTCGGTGAACAGCTGCTCATCGTCATGCGCGTGTACTTCGAGAAGCCGCGCACTACCATTGGCTGGAAGGGCCTGATCAACGACCCGGATATTGATGGCAGCCACAATATTCGCAAGGGCCTGTTGCTTGCTCGCAAAACCTTGCTTGGTGTGCTGA
>ERZ824480.2370-NODE-2370-length-14338-cov-4.499615_pt1 | contig 14338 bp, 15 predicted proteins | sample MGYA00519861_ERZ824480 | MGnify/ENA primary metagenome ERZ824480 (study PRJEB31778, sample SAMEA3449152) | human gut metagenome | biome: human gut; feature: human-associated habitat; material: faeces | place: United Kingdom | collected 2010/2012 ... | reverse complement strand
TGATAATCAAATATAACAGTTATTAAATTTCCTAAAATATGTGAAATATCAACTGCAATTTATGTATTTACAAAAATGTCGAAATACAAGATAGAAGAAAAGAAATAAGTAATGCTTGGGGCAAGATATAGGATGGCTTTAATCCTGATCCTAATACAGCTATTTTTAGCTGTAGGCTGGGCAAAAGAATTTTATAAAAAGAATGAATTATCATTTATGTTTCTATTGATTTGTCATAAGTATGAAGGAGAATAAGAGAGATGAATTACAATGACCGGAAGGAAATACATGAATATTGTATGTCAAAGCCTTATGCGTATGAATCTAGACCATTTGGAGAATTTACGATTTTCTTAATCAAAAAAATCAATAATTGGAAATAAAGGAGGTACATACATTATGGAATTTATTAGTAAAGACAGTATTGCAGAATTATCAAATCCAGGAGTAGTTTCAAGACAGTTACTAAATACTGATAATTCATCAAGTGAAAGAGTGACAATTACAGAGGTTCATCTTGAAGTAGGTGCTTGTCAGCCAAGACATACACATGATGCCTCTGAACAGATTTGGTATGCGACAAAAGGTACTGGTAAACTATTACTTGCAGATGATAAAGAAAAGGAGTTTGTTGCAGGTGATGTTGTTCGATTTGCAGATAAAGATGAAATGGGATATGTTGCAAATAAAAATAGGATGCATAAAAACAACGATTTACAGGAGTGAAATTATGGTTATTTTAATCAGTGGAGCTTCCCACACAGGAAAAACAAAATTAGCTCAGCAATTGCTTGAAAAATATAAGTATCCATATTTATCAATAGATCATCTTAAAATGGGGCTTATCCGTAGCGGAAACACAAGCCTTACACCTATGAGCAATACTGAAGAATTAACAAAATATTTATGGCCGATTGTTTGTGAAATGATAAAAACCGCAATTGAAAATGAGCAAAATCTTATTGTAGAAGGCTGCTATATTCCTTTTGATTGGAAACGGTATTTTGATAAGCAGTATTTATCCGTTATAAAATATATCTGTCTGGTTATGAGTGAGCGTTATATTCATAATCACTTCAGCGATATTAAGCAGTATGCAAGTGTTATAGAACAGCGAATGGATGATGAGTATTGTAAATTAGAAACTGTACTTGATGACAATATACAAACGCTAAAAATGTGCCAAAAGTATCAGGTCGATTATTTGTTGATTGATACTGAATATGAGGTGCATTTAGAATTATAAATCTGGGTTGCGAACTTTTTGGATAAAAACAAAGGAGAAATTTGATTTGAAAAAAGGTGGGTTTTATTATGAAGGCAATTAAAGTAATAGGAGAGATTATCTGTTGGTTATTGATGGTATTTTTTCTGATTACATTATGTTTTGGTATGTACGGTATTAAGTATTATGTGATTGGAGTTTTAGCAGTATTATTATCCTGTCCATTATTGATAAAGTTTGTGCTGAAAAAAGTAAATGTTAATCATAAGACAGCAATCAGAGTGATAATATTGGCGATTTGCTTTATTTTAAATGCCTATGCAATTACTCATTCTTATAAGGATAGAGTTACTAAAATTACATATAATACTGTAATTAATGAAATAGAGAAAAAATACCTTGGATATGATTCAATAGATGTTAAAGATTATTATATTGTATCAAAAGAACAGACGCCTATAAATGATTATCTTGAGGTTACTATAGAATTTGTGCTCCACAAAGATGAAGGGACTGAAAGAATTAAGGAGAAATTTGATATTCAATATGATAGCGTGAATCAGGAGTGCGTTAAAGTTGAGTTTAAGTAAAGCGCTATAAATGTCTGTAAATATTTATTTTGATAATAGCTGGGGTAAAATCTCTTGATTGGGGTTTTACCTTAGTTTTTTTATAGCTTAGTCTGTACATATCAGAAATTCATATACAGGTCAAAAAAACATGACAAAAGTCACATCCAAAATATTTCTTTTTTCACTACTGCATCTTTTTTAGAGATGGTATGATGTCATTGTAGTAAGTAATGACCGGTAAAGGAGAACGCAATGGGAGATATTATCTTAAAAACGACAGATTTAATGAAGAAATATAACAATAAGGTTGTAGTTGATAATTTGAATATTGAAATTAGGAAAGGTGAGATTTTCGGATTGTTGGGACCGAATGGGGCAGGCAAGAGCACTACTATGAATATGATTTGTTCTATTGTACGTCCAACAGCCGGTGAAATAGATTTGTTTGGAAAGAATCCCCGGAAGCAGAAAAAAGATGTGATTTATAAAATCGGTTATATTCCGCAGGAGCTTGCTATTCATGGAAATCTCAAGGCTTGGGAGAATGTAGAATTATTTACTTCGCTTTATGGGATAAAGGGACAGCAATTAAAAAATGCGGTAAACGAATCTTTGGAATACGTTGGTTTGTCAGAATGCAAGCAGGAATTTGCCAAGAATTTTTCCGGCGGTATGAAAAGAAGATTAAATATAGCATGTGCGCTTGGTCATAACCCGGAATTGCTGATTTTTGACGAGCCTACTGTAGGTATTGACCCGCAGTCCAGAAATTTTATTTTGGATAAGATTAAAGAGTCAAATAAAAAAGGCGCTACTGTTATATATACAAGTCATTATATGGAGGAAGTGGAAGCAATCTGCACCCGGATTGCCATAATGGATAACGGAAAAATTATTGCATGTGGAACCAGCGAAGAGCTCAAAAAGTTAGTTAGCGGTGAAGACGAGAATATTTCCTTAGAGGAAGTATTTTTGACACTTACAGGCAAAAAACTGAGAGATTATGCGGAATAGTGGGGGCAGATATGATTCGATATTTGATAAAAAATAATTTTAAACTCATGTTCCGAAATACATGGAGTGTGGTTGTTATGTTGCTGGGACCGGTATTGGTTATTGCAGTATTATCCAGTGCATTTTCTGAGTTAATGAAGTCATACAAAGGCGTGGGTGAATTTGTAGTGGGCTATAGGATGCAGGAGGCAGCAGAAGATAATGTAATGATTGAGTCTGCAAAACTTGCAGGGGAGGAAACGGACATTCTTTTTTGTGAATATCCTGAGGGCGAAATAAAGGATGTTATGGAGAAAAACGGACTTGCAGGATTTGTAGAGTTTACAGAGGAAGAATATATAGTATATACGAGTGACGATTATGAAGTGGAAGGTATTACTCTTGAATACTTTATGAATAAGGTGATGGATAAAGGAGTGGATGCATTTTTACAGGTGCAGGAAAAGGATGAGATTGTATTGCCGGTGGAAGAATTGGAATTTATGCCGGCTGTTAATTCCAGAGACTATTATGGCATTATTTATATTGTTTATTTTGGCTGGTGTGGAATGATATGTGCAACAGGAGTTCTCAGCAATGAGAAAAAATACGGAATTGTGCGAAGATTTCAGGTATCTGACATATCTGAAATGCAAAATTATTTAGGGAAGTTTATTCCGATTACTTTGACAGTTGCCGTTGGTATGGCAATTGCAACAGGGATTACTATATTGCTTTATGATATACATTGGGGTAATCCTATTATGTCTATGCTTATTGTTTTTATGATGATATTAGCAGGCAGTGCACTTGGTATGATGCTCTATAATATTTCAGATAGTTTGGTAATTACAATTATTATGCAATTTACAATAGTGTGGTTTATGGGATTTTTTGGCGGCAGCTTTGAAACATATATGTTTTCAAGTACATCTGATATTCTAAAGCATTTGTCGCCGATTTATCATGGAAATAGGGCGCTGGTAGAACTCTCCTGCATGGGGGAAAGCAATTATGTCGCCAGCGCAGTGTGGTTTTCATTAGTTATTACTGTGATTTGTTCTGCAATTGCAGTATTGGCAGGCAGCATCAGAAAGCGAGGCAGAGCATGATTTCATTGGTTAAAATGAGTTTCAAATTATTACTTAGGAACAAAGGATTTCTGTTTTTTCTCTTGGTAACGCCTGTGTTATCAGCATTTATTTTGAGTGTTAAAACGGACCATACGATATATAGCGATACTTCAGACAAAGAGACTATTCTGGAATTAAAGGACTATACAGAAAAAGCAGTTTATGTCGGAGATACATCAGCATGTATTATAAAAGTGTATGATGCATCAAATTCTGAATTGTCGGAATATATATTGAATCAAGTGGCGGCAACAGGTATGTTTTCAATTTGTCGTGCAGACGTCAGTAACCTGACTGAGGAAGCAGTAAATGAAAATGCAAAAAAAGATGCATTTGATGATAGGGCAGGTATGTTACTTTACCTGAAAAAGGATTTTGATGAGTCAGTATTAAAAGGCGATTGGGAACAGGGTATAAAGTTGTATGTTGTATCAGAAGATGAACGGCAGGAACTTTTTTTAACTGAAATTACGGACTTGTTTGCAAGAATAAAGCAAGTACAAATTTCGGCAGGTGATGATATAACAACGCTGTTAGAAACTCTTACAAATATTCAAGATAGTTTACCTGAAAAAAAGGTAGTGAATCTGGCAGGTAAGAAAGACATTGTATTAACAGAAAAACAGATGAATCAGAAAACGCAAATAGGTTATGCGTTTGCATTTATTACTTTGGGATTTTTGTTTTGCGGCGTTTGTGCAGCACATTCTGTGATTGAGGAGCAGAATAACAAGGTATTTACCAGAATTATGTTGACAAAAACAAGCAGTAGAGATTATTTTGTTTCTAAATTTGTACTAGCATTTGTAATCAGTGTGATGCAGACTCTGGTACTGGCGGTATGTTTGTTTTTTATTCCGGGACTGGATGTTGGAATTGGGATGATTAGTTTTCTTGTGGTAATCTTTTTAGTTGGATTGATTTTTAGTACATTAAGTCTTTTGACCGGGATAGTTCTTGGAGATATTATGAGTTCTAATTATGCAGTATTTGCAATTTGGAGTATTTCAGCGTTGTTGTCAGGTTTATATTTTCCTCTGGATGATACCACGAAAGCATTGAAAACACTTTCTTATCTTATGCCGCAAAGATGGTTTATGGACGCGTCAGAGTTATTATTGGCAGGAGACAAAAGCGCCTATTCTATGTTATTATGTGTTACAGCAGCATATTTAATTATTATAATCAGCGTAGGCAGTGTAGGACTTAAAATAAAGAGGTACGAATAGAGAGGAACAGTTCATGGAGGAACGATTCAGGGAGCATTATTTTGTTCTGCTTCGAATTGTATTATTGCTGATATTGGAAATCTATATTATTTTATCACAGTCCGTGTTGACAGGGGCATCTGTAAAGGCGCTCCTGATTCTTGCGTTATTTATAGGAGTGATTGCAGGTAAGGAATTGGTTGAACGACGATTGCAGGGTGTTTTTTTGGGTGTGGCAGGAATATTATTGCTGATTATATTATTTACATTAGGAACATCATTTGCTTTGTTAGGAGTTTTTCTGTGTTATGAGGTATTAACATATCTGAGACCTTGTATGTTTTGGTACTTTATCCCTTTAGGCTTTGCATTTGTGTCTGGTGAAACAGACAGTTCAGTGCAGTTTATTATAGCAGTTTTAATAGGGCTTATTTATTGCCAGCATGATTTTGTAGTTGAAGCTTATCGAAAACAGACTAAAGAAGATACAATAGTGGAACAGACGCTTAAGCATAGAATAAACATAAGAGAGTATGAAATGCAGGAGGAAGTTAAAAAGAGCTTATTAATGGCGGAAAATCAAATGTTGGAAGAAAGGGCGGAGCTTTCTCAAACCCTGCATGATAAGATTGGGCATAACATTAATGGTTCCGTATATCAGCTTGAAGCAGTGAAGTTACTGATGGAAAAAGAGCCGGAAGTATCTAAGAAAATGATACAGACAGTTATTAATCAATTGCGTAGTGGTATGGACGAGATTCGGGTGATTCTTAGAAAAGAGCGTCCTAAGAAGTACAAGCTTGCTATATTACAGCTGGAGAAATTGTGTGAAGACTGCAGAGAAAAAGGAGTAGAGGCAGAACTTATAACAGAGGGTGAACTTAGGGCGATTCCTGAGAAGTATTTGGAAGTGATTTTGGATAATGCATATGAAGCGGTATCTAATTCTCTGAAATATGCGAAATGCAGCAAAATAAAAATCAGTGTGTATGTATTGAATAAAATGATACGCTGCAGCATATGGGACAATGGTGTAGGCTGCAAGGAATTGATTGACGGAATGGGGATTTCGGGGATGAGAAAAAGAATAAGAGAAATTAACGGTATTCTGGATTTTGAAACAGAGGCAGGGTTTACAATAAATATGTTGTTACCGTTATAGGAAGGTGTGAAAGTATGGGCAGGATAAAAATAATTATTGCGGATGACAGCGATTTTGTAAGAGATGGAATGAGGATTATATTAGATGTTGATGAAGATTTTGAAGTGATTGGATGCGCCGGAAACGGTCGGGAGGCTATTGAAATTGCCAAGGAAAATGCTCCTGATATTTTTCTGATGGATATTCAAATGCCTGAGATGGATGGCATTGAAGCCACCAGATACATTGTAGAAAATAATCTGGGTAAAGTTTTGATTCTTACTACTTTTGATGATGATGAGCTGGTACAGAAGGCGCTAAAAAATGGTGCGAAAGGATATCTGATTAAGAACCATACGCCGGAACACTTGAAGCAAATGATAAAATCTGTGTATAATGGTACCGGAGTTATGGAGGAGACTATCTTAGAGAACCTTGCAAAAAACACAGATGCTAAAGCAAGTGTTTTTTGTGAAGAAGGATATACTGCACGGGAAATGGATATTATCAGGGCTGTGGCAGAAGGATTGTCCAATAAAGAAATTGCGAATCGTCTTTTTATCACGGAAGGTACAGTGAAGAATTATATTACTTCTATTCTTGCAAAAGAGAATTTGTCGCATCGTACTGCACTGGCGGTGTATTATCTTACCGGGAAGAAACAGGTATAATATTCTTAAAAAGATTTATCCTGAAAGGAAAGATGTTAAGTTATGAATGAATGTTTAAAAAATTTAAATCGAATTGAGTTTGTCGTGACTATGGCATGTACGGGACGCTGCAGGCATTGTTCAGAGGGAGAGCATGTTTCCGTTGGTGAATGTATTGAACCGGATGCTGCGGTGCAAGCCATATATGACCTTTGTAAATTTTATAAAATAAAGTCCTTGATGACATTTGGCGGAGAACCGTTATTATATCCCGAAGTAGTTTGCACTATTCATGAAGCGGCGAAGAAAATGAATATACAGCAAAGAGATTTGATAACGAATGGCTTTTTTAGTAAGGATGAAAAAAGAATTAAGGAAGTAGCTCACATGTTGGCAAAAAGCGGTGTTTGTAATATTTTGCTTTCTGTGGATGCTTTTCATCAGGAAACAATACCGTTATATCCTGTTAAATTATTTGCAGAGTGCATAAAAAAAGAGGAAATTAGACTTAGATTAAGTCCGGCGTGGCTGGTAAGTAAAGAGGATAACAACATTTATAATCAAAGAACCAAAAGTATTCTGCGGGAGTTTGAACAGTTAGATATTCCGGTAGGTAGAGGAAATGTGATTTTCCCTAGTGGAAATGCAAAAAAATATCTTAGTGAATATTTTGATGCAGAGACAGAATATGTGAATCCGTACGAGGAAGATCCTAAGGATATTAGGACAATTTCTTTTAATCCTAATGGTGACGTCCTAAATGGCAATATTAACAAAAGCAGTATTATGGACATATTGTCTGGTTTATAGACAATATCTCGTAGTTCGTATTTTTTAATGAGATGATGTTATATAATATGCCTATCCTGTTGTAAATAAACCGCACAGGATAGGCATATTATACATACTACATTATTTCGGTTACTTTGTATCCCTGTTCGCTAACAGCCTGTTTCAGGATATCATCAGCAATATCCTTTTCGAGGGTTACAACGGCAGTACCGGACTCGTGGCTAACCTCGGCATTTGTTACGCCATCCAGCGCTTCCAATGCTTTTTTTGTATGCATCTCACAATGGCTGCACATCATGCCTTCAATTTTCAATGTCTTGTTCATAACTTTACTCTCCTTTTTTGTTATATTATTTTGTTTATTATTGATTTTATGATTCCGTTTAGAATCATGTATCCGTAAGAAATTCAAACGTAGGGCATTGGTAACTACGCTGAAGCTGGATAAGCTCATTGCTGCGGCTGCAAACATAGGATTCAGCTGCCAGCCAAGTACGTTTATAAATACTCCTGCTGCAAGAGGGATGCCAATAACATTGTAGATAAATGCCCAAAACAAATTTTCGTGGATATTGCGAAGTGTCGCCCGGCTTAGCCGGATTGCTGCAGGAACATCCAAAAGACGGCTTTTCATAAGCACGATATCGGCTGCATCAATTGCAATATCCGTACCTGCACCGATGGCAATTCCGATATCTGCGCTTGTAAGTGCAGGCGCGTCGTTGATTCCGTCGCCAACCATAATAACCTTGCCCTTTTGTTTAAGCTTTTGAATCACATTTTCTTTGCCGTCCGGAAGAACATCTGCAATTACCTCATCTACACCGGCAAGTGTACCGATTGCTTTAGCAGTACGTTCATTATCGCCGGTCAGCATTACAACATGAATACCCATATTTTGCATTTCACGGATTGCCTGGGGACTATCATCTTTGATAACGTCAGCTACCGCAATGATACCAAAAAGTGTATCGTCACTTGAGAAAAACAGAGGCGTCTTTCCTTCCTCCGATAACTTTTCGGATTGTTTTTTAATTTCGTCAGGTATGGATATACGGGAACTGATAAAGTTATAATTTCCGCCATACAGCATAACTCCATTATTGGAAGCAGAAAGACCGTTGCCGGGCAGCGCTGTAAAGTCAGAAACCTCATCCGGGGAGACAGCGTCTTTTTCAGCTCTTTGATTGATTGCATGAGCCAAAGGATGTTCGCTTTTTTTCTCCAGAGAATATGCGAGATGCAGCAGTTTAGCTTCGGTTATGCCATTAGCCGGTATAATATCAGTTACCGTAGGTGCGCCTTTTGTAATAGTTCCGGTTTTATCAAGTGCAACAATTTTTGTTTTTCCGCATTCCTCTAAAGATACGGCTGTTTTGAATAGAATTCCGTTTTTTGCACCCATTCCGTTACCGACCATAATTGCTACGGGAGTTGCAAGTCCGAGCGCGCAAGGGCAGCTGATAACTAATACGGATATCCCCCTTGCTAAAGCAAAGCCGATTGTCTGTCCTAAAAGAAGCCATATAATTACTGTTATAACGGCAATTGTAATAACAGCAGGTACAAATACGCCTGATACTTTATCTGCTACTTTAGCGATAGGAGCCTTGGACGCCGCCGCATTACTGACCATTTGAATTATCTGTGACAAAGTGGTATCTTCACCTACCCTTGTCGCTTCACAGCGTATAAAGCCGGATTGGTTTAGAGTACCGGCAGAGACGGTATTTCCAACTGATTTATCTACAGGTATACTTTCTCCTGTCAGCGTTGATTCATCAACAGCGCTGTCGCCGTCTAAAATAACGCCGTCCACAGGTATATTTTCACCGGGGCGGACTACAAAAATATCTCCTATAGCCACCTGTTCAACGGGAACGACGATTTCTTTGTTGTCACGAATAAGCGTGGCGGTTTTCGGCGCTAACTGCATAAGTCCCTTTAGGGCATTGGTTGTTTTGCCTTTAGAACGTGCCTCGAGCATTTTTCCGACTGTAATCAGAGCAAGAATCATAGCTGCTGATTCAAAATAAAATTCATGCATATAGGACATTACTGCGTCTGCATTTCCTTTAACCTGCGCGTCTGTCATGGCAAACAGGGCAAATGTACTGTATATAAATGCAGCTGTAGAACCTAACGCTACCAGAGTGTCCATATTAGGTGTACGGCGCCACAGACTTTTAAAGCCGCTTGTAAAGAACTTTTGGTTGATAACCATAATTACAATAGTCAGTAAAAGCTGTAAAAGTCCCATTGCAATATGGTTATTATTAAAGAATGATGGCAGAGGCCATCCCCACATCATATGTCCCATAGAGACATACATGAGAATAATTAAAAATCCTAAAGATGCTATAAGCCGTCTCTTTAATATAGGAGTTTCTTTGTCTTTTAATGTGTCTTCAATTGAATTTGTTCTGTCATGCTGATTTTGCTTTGCATTTTTTAAATCTGCCCCATAACCGGCATTCTGAACTGCCGTTATGATTTCTTCAGAAAGTGCGGAGCCTTCCACGCTCATAGAATTAGTTAAAAGACTTACTGAGCAGGAGGTGACTCCCGGAACTTGGGATACTGCCTTTTCAACACGGGCAGAACATGCAGCGCAGCTCATTCCTGTTACTATATATTGTTCCATATCAGATTTTCACCAACCTTTATTATAATTTTATTGTGAAAGTAGTTATTTCATTAATTTTTGGAGCATTATTACAAGCTCGTCAATTACTTCATCCTTGCCGTCGCGAACGTCTCTTGCCACACAGCCTCGGATATGGCTTGCAATTAAGTCTTTATTAAATGAATTAACGGCAGCGTTTACAGCGGCCGACTGCATTAATATATCTGTACAGTATGCATCTTTTTCTACCATACCGCGAATACCGCGAATCTGTCCTTCAATCCGGTTTAGGCGGTGAATCAGCTTTTTGCGTTCATTCTCAGAACGTATGGTAGTTTTTTCGTGACATTCACAAGTTTTTTTATCATTCATTAGTATAACCTCCGTTCTGCATAGATATACCCCCATAGGGTATAAATATAATATACCTCATGGGGGTATATGTCAATATATAATTATGCTATTTCTACCAGAATGATTTAGTAACCAGGGGGAGTTAAATTTTTTCGGTATTTAGCAGGTGTCACGCCGGTACGCTCCCTGAATTTTCTGATAAAGTAACTTGGATTATCAAATCCTACAGATAGTGAAATTTCCGTCACAGACATATTAGTGCTTAGTAGTAGGACACACGCCTGTTCCACACGAAACTGAATTAAAAATTCGCAGAAATTCTGCTTAAAACGGTCTGAGAAAAAGGCGCTGAAGTAGTTGGGAGACAAACCAACATAAGACGAGATATCCGCTATTATTATTTTTTCTGAATAATGCATTTTTATGTAATCTAGAATTTTTTTGCAGATATCTTCTTTATGAGATGCTGTATAAGGAATAAATTTATTATGCATCGAAAAAAAGGCAATTATTTCAAGCAAATCAATTTTGATTTGCAGTTCATAATAATCGGGTTTGCCTTGGTCAAGAGAAGTGATTTCCAATAATTTTTCTGCAATATATGAATATCCGTCCTCATCTTTGCGAAGTAATGACGGAAATCCTAATTTCCCATTTAGCAATGGGTTAAGTACCTGAAGCTGTGTGATGTCAGCCATTTGAAATGACAGTAAGTTTAGAGGAAATACATATGAATAATATTTGGCATCATCACTTAATGCCCGGGTCTGATGAAGCTGCCGCGTATTAATAAAAACAATGTCGTCTTTCTTAAGTTCGTAGACATTTTCGCCTAACATAAATTCTATTGTTCCTGAAGTTATGTAGTGGATTTCTACCTCATCATGCCAGTGGCACGATATAAAGAAACGTCCGTTTTGTGCTGTGTGTTTATACAATTCAAAAGGAAATAAGCTGGTTCCATGTGTTTTTGTTTCGCGCAGCTGATCTTTCATAATAATCCTCGTATATCTAAGAATAGTTATATAATATCGCATAAATTTAGTGTTTTATTCCAAATAATTGTAGTATATTTGTATAAAATATTCAAGAACAAAAAGATGTTTTTATTATGTAAAGGGAGAGTAATGTAATGAGAGCAATTAATTTAAAAAAGATGCCATTTACCAGAAGAGGTTCTTATATGGTATTGTCAGATGTCAGAGAAAATTATCAGGGAAACAAAAATGAAGCAGGATTATATCTTAGAACTATTCATAATTCTGTTATTACTCCGCTTGTCGCTAAGATTACATTACAGGAAGACGGAAAAGAAATGGAAGCTGCTTCATATCTGAAACATGCCGCGCTTATTTTTTCAGGAAAGCTTTCACAGATAGAGTGCTGCTTTGCTGACGAGGATACTATATTAATACGTGGAAGCAAAAATACCGGTATTTGTCTTGATTTTTTAACCGATAACGGTCCATATGACTATATTTATGAGGTAGAAGATGACGGAAGAATTTTATATATGGCAAATTGTTATAAGAACAATAACCGTTATTTAGTCTGGTTGCAGGAGGGATATTGTACTTTAGAGCAGAAGTGGGAAGAAAGCAGTTCTTTGTATTCGAGGCTACGTATTGAAGGAGATGAAGGATTTTTCTGTATTGTAAAGGAAATAGAGACAGAATGGGATAAGAAGACAGAATTTTATGACTATGAGGCTGCAAGGAAAAAAACGGAAGAAGACTTTTTGGATTTTTATTCCAAGATGCCTGAAATGAATCGAAAATATGAAGAAATGGGATATATGGCATCGTTTCTTAATTGGAGCAGTATTGTAAGGCCGGATGGTTTTTTAAAAAGAGAAGCTATGTATATGTCTAAGAACTGGATGACAAATGTATGGAGCTGGGATAATTGTTTTAATGCGCTGGCGCTTTCGTATAAGAATCCGTCCCTTGCATGGGATACATATATAATTATGGCAGATTTCCAGGATATAAGCGGAAGAATTCCGGATAGTGTCAGTGATAATCATATCATTTGGAATTACTGCAAGCCCCCTGTTCACGGATGGGCTTTGCAAAAAATGATGGAGAATATGGAGCTTAGCAAAGAACAGATGGAGGAAGCATTTTGTTTTTTAGAAAGGTGGACAAACTGGTGGATAAAATATCGCAGAAAAGACGGGCTGTTTTATTATAATCACGGTAATGATTCAGGCTGGGATAATTCTACGGTATTTTCTGTACTTCCTCCTGTTGCGACGCCTGAGCTTCAGGCCGATATGATTATACAGATGCAGGTTTTGGCAAATCTTGCAGAGCGTTTGGGAAAAACGGAAGAAATGAAAAAATGGGATGAGGAAGCGAAAAAGCATAAAGAACTGTTCTTTGAAAAATGCTTCCGTAATAATCTGCCGGTAGCAATTCAGTGTAGTACGGGAGAAATTGTAGAAAATGAAAGTCTTTTGCCATATGAAATACTTATTCTCGGCATGCAGCTTCCAAAAAAGATTAGAGATGCCGTAATAAGCGTAGTAAAAAGCGAGAAATTCTTTACTGAATATGGCTTTGCAACAGAAAATCCTTCAAGCGTTATGTATCGCTCAGACGGTTATTGGAGAGGTCCGATATGGGCTCCGAGTACAATGCTGTTAATTGACGGACTGAATAAATGCGGAGCAAAAGAAATTGCCACACAAGCAGCTGAAAGATTTGTAAATATGGTAAGTAAGAACGGATTTGCAGAAAATTTTAATGCACTTACAGGAGAAGGGCTTAGGGATTTGGCACATACATGGACGGCAAGTGTAGCAATAGTATTGGTTAAGGAATACCTTTATGATATATAATTATAACACATAATTATATATCATAAAAAAGTGCAGAATGCTGCCGCCAAGTACGAAAAAGTGCCAGACGGAATGAAAATATTTTCTTTTGCTGCCTAAACCATACAAGATTGCGCCTAACGTATAGACAATGCCTCCGGCAATTAACAGGGCAATTCCGCGTATGTCAACAGACGCCGCCAAAGGACGGAATCCGAATACTATTACCCAGCCCATTGCAATATAGCAAATCATGGAAAATATAGCGAACCGTTCTACACTAATTGCGTTAAATACTATACCAAGCACAGCGGCAGCAGAAACAATTCCGAAATAAATCCAGCCGACTGCACCGCCGATACCTACCAGTACAATAGGGATATAAGTTCCGGCAATTAATAAAAAAATTGTACAGTGGTCAAATATGCGGAAAACATATTTTGCACGGTTGCGCTTCAGTGCATGGTAAATTGTAGACATAGTATAAAGCAGTACAAGCATTGAACCATACAGGCAGCTGCTGACAATAGCAAGGCTGCTTCCTGAAATGACGGCTTTAATAACACAAAGTACAAGGGCAATAATAGCAAAAGACGCTCCAAGACCATGAGAAATAGAATTAATAAGTTCTTCGCCTAATGTATAATCGGGTAATGTGGCTATTAAATTTTTGGGGGTTTTAATATTTAATGTTGTATCTTTACTCATAACACACCTCCATGTAGTTTTTGAAACTAGATTATGTATATATTAATACTATATTTGGCTTTTGTCAATACAGCAGACAGGTATATTAAAATAAAAATGTAACAGTTCAGCCCGC
>ERZ824480.2366-NODE-2366-length-14382-cov-6.341732_pt1 | contig 14382 bp, 18 predicted proteins | sample MGYA00519861_ERZ824480 | MGnify/ENA primary metagenome ERZ824480 (study PRJEB31778, sample SAMEA3449152) | human gut metagenome | biome: human gut; feature: human-associated habitat; material: faeces | place: United Kingdom | collected 2010/2012 ... | reverse complement strand
AGTGATGATGATGCGAATTACCGGAATTATGTGAGTGGTGAGAGTGATGTTCATGATTTATTCTTTATTTGTTAACGACTCCATGATACAATAAAAGAAAAACTCAAGGAGATATAAAGAAATGAGCATTATAAATAGTAAGCTAACACCTTATGAAATGTTACAGCACGCAATGTTAGTGCAAGCGGTGTCTGATATTAAAACGACAACATGGTATAAAACGCCCTCGGATGGAATGAAGTGTTCATATAAAGAGGGTGCCGAGGCGGTGCACTATATTGTTTTAGTCTTGAAAAATCACGGCTACACTGAAAAGGAAATTGGCAACATTTTCAGAGAAATTACACCACACAACTATAAATATGACATTGTAAAAGAAGAATTAGCAAAGAGAGGTATCGAGTTATGAAACAAACAGAAATCCAGGCAAAATATTTCACGCGTTGGCACTACGATTCTATTGAGTCCACTTCCAGTAAAGCGGAGTATATCGCCCGTGTCGGCAAACTTGCCAACGTTGCAAACAAGCGAGCCAAAACACTAACAGCAGCAATATCAAAAGGCAGAATCACAGAGGATAGAACAGCCCTTTTCAGATATCAAGATGCTGTTGACTACTTTAATAAGCACGTTTCTTATAACGCTTCTTATGTTTCAACCGGAAAAGCAGTTTACAAAGATTTTTCGATTCGCGAATTGAGAGCGTTAGAAAACAAGCTATTGCACTATCTCGAAGCAAAGGCTTCAACAGCACGTGGTAGCATCGAAGTAGAAGATAAAAGAGTAGCAACATTTAAAGAACGTTACGGGGTTGATATTTCCAATCTTTCCAAAAATATCCGTGATAAACTTTTTAACACGTTGCACTATCTATCAGATAAAAAGTATGCAAAGCTTTCAAGCGATCAAATTGTTACACTGTTAACAGAGGCAATAAATACAAACAATAGAGAGGGCTTACAAGAACTTTTTAAAGCATCCGAGGAATTATACCCAAATTTAAAAGACCAAGCAGAGTTCAGAGTTGCGATTATACAAAATAGTTCTTTATCATGGAAAGATAAAGCGTGTGAGTTTAAAGCAGCAAACAAACTATACAAGAGCAATCGAGCGAAGCCAAAACCAAAGTCTATAAAACAGGAGTTATAAATTATGATAGTCAAATGTTTAAATAGGTCAAACAAATATGATGATATAGAAGTAAAGTCAGTGACGGACTATGTACCGTCACATGGCTTTACTCTGCACAAGCCTTTAGGCAAAAAGAAAGATAGTCCCTATTATATTGATCAATTTGGAACTTTTGACATTGAAACAACATCACGAACACGGATTGAAAAAGATGATCAAGGTGAAGAAGTGACAAAGCCTATTGATGCTTTTATGTATGTGTGGTCGGCTTGCATTGATGGCGAAGAAGTGCAAGGCAGATACTGGAAAGACTTTGTTGATTTGCTTGATAAAATACAAGCTTACTATAAAACAAGTGAGTCACGGTATTTTGTGATTTACGTTCACAATCTGCCTTTTGAATTTTCTTTTATGATTGGCTATTTAAACGATTATAGCGAAGTGTTCGCGACTGGTAAACGTAAACCGCTTGTATGGCGCTTAAAGAAACGTGGTATAGAACTGAGGTGCAGTTATAAGCTCACAAACATGTCGCTTGATAACTTCACAAAAAAAATGGCGGGATGCCGACACATAAAAGCAAAAGGGGACTTGGATTACTCTCTTATCAGACACAACGAAAGTTATATCAATCCTATAGAGTGGGGATATATAATCAATGATACTTTAGGACTTTGGGAAGCACTAACATACATGCTTACAAAAGATGGTGATAGAATTGCAACAGTGCCTCTAACAAGTACATCTTATGTGAGACGTGATATGAAAAGAGCTATACGAAAAGGCACTACCACCAGGCTGTTAAAGAAAAAGTTAGCTTTAACAGACAAAACATATGAGCTTTTAAAAGAGGCTTTTCGCGGTGGCGATACTCACGCGAACATGATAAAGTGCGCGAAAATATATCATGACGTTTATAGTTTTGATGCAAGTAGCATGTACCCGGCCATGCTTCTTTTAATGAAGTTTCCGTTGACAGCATTTGAAAAAATGCCCGTAACATCAAAATGTTTAAAATACATAAAAAGTAAAGAGCTTGCATGGATCGCACAAATAAAGATTACAAATGTAAGACTTAAAGAAGATCAATACAATCCATATCTATCTATAAGCAAATGCCGTAATTTGCAAGGTGTCGACCCCGACAACGGCAGAGTGTGGAAAGCGGCAGAGCTTGAAACGACAGTGACAGATATAGACTATTCTATTATTGAGGAGTGCTATGATTTTGATACCATTGAAATTATAGAAGATACGCTCTATACCGCACGTTATGGATATATTCCGGATGATGTGAGAAGTGTTATCATGGAGTATTTCACGGCGAAAACAAAACTTAAAATCGCTGTAAAGCATACAGCCCCAAATAGTAAAGAGAGGGAAGAAGCAGAGTATGACTTAATGAAAGCCAAAAATAAATTAAACGGCATTTTTGGCATGGCGGCAACTGACCCTATTCACCCTATTATGTTGTATTTAGAAAACGTATGGCAAGAATTTTCTCGCGGCAGATATGAAAACGATAAAGAGTATAAAGAAAAAGTTGATGCAATCGGTTTTAAAATTCCAGATGAAAAGAGCATTGAAGAGCAAAGCGAAAAAAGTGTTTTGCCGTATGTGTGGGGGGTATATACAACAGCGCACGCAAGAAAGCATTTACGTAGGATTTTAGCATGTGCAGAGAGTAGCTATATTTACTGTGACACAGACAGTTGTAAAGCAACTAACTTTAATTTTGAGAAATTGACAGAATTAAATAATTGGATATATGAGCTGTGCGAAGAAACTAATACTTTTGTTGACATTGACGGCAAAAAATATTATATCGGATATTTTGACTGTGAAAGCGATATAAAATCTGAAAATAGGTATGAACCAGAATACAAAGATTTTAAAACTTTAGGTGCAAAGAAGTATTGTTTTAACGCGTATAAAGAAACAAAAGATAAAACGTATTTTGGTTGTACTATATCAGGAGTTAAAAAGGCAAGGGGTGTAGAAGTAATTAAAAACCTTGATAACTTTAGAGAGGGGTTCAAAATAAAAAATAGTGGTGGTTTCCAGATTTGGTACAATGACAGTGATACTATTACAAAAGTAAAAGTCACTGATTATCAAGGTAAAGAAGCAATAACCGAGTATACAGGTTATAGTTGTATGATAGCACGAGATTATGAAATAGGGTTGTCAGATGACCAAATTAAAAATTATAATATTATTGATAAAATAGCCGAATAAATAACGTTTTATTTGCTAAACTTTTGTAAATAAGTTATTATATACTTGTAAAGGATAATAACCTTAAATAAAAGAAAAGAGGATAACGAAAATGAGAATTGAAAGACAATCAAGAGAGTTTGACAAGAAAGAAATGTTTAAGATGGTAAATGACAATCATCTGCTAATGAAGAATTTGCCAGATGATACCATTGTAAACGTAACTGATTATGTGCGCTATGCGACAGATGATGATAAGGATGTTGCTGTTTTTTATCATACAAGCATTGAGACGGGCGAAGTTGTAACAATTGCAACGTCAAGTCCAACTGTGATCAAGACAGCAGAAAGCGCCTATGATTTTATGGAGACGTACAATTTACAGTTTAAGTTAACACGTTCACAAAGTAAGGCGGGCAGGACGTACATGAATTTTGAGCTTGTATAAGGCAGGAAGGGAAGTCAAAACGACTTCCCTCTTTTAAGTTAAAGAGGTGATAATATGAGTTTATATAAAGAAAACGGGTATTTAAATTATAAATATATATGTGACGTGGGACAAAGGTATATTGACATAATAGGTGGTAGAGGTATTGGAAAATCGCACTTGATATGTGATATCTGGAATGATAGAAACTATCCTATCTTATATGTGAGGAGAACAAACGTTGCACTTGAGAACAGCTTTTCTACAATTGGCGACTTTGTAAAACCAGACTGGTTTGGAAAAGATATTCGCTTAAAATATAACGACAAAAAAGGATACGGCAAAGCGTATCTGACAGATGAGGACTTGCAAAACGATAAACCTTTTATAGTAGGTGTTTCATTGTCTACTTTTCAAAATAAAACAGGTATAGATTTTACAAGGTTTTATGATGTAATTTTTGATGAATTCATTCCTCAAAAAGGCGACAGACCTATAAAAAATGAATTCCAGGCATACAAAAATATTATGGAAGTTTTGTTCAGAAACCGGCCTGACTCGGAAACGGAAAAAATAAGAACTTGGTTTTTTGGTAACTCTAACGCGATTATGTCTAATATTTTAATTGGATATAGACTTATCCCGGACTGTTACAAAGCGGTGAAAGAAAAAACTGAAATCACACAAGTAGACAGGTGCGAGACAACACTTATACTTCCTTTTAAGTCTCCTATTTCTGAGAAAAAGAGGCAAAATGCTTTTTATAGAAATCTTCCGAAAGGCAGAGCGAAAATGGAACTTGATAACGAATTTATGGATTTGGAAGATGATCGCATACGCCATCGAAACTTAAAAGAATACACGCACGATATGAAAACACCTCTGTTTTCTGTGTGGCTCCATAAATCAGACTTTAAATTTTACGTGACTAAACCTATGCGTTCTCATTGTGATGATGTTTTTGATGCCTCGCCGTCCTCGCTAGAAAGGTGGCAAACAAGTAGTAAAAAGTATTTAAAACCTATGTTTATAAGTGGTGACATAACATTTTCAGACTATGAGACACAGTGCGATTTTTTGGCATCGTTTGACTGTGTTTCATGGTATGATATTCTATAAAGTTATAATTGACAAACAATAATATAAATGATATATAATAAATAGGCGGTTGCACTATCCAAACACTAGCCAGTGTGTGCGAGTCGGGGACGACAGACAGACCGCCTTTAATGCGGTATAGTGTAACGGAACACGTATGACTTTGATTCATAAGAAAACAGTTCAACTCTGTTTACCGCTGTCAACAAATTAAAGAAAAGAGGTAAATATATGAAAATTGATGAGATTTTAAAGCTTGTAAATGCAGGCTACACTAAAGGTGAAATTGCAGCGTTTGACGTTACAGCAGAACCAAAGGCAGAACCAAAGGCAGAACCAAAGGCAGAACCAAAAGCAGCCCCAAATGATTTTGACTATGACAAGTTTGCAACAGCGCTTGTAAAAGCACAGCAGCTTGCAAATGGCAAGACTAATTTTGGCGGTTCAAACGACAAGACAGATTTCAGTAAGTTTTTCTAAAAAGGGGGTAAACAATGGCAAATCTTACATATACACAAATTGCGCCACTACTTACACAAATGTATAACCAGTATACAGGCAGAACCTCTGCTCAAAATTTAACTTTTGGGCAGATGCAAAATACGTTTAAAATGGGGTTTGATAGAGAAGATGACAACCTTTATCAAATTATTCCAACAGTTCTCGCAAAATCAATTTATGCTATTAGACCGTATTCGCGAAAACTTTCTGGCATGGTTTGGGATGAACAACGCTATGGTAATTATATTAGAAAGTTTACACCTATTGTAAATAACTCTGAGGTTAACAATGATGAATGGAATATCAATCTTGAGCTTTCTAAAGAAGCGGAAAAGCAAGACTGGAAAGTAGGAACAAAGCCCGTAAAGTATGATGTACTTCTTACAATCGCAAGTGGCGGACAAACTTTTGCAAGGAAGTATACTATCTATAAGAATCAGATCAATGCAGCATTTGATTCAGAGGCCGGAGTAGCTGAGTATTTCTCCATGTTGATGACTGATTTCTCGAACGTTTATGAGATTGATCTTGAAAATAGGTCCCGAGCACAACTTGCAAACCTCGCAATTATCCTTGCTGATGCAGGTAAACCAACACGTACAAGCGGAAATATGTGCAAGAAAGAACAAGTTTTTCACGCCTTAACAAAGTATAACGCTGAGACCGGGCTTGCAATGACTAACAAAACAATCATGAATCCAGCTAATTTCCGTCCTTTTATGATTTGGTTGTCCGCTGAGCTAAAAACACTCAAAGAAAATCTTGCTGTTCGCGGAACAAGATTTCATGGCGATTTTACAGGCAAAGTTGTAAACCGCCACACTGATGCCGCAGACTTGCGTTTTTATCTGGTTTCAAAATTTGGAAATTATTTTGAGGCTAATGGCAGCGAGTTTTTCCACCCTGAGAAAGCTGAGTTGGGCGATTATGAGAAGGTAACTTTCTGGACTGACCCATCTAATCCAATGCAAATTAAAGGAGACGCTGAGGGTGTAACACAAGATGGAAAGACAAAGTTTACGTTATCAAATCAAACGGTTGACAACGTTCTGGGAATTATGATGGATATTGATACACTAGGAATTGTTCCGGTCGATCAATGGAGCGCGCTCGAACCATTAAATGCAAGGTTTGGATTCCGAAACGGTTGGAATCATTACACATTTAAAACTCCAGTTGACTTTACAGAGAATGCAATTTTGATTTTACTTGATTAAACAAAGGGGCTTCAAGCCCCTTTTCTCGAAAAGGAGTGTACATTGGCATTTGAAGTTAAATTTGGAAATTCAGACAAACGTATAAACAGTACAAAAATTCCAACTCTTGCCGAAACTGCAACGTGTGTGCTTAAAAGTGGTACAAGTGTAGAAAGACCAACATTTATTTTGCAGTCAGTTTCTCCGTTTGATTGGAATGTTGCATATTGTGAAACTTTTGGCAGATATTACTTTGTAAATGATGTGACATATGTAGAATCTACATATGAAATTTCTTGCACTTGCGATTATTTAGCAAGCTACAAAGATGAGATTTTAAGTAACTCTATGTATGTAACAAGATCTTCAAATGTTGCAAACTTTAACCGATACTTGATTGATACCATGTTTCCAACTACTACACAGCCCACTATTTCACAATCGACTGCAACTTTACCAACGTCAACAACAGGCTCCATTTTGTGCTGTATTATCGGTAACGGCGATAATTCTTTTTTGTCTTTACATCCTGCAACGTTTAAAGCTGTCACCAAATATTTGTATTCGCCTGATTATTTAAACGGTTTAAACACAATAGTCGAAACACCGGCCGATGTGCAAAAAGAAATTGTTCGACCACAAGACTATTTACAAAGTGCAATATGGGTTCCGTTTGATGTTACAGACGGAACACCGACGCAAATTGTACTCGGGTATGTTCCCACTAGTTACAGTGGTAGAGACGTTGGCACGGGTGAAGTGTTTACACATAGCATTTCTTTAGCTGTGCCGCATCACAGCGAAAGCGATACAAATAAATACATGCTCTTTGAACCGTTTACACAATATGTTCTAACTTTGCCGTTTATTGGAACCATGCGCCTGTCATCTAAAGAGCTTTCTAATATCGATTCCCTATCAATAAAATATTCTGTTGACATAAACGGAGCTATTTTCGTTACAGTTACCGCCGGAAATGTACTACTTTTCACTGCTACTGGAAACTGTGGCGCTCCTGTAAGTTATTCGTCACGCTCTACAAATGTCATTGGAACTGTATCAAGTGCAATCAATGCCGCTTTTTCTTTTGCGACACATAATATTTTAGGTGGCATCTCTGCAATTGAGTCGGGAATTTCTAGCGTCGCACCCACTGTTGAAACAAGCGGCGGCAGTGGTGGTACAATGGTTGGAAGTAACGTTATTGCTTTACGTGCTATTTTTGCAAATCAGCCCAACCGTGATTATGAGCATTTTGGCTATCCAGTATGCAAAAAGATAAGCTTGTCTAACTTATCTGGCTTTGTGCAGTGCGAAAGGGCAGATGTAAGTTGCTCTGCAACTGAAAACGGAAAAGCAGTTATCAATGATTTTTTGAATGGGGGTGTGTTTATAGAATGAAACCGTTTGTATATAGTGGATATTATGTTGGCGAAGGGGTATCGAGTCCTATCATTAACGAATATGAGTCAAGGCAAAATCCAAACATGATCCATATTAACAATACTTGGGACTACTCAACATATTTTCGCTACTTTTTGCAACGTGCCGAAAGTCTTATCATTTTCGAGGGTATGCCGTCAAACTGGGCGAAAAATTATATCTATCCTCTTTTGTTTTTAAAAGGAAACTTTTGTGTTATGAACACAGCTCGTTTCGGTGTTATTCCACAACACGGAAACCCTTATGGGTTTGACGTGCAGTATCAACCAACTAACTATGTAGTTGCTAACCCAGCTTTTGACGCAAGTTTTAATGGCGATTTGGTTATAGGGGACGGTTGCGAGATTGTGCGGTTAACTCCTGACTGGTGCGGCATTGGTGACTTGATAAATTCATATGCCCAGCGTGTAGCGTTAACGCTCTCAAACTGTGACGTTGCTAGTGCACTTGCAAAGTTTGGTTTTATTTTTACGGCACGTAACAAAAGCGCAAGCGAGACTTTTAAGTCAGCGTTTGACGATATTATGAGTGGTAAGTTAGCTGTTGTAATAAATCAATCACTTTTTGATAAGGAAACGGGGCGCCCACTCTATGAATATTTTAATAATGACATCGATAAATGTTACAATGTTGTTAAGGCAGCGTTGGAAAGTGTTGAAAATCTCAAACATGCTTTTGATATGGAAATTGGAATTTATACCGCTCCTGACAAAAAAGAGCGTATGATAACAGATGAAGTGGAAGAAACCAAAAATGCAGTTATGTCAAAATGTGAGTTATGGGTTGAAACTATTAACGAATGTTTAGAAAAAGTTAACGCACATTATAACCTTGACATTCGAGCACGTTTGCGCTATTCTAATATCAGAGGAGGTGAACAAAGTGAGAACTATAATTCCAATAGCGACTCTGTATGACTATGATAATAATATCTTTAACGATATATATGTTAAAGGTTTGTCAAAAGATCAGCTTATTGAACACTTTTTGCTGTCATATGGTGATCTTACCCCCGTTTACCAAGACCCCAAATATTTAAGGCGGCATGTTACAAGTGTAGCAAAGTCTTTACAATGGACTATTGATCACTTGTGGGAAGTAACACAGCTTGAATATAATCCCATAGAAAACTATGATAGAATTGAAAGTTGGACTGACACGGGCGGCGGCACTTTCCAAAAGGGAAAAGTTGATACTGAGGAAACGTTTAACAAAGGTAGCGTTACAACAACTTTTGGAAAAGTTTCTGACAGTACTCATAAGGTTGCTGCTTTCAATTCTTCAAGCCCCGAAGTTGCTAACACCGATAACACAACCGACAGCGGAAGTGATTCCCAGACTTTTGGTGCTGACACCTCACACGGAAGTGTTACCAATGGTTTGGATGAGTCAACAACAAGCGGAACGCATGAAGGAAGGATTCACGGAAACATAGGTGTTACAACTTCACAGCACATGATGCAATCGGAAATTGATCTGACTACAGCTTATAATTTTCTCGATGAGGTGTGCCAGCTGTACGCGGATAGACTTTTGATAGGGGTGTGGTGAATGGAAATTATGAATGCAATTGCACAAATCGCACAAATGGTTGGTGTACCTTGTGTATGTTTAGGCGCTGTAATGTGGTATGTGAACGCACTTGACGTGAGACAGCGTGAGGAAAGAAAAACCTGGTATGAAAAGCATGATCAAGAAAGTGCGAAGTGGGTTGACGCGTTGAACAACAACACGAAGGTGATAGCCGAACTGTTGACAATAGTAAAAGAAAGAAATGAGGTGTGAATATGATTTATGATATTCCGGATAAAAATGTAGCATATATTGCTAAAGCGAGAGAGCTTTACAAAAACCGTGATAAGTACGCTTACCTTTACGGAGCGAAGGGTCAAAAATGTACTCCGGAGGTTTTTGAAGCTTTATGGAGTGCTGAGCCAAATTATTTTAAGAAGTACAACGCACAGCAAAAAGCACAGATTAAAGCTTTCTGCTTGGGAAAGATTGTGATTGATTGCAGCGGCTTTATCAATCTTGTTACGGGGAAATTTATGTATTCGACCGCATATATCAACAGTTGTACTAATGTGACGACTCCTGACAAGACTAAAGATGGAGATTTACTGTATACAACTTTTGGCGGTAAGGGAAGGCACATTGGACTTGATATTGGTCATGGTTTTTTCATTCATTGCGGAAAAGAGTTTGAAACAATTTCAGTGGGTGTTATTGAGGGCTATGGTTGGGAAAAAGGGGGTAAACTATAATGACAATTAATTACTATGGGAATGTTGTAGATATTAAATTTGATACGACTGATAGTAGCGGTGCAGCTATTACTCTAATTGATGGTTACTCAATTGAAGAAATGACAATCATTTACAATACCGGCATTTATGGCCTTCTTTTTGGGGTACCTATTAGCAAAACAACTGAAAATCTTCGCTTTCCACCTGTGCATTCCAAAAATCCCAACCTTATTCATCCCCTTTTTGATAACAGTACAAATCAACGCTTTAGTTTTATAATTACAAAATTTGGACAAATTCCCGATCCCCATTATTTTGATAAAGCTTTTGAACCGATTTTAGCTGTTGGTGATAATGGTAAAAAGTACAAGGTGATTCCTTCAGATCAATTTAAGTAGGGGGTAGACAATGGCATTTTCTAATTTTCCTTATACGGATTTCCATAATTTAAATCTTGATTGGATTCTGGAAACGACTAAAGATTTAAATACAAAGTGGGATGATTACTATAAGCAATGGAATAAATGGCAGTCGGATGTACAAAATTATATTGATAATTTGGACTATATCAAGGCTATTGATGATTATATGGATAGCTTAAAGGCAAGCGGCGAATTGTCGGATATTATTGATACATGGTTAACAGAGTATGGAATCATTACAATCGGCGACTCATACGGCGAAGGATATACGCCAGGGGGCATGGTGAAACCGTGGTGCGATATCTTACATGAAAAGTATTTCAGTGATGCCAGCTTTTATGTTAATAAAAGTTTAGGCGGTAGCGGATTTGGTGCGAATACTCACTTTTCTGCCCTGCTATCACAAGCAATAGCAAGTCTAACAGATAAGCAAAAAAAACAAGTTAAGTATGTTGTTGTTGCGGGCGGCTGGAATGACCAATTTATTGCTTCTTCTATTGTCAATAGCGGTATTAAAGATACGATTGATTTAATGTCACAATTACCAAACGCAACACTTTACATTGGATGGATTGCAACACCTATCATCGGTTTTACTAGTGTTGCAAAAGTTAAAGCATACAATGATATCAAAACGCTTTACAAGACATATTGGGGGAAGTTTAAGTTTTTAAGCGGCGCCGATAGCGCTTTACGTTGGGTTAGCGTACTTGCTAGCGATAACATTCACCCCAACGCTAGCGGACAAAGTTCAATCGCAGATATGATATATAAGGCAATGGGAGGATACGCAAGTTGGAGCAGATCGGCCGATTTTGCGCTTGACGGGGTTGATTGCAAACTAAACGATTACAAAATGCCTGTTGTGTTGACTAATACCAACGCACATTGTAGCTTTAGCCATGTGGCTAGCTTTCTTGATTTGGCTTTCATTCCAGCCAAAAATTTCACAAATGTCGCTGTTAAAGTTATGAGTCATAACTTAAGTTTTGTAAATGAGCAAAGTATCTGCAACTGTAATGCTATTGTTCATGATAAAAGCGGTTATCATCAATGCATGGCGGTTCTCACTATCAATCCTTTCGATGCCACCCAGGTTGACAGCGGCGCTATTTACTTAAAGTTGGTTGATATAAGCGGTAACGGGTACGCTACTTTCACAAGCGTAAGTGAAATCCAATTGTATGGTGTTGAGTTTAATATTGCACTGAATTAAAAGAGGGGTGTAAGCCCCTCTTTTGTTATGCTCTGTATACCTCGATTACTGTAGGATGCGAGACAAATGGAAATTTGCTGATATATGCAAAGCTATCCTCTTTTGCATTTGTTGCGTTATATGATAGCGTTTCGATATATTCTACTTTTATGTAGTCGGTATCGGTATCGAGGTAGGCAATTTCTACACAATATTTATATTTCATTCTTCGCATTTTGTTACTCCTTCTACACTGATTATCTCATAACGTTTAGTATCTGAAAAGTCATTACACAATCTAAACTTTATCTTTGCAGCAAGTTCACTGTCTGCCTTGCAACTAAAAAGGTCATTTTCATTAGTATAGTTATCATGATATCGTATAATATACTGATTTTCTTTTAATAGCTCAATTTCTATTTTTGTAAAAGTCCACCCTTCCCAATTATAATTAATAGTATATTCAAACGCTTCCTTAAAACTTTTAGCTTTAATAAGGTCGCAATCGTGCTGATAGTCATTATCAATACCAAATCCCCACACAACAATCGAATAAATCATTTTACGACCCCCCTTACAAGAAAATCAAGTGTAATTTTTGCAATTTCAAGAGACTTAATATCGTTTGATGTTTCAGAATTTACTGCCTGTTCTGCTAAGTAAGCATACATTTTTCTAACGTCAATATGCCGCTTACTAACAAAATCTTCCGCCGCTACGCAATCACTGATAAGTTTTAATTTCTTTTGAACTGTTAAATTATCCATATTAGTCCTCACCTTTCTTCCCGTATAGCCGGTAGAACAGCTATAATATTATCTTAATGTTACTTTATATCTACGTGATTCTTTATAACCGAACGTTTCTTCTGATTTTGAATCGAACCACCTTTTTTCAACCCCTACCGCTTGAATATGCCTTGCAGCATAATCATAAGTTGTAAAAGAAATTACATTATTAAAATATAAATGCTGAATATTTCTATACACATTGCTTGTGGTTTCAAAATACACGTCTTTGCGAATTATTTCAAAAGCATACTTTCTAAAATCTTTTATCAAATTGTATAAATACATATAATTACGTCTTTTTTCATCTAACATATCATTATCAATGTTGGCTAGTGTTGCAATGCTAACGTGATGCCATTCAGGATTAACAATTGCTTCATATCGTTTCCATGTTTGCTTACACCATTGTTTACCACCACAACGATTTCCTTCTCTATCAGCCGGACACTCTGTGCATTCTTTTGCAATGCCAGCGTTAATAAAATCTTCAGATGTATAATCATCGTAGTGCTTTTCTAATCTTCCCCATTGAGTCGCCATTGCTTTAGCAATACCTGGAAAAGTTTTTGATCTTACTAATGCACGTTGTTCTTTCGACAAATTCGCCGTCTCAACGTACCACTTCGCCATTGTTTTTCCAGATTTAAATTTTAGTCTATCCGGAATAGGTACAATTTCTGTTGGTATGAGCTTTTGCAAACCTTTTAACCATAAGCATGTTCTCTTTTCGTATGCGTCACCAAACTCAAAAGGCTGTATAATTTGATCTTGTTTTCTCCATTTTGTGCTCATTATTCCTACTGGATTTTCAATTGCTATTTTGTCACAATCAGCATTTGCTATTGTCATAAAAAACTTAATAGCATCATTTCTATCTAACATTCGTTGTATTGCTTTATTGCCGTACTTTTCATAGTTAAACCATCTGTTACCAGTTACGGTTAAATAAGTACACGGCGGAAATGCAATTATCATATCCCACTTACCGGAAATTTCATGCTCTACTCCATCAACAGTATAAAAAATACAATTCCCATTCAATAATAAAGTGACGTCTTTCTTGATATGCCATTCCGGATGATTTCCAGAACAATCTAGTAAGTCACAAGAATAAGCCTCATGCCCCAACTTTCTAAACTCAATTGTTACTCTTTGCGATTCTTCACATGCAACTAGTACCTTCATTGCTATTCCTTTCTTCACGTCTTTTTCTTGATTTACTTCCATAACTTCTTTTTTGGCTGATTCGCTATAGTCTGATACAAGTCTTTCATATAAGTCTTTCATTGTTTTAAAATCTTCAAAATCGTAACAGCTTGTAATACGCGCTATCCCTCTATAATCATGTATAAACAGACTTCCTCTAACACCTCTATACACATTTAAGTATACGTGATTTGCTAATGCAACCTTATTACCGTTTACGGCTTTTACAGATGTATTCATAATCTTCGCTATTTCTGCAAAAAACTTATTGTAACTATTGATTCTCATAATTCCTTCTTTCTTCAAGTCTTTCCTTGAGGTCTTTGTTTTTCTTTATCTTTATAATTATATAATACTGTATTACTGTTAACATATTATGTCATAATTGTAAATAGATTGTTAACAATTTATGTTTTAATTTATAAACGCTCTCCCTGGTTATCCATAGTAAATTGTCTGACAGTTTGAGGGGAAATTATCTGTTGTTTATTATATTTAAAAGGTATCTC
>ERZ824480.2362-NODE-2362-length-14388-cov-2.754204_pt1 | contig 14388 bp, 13 predicted proteins | sample MGYA00519861_ERZ824480 | MGnify/ENA primary metagenome ERZ824480 (study PRJEB31778, sample SAMEA3449152) | human gut metagenome | biome: human gut; feature: human-associated habitat; material: faeces | place: United Kingdom | collected 2010/2012 ... | reverse complement strand
CCTTTCCAAACCGCAAACTGAATTTGCGGTTTGGGTTTTATCGCAAATCTGCGACGACCTCTCAGTCTCGGCTGCGCCGAGCCAGCTCCCCTGGAAGGGGAGCCAAGAGGCTCAGGTGATCACGAAGCCGCCGTTGAGGGGGAGGGTCTGGCCGGTGAGGAAGGGGGCGTCGGCCAGGTAGAGCATGGCCTGGGCGATATCCTCCGGCGTGCCGAGCCGCCCGATGGGTGTCTGCTGCCGCAGATCCTCCATAACGGCCGGGTCGACGCTCGCGCACATGTCGGTCCGGATAACGCCGGGCGCGACGGCGTTGACCCGGATGCCGGACGGGCCAAGCTCCTGCGCGAGCGCCTTGGTCAGGGCGAGGATCGCGCCCTTGGTCGCCGAATACGCCGCTTCGCACGACGCGCCGACCTGCCCCCACATGGAGCTGACGTTGATGATGCAGCCGGACTGCTGCTGCAGCATGTGCGGCAGCGCCGCGCGGATGCAGTAGAACGCGCCGTCGACATTGACGGCGAAGAGCCTGCGCCAGCGCGCGGGCGTGATGACGTTGATGAGGTCGTAATCCGCGATGCCGGCGTTGTTGATCAGCACGTCTGCGCCGGGCAGCTGCGAGAATGCGGCCCGGATCGCCGCCTCGTCCGCCACGTCGCAGCGGACGGCCTGCGCGCCGGTCTCGGCGGCGACGGTCTGCGCCTTTTCGTCTTCCTTTTCATAGAGAAAGGCGACCCGGTCGCCGCGGGCGCAGAACGCGCGCACGGCCGCGGCCCCGATGCCGCGCGAGCCGCCGGTGATGATGACAGTTTTCATGGTGCTCCCTCATAAAGTCTCGCCCCGGCGCGGCTGGCCGCTCCGGGGCGTTTTGGGTTTTATCTTCTTCTGGTCTTCGTTTTATGGTCAGAATAGGCGCGGATGGAAGACATTTTGCTGTCGGACTCCGACATGAACTGCTTGAGCATATCGTCGAACGACTTCGTCTGCGGCTGGCTCGGTGCAGACGGCTGCTGCCGTGCGGGCTGCGGGCCGCGGGACTGGAAGCCGCCGCGCGGACGCGGACTTTGCTCTCTGGTGGGCGCGGGCAGCGTGCGTTTGATGGAAAGATTGATCTTTCCGTTCTCCAGCCCGATCACCATGACCTTGACGGTCTGCCCCTCGGTCAGATAGTCGTGGATATCGCTGACGTAAGCGTGCGCGACCTCGGAAATGTGGACAAGGCCGGTGGTCGTCGCGTCCAGCGCGACAAATGCGCCGAATTTCGTCAGGCTCTTGACGGTCCCTTCAACAATTTCTCCTACCTTTAACTGCATCTTTCTATCCTGATCCCCCGTTTACGAATCACCTACGTCCTCGAAGACGATCTCGCCCTCCGAGACCATGCCGAGCTGGTCGCGTGCGACCTGCTCCAGCCCCTCGGGGGTATCGAGCGCGTCGATCGAGCTCTGCAGGCGGTCATTTTCCTGCTGCGTGCTTGCGATGGAGCTTGTGAGCCCCTTTACCTCGGCGTCCTTCTCGTTGATCTGGGAGCGAAGGCGCACCAGGGTAACAGTAGCGTACACAACGAGGATCAGAATCACCAGCTTGACCAGCAGAGACGACTTGACGAACTTCATTCCGGCGTCTGCTCCTTTCCAGTTGTGCGTGTTTCCAATCGGAAATATGCTTACAGGTCATTGTAAACCATTTTCTGCATCTTGCAAAGAGGGTTTTCAAAATTTTTTTGAGAAATTTCAGAAAAAAACGCGCGGGCGTCAGAATGACCTGCACAAACCTGCCAAGCAAGGAAAAAAGCGCCTGAAACAGCCGCACCACGGCCGGGCTCAGCGTCAGAAAATACAAGATCGCCGTGAGCCCCACCGCCAGAAACAGATACAGCCGGAACTGCCCGCCGCCGTATGTCAGCGCGAACAGCAAAAACGCCGCGGCGAGCAGCAGCCCAAACAGCATGTCCGCCGGAAGCGTCCCGCGCGGGCATCTGCGCCGGAGGGCGCGCAGCGCGTCATAGCACACGCACAGCCCGAGTCCGAGCACCGTCCCCTGCGCGAAGGTCAGGGCCTGCTGCGAAACGGGGATCTCCATCAGCCGAAGAGCCTTGCGAAGAAGCCGCCGCGCGGCGCGTCGTCCTCATACACGATGGCGTCGACGCTGCCGTCGACGAGCACCTGCCCGCCGTCGATCGACAGCTGCTGCAGCCGCAGCCCCTGCCCGCGGATCGACAGCGGCCCGCGCGTGGAGGTGAGCAGGATCTCCGTTTCGTCGAAGCTCTCGACCTCCAAAACCCCTGTGACGGAAAGACGGCTGCGCGAGTCGAGCGTCAGCCGGTGCGGCTGTTCGACGCTCTTCGCTTCCATTAGCGCCTGCTGCATGGTATCATCCTTTCTTTGGCCGGGACTGCTCCGGCTTCTCCCTACATATATACGCAGGAAGGCAGGCCCTATGCAGATTTTTTTGCGTCTTACACCTCGCGGTACATGGCGGTCGCGTCGTCCTTGCGCACGGCTTCGGCCACGGCGAGCACCTCGACCGTGACGGTCCGGGCACCGAAGGCGATGGAAATATGGTCGCCGACCTTGACGTCGTAGCTGGCCTTGGCGGGTTTTCCGTTGACGGTGACGCGGGTATTGTCGCAGGCCTCGTTGGCCACCGTGCGGCGCTTGATGAGGCGGGACACCTTCAGATATTTATCGAGTCTCATAGTTTTCGCCCTTTCTGCCGGGTCTCCGGCGCTGTTATCATACCGCGAAAGACGCGGCAATGTCAACTTTCCTGAAAAAAGGGTTTCCATTTGCCCGGTACAGTGATAAAATAATGCAGATGTTTTTTGTAAAAAGGAGGAGAGGCCATGCAGGCACTGCAGGAGCTGCTGGCAAACCGCGTGCTCATCAGCGGGCTCGTCGGCTGGGGCGCGGCACAGGTACTCAAGACGATCATCTACGCGCTCATGCACCATACGCTGGATCTGACACGCATCTTTGGAGACGGCGGGATGCCGAGCGGCCATTCGGCGACGGTCTGCGCCGTGGCGACCTCGGCGGGGATCCTGTACGGGCTGGGCTCGTTCCCGTTCGCCATCAGCGTGATCGTGGCGATTATCGTGATGCACGACGCGATGGGCGTCCGGCTCGAGACGGGCAAGCAGGCGAAGCTGCTGAACGAATTCATGGACCTGTTCGCCAGGCTCGAGCAGCCGCTGTCCGATCAGGAAAAGCTCAAGGAGCTCGTGGGGCATACGCCGCTGCAGGTCTGCATGGGCGCTCTGCTCGGCATCGCCACCGGCATTTTGTGCAATCTCAGCGCGTGAGACGCGCAAAAATTTGACCGCATGATAGAAAATACCGCAAACGCACGAAGACCTGCTTGACGGGAACGCCCGGATGTGCATATAATTGCGTCAACCGAAAACAGCAACTGCGATGACGGAAATTTGTCCCTGCAGTGCACGTTTCAGAGAGCCGGCGGCTGGTGCGAGCCGGTAACGATGCGCAGGCGGCAGTCTGATTCCCGAGCAGGCATTGCGAACGCCGCTTGTTCAGTAGCAATGCCCGTCCGGCCGCGTTACAGGCCATGGACTTGTCAGAGTCCGAGAGGGATCGTCCGCCGTGAGGCGGGGGATAAGCAGGGTGGTACCGCGAAGCTATTTCGTCCCTGAAGCCAGTTGGCTTCAGGGGCTTTTTGTTTTCCGAAAAAAGGAGGAACCTACGATGAAACACATTTCCGTGACAGATACCACGATCCGCCAGGCGGGCAAGGCCGCGGGCTATACGCTCTCGTTCCGCGAGAAGATCGAGCTTGCCAAGCTCATCGACCGGCTGGGCGGGAGCGTCATTGAGCTGCACGCGGTCGAAAACCCGAAGATCGACAGTCTGCTCATCAAATCCGTCGCCTCTGCGGTGAAGGAGAGCGCCGTGTGCGTGCCGGTCGCGCTGGACCCGGCGAGCGTTTCGCTGGTCTGGGCCGCGCTCAAAGAGGCGAAGCACCCGCGCATCCAGGTCCCCGCGCCGGTCAGTGCCGTGCAGATGGAATACCTCGCGGGCAAAAAGCCCGCCGCCATGCTCGAGGCGATCCGCGAGACCGTCGCGGCGGCGCGGGCGGTCTGCGAGGACGTGGAATTCCTCGCGGACGACGCCACGCGCGCCGATCCCGCCTTCCTCGCTGAGGCGCTGCAGGCCGCGATCGCGGCCGGCGCATCCGGCGTGACCGTCTGCGACGCGGCGGGGAACATGCTGCCGGACGCGTTCGGCAGCTTCGTGCGCGGGATCTATGAAGCCGTGCCGCAGACGAAGGACGTGCGCTTCGGCGTGAGCTGCTCGGACGCGCTGTCGATGGCGGACGCGTGCGCCGTGAGCGCCATCGCCGCCGGGGCCGGCGAGATCAAGGCCGCGGCCTACTGTGTCGACACCGCGAACCTCGCGCACCTGGCGAAGCTGCTGGCGGCCAAGGCCCAGGACTTCGGCGTCGTCAGCACGCTGCAGTTCACGCAGATGAACCGCCTGCTGTCGCAGATCGCCTGGATGTGTCAGACGGGCCGCAGCCAGCTCTCGCCGTTTGACAACGGCGTGCAGACCTCCTCCGGCGCAGTTTTGACCGTGCATGACACGCAGGAAGCTGTCATGAAGATGGCCGCCGCCCTCGGCTACGATCTTTCGGAGGAGGACGGGGCGAAGGTCTACGAGGCCTTCTGCCGCATCGCGGCGAAGAAGCAGACCGTGGGCGAGAAGGAGCTCGACGCCATCATCGCCTCCGCCGCGCTGCAGGTGCCGCCGACGTACCGGCTCGAAAGCTACGTCATCAACACCGGCAACACCATCAGCGCTTCGGCGCAGATGAAGCTCACGAAAAACGGCCAGACGCTCTCAGGCGTGAGCCTGGGCGACGGCCCGGTCGACGCGGCGTTCCTGGCCATCGAATCGATCCTCGGCCGCCATTACGAGCTGGATGATTTCCAGATCCAGGCCGTCACCGAGGGCCGCGAGGCCATGGGCGAGTCGGTCGTCAAGCTCCGCAGCGGCGGCAAGCTCTATTCCGGCCGCGGCATCTCGACCGATATCACGCGTATCTCAACGCCATCAACAAGATCGTCTACGAAGAAGCGGCGAACGCCTGAGGAGGAAGCAGCACATGAATGTATCGTTTTCCACACGCGGCTGGCAGCAGATCCCCTGGGAGCAGCAGGTGCAGATGGCCGAGACCATGCGCTTCGGCGGCGTCGAGCTCTATAACGTCCACAAAACGCCGGAGCTGACCGGCCGCGGCGGCCCGCTGCACCGCTATACCGCCGCAGCGACGGCGCGGGAGCTCTGGCAGAAGGGCCTGTGCATCCCGTGCTTCGATACCGCCTGCGACATCGCAGGCGAGGACTGCACCGAGACCGTGACCGCCCTCATGCAGCTGGCGCACGACGTGCAGTGTCCGTATGTCTCCGTGACCGCACAGCGCGATGACGACGCGCGGATCTCCGCCGCGCTCGAAGCGCTCCTCCCCGCCGCCGAGGCGCAGGGGATCACGATCCTGCTCACGACCAGCGGCGTCTTTTCCGACACGGCCCGGCTGCGCGCGCTGCTCGACGCGTTCGCCTGCGATCAGCTGGGCGCGCTCTGGGATATGCACCATCCCTACCGGGACCACGGCGAATCCGCCGACACGACCATCAAAAACCTCGGCGCCTACGTCCGCCACGTCCACCTGCGCGACTCGGACGACGACGGCAGCTATGACCTCATCGGCGAGGGCACGCTGCCCGTCGGCAGCATGATGCAGGCGCTGTCCTCCATTGACTATGACGGCTTTATCTCCCTCGAGTGGAAGCCGGAGTGGATGCCGGACCTGACCGACCCCGAGGTCATCTTCCCGCACTTCGTCAACTACATGCACCGCTTCGATTCCCCGCGCGGCAAGAAAAAGACGCTCTACGACAACGCCGCGCATACCGGCAAGTTTGTCTGGAAGAAGGACAGCCTCATCTCCGAGACCTTCCCGCAGGTGCTCGACCGGATGGTCGAGGAATTCCCGGACCAGTACGCGTTCAAATACACGACGCTCGACTACACGCGGACCTACGCGCAGTTCCGCGACGACGTGGACGATTTTGCCCGCGCGCTCGTCTCGCTCGGCGTGCGCCGGGGCAGCAAGGTCGCCATCTGGGCCACGAACGTGCCCGCATGGTTCATCACCTTCTGGGCCGCAACGAAGATCGGCGCCGTGCTCGTCACGGTCAACACGGCGTACAAGATCCACGAGGCGGAATATCTGCTGCGGCAGTCCGACACGCATACGCTCGTCATGATCGACCACTGTCTGGACTCGAACTACCGTGAGATCATCCAGACCCTCTGCCCGGAGCTGGCCGCCGCAAAGCCCGGCTCCGCCCTGCACTGCCGCAAGCTGCCGTTCCTGCGCAGCGTCATCACCGTCGGCTTCCGGATGCCGGGCTGCCTGACCTTCGACGAGGCGATGGACCGGGCCAACTTGGTCCCGCGCGAACAGATCCTGCGCATGGCCGCGGGCGTGCGGCCGGACGACGTGTGCAACATGCAGTACACCTCCGGCACGACGGGCTTCCCGAAGGGCGTCATGCTGACGCACTACAACGTCGTCAACGACGGCAAGTGCATCGGCGACCGGATGGATCTGTCCACGGCCGACCGGATGATGATCCAGGTGCCGATGTTCCACTGCTTCGGCATGGTGCTCTCCATGACCTCCTGCATGACGCACGGCGCGACGCTCTGCCCGATGCCGTATTTCTCGGCCAAGGTCTCGCTCGCCTGCATCAACCAGGAGCGCATCACCTGCTTCAACGGCGTGCCGACGATGTTCATCGCCATGTTCAACCATCCGGACTACAAAAAGACCGATTTTTCCTACATGCGCACCGGCATCATGGCCGGTTCCGGCTGCCCGCCGGAGCTCATGCGCCGGGCTGCCCAGCCGGACGAGATGCACATGACCGACATCGTCAGCGTCTACGGCCAGACCGAATCCGCCCCCGGCAGCACCATGAGCGCCTGCGGCGACCCGCTCGATCTGCGGTGCAATACGGTCGGCTACGCCTTCCCGCACATCGAGTGCAAGATCATTGACCCCGAGACCGGCGAGGAGGTACCGGACGGCGTCAACGGCGAGTTCTGCTCGCGCGGCTACAACACCATGAAGGGCTACTACAAGATGCCCGAGGCCACGGCCGCCACCGTCGACAAGGAGGGCTGGCTGCACTCCGGCGATCTGGCCTGCAGGGATGAAAACGGCTGCTACCGCATCACCGGGCGGCTCAAGGACATGATCATCCGCGGCGGCGAGAACATCTACCCCAAGGAGATCGAGGAATTCATCTACACCCACCCGGCCGTCAAGGACGTACAGGTCATCGGCGTGCCGGACAGGAAATACGGCGAGGAGGCCATGGCCTGCATCGTCCTCAAGGAGCCCGGCAGCGTCACGGAGGACGAGATGTTCGCCTACATCCGGGCCAGCCTCGCCCGCCACAAGGTCCCGAAATACATCCGCTTCACAGACGCCTTCCCGATGAACGCGGCCGGCAAGATCCTCAAGTACAAGATGCGTGAGGACGCCACGCGCGAGCTGGGGCTCGACGGCGCGGCCGGGATCGACACGGCGAAGACGGCTGAGCAGATTCGATAAAACCAGGCCCGGCTTGAGGGGGATATCACCGCAGGATCGATAAATTTTTTACAGGGTCTTGACAGACGGCAGCGTCTGTGATAAAAAAATGGGGCAAGTTCAAATCAGCAAAGACGATGACGAAGACGGTCGGACAGACTGCTTTCAGAGAGCCGGTGGTTGGTGCAAACCGGCAGCAGGACCTCCACAGGCCCATCCCTTCCGAGTCGAAGACCCGAACACATTGCGTTTTGCAAGTAGGCGTCTTCCGTTTGCCCGCGTTAAGGGATAGGATCTGTCGGGATCTGAAGCGGCGGCAAGGAATTTTGCCGCAATTTGAGTGGTACCACGGGCTTGATTTTCAGCTCGCCTCAAGAGGTTTCTTGAGGCGAGCTTTTTGTTTTTCATTTTTGAAGGAGGAATCCCCCATGACGACCCAGACAACAACGACCCCCGCCGTAAGCCCCCTGATGGAGATCGCGCTCCGTATCCGCGAGATGCGCCGCATCACCGGCTTCACCGAAAAGGAGATGGCTGAGAAGACCGGCGTAACGGAAGCGGAATACAGAAGCTACGAGACCGGCACGGTCGATCTGCCGTTCACCTTCCTGCACAAGTGTTCACTGGCCTTCGGCCTCGAGTTGACCGATCTGCTTGAGGGCCAGTCGGCCAAGCTTTCGAGCTACAGCGTCACGCGCAAGGGCTGCGGCCTGATCACCGCCGCGGAAGACGGCATCACCATCCGCAACATGGCGGCGCTGTTCCGTCAGAAGCTGGCCACGCCCTACTGGGTCACCTATCAGTATTCCGAGGAGCTGCAGAACCAGCCCATCCACACCACCACCCACGGCGGCCAGGAATTTGATCTCGTGCTCAAGGGCTCGATGCGCGTGCGCGTCGGCGACCACGAGGAGACGCTCCACGAGGGCGACAGCATCTTCTACAAGAGCTCCACGCCCCACGGCATGATCGCCGTCGACGGCGCCGACTGCACCTTCCTCGCCATGATCATGGCGAGCACGGAGGAGGAGCAGGCCATCGTCGTCCGTCCCCGGGCCGTCGAGGAGGTCCAGCCCGAGCAGCTTCTGTGTTCGCACTTCGTCCAGCCGGTGGAGAACGAGGACGGCAGTCTCAAGGAGCTCCATTTTGCGCATGAGGACGAATTCAACTTTGCCTTCGACATCGTCGACGGCATCGCCAGAAGGAGCCCGGACAAGCTTGCCATGCTGCACGTGGCGAACGACATGACCGAGCGCCGCTTCACCTTCAAGGACATGAAGGACGGCTCGAGCCAGGCGGCCAACTACTTCACCTCCCTCGGCATCAAGCGCGGCGACCGCGTCATGCTGGTCCTGAAGCGGCATTACCAGTTCTGGTTCGCCATCCTCGGCCTGCACAAGCTCGGCGCCATCGCCATCCCGGCGACCAACCAGCTGCTTGCGCACGACTTTACCTACCGCTTCCAGGCGGCCGGCGTGAGCGCCATCGTCTGTACCGCCGACGGCGACACCGCCCATCAGGTCGATCTGGCGCTCGAGGAGACGGGCCTGCCCGTCACGAAGATCATCGCCAACGGCACGCGCGAGGGCTGGCACAGCTTTGACGACGAGTACAAGCTCTTCTCCCGCCGCTATGTCCGCGAGGCGGACGCCCCCTGCGGCGAAGATCCCATGCTCATGTTCTTCACCTCCGGCACGACCGGCTATCCGAAGATCGCCATGCACAGCTACAAATACGCGCTCGGCCACTTTGTGACCGCCAAGTACTGGCACTGGGTCCAGCCCGATGGCCTGCACTTCACGATCTCCGAGACCGGCTGGGGCAAGGCGCTCTGGGGCAAGCTCTACGGCCAGTGGCTGTGCGAAGGCGCGGTCTTCACCTACGACTTTGACCGCTTCGACGCCTCGAAGATCCTGCCCATGTTCGCCAAGTATCACATCACCACGTTCTGCGCGCCTCCCACGATGTACCGCATGCTCATCAAGCAGGATCTGTCGCAGTACGATCTTTCCTCCATCCAGCACGCGACGACGGCCGGCGAGGCGCTCAACCCCGAGGTCTTCTATCAGTTCCGCAAAGCTACCGGCCTGCAGATCGCCGAGGGCTACGGCCAGACCGAGATGACGCTCGGCATCGGCAACCTGACCGGCAATCTCATGAAGCCCGGCTCCATGGGCAAGCCCATCCCCGGCTACGGCATCGACCTGGTCGACCCGGACGGTAACCCCGTCGCCGACGGCGTCAACGGCGAGATCTGCATCAAGACGAGCGGCGATCAGCTGCCCTGCGGCCTGTTCCTCGGCTACTATCAGGACGAGGAGCGCACGAAGGCCGTCTGGCACGACGGCTGGTACCACACCGGCGATCTCGCCTGGCGCGATGAGGACGGCTTCTACTGGTATGTCGGCCGCGCGGACGACGTCATCAAGTCCTCCGGCTACCGCATCGGGCCGTTCGAGATCGAAAACGTCATCATGGAGCTGCCGTACGTGCTCGAATGCGGCGTTTCCGCCGCGCCGGACGAGATCCGCGGGCAGGTCGTCAAGGCCAGCATCGTCCTCGTCCCCGGCACCGAGGGCACGGACGAGCTCAAAAAAGAGATCCAGAACTACGTCAAGAAGCATACGGCTCCGTACAAATACCCGCGCATCGTCGTCTTCCGCGACGAGCTGCCGAAGACCATCAGTGGCAAAATCCGCCGCGTAGAGCTCAAGGGCTGATTTTAAACCAAATAGACACATAAGCGCCGCTGTACGACTTTTTCCCGTATGGCGGCGTTTTTTCTATGTTTGTGTGTTCTAAATTCAAATTTTGTTCACCGTTTTTCCCCCGTATTTGTGTATAATGTTTATGAATAAATTTGTGCGTAAAGGGTGAGAGAAATGGATAAAAATTTGGAATACGAGCCGGTACGCGGCGCGCACATTTTAATGATCGTCAATCCCGTTTCCGGCCGCATCAGTGGCGAGCATACCGCCGATAAGCTTGAAGCGTGGCTGAAGGAAAACGGCGCCGCCGTTGACCGCTTTGAAACGACCGAAACGGAAAACGGAAGCGGCTACACCGCAAAGCTCGCAGAAAACGACTATGCCCGCGTCGTCGTGCTCGGCGGCGACGGCACATTAAACGCCGTCTTAAACGGCATGCTGCACCGTGCGCTGCGCACGCCCATCACATATCTGCCCGCCGGTACCACAAACGATTTTGCCCAGACGCTCGGCATTCAAAAGCATCTTTTAGATCCCTATAAGAGCTTTACGGAAGCAGAAGACCGCCTCATAGATGCCGGCAAATTCGGCGACGGCTATTTTTCCTATGTCGCGTCGTTCGGCTTATTTACAAAGTGCTCCTACGCCACGCCGCGCACTATGAAGCGCCTTTTGGGCCACTTCGCGTATGTCTTAGAGGGCATGAAGGACCTCCACGCGCTCGACGCCACGCCCCTCACCGTCACGGCAGACGGCAAATTTTTCGAGGGCGCGTACATTTTCGGCGCGTTCAGCAACTCGCTTTCCATTGGCGGCATGCTGAAATACGATGAAAACAGCGTCGATATGAACGACGGCAAGCTCGAGATGCTTCTCATTCGCAAGCCGGAAACGCTCCCTGACCTGCACCGCCTCATTCTGGCGCTCAAAAACAACGATTTTTCGGACAAGCACATCGATTTCGCTTCCGCGAGTACGTTCCGCCTGCATGCCGCAGCGGGCTTTGATTGGTCAATCGACGGCGAATACGCCGCAGGCGGCATCGATACCGTCATCCGCTGTGTCAAGGATGCCGTGTGCATCGCCGCGCCGCGTGTCGAAAACGGTTGATTTTTCCTGCAAAACGTGTATAATAGCAAAAGCGATACTGCCTGCGGACTGGAAGAAGGCCGGGCAGTAAGCCTATCCTATTCACCATATTTTCGGAATGCCTTTTAGGTACGCGCGCTGCGCGGGAAAGGAGGTGCGGCCTGTATGGCCTCATCTTTTGAAATCAAATCCACCAGACCTTCGGTGGGTGAAACCATCGTCACCATCGTTCGGGATCACATTGATTACCGAAAACAGATCTTTAAGCTTGCGGGCTCCGACCTGCGCCGCACATACCGTGCGTCCGCACTCGGTTGGTCTTGGGCCATCATCAAGCCGCTTGTCACGATTTTCGTTTACTGGTTCGCATTTGCCATCGGCCTGCGCCGCGGCGGTGATATCGAGGGCTACCCGTTCGTGCTGTGGCTCATCAGCGGCATCGTGCCGTGGTTTTATATGAGCGAAATGCTCACGCTTGGCACCGAGTGTATTTTGCGAAACCGCTATCTCGTCACCAAGATGAAATACCCGGTCTCCACCATTCCGACGTTTACCAGTATCTCCAAATTCTCTGTGCACCTCATCTTGATGATGATTACCATCCTCATCTTCGTTATCACCGGCAACGAATTGACCATCTACCTTGTGCAGTTGCCGTTTTACATGCTGTGCAATTTCCTGTTCTTCACCGGCTGGGCTATGTTTGCCGCGCCCATCGCCGCCATCAGCACCGATTTCTCAAACCTCGTCAAGTCGTTCGTCACGGCGGTGTTCTGGCTTTCCGGCGTGCTCTTCCAGGTCGATACCATGCACAAGGGCCTCGCACATAAGCTTTTGATGCTGAATCCCGTCACGTTCCTGTGCAACGGCTACCGCAACTGCTTCATTTACCACACGTGGTTCTTTGACCAGCCTAAGCGCCTTTTGTATTTCGCCGTCTGGCTCGTCGTCATTTACGCACTCGGTATCTGGAGCTACCGCCGCACCCGCAGCGAAATGGCGGATGTACTGTAAGGAGGGCAAAAGCATGAGCGAACAAAACAACATTGCCGTCCGTTTTAAAAATGTCTGCAAAACGTACAGACTGTATACAAGCAGCCGCCGTCGCCTTTTGGGGCTGTTTTTCAAAAGCGTGCCGCACAAAACAAAGCACGCCGTCGTCGATATGAACCTCACCGTTGAGCGCGGCGAAGCCGTCGCCATTTTAGGACGCAACGGCGCGGGCAAATCCACCATGCTTAAAATGATCACCGGCGTCACGTTCCCCACAAGCGGCGAAATTTACGTCAACGGCATCGTCAGCGCGCTTCTGGAGCTCACAAGCGGCTTTGACCAGGAATTTACCGGCCGCGAAAACATTTACCTCAAGGGCCGCATTTTGGGCCTTAACGATGAAGACATCGCAAAGCTCGAGCCTGCCATCATTGATTTTGCGGAGCTCGAAGAATACATTGACCAGCCTGTGCGCACGTACTCCAGCGGTATGAAAGCGCGCCTCGGCTTTTCCATCTGCGTCAACATCAATCCGGAAATCCTCATCGTCGATGAGGCGCTGTCCGTCGGCGACCGCAAGTTCGCGAAGAAGTGCCGCGAGCGGGTCAACAGCATCATCGCCAACGAGAACGTGACCGTGCTGTTCGTCACCCACTCGACCGGCACCGCGAAGGAGTTCTGCCACAGGGGCATCGTCATCCAGAAGGGCAAAGCCATGTTCAGCGGTGGCATCGAGGAGGCCGTCGACTTCTACACCGCCTCGTGACGCTTCGGCCGTTCCGCTGACGGCGTTGCCGGCAAGCGGCACGGCCGACGTCCATTGACCGCGTTCGGTCGGATGGCCGGGACAACTCCCGCGTTTCGCGATTTTGCGGCCGTTGTCCACATTCCTGTCGGCGGATCGAGGCGAATCGCGCATCATGCACCGCTGACACCAGTCTCACCCGCCCTATCCCGCCGGCAGGGCGGTTGTTATGCTTGAAGACATGTCCTATACCATCCGCGCGGCCGTTGACGCCGACGTTCCGGCCATCGCCGACATCTACAACGAGGCGGTGATCCGTGGGAGAGCGTCCGCCGACCTTGAACCGGTGTCTCTGGAAAGCCGTCGTGCGTGGGTCGACTCCCATCGGCCACGCGCCAAGTATCCGGTCGTCGTCATCGAAGGTCCCGAAGGCGCCGTCGTGGGGTTCGGCTCGCTTTCGAAATTCCATCAGCGGGCCGGATACGACGGCATCGCCGAACTGAGCTACTACATCGCCGGCGACCACCAACGCCAGGGACTCGGCACCATGATGGTGCGATGGCTGATCGATGCCGCGGCAGAGCGCGGATTCACGCATGTCACGGCGATCATCTACGCCGACAACGCCGGTTCCGTCGCGCTCATGCGGCGGTTCGGATTCATCCGGTTCGGCCTGCTTCCCGCCGCGGTGGGCGCACTCGACGGCAAGCTGCATGACATGAGCTATTGGGTCAAGGCGTTGGCGGGTGGGGTACAATCCTTAAGGTTGAAGACAGGAGAGTAACACATGGCATCCGATTTCTGGCTGATCGTGGGGCTGGGAAATCCCGGCGAGAAGTACGAGGGCACCCGTCACAACATGGGCTTCATGACCGCCGACATATTGGCCGAACGCTGGTCCGTCGCCTTTTCCGACCACAAGGGGCTCGCGATGCTCGGCAAGGGCGTGATGAGCCTCGACGGGCGCAGCCAGAAGTTCTTCCTCGCCAAGCCGCTCACCTACATGAACGAATCGGGCAACGCGGTGGCATCCATCTGCTCGTACTATCAGATCGAACCCGACCATGTGATCGTCATCCACGACGACATGGATCTCGACTTCGGGCGCATCAAGGTCAAGGCAGGTGGCTCTGCGGGCGGGCACAACGGCATCAAATCCATCGACCGTTCGCTGGGCACCCCGAAATACGCCCGCGTGCGTATGGGCGTGGGCCATGCCAAGCGCGGTGCCAACGC
>ERZ824480.2331-NODE-2331-length-14530-cov-5.247254_pt1 | contig 14530 bp, 13 predicted proteins | sample MGYA00519861_ERZ824480 | MGnify/ENA primary metagenome ERZ824480 (study PRJEB31778, sample SAMEA3449152) | human gut metagenome | biome: human gut; feature: human-associated habitat; material: faeces | place: United Kingdom | collected 2010/2012 ... | reverse complement strand
CCCCTTTCCGAGCCAAAGGTGAACAGGATATCAGCAGCGGTTTTGCCCGCGCCAATATTTGAATAAGTAGCGGATTTGTAAACACCATCGGGGAACTTTGCGTCAAGGGCAGCTACAGCAGCTGTCGCAGTATTGATCTGAGCTTGGGTTGCAGGGTTCAGATAGGAGCAGTGTCTCCCATAGATTCCGGTATAAGAGGCTCCGGCAGAAAGATTGGAAAAGCGGTGTGCGTTGCTGTAATCCAGCGTAACTGACGCATGGAAAGTTGCCGGATATGCCGCAACATAATATGTGCGAGTTCCACCGCTATAGATAACTTCAACAGTGGCGCAAGTCCCGGAAACGTTGATGTATCCGTCGTACGAGTTGTTGCTTGTGGGAACTGTAGTTCCGTTAATCTTTAGTCCGGTTCCTGTAAAGTTAATAATAACCGGAAGATGTGCAAAATTCGAGGAGCTGGAGAGTTGCGCATAACTGGTATATGCCGTAAGATCCTCTCCTGTTTCTGCATCAAAATACGCGTAAGATTCGTTGGTAAATGTGACACTACCGCTGGTAATGGTCATATCTCCATCCGAATTGGTTGTTGCAAAAGCAGGTACACTCAGGCTAAAGGCCAAGACCAAGGCCAAAAGCAACGCGGAAGCTTTCTTAGTAAAACTCATGTTTCCTCCTTTTTGAAAGGTTGGATGCCGTTAGCTTTTCAGACTACCACCATCCAATAAAAGATTGTTGTTCATTTGCAGACCATAGCGGATAATTGCTGACTCAGACACGCATAGGCATCGCCTCCCACCTCTAAATAACTCTGAATCTGCTCAAAAACTTTCAGGAGCAGCTTGCAGATGCCGTGTAGATTCGGACCTCTCCTTCGTGTGACACGCCTATTTCGTGCGTTCTTCCGTTGGAAAAATCAAATAGAATCATAGTCGGGGATGTTGCCGCTACAAAATCTCCATCTACAGTTAAGCAGTCTCCATTAAAATTAACCAAGATGGGAATCCTTGTTAAATCCATATCCGGCGAAAATGTGCCTGCCGCATAATAGCTGGCCTCCATTTCACCGGTGTTGTTGTCCAAAAGAGAAACTTCTTCGAGCGAAAAGTATATATCGTAGTATTGCATGGAGAGAGCCCATGGCTGTGTAATGTCGTCTACCATTTCAGACCGCACCGCTGTAGTCTTAGTAGAGCCATCCCCGCGACACCCCGACAAAGTCAGCAACACGCAAAGCACAACTAACATCATATAGCATATCTTTTTCATAAAAGCTACCTCCTCACTCAGAGCGGATGGCCTCGTTGGGGCTGATGAGCGTTGCCTTTCGTGCGGGGATCCATGCGGCAGCAATGGCTACCGCGCCTGAGAACACCACGCCGCAGACCGCCAACCACCAGGGCAGCACACACCGCAGCTCACGGGACGCGAAGATCGCCGGTATCAGCCACTTGGCGATAAAGCTCAGCACCAAGCCTGCCGCGCCGCCTATCACGCCTACGATCAGTGCCTCCGAGAGAAACATCTTGAAGATGTCGCTGCGAACGGTGCCCAGCACCTTCAGCACGCCGATCTCCCGCGTCCGCTCCGTAATGGACATCATCATGGTGTTTGCCACGCAGATGGCGGAGATCAGCACGGCGATGCCGCCCAGCGCGCCCAGCATTCCCTGGATCTGCCGGGACTGTGTCCGCACCGTCTCCAGCATATCGTTGAGGGAATAGGTGTTCAGCCCCGTGTCACGGATCAGCTTGACGATCCGCTGCACGTCGTTGACGTTCTTCACCTTCACCCAAACGAGATCATAGGTAGGGCCGTTGGCCTTTTCCTCCGCCGTCTTGGTCTGGGTGGTGGCACCCATGTAATTAGCGTTGGCCTGCGTCATCTCCTGCAAGCGGTCATAGGACATGAACGCGGCGGTGGCGAAGTTGTTATTCAGGGTGGAGCAGATGCCTGTCACCCGCAGGGTATACAGGTTGCTGGAGGGCAGTGCCCGTCCGTCGGCATCGGTCTTCGGCTCGCCGGTCAGGCTGGAGGAATCGAAGGTCATGCGGACAGGCACCTCCAGCAGGTCAATGAGGGCGTTGCCGTTCTCATCCACCGCCAGCTCCCAGTCCTTCGCCTTGTTGGCAAGCCCAGCGGCCACATCGTCGGTAAACAGCACCTCCGGATGCAGGCGCATGCCGTCCCCGGCCATAACGCCCCGCTCCGGCGTCAGCATGAAACGCTCCGCCGTGGTCATGTCGATGCCGTAGACGCGCACCATGTTCACATAGTTGCCGGACACGATGTAGGCGGACTGCTGATAGACCGGCGTTACCGCCTCCACACCGTCGATGCCCCGGAAGGCCTCCAGTGCCTTGTCGTTCAGCAGTGCCTTGCGCCCGTAATCGCCGGTGGCAGGCGTCACGTCGATCTTTGTCAGGCTGCCCAGCGCCTCGATGCTCTCGCGGTACGCCTGCTCATAGCCCAGACCTACGGAGATCAGCACCACGATACACATGACGCCCACCGCCATAGAGAGCGCCGTCAGCGCCGTGCGGGTCTTTCGTCGGAACAGGTTGGTGCAGCCGTAGCGAAACAGGTCTTTTGGCTTCATACATTCCCGTCCTTATTGCTTCCGTCGTAGGTCAGCGGCTTCTCTCCAATATCCGGGGTGCCGCCGTCTGCGTCAAAGTCGTCGTCAAAATCGTCCAAGGCAGCGGTATTTTCGGCACCGGGTCCAATCTCGCCGCGTTTATAGCGGATGATGACATACAGGACGATGCCGATCAGGATAAGCGCGAGGATCAATATCAGCAGCCACAGCCACCAGCGGCTGCCTGTGCCGTCTTTATTTGCGTTGACGCTGTTGGCATCTGTATCCGCAGAGCTTTCCGCCACGCTCAGGGGCACGGAGATGTCCTGAGAATATGTCTCGCCGTTGGCGTCCTCATACTGGAGGATCATCTTGCCCACAAACGCGCCGATCTTAGAGAAGCCCACCGTTACATCGGCGCTGGTGGAGCCGCCTGCCAGCAGGTCACCCACATAGCAGGGGGTGGAGGCGGTCATGCCGTCCGTGGCCAGCACCCGGATATTCATGGCCTTGGCGCGGCCCATGTTGGTCAGCGGCACGGAGATGGTAGCTTCCTTATCCTTGCTGAGTGTGCCGTACACCTCCGGCGTACCGGCCAGAACATCCATCTTCTGGCTGACCGGCAGCATGATGTTCTGCGCCGCCTTACCGGCCACCGCCTCGGTGGTCTCATAGGTCAGGTTGATGCCCAGCATGGCGGGGCCAACCTCCGCGTCCTGCTTGGCCATGATCTTGTATTTCAGGATCGTCGTGCCGCCCGGCTTGATGGAGTCGGCATAGGCGGTATCCGTGCCGCCTACGCACAGCGTCAGGCCGGGGGAATTGGTGAATACCAGGCTGGAGATGATTTTCTTGGCCGTGTCATATTTGGAATTGTTGATCAGGGTCAGGCGCAGCTCCGTCTCCTCGCCTGCCATCAGGCCGGATACCTCGGTATCGTCCACATACAGCTTATAGCTCTGCACCATCACCGACATAGCGGAGGCGTCATAGCCATCGATCACAGTAAACTGCGTGGAGAAGGAGCCCTCCGCAGGGGCGCTGTTCTCGAAATAGTTGGCCTTGAATTTAATGGACTTGTTGCCGGAGGTGGCAAAGGGCGACACGGTGAAGGTGTAGTCCAGATACTTCACCTCGCCGCTGGCCCAGTAGTCGAAATACTTGCCCAAATTGGTGGAGTCGATCACAAAGGGGAACTCGTCCAGCGCGGCGGACACCACGGGATAGACCGTCACGCTGGTCAGGGTGCCGCCCACATTGATCACGGGGATCCGCATGGAGATAGTCTGATTGGGTGTGCCGGTAGGCACGGTATAGGAGCCGCCCGCGTTGGTACCCGCCACCTGAAGGCTGCCGAAGGCGGTGGTAACGCCGGACATATTGCCGTTGTCGGTAACGGTCACATAGGCACTGACCTTGAAGGTCACGTCCTCGGTGATAGTGGTGCCGTTCACGGCATCCTCCCGCCACACGGTGGCGTTGATCTTAAAGGGCACGGCATAGCGTCCCTTGCTGGCGAACTCGCTGATCTTGAACTCGAACCACGCCTCCGCCGTGGAGTTGTAGGACATATCCTTTAAGTGCTGCACATCGCTGGCGTAGATCAGCTCAAAGGGCCAGTTGGACACGCTGGCGTCGGTAGGCACATCGGGATAGATGTTGATGTTGCGCAGCATGTATTTCTCGCTGGGCAGGTACTCCTTATTCACCGCCAGCGGCAGCACGATTTTCACCACCTGACCGGGAACGCCTTTTGGGGACTGTGCGCCGGTATCCATCAGGATCAGGGCGTTGGCGTCGCTGGGTATGACCTTGATATCCGTGTTGGGCTTTTCGTCCGTAACCGAGACCCCGCCGACGCCGGCATCCTCTCCATTTTCGTAAGACGTGTAAGCCTCAATGGTGCTGTCATCTATCACATCCTCCGTGACTTCTTCCGCCATAGCGACGGTGGGCAGCATGGATGCTGTCATTAATACGCAGATCAACAATGCCAATACCCGTTTTGCCGTTTCTCTCTTCACTGTGTGCGCTCCTCTCCGGTGTGGTGATTTTCTATCTCTATCTTTCCGTCACTGAAATAGACGGTACGATCCGTGTAACACTGCATCTGCGGGTCATGGGAGCTGAGGATGAAGGTGGTGTTCCGCTCCCGGAAGATCTCGCACAGCAGCTCCATGACCTCCTGGCCGGTACGGCTGTCCAGGTTTCCGGTAGGCTCGTCCGCCAGCACGATGGAGGGCTCCGTAATAATGGCACGGGCGATACTGACGCGCTGCTGCTGACCGCCTGACAACTCCGCAGGCCGGTGATCTACGTGTCCGCGCAGTCCCACGCGGCTCAAGGCCTGCCACGCCAGCCAGTTCCGTTCATCCTCCGGTACGCCTCGGATGGCCAGCGGCAGTGCCACATTCTCCAGCGCCGTGTATTGGGGCAAATTATTGTAGTTCTGAAAGACGAAGCCGATATAGCGGCGGCGGAACTTCGTCCGCAGTTCCTCGTCCATAGCCTCCAAATGATGCTTACCTCGAACGATGATCTCACCCTCCGTGGGCGGCTCAAGACCTGCCAGCATATTCAGCATGGTGGACTTACCGGAGCCGCTGCGGCCTGCGACACAGACAAATTCGCCTTGCAGCACGGACATGTCCACGCCATCCAGCGCACGGACCGTGTTGCCGCCGACGGTGTAGTGCTTCTTCAGCCCCACCGTCCTGATGATTGCTTTTCGTTCACTCATAGTTCTCTCTCGCTATCTCAAATGTGGAGGGCGGCAGCACATAGTTCCGCTCCTCCGCCGTCAGGCCGAATTTGATCTTGATGCGCTCCAGCTTCCGTACCCACGGGTCGCCCAGTGCCCACAGCACCAGGAACGTACACAGTCCGTGACAGAAATCGAAGAAGAAGCTGGATAGATAGGCCGCGCCTATCGTCTGCCATGTAAGGGGGCTTACATACCCGATGATGAAATACAGGTTCATGATCCAGCCGTACAAAAAGCCGGACAGGAAACCGTACAGGCACAGCCGCAGGGGCGCATGGTCGGTGAGCTGCCGCACGAAATGCAGCAGGTCGCCCCTGTTCGTATTCTCCGGACACAGCCTGTCCCACAGCTTCGCCGTGAAGTGGGGGCGGCTTACTCCCTTGAATGCACCTGCATTTTGCAGGATACCCGCCAGAAAGCCCACCAGCCCCCATGTGAACATCTGCCATGGCGTCCACGGCCCCTGTCCGAAAATGAAGTTGCTGACAAAGGCGGTCAGTGCGCCGGTAAGAAAGCCCGCCTCCGGCCCGAAGGCCACCGCCGTAATGATAATGATGGCGGAGCAGGGCTTGAAGTTGGGCAGCGGGATGATCTCAAACACCGTGCGGCCTACCACGGCAATGGCCGCCATCACCGCAATCGGCACCAGCTCGCGAGCCTGGGGCTTTTTCTTATCGAATACCAGTATGAAGGGAATCGCGGAGGCCAGCAGGAACAGCAGGCCCAGCAGAATATCCGAGTTTAATATGATGTAGTCCCAGAAAGTGCGGGAACCCACCGGATTGACCGCGGGGCGGTGGCTGTGGTAATAACCGAAGGCCACCATCAGGGCGGGCAGCACCAGAAGGATCACCCACGCGGCGGCTCTGGTTCTTTTGCTGACAAAGAGCTTCGACACGACGCGATCACCTCCTCGCAGGTAATGTCCATGGGGAAGTGCTCTGCCGCGATACGGTTGGCGTCGGTGGTATAGAACCGGTTTCCGGCAAAGAAGTCGTGGGGCTCTCCCTCAGAGAGCAGCAGCCCGTCAAACATCAGGGCGCAGCCTGTGGCATACCGGGCGGCGAATTCTACATCGTGGGTCACCACCAGAATAGACGCGCCCTCCCGGCACAGCGTCAGCAGCAGCTGCGCCAGCTCCGCCTTGGCATAGGCGTCCAGCCCCTTGGTGGGCTCGTCCAGCAGCAGCACCGTGGCCTCCCGCAGCAGCAGCTTGCCTACGGCAAGACGCTGGATCTCGCCGCCGGACAGGTCGTAGGGATGCCGCGCCAGCAAAGGCGTCAGCTCCAGCTTTTCCGCCATCTGCACGGCCTTGGCTTTGTCCTGTTCGGCACTGTCCAGCAGCTCCTTCTCCACCGTATCGGCCACAAACAGCGACCGGGCGTTCTGGGGCAGCATACACAGCCGCTGACCCTTTGCCAGCTTTACCTTGCCCCGATAGGGCTTCCGAAAGCCGGCCAGTGCCTGCATCAGTGTGGTTTTCCCTGCGCCGTTGCCGCCCAGCAGACACAGCAGCTCACCCTGATGAAGCGTTACGTCTGTGCCCCGCAGGACATCCTTGCCCTTTTCGGTATAGCGGAACCAAAGCTCCTTGCCCTCTAAAACGGCGCGGTGCTTTGCTTCTTTCTCGGGTTTCGCGGTTTCAGGCGCGGAATCCTCCTCCGCGATGGGCAACAGCCGCTCCAAGCGGCGGCGGCCATCCCGCACCGTCAGGGGCAGATCCTCCGTTTGCTCCAATTCGCTGAAGATACGGACAGCGGCGGGAAGTCCGAAATAGATACGGCTCTTTTCCGCGCTGCCGGACAGCTGCCGCGCGATCTCAGCCGGTGCGCCGTCTGACAGGATGCGCCCCCGATCCATAGTCACCACACGGTCAGCGGCGGGGAATACCTCGTCCAGCCGATGCTCCGTCAAAAGGATAGCTACGCCCAGCTCGCGGTTGATCCGCTGGACGGTAGAAAGCAGATTGCGAGCCGCCAGCGGATCCAGCATGGAAGTGGGCTCGTCCAGTATCAGCAGCTTCGGGCCCATGGCCAGTGCCGAGGCCAGATTCATCAGCTGCTTCTGCCCGCCGGACAGCTCCGTGGTCTTGGCACGGAACCACGGCTCCATGCCGAAGAAAGCGGCCATCTCCGCCACACGGCGGCGGATCACCGGAACCGGCAGCGCCATATTCTCAAGGCCGAAGGCCAGCTCATGCCATACGAAATCTGTGACGATCTGATTATCTGGGTTCTGCTGTACGAAGCCGATCTCCGCTGCGGCGGTCAGCTCCTGCAGTTGGGAAAGGGGCGCGTCCTTATAAAAGGCCTCGCCGGCCTTTGCTCCCACAGGCAGCAGGCCGGGCTTGGCATGGCGCAGCAGTGTGGTCTTGCCGCAGCCGGAGGGGCCGCACAGCACCACATACTCGCCCTTATGTATCTCCAATGAGACGTCGTCCAGTGCCCGCGTGTCAGCCAGCGGGTAGGAGAAGCTCAGGTGTTCAAACCGTAAGAGCGCCATCTGATGGCCTCCTTTGTTTCAAGGATACCGGGCAGGAACATCAGCACGGCGTAGAACGCGAACATGGTATAGCTGGCACTGCCCAGCAGCACCGGCGTCATGGCGGGATAGAACTCCATATACCCGTGACCGAAGGCGCGGGCGGTAATGCAGACCCCTGCCACCGCCAGAATAAGACCCAGCGTCCGGGCGTCCCGGCCATCGAAACGGAACAGGTGGAAGGTGGTGCGCCGCTTGGCACCATAGCCCCGGGCTTTCATAGAGTCCGCCGTCTCCACCGCCGCCTCCATGCTCATGGTCAGCAGCACCGACAGGTTCCGCAGGGCACTGCCCAGCCTTTGCAGCAGCCGCGTGCCCTCCTCCTGCAGCATGGCCTGCGATTGCCGGATCTCGCGGCGGTTCTGTTGGAGCTGAGGGATGAACCGCAGCGTCATGGTGATCAGCAGCGACGTGCCGGGAAAGGACTTGCCGAACAGGTACAGGAACTTATCCGAGGTCATGACCTCCTGATAGCAGGTAAACCACATAATGACCGCGCACAGGGAGCAGCCTGACACCAGACCGTAGCACACGGCTTCCAGCGTGTACCACAGGTGGTTAATGGTAAAGAGCATGGTCACGCCCCGATGGTTGAATAGTGGGTTGGCGAGGGCGATCAGCAGAAACATAGGCCCCACAAACCGCATGGTGTGGCCGTAGGCCCTCCAGCCTCGCAGCCGGATGGAAAACCAGCTGGCGCCGAGAAAGGACAGCACTACCGTGACCGGGTGCATACAGGCCAGTGTCAGGCCCAGCACCAGCACGAAGTACGCCATACTGACCGCCGGGTGCAGGTTCCCGAAGAAACGCATCCGGGTATCACTCATTGTTTTTCTTCCAGTCCTCGGCACCTTCCATTCCGGCATCCAGATCAAGGCCAAGGTCGCAGGTGTAGTTCCACTCAATGACCTCGCCGGCCTTGACGAAGTACACGCCGCAGCCGTAGTTGGGATACCAGTCGTTGACACAGTACATCCAGCCGCTCCAGCGGCCGCCGTCGAACTCATAAAGGTTGTTGATGCCCTCCACATAGCAGCCGCTGGACGTGCCGCCCCGATAGGACATATGGATCTTATACTTATCGCAGACGTAGGACAGGACGTCAAAGACCGTGTCACCCTCCTCGATCTCCACCGTGGTCACCGGCAGGATCACGCCGGAGGCAGGGACGATGCCCGCCCACTTGCTCTCCAGATGCATACCGTTATTCACCGCCGTATCGCAGCGAATGGTAATGGTGACGGTGTTTTTCTTGCTTTCGGGCTTCTGCTCGGGGGTAGGCGTAGGGGTATTGCTGTCCTCGCCCTTCTGGTCGTTCTTTTTGTTGTCGTCCTTTTTGTCGCCGGAGTTGGACGGCTTGTTGGCGGTATCCTCCTCCGGGGTGGTAGAAGGCGTCTGGTCTGTCTTATTGCCCTTGTTGCCCTGCGATGCATCTCCGGAGCCCTGGGCATAGAAATCCGCCACGCTGTCAGGCTTGCTTTGGGACGGGGTAGATGTTGTTTCCTTTTTGCCGAAGCTGAAGGCCTCTGTAAACCAGGAATACCACGGCTTTTCCTCTTCGGGTTGGTCGGTATCCTCTCCCACATAATCCAGATCCAATTCGCCGCTATTGCCGGCAGTGCCGGTCTGGGCGCAGGCGCACAGGCTCGACAGCATCATAATTGCCAGCAGGAACGCGATGATATATCTCAGATTCTTTTTCATGTCAATTCTCCTTCAGCCGTTAGGGCTGTTGATTTTGAGGATGCGGGAGGGGCCGGCAAACCCCTCCCGCTATGGAAAAGACAACGGCATTTGCCGTCTCGGTTTGGCTTTTTGAGGAAGAGGGGGCGGGGCGGCTTAAACCCCGGCCCCCCTATGGAAAGCGAACAGTCTCCGTTCAGACTGTCTCAGCTTGACTGGGGGTAATTACTGCGGATATTGCATCAAGCGCGGCTTCAGCGGAGGTCGCTGCCAAGGTGAGAGCCTTTGCTTCAGCCTCCGCCTTCTTCGCCGCCCATTCAGCCTTAGCAGCCCGCTCCGCACGCTTTTTGGCGGCTTGTTCCCGTTTTCGCTGCTCGGATTGCTCCAGCTTGCGCTGCCGCTTCTGCCTTCGCTCCTCCCGGAACAAGGGTTCCTGCTTCACCTTTTCCGCCTTATAGCGAGAGGTGTCGCTTAGCTTGCGCATGGAACGAGGCTGCGGCAGCTTTGCCGCCGCCATTGCGGCCGCCCAACTGCCAAAACGCTGTTCGATAAAGGCACCGCCATCCAATTCGTTGGGGGATGGGCTGTGACCCAGTGAGATGGCGCACCGGCTCAGATACCGCGCCAGCTGCGGCAGCGGCGTATCTGCGTTTCGCTCGGCAAATGCTTCGTCACGCGCTTCCAGTGCTGCTACAGCCCTTTTGACTATTTGGTTTTGTGCCCACGCCTGAAAATCAATGGGACGTCCGCCGCGTTGAGACATAGTAACACTCCTCCTTATTACGAAAAAACGCCGGACAAACCCCTTCTCAGGGGATGACCAGCGACATTTTGGCAAGAAAAAACGCTGACAAAAACCGTCAGCGCATACTCCTGCCCTCGTCACAGCGAGAGAGCGCCACTGTGTACCAAAGATCCTTGACCGTGCAATTCTCCTGCCCTCGCGCCACAAGGCTTTCGCCTTTCGTACATGATCTACCTTCTCAGAAGCTTCCTCCCAATGGCGGTATTACCCAACAGCTTTCGCCGCTTCGACCATTTCCTTGCGCTCACAGTGCCGTCCGCAGAGGGTTTCTAACCCAAATTCCTTTTAGGCTGCTGCCTGATCTTTTGCATATAAAAAGATCTTTACGACCAACACAGCCACACGGTGTCACCGGATCATATTTACTTGTCTGATGCAAATGAATGATGCTGCTGCGGTTTGTGCATACTGCAAAGTGTCAGCACACGCTCTGGGTATTTCGTAAATCATATACAATTCACGACAGAAAAGTTACCGCAATTCCATCTTTTACTATACATTGACTTACCAAAAAAGTCAACAAAAAATGCAGGAAAATTGTGAAAAAGCAAGAACTATCTGAATAGCGATTCAAATTGCTTTATATTGTTTCCATCATCTGGAAGTTCAAAAGAAAGGATACCACGGCATCTTGTTAATTGCCGTCACAAACACCGTCAGAAGGAAGGGAGATTACTATGCCACGGCGAGGAGAGAACATTTACAAGCGGAAGGATGGTCGGTGGGAGGGCCGCTATATTCGCGGCCGGACACCTGCCGGCAAGGCAGAGTATGGCTATGTATATGCCAAAAGTTATGCAGCCTGTCGTGAGAAGCGACGGAAGATGGAAGGAGTCATACCACAGAAGCCGACCCTGACAGGTGAAATGTCTGTGGCCCAGGCAGTTGCGTTCTTTTTGTCAGATCGCCGTGGTGAGCTAAAGGCTTCAACGGTCGGGCGCTACGAGTATGTGATCAGCCATTATATTGTCCCAGATCTGGGAACGGTCATGCTTCATGAGTTGACGGCGGAAAAGCTTTCTGCCTATTTTAAGAGATTGCAGAACCGAGGTCTATCAAGCAAAACCGCGAGGGATATTGGTGTGCTGCTAAAGACAATTTTCAAAGTGGTGAAAAAGAAATGTCATTGTGATTGCCCCGGCCGGGATGTGGAGCTGCCCGCATATCGCGGCAAAAAGATTGAAGTATTTTCCGATCACGAGATAGCCCTGCTGGCGCAGAAGATCCTGGAGGCCCCGGACATCACAGGGCTGTGTATCCTTCTGGTGCTGAACACGGGGCTGCGACTTGGTGAGATCTGCGCTCTGCGCAAAAGCGACATTGACTACCGCTCCGGCTTTCTGCGAATTGAGCGCTCGGCTGCCCGTGTACGCGATGCTTCCGGGACACATCTGGTGGTGCAATCCCCGAAAAGCGGCAGTTCTGTGCGTCTTGTAGCCATTCCCAATGATATGCTGGAATTGCTGAAAGCGACCACCCAGAGCATTCAGAGAGACAATTATCTGCTGACCAACACGGACACGCCGATGGAACCGCGCACACTGCAATACCGATACCGGAAGCTGCTGGAACGCTGCGGTATCCGCTATCGGAATTTTCACGCCCTCCGACATACCTACGCGACAAGGTGCATGGAGAATGGTGTGGACATCAAGAGCCTCAGTGAGCTTTTGGGCCACGCTGATGTTCGGACGACATTGCAGACGTATATCCATTCTTCTCTGGCCCATAAAAGGCAGGCTGTTCAGAGCATATGTTTCTTACCCATGGAAGGGGCGGGCAGCGTTTTAATTCCGTCAAAAATTCCGTCAGAGATCTCAGCAATTACCGTGCCGCCAAGCAAAACAGGGACTTGTTTCGTAAATTGTATATGATTTACGAAAAACGAACTATTCCTCATGCAGCCGTAGGCACAGATGCCTACGGCTTTTTTGTTTTGCAGGCAAGGCGCAATCCGGCTTGCTGCGTCGTGAACAGGGCTAATCATCCTGTTATCAAGACCGTCTGGGATAGAACTGTTCGCCGACCCACTCTGCGGTCAGCTCTTTCGGATGCAAGACCAGCGTGGGCGTATGGCTTTCCACAGCAAAAGCAAAGGCTCTGTTTTCCCCACTGTCCGTTGCTGACATATCCGCATCATGGACATATAGTACCACATCGGCAAGGTCAATGATCTTCCTATAGGCTTGCAGCTGTGCATCCGGCGTACCCACGGGACACACGACCGAAATATGGGTGCATTTTTCCAGCATAGTAAAGTAGCGTTCCCGCAGATACGGTGCCCATTTGGCAGCCTGTTCCTCATGTGGTATATAGCAGAAAAGCATCAGGTCTGGGTCGGTGGTTTCCCGCAGACCGTTGACGATCTCGGCTGCGTAAAGACCTACGCCGCAGTCGCAGGCGGTCAGAAACTGTGTCACACCGCGCTGGCGCAGCGCCATAACCTGCTGCGCCAGTTCGATTTTCATTTTCCGGCAGCCACTATCTTCTTCATCAAACCCCCATGGAAAGCGCATGGGTGCTTGCCCTATGACCGCACAGCGGTATATGTGACGGCTTTCTCCCATAAACATCACGCCTTCAACCGAAGCATTGTCGTAATAAATAATACGATAATAATTATTAAAATGCAACGATTTTTCAAAGTATAATAAACGAAAAATCTTAGGTGGTGAAGTTGTGACAGATATTCTGGAAATCATCAAACGAAATCGTGAGGCACGGGGATGGTCGGAATATCAGCTTGCTGAACGCTCTGGCCTGCCACAGTCTACCATCTCCTCGTGGTATAAAAAATCTATGACGCCATCGTTTGCATCGCTTGAGAAGATCTGCGATGCTTTCGGTGTTACATTGTCGCAATTCTTTGCGCAGGACGACATTCGTGTGGCTCTGACTCCCGCGCAGCGTGAGATGTTGGATAAATGGAATTGCCTGACATCAGTGCAGCAAGCAGCGTTGGCAGCACTCATGGATACGATGATATGCAATCATGCCGCAACACGGGACGATCTTCTTTCGATTGATGATGGAGAAAGATAGCTGATCAACCAGCCGGTTCAATATCTTCAATACGCTCCAAAATCCTTTGAGGGAATTAAAGAAGTTCTGACAAATGTGTATAAAACAGACGTGGAGATTTCCACGTCTGTTTTTGTATCCGGTAACAAGGGAAAACTACGGTAGATACAGGGCGTCCGTTGACAATCCTGTGCGGTTAGGGTATGTCTCTTTCGTGAGCGGCGACCGCGCTCCTTTACCTGGCTCGCTTTTCCTGATAAAATTTAAAATAATTTGAAAAATATGTAATATTGACTCCTAAAAAGGTAGTTAATAGATAAGAGGAAAAGGAGGAAGCCCTGCCATATGGATGACAAACAAATTATACGCCTGTTTTTTGAGCGCTCAGAGCAGGCCATCACCGAACTGTCCCAAAAATACGGCGACCTGTGCATGAAAATCGCCAGAAGCATTCTGAACGATCATCAGGATGCGGAAGAATGTGTGAACGACGCCTATCTTGGCGCATGGAACAGTATTCCTCCTCAATCCCCCGACCCGCTGAGAGCCTATATCTGCCGTATCGTTCGCAACCGCTCTTTGAAGAAGCTCCGTACCAATTCCGCGATGAAAAGAGGCAGCCAATTTGAGGTGTCCTTAACGCCGTTTTGGGCTCTCAAGCCCACCAGAGCATAGCCGCAGCGTCCGCACTTGATTTTCCCGGCCAGCCAGGTATTGTGGCATTTGCGGCCATTCTGGAATGAGGTGTTTTGTGACAGCTTACGCTGGACGGTCAGCCAAAGGCTGGAGGGGATGCGCCCCTGGTGGGGAGCGATTACAAGGATTTGTTCTTCACCCTCCCGGCCCTGGTAGAGATAGCAGCTATTGTCCCCCGTGAACATTTCCGGGGGGCTTTCGATTTTTACGCCCTGGGCTTTGAAGTATTCGTAGATGTCCATATCGGCCTGGACATAGACCGGGTTTCTCAGCAGTTTCGAGATAAAGGCCCGTTGCAGGGCTTTTCCATAGACATCAATGGAGTTTTTGACAAAGTACCGGGTTATATCGCCGTAGGAGCTGCTCGGCTCCGCATACATCTGGTACATCAGCTCGGCAAAATCCATTTCCGCATTTTCCACCAGCTTCTTTGTCTTGATCCCGT
>ERZ824480.2328-NODE-2328-length-14543-cov-4.621411_pt1 | contig 14543 bp, 9 predicted proteins | sample MGYA00519861_ERZ824480 | MGnify/ENA primary metagenome ERZ824480 (study PRJEB31778, sample SAMEA3449152) | human gut metagenome | biome: human gut; feature: human-associated habitat; material: faeces | place: United Kingdom | collected 2010/2012 ... | reverse complement strand
GGCGTGGTCCATCCCTTCGGTGAGAAGCGTCCGCGTCTGCACAGGCTGGAGCGACAAGCCCATTGCCAAACGGACACGCTCGCCCGCGATGGCGCGCTCCAGAAAGACCGACTCCCGGTGTAGGGGGCTGTCGCCGGGGACAATGCGGTATGGGATATCCTCCATCTGGCTGCAATCGCCGGAATATGCCATTCGGGCGACCTCCGCAAAGACGGTTTTTCGGATATCGGTGATCAGGGAAGGGATGCCGCGCATAAGAAAAAGACCTCCGGGGCGTAAATAGTTTTGGAGTGCCGGGCGTCCGGTAAGAGGGGTACGGCCGCCCGGCGGGAGGATGGGCGGATTGGGACCGCCGTTAGAAAGAGAGGCAGGGGGGAAACTATCATCCCACCTGTGCAGGGGTTGCATGCATATAAAAACAAAAATCCGCGCAGCCAGCATGACCGCACGGAAACGAAGCCCTGACCCGGATCGGGAAAGGAACGCAGCATTTCGGTCCCGGTCGTGGCAGGACGCAGGGCAGCTCTCGGAAGACCTGACTTATTCTGACCAAGCAGACATCACAGTGACCGACTCGCGGAGCTTCTCACCCCATTCCACCTGCAAGCACATGGCTTACGCGAACTACCCGATATTCATTTTTTATCATTATAACATAGAAATACGCAATTACTAATATCATTTTTCTGCGCGATATATTGGATTTTGCATAGCTTCATCTAAAAAATGAAATAGTCCGCTGTAACATCTCCTACAGCACGAATTTTACGTCAGAGATCTTGATCTCCTGCGCAGTGAACTTAAAAAACTGCCCGTGAGACGCTTCTCTCACAGGCAGTTTTGTTGGTTTATGCCGCTGTATAGACCTTTTCCCAGCGGACAGTCGCGTAGAACACGATCGAGAGCGCCGCTGCGATCGTCCAGCCGATGGGCCAGGAAATCCAGATGCCGGTCGTGCCGAGCGCGGTGCGGGAAAGCACCTCCGCCAGCGCCACGCGGAGCACCAGATCGGTGAACGTCGCAATCATGAACTTCTTCATAAGGCCCGCGCCGCGGAGCACACCGTCGGAGACGAGCTTGGCAGACACGATGAAGTAGAACGGCGCGATGATGCGCAGAAACGCAACGCCTGTATCCATTGCCTGCCCCGTGGGGCTCTCAAGGAAGATGTGTACAAGTGGCTGCCCGGCGAACACATAAAGTGCCACCAGCGGCACGCACAGCGCCCAGACGAGTTTGATACCAGCCCGAAAGCCGGACTTGATGCGATCATATTTGCTGGCCCCGAGGTTCTGCGCCGTATAGTTGGAAATGCCGTTGCCGAGCGTGGTAAGGGACGTGATAACCATGTTGTTGAGCTTCACCGCCGCAGAGTAGCCTGCCATGACGGCCGCGCCGAAGCTGTTGATGACGCTCTGGATGATGATGTTGCCGACGGAAATAAAGCTCTGCTGCAAGATGCTCGGAATGGCGATGACCGCGAACCGTCCAAAATGGTTCCACGAGAAGATCTTTACTTTTCCTTCCGTCGGGATTTTCGCAAAGCGGCGGAAGACGACCACAAGCGCCAGCACGCAGCTGATTCCCTGGCACAAAAACGTCGCCCAGGCAACACCGGCAACGCCCATGTTGAACGCCGTGACGAAGAGGATATCGACCGCGATGTTGGAGGTCGACGAACACGCGAGGAAGATAAACGGCGTTTTGGAGTCGCCCAGCGCTGAGAAAATGCCGGTTGCGACATTGTAGAGGAACACGAACGGCAGACCGTAAATGTAAATGTCGAGGTATAATTTCGAGTCCGCGAAGACCTCTTCCGGCGTTTTGATGAGCCGGAGTAAGCTGTCGCAGCAGAGCGTGCCCACGAGCATCAACACCGCGCAGATCACGCAGCTGGAAATGAGCGCCGTGTAGACCGTCGTCTTGAGGTCATTATACTGCTTCGCGCCGAAAAACAGCGCCGCCAGAACCGAACACGCGATGTTGCAGCCAAACGCAAAGGCGATGAAGATGAGCGTAATTTCGTAGCTGTTGCCGACGGCAGCGAGGGCGTTGTCGCTGATGAATTTCCCCGCGACGAAGCTGTCGGCGATATTATAAAGCTGCTGGAAGATGATGCTGCCAAACAGCGGCAGGCAGAACTGCCAGAGGACTTTTTCAGGCTTACCGGTCGTCAAATCCTTATTCATGGCGCATCGCCTCCTGCGCGTTTCCCGCAAAGGCGACGCCCTCTGCTGCATAGGAGAGAATCACGCCAAGCCCGCAGATCACCTGAAATGCGCGGGCGTGCTGCGCTTCCCCAAGCGCCATGCCAAGAGTAACGCCAAAGAGCATCGTGACGCAGAACGCCTTTTCCCAGACGGATGCGTTCGCTTTTGTATGAACCATATGAAAAATCAGGACGATCATAGCTGCGTCCAAAAGGCCTGCCATACAGGTTTCCAAAACTATTTCCACGCCGTGCCTCACTTTCTCGCTGCCGCAGCCGCCGCAATAACGTTTGCTGCGCCGTCGATGCCATACTCACTCGAAGATAGCATCAGATCGTAGCTTTCCGGTTCGCCCCAGAGTGTGTCCGCGTAAAAATCAAAGTGGTGCTTGCGCATCCGGTCGACCTTCTGCGCCTTATGAAGAGCGCGTTTTTCATCCAAATTATTACGCGCTGCAATGCGCTTTGCCCGGTCGGCGCTATCCGCATAGATGAAAACGGAAAGCGGACGGTAGCCTGCGACCCGCAGAATGGCGGAGGCACACCGGCCAATGATGACGCAGTCACCCTTTTCTGCGAGCTCTAAAATCGCGCGGCGCTCGGCTTCAAAGACCCGCGCTTCTTCCGAGTAAAACGCCTCGCCCAGCGCGGCGGTGTCCGCAAAGGGATTGCCCGAGACGGCAATGCCAAAATCCTCGCCCTTTTCGTCGTATTCCGCGACGGCGGTTTCGGAAAGCCCCGCTTCCTGCGCGGCTTTTTGAATGAGGCATTTATCGTAGCAGGGAATCCCCAGCTTTTTTGCGACTGCTTCGCCAATTTCCCGGCCGCCGCTGCCATACTGGCGGCTGATGCAGATGATCGTCCGTTCCATCTTTTTTCGCTCCTGTCTTACATTTTTTCTCTTGACCGCCCCTATCGTAGCAGAAAAATGAAATATGTAAAATCTATATTTGACATTTCCGATATATCAAAATAGAATGGCAGAAGAGAAACGAATGCACGGAGGGTGCCATGTATATCAGCTACGAGTATTACCGGATTTTCTATCACGTCGCCAGGTGCGGCAATCTGACGAAGGCGGCGGAGGCGCTGCAGAACAGCCAGCCAAACTTAACACGCGCGATTCGGAACTTAGAGGCGGAGATCGGCTGTCCACTCTTTTCGCGCACGAACCGCGGCATGATTCTGACCCCGGAGGGCGAGGAGCTGTACCGGCACATTCAGATCGCCTGTACGGAAATTGAAGCGGGCGAAGCCGCCGTGACGCAGAGTCGGACGCTCGAGCGCGGAAACGTGTTTCTGGCAGCAAGCGAGGGTGCGCTTCGGTGTTTACTCCTGCCGGTACTTAAAAGGTATCAGGAAAAGTACCCCGGCGTGCATCTTCGCATCAGCAACCACTCCACGCCGCAGGCCGTCGCGGCGCTGCACGAGACGACGGCAGATTTTGCGGTCATCACAACGCCGGTTACGCTCTCGCCGTCTCTCACGCAGACGATCGTCAAAGAAATTCGGGAGGTTCCGATCTGCGCGCCGGCCTTTTCCGGTTTGCTTGGACGAAGCGTCGCGCTTTCCGAGCTGGAAGCGTATCCACTCATCACGCTCGGCGCGGGCACGACCTCCCATGCGTTCTACGTCTCTGTTTTCACCGCGCAGGGCGTTGCTTTTCAACCCGCCATCGAAGCCGCCACGGCTGACCAGATCATCCCAATGGCAGAAGCGGGTCTTGGCGTCGGCATCGTGCCGGAGGCGTTCATTCGTCCGTCTGATAATGTGCGCCGCATCGAACTGCAAGAGCCCCTCCCGCTGCGTGCCGTGTGCATCGTGAAACGGAAGGGGCAGCCTTTGAGCGTCGCCGCAAGGGAACTGGAGCGGATGCTGCTGGCGGCTGGGGCTCAGAGCACCTGACTCAGATTTGCTGCTTCAAAAGCCGAAGCAGCTTTTCTTTTCTGTAGTGCAGCGTCATCACCGGGATTCCTGTTTTCTCGCTGTAGGCACGCAGGGTCAGCGGCGGCGTTTGCAGATATAACGCACGAAGCAGCGCCGCGTCTTCCTCCGGAAGTGCATCTACTACTTCACGAACGCGCTGCACCGCAAGGGTATGTAGGATGTTTTCTTCCACATCGGCGTCTGGGTCCGGAATGACTTCCTCGCCGGTAGACTCTTTGTCTACCTGCGCAAAAAGAGAAATGATCGTCCACCCCTTTTTACTTTCCGCAAGATAGTCGCTGCGCCGCTTCTCGGTTCGGCTTTGCAGATATTCCTCCTTCGAGCATTCCAGAACGTCGTTTTTCATATTCAAAAAGAACCTGTCTTTGTTCTCGGGATCACGGACGAAGTCCAGATATTCCGCGCCGCTCATCTCGATCCATTCTACGACGTCGCTGTTTTGCTTTCTTCTGAAGTACCTCGTTTTCAAGATACATTCCTCCATTTCTGAATTTCATTTGCGGGGATAAGCAAATGTCAGAAACGGAGGGGCGCGGGCAGGTGGCAGAATGACTGCCCAGCGCAGGTTCTGTCTGTATTTTGGCGCCCTTGTATTTTCCTGTTTGTGGGAAATTGGCGCCTTTTGACTGGTGGACTTGCTTAAAATGGAAAATGCGCAGATTTTACTGTTTTCCGTGGAATTCTGTAAAATCTGCGCTCTTTCGACTATGAATCATAACCACCGGCCGTGCCGGTGGTTTGCACTAGCCCCCTTGGGGCATGACCCGGGCTGAGCCTATAGGCTCGTCGAAAAGTCTGCCAACCGCGCAGTTCTCCCGGGCTGCCCCTAAAGGGGCTTTTGTTTATTTGCCTCCTCTTACCGGCTCACCCGTAAACGGGTCTACGAACTCCTTGATACTAAGCTGGTCGTCTGTGTAATCTTCCTGAAGTTGATTTTTGATATACTCCTCTATTGCGCGCCTATTTCGTCCCACTGTGCTGACGTAATATCCCCGGCACCAGAAATGCCGGTTTCCATACTTATACTTGAGGTTTGCATACTTTTCGTAGATCATTAAACTGCTCTTTCCCTTGAGATATCCCATAATCTGCGATACGCTGTATTTCGGTGGTATGGATACGAGCATATGGATATGATCCTTGCACGCTTCCGCTTCATGAATCTCGATACCCTTATATTGGCACAGCTTTCTGATCATCTGTCCGATATCCTGTTTGATCTTTCCGTATATGATCTGTCTCCTGTATTTCGGTGCGAATACGATATGATATTTACATTCCCACTTCGTGTGTGCTAAACTACTGACATCAAGTTTCATTTGGACTTGATTCCTCCTTTGATTTTTTGTTCTTGGTTGGCAGACCATCTTCATTTTATCAAAGGAGGATATTTTTTCTATGCATAGCTAAAGCTTTTTGGTACCACCGGCATTGCCGGTGGTTTTCTTTATACAAAAATCCCGCAGAGGCCAACGCCTCTGCGGGATACAATATCAGGCACAATAATCGCGGATATGGAATCATCGTTTCATACCGTTGCGGGACACTCAGCCATGCTATCAGCCGACTGTCAGATCCACTTGCGTCTGTCTTGGAAGTAGAGCTCTATGCTGTTTGTTTTTCAATACCAGATACTGTGATTTTGCCCTTTCTCTGTGCGGCGACTTACTCCGCAAGGCCGTATTTGACTTTGACGCGGTCGAGCTTTTCGAGCATGGGTTCGGCAATCAACCACAGGAAGAAAAACGTGGCAATGGCGCGCACCAGATCGACCGGAAGGCCGGTGACGTAGTAGCTTAAAATGATTTTCCAGTTGATCGTGTTCGACCACATGAGCGCGGACGCGGGATTCATAATGCCGCCATACACGATGGTTGAGCAGATTACACCGAAGATACAAAGGCTCAGCCGCCCGCGCCGCAGAACGCCCTTGCGGTACAAGACACCTGCCAGCCAGCCGATGATACCCATTGCGAACATCTGCCACGGCGTCCACGGCCCCTGGGAAAAGAGCATATTGGACACCAGCATGGTCATCGCGCCAACCAAGAATCCCGTTTCGCCGCCAAAAGCCACGCCTGCGAGAATCGTCATCGCAACGACCGGCTTAAATTCCGGCAGCATGAAGAACGCAGCGCGCCCTGCCACATTCAGCGCAACGAGCACGGCAATGAGCACCAGCTCCCGCGCCTGCGGCTTTCTGCCCTCGAAAATGAGGAAGAAGGGCAGCATACATTCGAGCAAAATCAGCAGCGAAATGAAGTAATATTTTCGCCCAGCGAAGTAGTACACGCCGACAAACAGCGTCAGAGGAATCAAAAGCAGGATGAGCAGCGTGGCAGTCACGGTGCGCTTTTGGAGCTTGCGTTTTTCCACGGGTGTCTGGATGAGATAGTCCGGTCGGTCGGCCTTGCGGCCAATGGATAGCGCAAAGACGAGCAGCGAGAGAAGCAAAATGCCGTAGAGCTTGAGCTGCCCTCCTGCCAGCGCGGTCATGCCGTTCGCGTCGATGAGCTTTGTCAAATCCGTCACGTCGATGGCCTGCACGATCAGCGCCAGCGACACGATACCGGACACGGCGGCAAGGATTTTTCGCCAGACCGGGAGCTTTTTCACCGTCCGCGTCTCTTTCTCCGGCGCGGGCGGGATGCGCTGGTATTCCGGCAGCGCCGGTTCCGGCTCAAGCACGCCGCCGCAGGCCATAATCACATCCTCTGGCGTGACCGCTGCGGGCAGGATGTCGCGGGCAATGCGATTTGCCGCCGTCGTGTAGAAACTATTGCCGGAGAAGAACGTTCTCGGTTCGGCTTCGGTGACGATGCTGCCGTCAAAAACCAGGGCGCAGCGGTCGGCGTATTTCGCGCAGAACTCGATGTCGTGACTGACCATGAGGATCGCTACGCCGGACGCTTGCAGCGTCCGTAAAATCTGCCCGAAAACCTGCTTGAACTCCGCGTCCAGACCCTTTGTCGGTTCGTCAAGGAGCAGAACATCAGGACTCAGGAGCAGGATTTTTGCCAGCGCTGCGCGCTGCTGTTCACCGCCCGAAAGATCATACGGATGGCGGTCGAGCAGCTCTGCCAACTTGCAGAGGGAAACGACTTGTGCAAGTCGCTCGGTTTTGCGTTCGGATTTTGGTAAAATCTCCAATAAATCCGCGCGCACCGTGGATTTCACAAAAAGCGCCTGCGGATTTTGGGGCAGCATCCCGACGCTTCCCGTGATGGAAAGCTCGCCACGATAAGCTTTTTTCAGATTTGCCAGCAGCTTGAGCGTGGTGGTCTTGCCCGTGCCGTTGCCGCCGAGCAGCGCCAGAAATTCGCCCTTGTGCAGCTCCAGCGACAAGCCCTTGACCACATCGGGCAAGTCTTTTTCATATTTGAACCAGAGTTCCTGCGCCAAGACAACGGTTTCGCCGTTCGGCGCGTTTTTCTTTTCTTCCGGAACAGGTCGCAACTCATGCGTTTTCGCATAATCGAGCAGCCAGTTTCGGCCGTCGCAGACGGAGATGGGGCAAGTCGCTTTGGAATCCGACGCTGCCCAGATGCGCATGGCGGCGGGCATGGCGAGGAACATCGCGTTCCCACTGCTTTTCAGCTCCGCGCCCACTTCGGCGGGCGTGCCGGTGCAAAGGAGCTTGCCGCCGTCCATGACCGCGACACGCGACGCAAAGGAGAACGCTTCTTCCAGACGATGTTCGGTCAGGAGGATGGTCGTTCCCAATTCGCGGTTGATCTTGCCGAGGGTGGCTAAAAAATCAGACGCGGCGATTGGGTCGAGCTGGCTCGTCGGCTCGTCCAAAATCAGCACTTTCGGCTGGAGCACCATAACGGATGCGAGATTCAAGAGCTGCTTTTGCCCACCGGACAGCTCTGTGACCGGCTTATAAAACCATTCCTGAATCCCGAAAAACGATGCCATTTCCGCAACGCGGCGGCGGATGGTCGGCGTGTCATAGCCGAGGGATTCCAGCCCGAATGCCAGCTCATGCCAGACCTTGTCGGTCGCGATCTGATTTTCCGGACTTTGCTGCACAAAGCCGATTGTTTCCGCCTGTTCGCGTTGGTCTAGGGAATCAAGATTTCTGCCATCGAACAGGATCTCGCCGCTTCTGCGGCCATGCGGCGCGAGAACGGTTTTGAGCTGCCGCAGCAGCGTACTTTTACCGCACCCGGAGGGGCCGCAGAGCACCAGAAACTCCCCCGGACGGACGGACAGCGTGAGGTCGGAAATTGCGTTCTTTTCCTGTTCGGGATATGCAAAGCTCAGATGGTTGATTGTAAAGAGCTCCACTGTCTGTCCTCCTTTCGGTCGAGTATTACCGGCGTCAGCACCAGCGCGAGATAAACACACATGAAGCTCACGGTCATGGGCGTCCATACGGCGGTTTTCACGGTCGGATAGTAGCGGAAGTACGTGCCGCCTGCCATCCAGCCGGAGATGAGGTACGCGCCGCAGAAGCAAAGCCACGCAAGCGCGGCTTTATCACGCTCATCGAAACGATAAATTGAGAACGCCGTGCGCCCAGGCAGACCGTAACCGCGGGCGCGCATGGAATCTGCGGTTTCGATTGCATTTTCCAAGCTCCATGTGACCATGATGGAGAAGATCTTGACGGCGTTCCCAACTCTTTGGAACACGCTGCCGTTTTTCGTATCTCTGCCGATGCACGCCTGCGCCTCGGAGACGACCTGCATCTGCGCCTTGAACTTCGGGATAAAGCGCAGCGCCATGGAGAGAACGAGCGACAGCGCCGGAATGACGCGCCCGAATAGATAGACAAACTTGTCCGAAGACATGATTTCGTTGTAGCTGGAAAACCAGAGTACGACGCTTGCCAGCATGACGGCCGCCGCCACGCCATAAAGCATAGATTCGAGCGTCAGCGGGTTACCACTCGGTAGATACGTCAAAATCGTTGCACCCTCATGGTTAAAGGCCGGATTGACAAGCGCGGCAAGCGCCGCCATGGGAAGCAGTCCCATGACGGCAAAGCGCACCGCTTTTCTGCCCTTGAGATAGATGTCATACGCCAGCGCGCCGGTCAAGGAAATCGCAAGATAGACCGGGTGCATGAGGCACATGGAGAACAGGAGGACAAGCGCAAAATACAGAAAATTGATCGTCGGATGATAGCCGGAAAAGGCGTCTTTGTTTCTCATTCGCTGCCTGTTGCGTAGCCGCCGCCCACATCATCTCCGAGGTCACAGGTATAGACCCATTCAATCACATCGCCATCCTTGAGCTGATAGCGGCTGCATCCGTAATTGGGGAACCAGCCGTTGACCTTGTACATCCAACCGGAAGTGTTACCAACGTCAAACTCATAGAGATTATTGATTCCTTCGATATAGGCGGAATTGTAGACCGGCGTGTTCTCAAATTCCATGTGGATCTTCTGTTGCTTGCACGTCCGCTGCAAAACATTGAATACACTTTCGCCCTCGTAGAACGTAACCGTCATCGGTTTCAGAATCCAGCCGTCCTCCGGCACCAGCTCACGCTTTTCCTTCTTACAAAGGTCCATATTGTCGAGAATCGTGGCGCAGGAGATGGAGAGGGTGCAGGTGTATTCCGCATCGCCAATTTCCACGTCCTCCGGCTCGACCGGGATGGGCTTTCCCTCCGGCACGGGGTCCGTCTGGTACTTGTCCTTGCCCGTGCCGGTGTCGATCAGCATGCCGCCCACTTCTTCATATTCGCCGGTTGCACTTGCCTGGATTTCCTCCGGCGAAACGTATTCTGGCTGTTCGGTATTAGCCTGTGCAGATTCTCCCGTCTGCGGGTCGCCAGACGGCTCTGGTGTGCTTTCGGCGGGTGTCTCTACCGGTCCCGTCTCAACGTCATCCGGCACGTCTGCCGCCGCTGTGTCCTGCTCCGGTGTCTCCACCGGAGCGGCAACGGTCGGCTGTTCCGACGTGTCTTTCTGTTTCGGCATATCCCGGTCGCCAAATGTAAAGGCCGCAGCCAGCACCAGAACGATCAGAACCGGAACAATGATTTTCCATTTGTGTTTCTGCCATGTCATCTTAAATCAACTCCGCAGCGCTCAGCATATTGTAAAGCATCTGCGCGATCTCGCAGCGCAGAATGGCTTTTGTGGGTTCGATATTGAGGTCGCTCTGATCGAGGATATTGACGGAGTAGCAGAACGCCATCGGTTCCTTCGCCCAGGATGCCACGCTGCGGTAATCTCCGAACTGTGCCAGCATATCCTTTGTCGCTGCCGCGTCCATCGCAGTGTCCAGCCCGCAGAGCTTTGCCGCTCTTGCGACCATTGCAGCGGCTTCCTGACGGGTGATGGTGCCGTCCGGATTAAACTTGCCGCTGCCAACACCGTTGACAATGCCGCTGCTGTTGGCTGTGCCGATGTAACCGGCGTACCATTTGGAGCTGGGAACGTCGGTAAAGGCTTTCGTGTCCTTGGCTGCCAGACCGAGGGCTCTTGTGACGATGGCGGCAAATTCCGCGCGGGTCATGGTCTTGTTGGGCATGAATGTGCCTTTTCCCATGCCGTTGATGATGCTGCGGGAGGCGAGTTCTTCGATGGCGGCTTTGTTCGCGTAGTTCTTGATGTCCGTGAACGTTGTGCCGGGGGCGGTCACGTCGGGGACCTTGACGGAGGCGTCGGCATTGCCCTTGCTGACGTTCGAGGCGGGTTTCGAGGTGTTCTTTGTCACGTCACCCATGCGGTAGAGGGTGTTTTTGCCGTTTTCGGCGCGGTCGATGGCGACCAAAGCGTAAAAGCCCTGTTCCGCAGACATCTGGTTATTGCCGTCCGAACCGTCGAGCACATGGTAGAAGCCGCCGTTAGACTGCCGGAAAGAGAGAAGATTTTCCGTCAGAGTATGACCGTTTTTCACAAAGCGGCTGTCTCCAAGGTCAATTCCAAGCTCGCAGAGCGCGACCACGACCTGCGCGACAGATTCGACGTTCGTCGTTCCCCACGACGCATAGCCGCCTTTGCTGTCCTGCGCTTTGGAAAGGTAGGTCAGAGCCTTGTCTGTCGCGGTCTTGACGGCCTTCTGGTCCTGATATTTTGCAAGCGCCTGCAATGCCATTGCGGAAATGTCCACGTCGGAATCGCCGGTGCCGGTGAGACTCCAGCCGCCGTCCTTCATCTGATTCTTGATGATCTCATCGATGTAAAGCTGGCGCGTGGCCTGTGTCTTTGCGGCAGGATTTTTGGGAATATCGTAATTGCCGGAATCCAGCGCGATCAATGCCCAAATGGGGCCGTTCATGCCCTGCCAGATGGTCTTTTCAAAATCGCCCAGCGGGGTCAAAAGGTTGTATCCCGCGACCTTGGACGGGTCGCGCCCGATGGCAGTCAGCGCGAGAATGACGCGGGAATACTCGGTGTATTTTCTTTCATGCAGCACACCGGAGCAGTTCTTGACGTACTTCTCGACGCGCGTGTAATATTCGTCATAATAGTCTGCGGGAACAGAATAGCCGGAACGAGCAAGGCCGATAATTGCCCATTCGCCGCCGATGGAGCCGACCTCCGGTGCCTTGACAGCGGACACCATATAGGCGGCGCTGCCTTGTACTTCATTCTGGACGCTGGACGCCGCCAACGCGGGAACCGTCAGCGTCAAAAGGATCGCGAGGGTCAGAATCCATGCAATTCGTTTGATTCTTCTCATTTGTATTTCCCCCTATAAATGCGGCAAGCAGGGCTGCCCCCAAATGGGGGCAGTCCTGTGCTGCAAAGTGATTATTTTGTGGTTTTCGCCACGTTTTCCACGAAGCGGTGGAGAATGGCTGCAACCTGTGCGCGGGTAGCGTTGCCGGTCGGCATGAGCTTGCCGGCGCTGCCGTTGACCAGCTTTTCGGCAACAGCCCATTCCAGCGAAGCCGCGGCATAGCCGGACACGCTTGCGTGGTCTGTAAATCCATTCAAGCCGGAGCTTGCGGCGGTATTGTACTTCTTGTGCTGCGCATAGCGGTACAGAATTGCCGCCATCTGCTCACGTGTGACGTTTGCGTTCGGAGAGAACGTCGTGGTGCTGGTGCCGTTGACGATACCGTTGTCGGCTGCCCACGTCACAGCGTCCTCATAGTAGCCGTTGTACTGGACATCCGAGAATCCGCTGCGTCCGTTGACTGCGGGCTGACCTTCCAGTCGGTACAGAACCGTGACGAGCATCGCGCGGGTCATGGATGCGTTCGGAGAGAACGTTGTGTCGCTCGTGCCTGCGAACAGACCGTTTTCATACGCGAATGCAACATCCTCGTAGAACCAGTCGCTTTCACGCACGTCCGTGAACGGAAGTTTACCATTGGTGAACTCAACTTCGATTCTGGTCGATACCGTGAGCTTGTCAATGGTATAGGTCTTGACTGCGCCGACAGACTTGCCGTTGACCTTGACGTCCTTGACCTTATAGCCGGTGTCCGGTTTGAAGGTGAAGGTAACAGACTTGCCGATGTGCTGGAATGTCAGCTTCGGTTCGACCGTGCCGTTCTTGCCAACCTTCAAAATCTTGCCCAGCAGCTCATTGACATACTGTTCGGGGCTGATGTCCGCAGCGCGGAGCCAGCCGTTGTAGTAGGTTCCATTGCCAAGCGACGGGTAATTCGGATCGTTAAACCAGTCTGCGACTTCATGCGAATAGTCGTTGACATAGTGCCAGACAACCACGTCATTGTCGTTCAGTGTCCAGTTCTTGAGACCCTGATTCGGATGCGTGCCGTTGACGGTGTACATCCAGCCGGACTTCTTGCCGTTGGTGAACTCACTCAACGTGTATCCGCCAAGGCAGGACGGGGCATAGATGGTGCTGACGTAGTTGCTTTCCGCACCGATATACCGCAAGCCTGCATCGCTCATGGCTTCGGTAAAGAGGTCATAAACCGTAGCGTTCTCTTGCAGCGCATACGTTTTGGTGGGAACCCACGTGACATATTCGGGCAGATAGCTGTCGGTCGTCAGGTCAACATCCTGCGTTGCTTCGAGCGCGCCGATGAGACGGAATGTGACTTCAATGTCGCCGGGTTTGACAGCATCCAGATCGGACATGGCTTTTTGGAAGATTTCCTCCACCCGTTCGCAAGAAACTGCGGCGTTCATATCCCTCTGTGCGGTCTGAAGGACGGACAGGAGCTTCTTCTTCGCGGCAGTGCCATACTTTTTGGTCTTGTCGATCAGAAGCTCGTCATAGTGCGCCTTGAGTTTCTCGTAACGCTCGGACTGCTTTTCACGGAGGATTGCCTTATAAGCATCCTCGGCGGCGGTCAAGGTCTTGTAGTTCGTGGCCTTGACCTTTTCCTTGTCGGCACTGGAAAGCTTGGTGTAGGCACTGCGTGCTTCTGCAATGGCGTCATAGCTGTATTCATTGACCTCACCGATGCTATCGATCATGTCAATGACTTCCTGTGCGCTTGCGTCCGCACGCTTCACGGCATCTGTCATGTTGTACAGACTGTTTTTGCCGGTTTTGAAGCGATCATACGCAACGAGTGCATAAGTACCTTGCTCTGAGGACATTTGGTTGTTGTCTTTATCGCTGCCTGGCAATGTATGAAGGAAGCTGCCATCCGCCTGCTCAAAGGTCAAGAGATTTTCCAGTGCGGAATGCCCATTCTTCACGAAGCGGCTGTCTGTATCCGCATCGATATTGAGCGCAGACAGCGCGACAATGACCTGTGCGCAGCTCTCAGCGTTTGCATTGCCCCAGCTGGAGAATCCGCCATCGCTGCTTTGCTTGGTGGATAGCCATGCAAGTGCGGCATCAACAACATCCTGAACATTTTTGTTACTCTTATAGTACGGAGCCAATGCCTGAATTGCCATTGCCGTCATATCGACATCGGTTACAGTACCATCAAGAGCCCAGCCGCCGTCACTTGTACGGTTGCCAAGGATTGCTTCAATCAGCTCATCACGGCTGGACGAAGTGTAGTTCTTGCTGTCCAAAGCGATCAGCGCCCAGATCGGGCCGTTGATGCCCTGCTTCAGATCATAGGTAACATCGTCAAGCGCAGTCAGAAGATTGTGACCACTGGTGGGATCTTCTCCGATAGCGGTCAGTGCCAGTGCAATACGGGCATTGTCTGTAGACTTGTCCGCATTCAGCTTGCCGGAACTGATATTAGTCCTTACATAGGCTACAACGCGATCATAGTAACCATCATAGTAGCTGTTCAGGACATCCGCATTGCCGCGCGCCAATGCAAGGACGGCCCATTCGCCGCTGCTGGAACCGATTGTCGGCGTAGGTACTGTCTTTTTAATGTTGGCAAGCGCCTTTTTCAGATACTCGCTGTAGCTGGTGTCCTCGCCAGAGCCTCCCTGTTCCAGCTTTTCAAGTGCGGCAAGCGCCTTGGTCAGCTTTGTTGCATCAACACCGTTTTTGTCGGGCAACGCGTCATACGCAGCCTT
>ERZ824480.2326-NODE-2326-length-14549-cov-4.200566_pt1 | contig 14549 bp, 10 predicted proteins | sample MGYA00519861_ERZ824480 | MGnify/ENA primary metagenome ERZ824480 (study PRJEB31778, sample SAMEA3449152) | human gut metagenome | biome: human gut; feature: human-associated habitat; material: faeces | place: United Kingdom | collected 2010/2012 ... | reverse complement strand
GCCCCTTTCGTGCAAGCATGACGAGGCTTTGTCTAATACAGTTAAGCCGTGAATAATAATTATCTTTGTCTTAGATAATCCCTCATATTTTTAAGAGCTGTTTTTTCAAGCCTTGAGACCTGAGCCTGTGATATATGAATTTCATCTGCCACTTCCATCTGGGTCTTTCCATGAAAATAACGCAGATTAATAATTGATTTCTCTCTGTCATTTAGATGAGACAAAGCCTCTTTAACCGAAAGCTCTTCAATCCAGTTATCCTCTTTATTCTTTTTATCACTTATCTGGTCCATAATATACAGCGTATCTCCGCCCTCTGAATACACCGGCTCATAAAGTGACACAGGATTCTGTATGGCATCAAGCGCATATAACACTTCTTCCGGTGCAAGTTCAACAGCTTTTGCAATCTCTTCTATCGTAGGTTCTCTGTCCATTGTTTTTCTGAGATTCTCTTTTGCATACACTGCTTTATAAGCTGTATCCCTTATAGAACGGCTTACCCTGATAGAGTTATTGTCACGAAGATATCTTCGTATCTCGCCTATAATCATAGGCACTGCATAAGTTGAAAATTTAACATTTTGTGTTATATCAAAGTGGTCTATTGCTTTCATAAGACCGATACAGCCAATCTGAAACAAATCGTCAATATCTTCCGTACTGTTAGAAAATCTCTGTATAATACTAAGCACAAGTCGAAGATTTCCTTTGATATATTTTTCCCTTGCTTTACTGTCTCCCTCAAGAATTTTACTGAATAATTCATCTTTCTCATCATTCTTAAGAAGTGGAAGCCGGGAAGTATTCACTCCACAAATTTCAACTTTATACTGTGCCATACATGTACATCCTCCTAATGTTTTTACATTAGAAATGATGTACCATTTGACACATAATTATACCGTATAATTAATAAATTGTTCTGCCAAGTTTATCACATACACCGCTCATTCTGTAGAAATATGTATTAACTCTGTCTCTCCACTCGACTGCGTTCCTAAGTTGTCTGTCCATTCTTTCTTTCACACGTTCAAAAACAACATCATCAACAGTTCCGCAAAGCTCATTCCATATACTAATCATTTTCTCAACTTCCGCTACACCTTCAAAATGTGAATCATAAATATGCTGTATAAGCGTCTTTCCCGTAGATAATATATAATCATATCTTGTATAATGGAAAAACAGCAGCAGCTCTTCAGGCGTAGTTTCGACTTCCTCATACATACTTCTTAACGGTTCGTTATACTGTGAAGTATAACCGGTTCCGTAACGCATGGTTCTGTCCTGCCCGATACCGTTACGGTCTGCACGGTGATAAGTCCCCCATTTATCATATTCGTATCCGTCAACAAACGGTCCGTAATGTGTATTAGGATTAACCATCCAGCCTATACCTAACGGACATGTATATTTTTCATAAGTAAGCCATGATTTGCTTATTATATCGTATACTCTGCCATATACTTCTTTATCTGTGCCGAATGTACATTTTGCCCACTCAGTGCCAATCTCTTCCGCCGATAAATCAGGATTCCAGCAAAGCATTGCAAAACCGTAAAGGTTGGCTGCCGCAAAGTCATGACCGGTCCAGTTGGCGTCATTGCCTGTATTGGTTACTCCGGCAATTCCGCATATTCTGTTGCCGTATTCCCTGCCTGTCACAATATGCTTTACCGCAGCAGTATCTGATGCATATGTATTAAAATCAAGTATTTCCTTCCACATAGGAACCAGATAGCATATATCAATCTGCTGGCCCGTATATTCCTGTGCAATCTGAAGCTCAAGAAATACATTGGTTTTCTTTAATGCTCCAAATAAAGGTGAAACAGGCTCCCTCACCTGAAAATCCATCGGGCCGTTTTTAATCTGAAGAACAACATTATCCTCAAATTCACCGTCAAGATGTGCAAAATTGTCATATCCTGACCTTGCCCTGTCGGTTTTTCTGTCACGCCAATCCTGCAAACAGTTATATACAAAACATCTCCATACTACAATACCGCCATACGGCTTTACAGCCCTTGCGAGCATATTAGCGCCGTCTGCATGTGTTCTTCCATATGTAAACGGGCCGGGTCTGCCTTCCGAATCGGCTTTGACAAGATAACCTCCGAATGAAGGAATAACCTCATATACGTGCTTTGTAGTCTTCTCCCACCATTTGATTACATCTTCGCACAGCGGGTCGCAGTTATCCGTATCTCCAAGCTCCACAGGAGCAGCAAAATTGATACTTAAATACAGCTTTATTCCATATGAATTAAATATATCGCTAATCTCTTTTACCTGACTCAGATATGTGTCTGTAATAAGTCTGGTCTCTACAGCATGCACATTTACATTATTAATCGTTATGGCATTAATTCCAACCGAAGCCATTAACCTTGCATACATATAAGTCCTGTCATTTATAATAATATTATTATCATCATAGAAAAACGAATTTCCGGAATATCCTCTTTCGATATCCCCTGCCATATTATCCCAATGATTAATCATTCTTAAAGGAGCAGCCGGATTTTCGCATACACATATATCCTTAATTTTCTGACCGCACATAAGCATCCTAATAAGTCTGAATACGCCATATAATATACCCCGGTCACTTTTTGAACATATCGTAATCAGATTGCTGTCGCCACAGTAATATATACCATATCCTTCTTCATCAGGAATAAATGAATCTGTATACTGTACATCATCTGCGTCATAAAGCTTTAAAACAATACCATCCTTTGCATCATTTACCATTAAATCACGCGAAAGCATTTTTCCATACATCGCATCAAATGCCGTGTCGATTTCTTTTATTGCATTGCATATACAATCTCCATTAACACTACAGTATATATGTACTAATCCTTTTATCTCATCAGGAACCTTAGACACAGGCCGGTAATTAAGCCAGCCAGCTTCGTAATCCTTCATTACATAATCCTCCGATATTATTCAGGTACAACTGCATCTGCAGCATTGGAAGCTTTAATACATACAGGCGTTTTTCCTGTAAGGGCTATACTTCTTGCGTCAGGCTGTGAAGTTCCGACATATATTTCGTAATCGCCGCTGTTAAGAATCTTAACTCCCTCTTCATTGTACAGTCCAAAACTGTCCGGCGTCAGTGTAAATGAAACCGTCTTTGTCTCGCCCGGATTAAGCATAACCTTCTTAAGTCCTTTAAGCTGGCAGTTTGGTACATCCTCACCAATATATTTAACATAAACCTGAACAGTTTCAGCCCCTGCACGCTCACCCCTATTGGTAATAGATGCATTTACAGTAATATTAGTATCAACAGAAATCTTATCGCTATCTGCGCTTACATCACTTATCTCATAGTCTGAATAACTTAAACCATAACCAAACGGATATAAAGCTTCATTTTCCATATATCTGTAAGTTCTGCCCTTCATTGAGTAATCTTTAAAATCAGGCAGCTCCTCTGTAGTGCGGTAGAAAGTAACCGGAAGCTTACCTTCAGGATTAGCCTCACCGAATAGAATATCAGCAATTGCACGTCCACCCTGTGCACCCGGATACCAGCCTTGGATTATTGCAGGGAAATGTTCATCTTCCCATGTAACTGCAAGAGCGCTTCCTGATAAAAGTACAAGTATGATTGGCGTACCTGTCTCATATATTGTCCTAAGAACCTCTGACTGAATTCCCGGCAGATTGATATTAGGCTTATCTCCACTTGCAAATTCGTTTCCTTCGTCTCCTTCTTCACCCTCAAGACTAGGGTCAAGACCAAAACATGCAATAACAACGTCAGATGCTTTTGCAACTGCTCTTGCTTCAGCAATTCTGTCATTAGCAGTAGCAAGACCTGATACTCTGTCCTTGCAAAGATGGCATCCCTCCGAATACATTACACGTACGTCATCTCCAAGGTATTCCTGAATTCCTTCAAGAACTGTTACATATTCTGAAGCAGTACCCTCGTAATTACCTACAAGAGCACGTCTGTTATTAGCATTAGGTCCGATAACACCGACTGTCTTAAGCTCCTTTTTATCAAGAGGAAGTATATTATCCTTATTCTTAAGAAGACAGATACATTTTTTTGCTGCTTCAAGGTTTAACATCCTGTGCTCTTTACAGTCAACTACATCATATGTAATATCACTGAACGGAACATGCTTAGGGTCGTCAAAAAGCCCTAATTTCATTCTTGTCGTATAAAGTCTTGCAACAGACTGCTCAATAACTTCCTCAGTTATAAGACCTTCTTCACAAGCTTTTATAAGATTACCGTTAATATTACCACAGTTAAGGTCACATCCGTTATTCATTGCAAGAGCAACAGATTCAACAGGACCGTTAGTTACCATATGAAATTCATGGAAATCCTTTATTGCCCAGCAGTCTGAAGTAACATGGCCTCTGAACTGCCATTCTTTCCTAAGTATATCTACAAGCAAAGTTTTGCTTCCACAGCAAGGCTCTCCGTTGGTTCTATTATAAGCTCCCATAACAACTTCAACGTCAGCGTCTTTAACACATGCCTTAAATGCCGGCAAATATGTTTCACGCATATCCTTTTTTGAAGCAATTGCATTAAAGCTGTGTCTCTCATCTTCAGGACCTGAGTGAACGGCAAAATGCTTTGCACATGCAGCCGCTTTAAGATATTTCTTATCATGTCCCTGAATACCGTTAATAAATCTTATTCCAAGCCTTGAAGTGAGGTAAGGGTCTTCACCGAAGGTCTCATGTCCGCGTCCCCATCTAGGGTCCCTGAATATATTGACATTCGGCGACCAGAAAGTAAGTCCTTTATATATATCGGTATCGCCGTATTCCTGCTGCATATTGAATTTTGCACGTCCTTCTGTAGATATACAATCTGCAACTTTTTCAATAAAGTCTTCATCAAATGTAGCTGCAAGTCCGATGGACTGTGGAAAAACGGTTGCAACACCGGCTCTTGCCACTCCGTGAAGAGCTTCATTCCAGTAGTTATATGCTTTAATACCAAGCCTGTCTATAGCCGGCGCACCATGAAGCGTCTGATAAACCTTCTCTTCTAATGTAAGTCTGTGTGCAAGGTCTTTTGCACGTTCTTCAAATGATACTGATTCATCTTCATATTTTTCCATAATAAGTTGTCCTCCTATTTTCAGCCTCGCTTATGCGGGTTCTTCTATGTATTTATATATCCATTATTGTATATAATGCAGGTTTTGCATTGCCTTCCTCATCGAACAGCAGCGGCCAGTTCTTTCTGTTCTTTACCGGGAAATCATCAAGCCATGTATAACTGTCAGAAACTCCCCATAATGTAACATTATCAATATAATCACTGTATTCCCTGAACACCTTAAAGTAATCTCCGTATGCCTTTGTATGCAATTCCTCAAGGTGCGGGTCAGGCGCTTCTAAAATCCGTGTATCGTCAAATCTGAAATGTGACATATCCATTTCAGTAATATGTATTCTAAGTCCAAGTGAAGCATACATTTCAATAGCTTCTTTTACAAGGTCTATTGTTGGATAATACAGATTAACATGACACTGCATTCCAACACCGTCAACCAGTTTTCCGTCTTTGTTAATACTATTAATTAATTTGGCTATCTTATCCCTTTTTTCCGGTATATATTCATTATAATCATTATAAAACAACTGAACGTTATCCGGTAATATATTACGTGCCAGTTCAAATACTTTCTTACAATAATCATCACCAAACATATCCAGCCAAGGACTCTTTCTTAGGTAAGCGCTGCTTTTATCTTCTACCGCCTCATTTACGACGTCCCAACACTTAGTTATATCGCCATATCTTTCATACATAATTTTGATATGGTTAGCAAGAAGTTCCCAAACCTCTTCCTTACTTTTATTAAAAATGTGATATGGCGTCTGATTATGCCATACAAAATTATGTCCGCGTATTTCAAGATTATTAGATTTTGCAAAATCATATAATTCGTCAGCGCCGGCAAAATTATATTCATATTTTTCGTTAAATAAAACACCATATTTCATCTGGTTTTCAAATGTTATGCTGTTAAAATGTTCTTTAATAATATCATATTCATTCTGAATCGTTACTGAATTAATAGCCGCTCCAATTTTAAAATAGTCTTTATAAACATCCTTTAGTCCACACATAGCTGCTCCTTGGTTATTATGTATATTTTTTCAAAAAAGGGGCTGTAACATATTCGTTATTAATGGATAGTTACAGCCTCTTAAAAAATCAATCATTGTTAAGCGTATGCTGTACGCCCAATCACTGCTGAATTAATCAGCATTAGCTTTATCAATTTTACCGTTCCATGTAGGTGTCATCTCTTCAAGCTGCTCTGAAGGCTTCTTAGCAAGAGCATAAACACTGTATGTAAAATCACCGTAATCTGTATCAGGTATCATTGACTGATAATCAAGAATTCTGTGCTCATCCTCTCTCATAAGTTCAAGAGTTTCATCTACAGCTCTTGTATCAGTAAACTGTGCATAATATGTCTGCTTCCATGCGTCATCAAGCGTCCATCCCGGAGTAGTCTCTGTATATAAGTTATAAGCAAACATAAGCTTATCAACAAATTCAGGGTCATCACGGGTTATATTAGGAACTACAACAACATTATCAAATGGTACTGTAGCCATTGTTCCGTTAGGTCCTGCAGGGAACATAACGAATCCGAACTCATCTTCCATAGTACCTGCAAATGAACTAACCGTATATACCTCAGCAGTCTGCATTGCACATTCACCGTCACGGAATGCTGTAATGAACCAATCCCATGCAGCCCCCTCAGGATCAGGCATAATGTACTTTTTCTCAATAAGGCTTACGCCCCAGTTCATAGCATCGATAAAGTTCTGTGTTCCTGTTGCATTCTCATATTTGCCTTCTGCATTTCTTGTAACGAACTGTGCGCCGTTACTTGCAGCACAAAGCTTAAGATAATCTTTTGAGAATGAAGCCATTGCATAGATATCTGTCTGTCCGTCATTATTAGTATCCTTAGTAAGCTTTGCACAATACTCTTCAAACTTAGCCCATGTCCACTCGCCGCTTGCCTGAAGGTTATATGGCTCTTCAGGGTCAATTCCGGCTTCTTCAAACATCCTCTTATTATAGAAGATACCGGCTCTTGGCTCCATCTCAGTTGACATACCATAAATTCCGTCTTTATATGTCATAATATCTTTAACCTGCTGGTTCCACTTTTCCTCTGAAAAATCTACTGTAGATACAGTACTGAGGTCATATAACAAATTATTCTTAAGTGGCGCAGAAACTGTATCCTGATACATATAGTACATATCTACTGAAGGATTACCACTCATAACTTCTGTAGTAAATCTCTCAGCCATATCTACCCATGCGCATATCTGTTTTCTTTCAAAAGTAAAATTATATTTTTCAAAAATCTCCTGTCTGTATGCTTCGGTATCCTCTGCATATGCTGTAGAAGGTGCTGCATCTTCTGTTGAATACCAGTCTCCTACAGTAAAACTTGCACCGCCAAGGTCGTCATAAGTCTTAAGACTTGAGCCGGAATTATCACCGTTTCCTTCCTCTCCTGTGTTGTCGTCCGGAGCATTAGTTGCCTCTGCATCTGCTGTTGGGCTATCTGCCGGTTTGTCTCCTTTACATCCGCTGAATGTTGCTACAACCATAGTAGCCGCAAGACATAAAGCTAACCATTTTTTGTTTTTTCTCAATTTTACATCCTCCTTTTTTATTTCCGCCGTTTACAGCGGTTTAAATCTTAAATATTATAACACATCATGCAATAAAATAAATACTAAAATGTATCTATTTTATTGCATAAACAGTGTCCTACATCTTAATACCGGACTGGCTGAGACTTTCTACGAATCCCTTCTGAGCAAATACATAAATAACAAGAAGAGGAACGATAGTCATAAGAGTACCGGTTGCAACTATGGCTGATGAATAAGCCTGCGTTGCTTTTTCGGCAATTCCGGCATTTTTAATAAATGCATCAAGCGCTCCTGAAAGTCCTGAAAGCTGTGTTGACAAAAGTGTATATTTTCTGAGGAACATCTGTGAATAGAACTTATCAGTCCACTGCCAAACAAATGCAAAAAGGAAACATGATGTTATAATCGGTTTTGCATCAGGAAGCATAATTCTGTAGAATGTCTTGAACTTTCCACATCCGTCAACATATGCGGCTTCTTCAATATCCTTCGGAACATTTCTGAAGAACTGCCTTATAAGATAAATATACAGACCGCTCTTAAGACCCATACATCCTAAACACAAAAGCAGATAAGGCAATATTGTGTTCAGAAGATTAATAGGCCTGCCGGAAACAAGTGAAACAATTCCAAGCGGGTCAAAGTATGTAAAGTTAAGGTACAATGGAGCCATAATTGTCTGTGGCGGGATAATGATAACAAGTATAACCATAAAGAACCAGAAGTTCTTAAGCGGGAACTTATATCTTGCAAATCCGTAACCAACCAACGTTGCAGCTGCCACCTGAAGAGCGCTGACCAAAAGACTTATATATGCTGTTGTTCCAAGCGCCTTCCAATATTTCATAAGCTGTGATGTAAGCTTATACGACGAAGTAGTAAAATGTCGCGGTATGTTTACAATCGTTGAATCATAAAGATCCTGCTCTTCCATAAAACTAAGAGATATCTTGTTTAATAAAGGCTGAACAATAAGGAAACATAAACCAAATATCAATATAGCACGACATATCTTATATCCAATATTAAAGATTGTTTTGCGCATCAGATATCCATTGGATTTCCTGTTACGTTCCATAAAGGCCTGCCATTTTCTGTTTTTCTTACTCATAATAGTACACCTTCTTTGAAAGAATTAGTGAGATGATTCCAATAATCACCAGACAACAAACAAAGTAAATCCATGCCATCGCAGCGCTTAAATCATATTGCATCTTTGATATCATCGCTGAGGATATATAATCCATTACTTCATTATCGGAACGGCAGAAGTAATCGATTATTGTATAAATTACATTAACAAGTATAAGAGAACTTACCATAGGAAGTGTAATCTTCCAGAAACACTCCCATGCCGTACATCCCTCAATCTTCGCAGCTTCAAACATACTTGGCGATATAGTCTGAAGACCTGACAGGAATATAATAATCTGGATTCCTGACTGAATGGAAATATCATACACATGGTCAATCAGCTCAAATACAAATCCAAAAAACTCACCCGATTGTGATCCTTCTGTTACAAGCATATCCTGAAGCACCGTAGCAATACTCGAAGCATTAGAAGTCTCCTGTATTACATCCTTCATGCTTGCAAGCATTTCATTGTTATACTCAAGTCCGACTATAACACCGGAAGAAAGAATAACCGGCATGAAGAATATGGCTCTTACAAAACCACGTCCCTTAAATGTCTGATTAAGAAGCAGCGCCACAAAGAAACTGAATATAAGCGTTGCCGGAAGGTCAAGCAGCATACCCTTTAAGTTCTCAAGCAAAAGGATTTTAAAACTAGGGTCAATATTAATCGCTTCATTATACAGGCTGAGTCCGGTAAATTTCATTGTAAATCCACCCATAGAAGGGTCAACCGTTACCTCTGAGAAACTCATTCTGCATGACTCAACCAAAGGCACAAGCATGAATACCAGAAATCCTATAATAAATGGAAGTATGAATAAATATCCTGCTATAGCGTTTTTAGTGGCAAGAGACATCTTACGTTTCTTCTTATTCATTAATTATTACCCCCTTCCACAATATAATCTCTGGCAGGAACTACTGTACCGTTGTAATTAAAGTCGTTATAATTGTAATTTACAATTACCTCTGTTCCGTCAGCATATCCTGTCTTATACACATTATCTGAAATCTTTTTATGACTTACAATATATTCGTCATATGTTCCGTTAAAGTCATTTGAAAATCTTGTATAGTTCTCAGCAATCGTGTCTTTCCAAAGGTCATATTCAGTAGCAAAATATTCAGTATATTTTGTATCCTGAAGAGTTGATGCACCACTCTTAGTAACCGTATAAGAAAGTCCTGCACCAAGCTCGGCTGACTTAAGGAATGTTTCAGCAGAATCCTGTGAAAGGTTAAGCGGTTCAGCAGTATAATTAACAAGTCCGTGAAGAGCTATCTGATAGAAAGGTATCGACTCATCAATAAGACTGAATCTCTTATTACTGAGGGTCATTCCGGTAACTATATCAGAATATGGCACATTATAGAAATAATCTGATGCAGTCATAACCTTTGAACCGGAAGCCTTAAGCTCCTGATATTTTCCCGTAATCATATTCATTGTCTCTTCCCTTGATACATGCTTCTTATAATTGTAGTCTCCGCTAAGCTCTGTACTAAGGTCGGCAAATGCCATATTAGAAGTGCCAAGTCCTTTAATATATTTTGATACGCTGTCAACACCCTGCATTGCAACAGAAGGTCTTGCCAGATAATACGTGTATTCTGCCGGCATCTGTGAAAAGTATATAGGACTGTAATATGCAAGCTCTACTATCTCTCTGCTGACAAACTTGGATGAATCCCTGTTGACTCTGAATTTGTCAAACAAAGAATTTTTGTATACAAACTGATAATTAGCATCCATATATACATCAATATTATTATCATTAGCATTCTTAATAAAGGATTTAAGCTCCTTTTTACTTCCAAGTTTCTTAATAAGCTTTACTTTCTTCACATTGGAATTGTGAATACCTTTATTACACCATCCTGAATACTTAATTGAAAGGTTTTTAATGTCTTTTTCAATAAGGTCCGAAGTAATCTCTTGTGCTTCCTTATATTTTGTAAGAGGAAGGTCTTTGGTTACAGGCACACCTAGAACATGGTCCTTATTGTCAACACCGCCTATCATATTAACAACAACCGAGGTATTTTCGTCAGGCTTATCACCAAGTGAAGGATATTTCTTAACAAGATAATCCCTGTATGATGCTGCCATATCTACATAATCATCAGACTCAAGGAATATATATCTCTGTGTAAGATGCTCAGCCGGAAGTCCTTTTTCATATGTACGAACAGTAACATCAGATTTACCTGATATATCCATGTCCTCTCCGTGAAGCATTGTATAACAGAACTTAACTGAGTTAAAGCAGTTAAGACGTCCTGCAACATCTCCCTCAACAATCGCATATGAACTTCCTGACTCTATAGCACAAAGATATGAGCCTCCGTCTTTGCCGATTCCGATAAGCGGATAACTTACTTTACTGTCATCAACAATAGCGTCTCTCGTTATCGCAAGGTCAGCTCCGTATAACTGATTATAATATGCAGCCTGACTTACCTTACCGTTATTGAAATTAATAATTCCTCCCGAACCGTCAGGCACAAACAGGAATCCTTCTTCATCCATACCTGCTGCTCCGAAGAACGGAAGCGGAGTCAGATATGTAATAGGATATTTGCCGTAATATTCAATTTCTTCCATCGGAATGTCCACAACAAGACCGTCATCGCTAAGTGTGTAATATACAGACACATTAAATGCAGCCTTACCGGTTGACTGGGACACATTAATTTTAGAGTTATCTAACTCATATTCTTCACGTGTATATCCGGCGCTTTCAAACATTTCCTGATATGACTTAAGCTTAGTATCACTCTGTCCTTCACGCAATACATATACCTTTGTATCAGCAAGGTCAGGATACTGCTTTAGAAGCTCATCTTTATTATCAGTTGCCCTTAGATTGTTAATATCGATTCGTCTGTATACATTCCTAATCATCTTTGCATCAGACTCATCCATCTTATCGCAGAACTCTTCCATACGTTCTTCTGTTATTGCAGTCGGCACAATATATGTTTTCTGTACGTCGCCTACTGTATATACAACCTTTACTCCGTTCACATTACCCGATTCATCCTTTGTCTCTTCAATCGAATAACGTTTATCCTTTATTGAATAAGCAAAATTGTCATAAGAGAACTTCTGTCCCTTTGAATCACTGTATTCAACAAACAACGTAGACGAAAGTATATCCCTGTTACTTCCACTTGCAAGTGTTTCAGCCTCAAGATTCTGAGGATTAGAATACCACGTCTGACCGTTTGCTTTATTAAGAACAGAAAAGTGGGTTGTATCAGCGTCCATTGTGAACTCCAGCTGACCATTATCAATCTTTATTATCTTACCTGTAGCTTCCTGTGAGTAATCCTGTACATCTATAATCGTATCTTCAACAGAATCATCACTGCATCCTGCAATAAATGCAAACATCAGAATTAACGGAAGCAATAATTTAAGTCGTTTCATATAGTATTAAGCCCTCCTTTCTTTCTCTTAATAAAACCTGAATGCAACTTCTTTATATAAAGATATAAAGAAAGCAACTGCATCACTTAACAAACTGAAGAACAATACCAGCAAGAACACAATAACCAGCATACCTACAAGTATACATAATACGGAGAAAATGGCTTTTCCAAAAGAGAAATCATGTATCTGCATAATAGATGCAAGAAACAAAAAGCCGCACCATATCATTGAGAATGCGAGGAAATAATTATAAAATGCACCCTCTTCATAGGTTATAAAGTTACTGAATATCATCATAGGCAATTGTATAAGCACATAAGGCGTAAGCGCATATGCAGAACCCATATATATATCGCGCATATTGCCTTTACCGTCAAACAATGTTGTCAGACACCAGTTTGACAAAATATATACAAAAAACGGAAGCAGGAAACTGAATATATTCATAATTATATTAAAATATTCCCACTGTACTCTTATGAATACAAAGCTTGTATATCTCATCTTCCATATACTGGTGAGAACAGTCATTATAACGATAAATGTTGCGGCGCTTACAGAACCGCGCTTTTCATGTGTAAGGTCCCAAAATCCGTCAAACGGACTGACAATACAATGAAGGGAATATCTCAGCGTATTACCGAAATGACTAAGTTTTGACTTGAAAGATTCTTTAGTTATACTTTTCATTCCTCACTTACCTCCCTTCGGATTTTCTTGACCGTGTTCTTAACAAAAATGACAACAATTAATACTACAAGGAAGATAAAGACATATTTAACATTATCTTCTATCCTGTCTTTCCTGTACAGCTTATAAGCTTTTGAATAATTCTTATAATCAAGTTTAAGCTTGAAATACTCCATAGCCTTTTCAAACTTATCCTGTCTTAAGAGAGAACGTCCGATTCCTATATAAGCAAGGTCATAGTTACCGTTAAGCTTAAGAACTTCTCTCCAATAATCGGCAGATATATCATATTCTCCGATTTTATAAGTATCAAGAGCCTTATTAATAAGTTCGCCATATTCAGTAAGCGTCATTACCGTCATTGAAGAAAGCTCTTTATCAAGTACAAGAAGTGAATCTCCAATAGCTTCAATGGCTATAGGATATTTGAAATTACCCTGCCTATATCCGATACCTCCGAATGCATAAAGCATATTACCCTGGAAGTCATATCCGAATATACGTCCTCTTGTCATATCAAGACAGTAATAACAATCATTATCAAGAACTGTTACGTCCGAGAATTTGGACGGACCGTTATATCCTCCGCCTTCTCCCCATGCAACATCACCAACAGGGTCATAATATCCGTTTCTGATAAGAATATCAGTACCTTTGGCGTTAAGCTTTCTTACAGGGTCAGCCGACATTACGTTACTGTCGTCAAACGTACTGAGAGTTGCATATATAAAACCTTCTGAATCAAGCGCTATATTATTGTACTCTGTAGGAACGAAAGCATCCATCTGCTCTCTCTGTGCCTGCGTGGATATAAGCTTATATATGTACTTGATAAAATCAAACTGTACGTCAGCCGCTCCGATATATCCTACAAATTCACCATCATTTTCAAATTCCATGAAACCTTTATTGATATTCTCAGCCTGAACAAATATACGCTTTGCAGCATCAACAACAAGTTTTTTTGGAAGGAAAAGATAGTCTGCGCTAAGAGTTTCCTCATTCTCAGGTTTTGTTATAGTTCCGATAACATTCTGATTATCATCAGTAGAAACAATCCTCTGATTACCATAATCAGCAATATACCATTCATTATCATCAGTAACAAATACATCATACGGCTGGAGTATCTGCTCCATTTTTCCGTTATTATTAACTTCCGAAACAACCTTTATAAGAGTGAATTTGTCATTTTCATATGAAAACTGAACTATTCTGTTATTAAGGGTGTCACAGATATATATCTGATTATCCTTTACAAACAATCCCTCAGGACTGTTAAAGTTACCTATTCCGAAATCATCTCCGAAAAGAACTGAGTTCATTGAATATGCATCAGGGGATTCTCTTTCAATTCCCCAATAGTCATATGTGTATGTATAAAACAAATCCTCTTCTGCAGATGCTTTCTTTGGCTGAATAAGGAGAGCTGCAAAGAACATCATCAGACAAACCGGAATTAAACCATAATTAATCTTCTTCATTGTCATCCTCCTTAATCCTTAATACCTGAACTTGCCATTGTTTCAATAACGTTTCCTTCACATGCCAGGAATATCGAAATAGGCACAATCATCATAAACAATGT
>ERZ824480.2322-NODE-2322-length-14556-cov-3.829391_pt1 | contig 14556 bp, 9 predicted proteins | sample MGYA00519861_ERZ824480 | MGnify/ENA primary metagenome ERZ824480 (study PRJEB31778, sample SAMEA3449152) | human gut metagenome | biome: human gut; feature: human-associated habitat; material: faeces | place: United Kingdom | collected 2010/2012 ... | reverse complement strand
CTGCTAGCTAACGCTACGGGAGACACTTTTGCCCTCTGCCGGCGCGGGGATTATCGCTTCAATATGACGTGCAGAATGACACGTATAAGTAAAAACGCCATTTGCGCGACATTTTACGTGTCAACGTGACGCGATTTGACGCGCAAATAGGAATTCATGGGCGCTCGGAAGATCGACGGAGTTCGTGAACCTGCAACTTGGTTGGGTAGCGTACGAAGTCCTCCAGCGGGACCGAATATGTTTTCGGCATCATATCGGTATCAAATGATACCGAAAGTATGTTCGTGATACCGAAAACTAGAAACCATGCTTTATAACTGCTTGGAAAGTTCGGATTTGACTGTCTTATTGTCTTGATCTGTAACAGGTAGACGGTCGAAAGTGGGCTACGTGTTACAGATTGAGATCTTTCAGCCCTGGTCGCCCGTTCGTCTAAATCTATAACAGTTAGGATTGAAAATCCCTGCTAGATGTTACAGATCGAGATAAACGGCCCGCACGGGCCGAACCAAAACAAAAAGGCCGTATGCGATCCCGTGGAGGGACTCACATGCGGCCGACAGGGGGTATGCGGCAAAAGTTAGGCCATGAGCAGGCCGGTCTCCGCGACGTTCTTGTACCAGTACGCGCTCGCCTTGGGATAGCGCTTCTGGGTCTCAAAGTCGATGTAGAACAGGCCGTAACGTTTGTTATAGCCGTTGGTCCAGGAGAACTGGTCCTGCAGCGACCACACAAAGTAGCCGTCGACGTTTACGCCGCCGTCGATTGCCTTGAGGATCCATGCGAGATGCTGACGCATGTAGTCGATGCGGGGGGCGTCGTCGATAAAGCCGTCCTCGAAGTCGTCCTTATAGCCCATGCCGTTCTCGGTGATGTAGATCTTCTTGTAGTTGGGGTAATCGTTCTTAATGCGCAGCAGCAGGTCGTAGAGGCCCTCGGGATAGATAATCCAGTCCCAATCGGTGGTGGGTACGCCTTCGCGCACGCATGACTCGCCCACGCCCTTGAGGAACCAGCGCGAGGATCCCTTGTCGCCGGTGCCATTGTGGTTGATGTCGTTTTCGCCCTCGGCAGCACGCAGGAACTGGCACTTGTAGGTGTTGACGCCCAGGCAATCGTTGTAGGGGAGCGCGGCGGTCAGCGCGGCGATGTCCTCGTCACGGACGTCGAGCTCGCCGCCGGCGATATGGGCCAGCTTGGTTGCGGCTTCCATGGTGTCGGCTGCATAGTGGCCGCGGAAAGTGGCGTCGAGCACCCAGCGGTTGTTGATGACATCGGCCATGCGAGCTGCCTCGCAGTCGGCAGCACTGTTGGGATCGAGTGGATACTTGGGCTCCAGGTTCTGGACAATGCCGATCTCGCCCTCAAAGCCGCCCTCATGGAAGGCGACGACAGCCTTGGCGTGGGCCACCATCATGTTGTGCATGAGCTGGAAAGCCTTGTCCAGGCGATACTTCTCGCCGTGCGGCCAGTTGCCGACGATAAAGCTGCCCTCGGCGGTCGCGGGAATCTCGTTAAAGGTAAACCAGTGCTTGACCTCGGTGAACTCGGCAAAGCAGAACTTGGCGTACTCGACAAAGGCGTCGATCGTCGTGCGCGTCAGGAAGCCCTCGCCGCCGTTCTGGTAAAAGGCCTCGGGCGTATCGAAGTGATCGAGCGTGACATAGGGGATAACGCCGGCTTTATTGCAGGTGGCAAAGAGCTCGTGATAGAAGGCAACACCCTCGGGGTTAATCTCACCAGTGCCGCTGGGGAAGATGCGGCTCCAAGCGATGGAGACACGGATACCGTTGATGCCGAAGCGCTGGCACAGGTCGATATCGACCGGGTACTTGTTGTAGAAATCGCTTGCGGGATCGGGGGAGAAGCGACCCTGAGCAGCCAGGAAATCGTCCCAGGGCACTTTGCCCTTGCCGTGCGTACGGGTCTCGCCCTCAACCTGGTAAGCAGCGGTGGCGCCGCCAAACACAAAGCCGTCGGGGAACTGCATGGGGTTGGTCATGAGTCATCCTTTCTGTGGGATACGAATAGGGAGAGGTGCCCGAACTGGGGATCCGGGCACCAACGGAGGGAGGAACTAGTCGAGGTTCTCGCGGAGCCACTTGATGGCGCCAGCGGGGTCGCGAGTAAGGTCGATATATTCCTTACCGCGGGGAGCAAGCAGCTTAATGCCCAGGCGATCGGTGTCGGCCTTCATGTCGTTGTAGTAGCTACGAACCTGCGGGGCGAGCACGATAACGTCGTACTGATCCATGATGGCAGTGTGCTGGCCATAGGCGCCTGCGGAGGAAGCGATGTTCTCTCCGGTCTGCGCAGCACCTTCCTTGATGGCGTTGGCGAGCATGGCAGAGGTGCCGGCGCCGGCGCACAAGACGAGGACCTTCAGGCCATCGACGTCCTTCTTAGCGGATGCGTCGGCGGCGGGCTCGGGCTGATCGACGACAGGCTTGCTGTCGGCGGCAGCGGCGGTCGGCTCGACGGAAGCGGTAGTCTGCCCGACAGCGGGCGCAGGGGCGTTGGCGGCGATGGTGGCAGCACCATCGGACTCAAGACCCAGCTCGGCGGCGCGTTCGGCCTCCTGGTCGCAGAGCAGCTTATCGTATGCCTTCAAGAACGGCAGGTAGATGATGGCGTCCAGCAAGATGATGATCGCGACAAACACCAGGGCGATAAGCTGGAAGTTCGTGGTGATGAAGATGCCGATGGGGGCAGGGGTAGCCCAAGGCACCACGAAGGAGAAGCCGTTCATGCCCACGTTATCGATAAAGAACTTGGCAACACTCACATTGACGCAGCCGGCGGCAACAAAGGGGATGAGCATGTAGGGGTTAAGGATCATCGGCGCGCCAAAGAGCAGCGGTTCGTTGACGGCGAAGGCAACAGGAACAATCGAGGCCTTGCCGACGGCTTTGAGCTGCTTGGACTTCATAAAGAGAATCAGCAGAAGCGGCACGATGAACGTGGCGCCGGTGCCGCCGAACTCACCCACGAGCGACATGTTAAAGGTGAGGGAGTGGGCGGGGTGGCCACCGGCCAGCAGAACCTGCAGGTTCTCGGCCTGGTTGGCAAGACGGATGGGGTCGATGCCCGGCTGGACGATCGAGGGGCCGTGGACGCCGATGAACCAGAAGAACGCGGTGGCTGCCTGAATAAGGATGAGTCCGGGGTAGGTCTCTGCCGCAGTGAAGAGCGGGGAGAGCAGCTTGATGAGCAGCTCGGAGAACGGAACGCCCATGAGGTTGCGCACGACAACATCGATGATGCCGCAGATGATGACAGCGCCGCCAAAGGGGATGATGTCGCGGAAGTTCTGAGCGATGGCGCCCGGAACCTCCTTGGGCAGCTTAATGGTCAGATCGCGCGAGACGCAGAACTTATAGACCCACACGGTAATGAACGCGGCGATATAGGCCGAGAACAGACCGCGCGTACCCATGCTGGTACAATCGAAGACAGAAAGCTCGGAGCCGTTGAACTTGGTAGTGAACTGCGTAACAGCGAGCAGCAGCATGCTGCACTGGGCGGCAACCATGGTGGAGCCGTCGTTGAGCACCTTGCCGGCGGGCATGCGACGGTTCATGGAAGCCGTAAAGTTCTTGGCGGTGGTGCCGGCAACCATGATGCCCATGACGCCCATGGTGAAGTTGTACAGCTTGTTGCACCAGTCGATGAGCGGCTGGGGCAACGTGATTCCAACTACGCCGGGAAGGGTGGCGATCAGCAGAAAGATCGAAGAGGTAAGGACGATGGGCATGCACCCAAGGAATCCGTCTTTGATGGCCTGGAGGTAGATGTTCCTCGAGATCTTCTCAAAGAACGATGATGCTTTTCGAGCATCTTTACGATGGCGTCCATAGAGCTCCTTTGCTACTTGATGCGCGATGCATGTGGATGGAACTGGTCGTCGATGGATGGTCAGGACTGCCCGGAAACCTTCCTGCTTAAGGAAGGCATTGCGAAATGACAACGTTGTCATTCCGTTAATGACAACGTAAGACATTTTTGGAAGAGCAACAAGGATACACGGGTGAGCGGTCGATATTGTCCGGTAAACGGTTGATTTATCAGTCAGGCAGGTAGTGTATGCTAGAACGCAAAAAACAAGCGATAGAGAACCGAGTGGAGAAGCAGTGGCAACGATGGACAAGAAAAATGTCTCAATGAATGATGTGGCAGTTGCCGCGGGCGTTTCTCTCAAGACGGTTTCGCGTGTGATCAACGAGCCCAATAGCGTGCGAGAGTCGACACGCGATAAGGTCCATTCGGCTATGGAGGCGCTCGGGTTTCGAACCAACTTTGCCGCGCGTTCGCTCAAGTTGGGCCGTTACGGGTGCATCGGCGTGGTGATGTTCCACTTGTCGGGCGGCGCCGTGGACATGATTGACGGTATCGCCGATGCCGCCGAAGAACGCGGCTTTGCGCTCACGATGATTAAGAAGCGGGCGGGGGAGAAGATGACCCTTGCCGATGCTGCGCGTAGGATGTCGCAGCTTCCCGTCGACGGCATGATCTTCAACCTGCGTCAGATGGTCGATGACTTTGATACCTTTGAGGCGCCGAAAGACCTCAAGACGGTGATTATCACGCCGATGGAACATCCTACCTGCTCTACCGTCAGTGACGATCAAGAGGGTGGCGCGCGCATGGCGTGCGAGTACTTCTTGAATCGCGGACACAAGAACGTGTAATTCGTCTCTGGTAAGAAAGAGTCGCTGTCGAGCCAGTGCCGTATGAAAGGTTGGCGTGCGGCACTCGAGGCGCGTGGCATTGAGCCGCCCGAGCCTCTGCAAGGCGATTGGAATGCGGATAGTGGCTATGCCGCGGGCCTTGTGCTTGCCGATAAGCCCGATTGCACGGCGGTCCTCTCTGCTAACGACTGCATGGCAAACGGCGTGATGATGGCTCTACGTGACAAAGGGCTCAGTGTGCCCAATGATGTGTCCGTGATCGGCTTCGACGATGAGCTCTACAAGACGATTCCCAACTCGATTCTGACGTCGGTGAAGTTCCGTCATCGCGAACTGGGCATCCGTGCGCTCAACGAGGTTGTCGCAGGTCTGGAAGCCCCGAGCTCCAGAAGCCGTACGCTCGTCTCGGGCGTGTTGGTCGAGCGTTCCAGCGTGAAGGACCTGCGGGCGTAGACGTGCTCGGCCTGTTCATCTTAATCTGTAACAGGTAGAGCCGAAAATCTCAGCTAATTGTTACAGATTTAGACAATTCGGTCCGGCTTATTCCGTTTGTCTCGATCTGTAACAACTAGACGGTCAAAAGTGGTCTACATGTTACAGATTGAGATTTTCGGCTTGGCCTGTGCGTTCATCTCGATCTGTAACAGCTAGGACCGAAAAACTCGGCTAGATGTTACAGATTGAGATGAACAGGAGGACGGGTGCGGTCTAAACAAAATGGCCCGCGCATCACACATCGATGCACGGGCCATTTATTGTCTGCGAGCGGCAGGTGGTGTCAGCGTCTTATGCCTCGAGGTTTTCCTCGATCCAGGCGACGGCACCCTTGGGATCCTTAGTGAGGTCGATGTACTGTTTGCCCTTGGGCGACAGCAGCGTGATGCCCAGGCGGTCGGTGTCGGCCTTCATCTCGTTGTAATAGGTGCGAACCTGCGGAGCCAGGACGATGACGTTGTACTGGTCCATGATGGCGTAGTGGCTGCCGTAGGCACCGGCGTTGGCGGTAATGTCGATGCCCAGCTCGTCGGCGCCTTCCTTAAGCGCGTTGGCGAGCAGTGCAGAGGTGCCGGCGCCAGCGCACAGAACCAGAACCCTCAGATCCTTGCCCTTAAGGGCGGACGGAGCTGCGGAGGCCTCGGTGGCAGAAGCGGTCTCGACAACAGGAGCCTCAACGGCGGGGGCGGCAGCGGTCTTGACGGCCTTGGTCTCCTCGGCCTCTTCTTCGGCCAGGGTCTCGGCCTCCTGCTTGCACAGGACGTTGTCGTAGGCCTTGCAGAACGGGTAGTAGATCAAGAAGTCAACGACCAGCAGGACGACAACCAGGACCAGAGAGATCGGCTGGAAGTTGGTGTCGATGAAGGTGCCGATCGGTCCGGGGAGTGCCCACGGCATGGCATAGATAAAACCGTTCATGCCCAAAAAGTCGATGAAGAACTTACCAATGAGGACGTTGGCCACGGGGGCAAACAGGAACGGGATCAGGAAGTACGGGTTGAGGATGATGGGCGCGGCGAACAGCAGCGGCTCGTTGACGGCGAACATCACGGGCACGACAGAGGCTTTGCCGACGGCCTTGAGCTGCTTGGAGCGCATAAAGAGCAGGAAGATGATCGGGACAATGAACGTGGCGCCGGTGCCGCCGAGTTCGCCGATGTAGTTACCGAAGTTCTCGGTCAGGGCGAGGGCGGGGTGACCGCCGGCCTGCAGCGTGGCGAGGTTGGTGGTGATGTTGCCAAACAGCGCGGCGTTGAGGGCAGGCTTAACGACCGAGGGGCCGTGGATGCCCATGAACCAGAACAGCGGGATCATGAACCAGATGAGGGCGAGGCCGGCGTAGGAATCGGCAGCGGCGAACAGCGGGCTCACCAGCGTGGAGATGACGTTGGCAAACGGGACGGCCAAGCAGGTGCGGCAGATAACGTCGATGACGGCGACAAACAGGATGGAGAAGCTGAAGGCGAAGATGTCGCGGAAGTTCTGGGCGATGGCGCCGGGGACTTCTTTGGGCAGCTTGATGGTGATGTCTCGCTTAATGCAGAAGGCATAGATGTTGACCGTGGCAAATGCGGCGACAAAGGAGCTCAGTAGGCCCTTGGTGCCCATGTTGTCGGTAAAGAACACCGAGACATCGGCGCCGTCGATCTTGGCACTCGTCTGGGTAACGGCCAAGATGAGCATAGCGCACATGGCGGCGACCATGGTGCTCGTGGCGTTGATGGCCTTGCCGGCAGGCATGCGGCGGTTCTTGGAGCCGGTCAGCGCGCTTGCGGTGGTGCCGGCGACCATGATGCCCACGACGCCCATCGTGAAGTTGTAAACCTTGTTGCAGAAGTTCACGACGTCGACGTTCCACCAGTCGGGCAGCGTAAAGCCGCCGACCGTGGCGACAACGCCCGGCAGGGTCGAAATAAGCAGGAAGACAGAAGAAGACAGGATGATGGGCATTGCTGCCAAAAAGCCGTCTTTAATGGCCTGAAGGTAGATGTTCTTAGAGACCTTGTCGAAGTACGGCTGACCTTTCTCCAAGAACTTAACGATCGATTCCATAGTTCACGCTCCTCTTTGCATGAAATCTTAATGGCATGGACGTTGAAAACCTATATGGTCTCCCGCTTGCTAAAAGCCCGGGTGCAGGCGGGGTCGGTCCCAGGGGGAGAGAGGGGAGCGGCTGGGTTTGTATCGCATAGGGCCGCTCCCCTCTCGGGGGAAAGCGAGGCGATGCGCTACTGCGCGTCCGCCATAGTGTCGGCGAGCTCCTTGTACCAGAGTGCCGACTGCTTGATGTAGCGATTTTGCGTGTCGAAGTCGATGTAGAACAGGCCGTAGCGCTTGTTATAGCCGTTGGCCCACGAGAACTGGTCCTGCAGGCTCCAGATAAAGTAGCCCTGGACGTCGACGCCCTCGGCGCGCGCCCGGAGCACCTTCTCCATGTGCTGGTCGACAAAGTCGATGCGCTCGGGATCGGCGACGATGCCGTTTGCGTCGGGCTCGGGGTCCTTGTGGCCCAGGCCGTTTTCGGTGATATAGATGACGGGGAGGTTGGGATAGGTGGCGCTGATGTGCTTGAGCGTGTCGTAGAGGCCTTGCGGGTAGATGAGCCAATCCCAGTCGGTGGTGGGGATACCCGGCATATCGACCTGCTGCCCGACGCCCTTAAACTTAAAGCACGAGGTGCCCTTGTCTCCGGTGCCGTTAAAGCTGTTGGTGGACTCGCCATCGTAGGCGGCGATAAACGCCGACTGATAGTAGTTGAGGCCGAACATATCGTTGCGGGGCGCCGCCTTGGCGAGCTCCTCCATGTCGCTGTCCTCAACCGTAAGCGTGGCGTTGTTGGCACGCAGAATCTCGTTGATGAGTGAGAGGGTGCGCGCGGAGTAGTGACCCAGGAAGGCGCCGTCCATGATGAAGTCGGTGTAGAAGGCGTTGTACAGGTCGGCGGCGTGCTGGTCGGCGGGCGAGTCTGTGGCAGGATATGCCGGCGTCAGGACGTTGACCATGCCAATGCGTCCGCCCAGGTGCTCGGTCTCGTCAAGATCCTTATACAGGTTGACGGCGCGGGCGTGGGCAACGAGCTCGTTGTGCTGGCTCTGGATGCCGCTCGTCACATCAAAGTGATGGTTGGGCGGGAAGTTGCCTTGGATGTATTGGGAGTGCGAGAGGCTGATGAGCTCGTTGATGGTGAACCAATTCTTGACCTCGCGGAACTCGCGGAAGCAGAACTCGGCATAGCGCACATAGGCGTCGACGGTCTTGCGGTTGAGCCAGTCGCCCTGGTTGAACAGGGCGGCGGGGGAGTCAAAGTGATGCAGGGACACATAGGGCTCGACGCCATACTTTTTGCAGCAGGCGAACAGCTCGTGGTAGTGCTTAACGCCCTCGGCGAGGGGCTCGGCATCGTCGCCGTTGGGGAAGATGCGGGTCCAGGCGATGGACACACGGATGGCGTTGAGTCCATGCTCGGCAGAAAGGCGGATATCCTCCTCGTAGCGGTTGTAGAAATCACTGGCCGGGTCGGGCAAAAAGCGACCCTGGGCGACAAGGTAATCGTCCCACATGGTCTTACCCTTGCCTGCCACCTTCGTGGAACCTTCCGTTTGGTACGCGGCGGTTGCGGCGCCCCAAACAAAGCCCTTCGGCAGCTGCTGTACGCGGTTTAGCAAAGACATATGCATACACCCTCTCGTCTCGCTGTTCGATATTGTGCGTTTGCGCTCAGGAGGCTCCCTGGTTAGCGTTCAGCGGTGAAAAAGCCCGATAAACACTATCTTAAAATGATTAGAACCAAAATGAGCACGTGAACATTTGACAATGAGCACGTTAACATCCGGCTGGGATGTATAGAAACAAAACAACTTCAAACAGCCGCGAACGGTTGTATTTGTTCGGTAAGCGGTTTTGATTGACAGAAGTTTTCATGTTGTGGTATATGGCTCGGGTATCATGAGCACGTTATCGATGTATGTACGATGCGCCATGGGCGCGGGGAATAGTTGGGAAGCAGGTTAGCGTGGAAGGCATGGCTCAGCAGACAAGGAATGGTCATTCGGCGAGCGCGGCAGAGGTTGCGGCGCTCGCTGGCGTGAGCCGCCAGACTGTGTCTCGCGTGGTCAACGGTATGCCCAACGTGACGGAAAAGACGCGCAAGCGTGTGCTGGCCGCCATGGAAGAGCTGGGCTTTCGTCCCAATTTTGCTGGAGCGGCGTTGCGCGGCGGGTCGTATCGTTCTATTGGCCTGTGCATGTACAACATCACACGTGTCGGTAACCTGGCGACGCTCGAGGGTATCATGCAAGCGGCGCGCGAGCACGATTTTGCCGTCACTATGATCGAGATGGGCGGCGACAAGCCCTATACACTTGCCGATGCCTCGCGCCGCATGGTCGAGCGACCCGTCGACGGCATGATTCTCAACATGAACCGCATGGCTCCCGATTTTGAGGAGTTTGTTCCCCAGCCGGGAGTGCGAACGGTCATCCTGTCCATGTATGCGCATCCGCGCTGCACGACGATCGACTCCGACCAGTATGGTTCGTGCGAGCTGTTGACCAATTATCTGCTGGAACATGGTCACTCGAATATGCGGTTTGTTGCGGGTCCGGAAAACTCGATTTCCTCGCGTTTTCGTGAGGCCGGTTGGCGCGATACGCTGGGTCGTGCTCATGTCGATGCCGCTCCGATGCTGCGTGGCGATTGGAGTGCGGACAGTGGGTACGCCATGGGCGAGCGGATTGCGGCCGAGGTGCTTGCCGGCGGGTCGCAGGCGCCGACTGCCGTGCTTGCGGCAAATGACCAGATGGCGCTGGGCGTTATCGCCGCGCTCGAGAACGCGGGCCTGTCCGTGCCCGACGACGTGAGCGTGGTTGGTATCGACGACGCACTCGAGGGACTTGTTCCTCACAATCGGCTGACGACGCTGCGATTTGATTTGCGCGGTGTCGGTAAGCTTGCGTTTGAGGCGGCGATTGGAGAGAGCTCGTCTATCGAGGCGATTTATGTGCCGAGCACGCTGGTCGAACGCTCGACTGTTAGGGACATACGGGGTTAGGTCCTACTCCGTTTGTCTCGATTTGTAACAGGTAGACGGTCAAAAGCGGGCTACGTGTTACAGATTTAGATTCTTCGGAAAGAGCAATCCTGTTCATCTCAATCTGTAACAGTTAGGACCGAAAAACTCGGCTAGATGTTACAGATCGAGACAAACGGCCCCCAGGTCGAACAAAAACAAAAGGCCGGGGGCGGCGCGCTGTGTGACGTGCCGCCCCCGGCTGAGAAATGGGGACAGGTTGTGTGGGCGGTGCAATTCCGCCAACCGCTCGTCGCAAGCCGCTAGTCCAGACGACGGGTCTGCGCCACGTGCTTATACCAGTAGGCGCTTGCCTTGGGCGTGCGCTTCTGGGTTTCAAAGTCAACGTAGAAGAAGCCATAGCGCTTGTTGTATCCGTTGGTCCAGGAGAACTGGTCCTGCAGGCTCCACAGGAAGTAGCCGCCCACGTTGACGCCCACCTCCATGGCCTTGAGCAGCCAACGCAGGTGCTGCTCGATGTAGTCGATGCGCGGCTGGTCGTCCACAAAACCGTCCTTGTAGGGATCCTTGTAGCCCATGCCGTTCTCGGTAATGAAGATCTGCTTGTAGTTGGGGTAGCGCTGCTTAATGTAGACGAGCAGATCGAACAGACCCTCGGGATAGATGATCCAGTCCCAGTCGGTGGTGGGGATGCCAGGCTTGTTCACATGCTCGCCAATACCCTTGACGCGCCAACGGCCGGTGCCCTTCTCGCCCGTACCGTTGTGGTGCAGGTCGTTCTCGCCGTCGTAAGCCTTGAGGAAGCGGCACTGGTAGTTGTTAACGCCCAGGTAGTCGTTGTAAAGCGCGGCTTCGCGCATAATCTCAAGGTCCTCGTCCAAGATCTCGATGGTGCCGCCCGAGACGGCGGCCAGGCGGTTGGCGCACTCGAGGGTGTCAGGCGCGTAGTCGCCGCGGAAGGTGGCGTCGAGCAAAAACTGGTTTTGCAGCACGTGCTCGTTGTTGGCGGCCTTGATGTCGGCGGGGTCGTTCTCGTTGAGCGGGTACTTGAACTCCAACGACTGAATGACGCCGATTTTGCCCTTAAAGCTGCCGTTGTGGAAGGCCAGCACTGCCTTGGCGTGGGCGAGCATCATGTTGTGCTCGCACTGGAAGGCCTCGGCAAGATGCGCCTTGACGCCACCGGGGAAGGTGCCCTCGATGTAGGTGTTGGAGGCATCGGCCCAAATCTCGTTAAAGGTGAACCAGTAGGTTACCTGGTCGGCGTACTCCTTAAAGCAGAAGGTGGCAAAGTCCACAAAGGCATCGATGGTCTCGCGGTTGAGGAAATCGCCCTTCTCAAAGAGGGGCAGCGGCGTATCGAAATGATGCAGCGTGACAAACGGCTCAACGTGGTGCTTGTGGCACTCGGCGAAGAGATCGTGATAGAACTGCACACCTTCGGGGTTGATTTCGCCGGTACCGTTGGGGAAGATGCGGCTCCAGGCGATGGAGAGGCGAATGCCGTTGATGCCAAACTCCTCGCACAGCTCCAGATCGACAGGGTACTGGTTGTAGAAGTCGGAAGCGGGATCGGGGGAGAAGCGCCCCTGGGCCTCCAGGAAGTCGTCCCAGGCAACCTTGCCCTTACCGTGAGTACGGGTCTCGCCCTCTACCTGGTAGGCAGCGGTGGCGCCGCCAAAGACAAAGTCCTCGGGAAACTGCGCGGGCGGGTTGGTGACGCTAGCAGGGTTAACGGACATGATGATCCAATCGTCTGAATCGAAGGGCCAGCCGGTCTTGGATGGTCGGCTGGCCCTGAGCGTTACTTACTTCGAGAGTTGCTCGGAGACGAAGGCGAGAGACTTGTCGCCGTTCTGGGAGAGCTCGATGTACTGCTTACCACGGCAGGCGACGCACTTGTTGCCCACGCGTTCGCAGTCTTTCTGCAGGTCGGCCAGGTAGCTTGCGGCCTGCGGGGCCAGGACGACCAGGTCAAAGTCGGGGAGCATGTCGACGTGGTTACCATATGCCTCGGCAGCGGTCTCAAGATTGATGCCGCGCTCCTTGGCAGCCTTGGCCAGTGCGTTGGCGAGCAGGCCCGAGGTACCGCCGCCCTGGCAGAGCACGAGCACGCGCTTGCCGTTGAGATCGCTGGCGGCCGTTGCCTCGGCAGCGGGTGCTGCGGAAGTGGCGGGGGAGTCGGCCTTCACGGCCTCGGCAGCAGCGCCGGCGGCAACGCTCTTGGCGTCAGCCTTGCCCTGGAAGGCATCGTTGAGCTTGGCGGCCTTCTCGGCGTTCTTGGCGGCGAGCTCCTCCTGGGAGATCTCGGCCTCCTCGGCGCACTTCTGGGCGTCATAGGCACGGAAGAACGGGTAGTACAGAACAAAGTCGACGACCAGGATAAGGGCGAGCATCACAAAGGCGAGCGGCTGGAAGCCTAGGCCCATGATGGTGCCGATGGGGCCGGGGACGGTCCAAGGCAGGGTGTACATAAAGCCGTTCATGCCCAAGAAGTCGATAAAGATCTTGAGGATCCAGATGTTGGCGATCGGGGCAAAGACAAACGGGACAAAGAAGACGGGGTTGAGCACGATGGGTGCGGCGAACAGCAGCGGCTCGTTGACAGCGAAGCAGACCGGGACGATGGCGGCCTTACCGACGGCGCGCATCTCCTGAGACTTGGCCAGGAAGCAGAACATAAAGACCAGGACGAGCGTGGCGCCGGTGCCGCCCATGCAGACGACGAAGTACTGGGCACCCTGGGTCAGGACAGCGGAAGCGTGCTGGCCGGCCTGGAACGCAGCCAGGTTGTCGGTCATGTTGGCAACGAGGGCGGCGGCGATGGCGGGCTCGACGATCGAGGGACCGTGGACGCCGACGAACCAGAACAGGCTCATGGCGCCGTAGATCACAGCGAGGCCGATGTAGCCGTCGGCAGCGGTGAACAGGGGCTGGAACACCTGGATGACGCCCTGGGCAAAGCAGAAGCCAAAAGCAGCGCGGAAGACGATGTCAAAGACCCAAAAGACGGTGATGCAGACGGAGAAGGGGATGATGTCCTTAAAGGTCTGCGAGATGTTGGGCGGAACCTGCTCGGGCATCTTGACGGTGATGTTGCGCTTAATGAAGAACTTGTAGATGATGCCGGTCACAAACGCAGCGATGAAGGCGGTCAGCAGGCCTTTGGAACCAAGGTAGGTCGTGTTGAAGCCGCTGGCGGCGTCCATGGCGATCGTGTCGCTCGAAAGGAGCAAGAAGCCGATGATGGCCGCGCACATGCACGAGATGAAGTTGATCTGGTTGTTCTTGGGCAGGTCGCGGTTCTGGGCGTCGGCGAAGTGCTTGGCTGTGGTGGCGGCGCAGGCGATGGCCAGGATGCCCATGGAGTAGTTGTAGCACTTCCACAGGGCGTTGTTGATGTCATCGGGCCAGTAGAAACCCCAGATGTTGGGGACCGAGGCTACCAGGCAGAAGATGGACGAGAAGATGATGATGGGGATGACGGAGATAAAGCCGTCGCGGATTGCCTTGAGGTACTTGTTGCGGGCGATCGCGTTGAAAAAGGGCTGTCCCTTTTCGATGATGGCGATGAGTTGCTCCATGCAATGCTCCTAAGAGTCGGTGGGTTAGCAACGATGGTAGCTTTTGGCGTTCGGTTGCCAAAATGTTGACGTTGCCATTTTGCGACACAAAAAAAGACGCGAACCGGTGGTTCCTGTGCCTGCGAACCGTCGATTCCTTATGCGTAAACGTTTGAGCCGCCCGGTGGCTCTGTGTTTGCACAATGGCAACGTTAACATTAGGGCGACAAAAGCCGTTCGGGGAAGCAAAAATGTCGGTGAACGGTAGGTTTTGGGTGGTGAGCGTATGGTGGGGGAGGCGTTAGATATACTTGAAGACGTTTCATTTGACTGCGTAGGGTGCCACCAATGGCATCGTTGACATAGAAAGATCGACCTATGGCCGCTGTTAAAAAATCGGTATCCGTCAAAGACGTAGCGCGCCTCGCGGGCGTCTCGGAGCAGACGGTCTCGCGCACCGTGCACGATTCGCCCAGCGTGCGCCCCGAGACCAAGGAACGCGTGCGTGCCGCCATGCGCGAGCTGGGGTATCGCCCCAATTTTGCCGGTCGATCGCTGCGCCGTGGCAAGTTTAAGACCGTCGGCGTCGCCATGTTCAACATTACCGGTACCGGCAACCTCGACCGTATGGAGGGCTTTGCCGCCGCGGCCGACAAACATGGCTATGCCATCACCCTCACTAAAGTAGATGGACACCCCTATACCCTCGAGAGCGCATCGTCACGCATGAGCGCGCTGCCGGTAGACGGTATGGTCGTGATCATGAATCGCATGCCGGCGG
>ERZ824480.2305-NODE-2305-length-14622-cov-3.034256_pt1 | contig 14622 bp, 27 predicted proteins | sample MGYA00519861_ERZ824480 | MGnify/ENA primary metagenome ERZ824480 (study PRJEB31778, sample SAMEA3449152) | human gut metagenome | biome: human gut; feature: human-associated habitat; material: faeces | place: United Kingdom | collected 2010/2012 ... | reverse complement strand
TTGTCTTTTGCCAAGGGATTTGATCCATATTCGATTGAACCATATTCTATTCGCTAATTGATTCAATAACATGTTTGTTGATTATAATAGCCTCGTAGTGATAGGGAAGAGATTATCCAATCATATTGCAGTATTGTATAAGTTCATTCCTCTCTCATTTCTCGTAGGCAAAAAGATCTAGAGATCAGAATGGATCCAACAGACAAGTATGTCGACAGGGAAACGATTGAGCGGTATCTTTGTAGCACAGGACTGGAAAAAGCACAACGAAAGTTTGTAGGAATTGAATATGTGCTTAAGGCCAAGAATTTCCACTTCGTTCAACAAACTACGTATGATTGCGGACCAGCTTGCTGTTGGATGATTATGTTTGATATTAATCTGTTTTTCATTTACAGAAAATGGGCAAAACGATTTATTATGAATGACGACTTTGATTATCAGGATTTCCTCCAAGGAACTTGTGTGAATTTTGAAGATGGTGTGTGGACGGTGGATTTAGTCAAAGTACTTAAGGATTACTCCTTTCGGTAAGCTCAATAGCAAACTCTGATCTAGATGTGTATTCTGTACAACCAATATCTCTCCTACCTCTCATCAATACGACTACCTTGATTTCTATAGAGTATGTGAATAGAGTGGCATCTATTATAGAATGAGGATCTGGAAACCGAATTACTACGTATAAAAAACCTATTTCAAACACTAAGCAGTGATTGCATTCATATCTTTAATGTAGTCGTTATCAGTATATTTCGTGTAGGCAAAGGTAAAAATTGAAACAATTCGCGATTTTCTTCTATTCAACAGCAATACTGTAGTATTGGTCCTTGTTGATTTCACATTATTGTATCCTTCAAAAAACTGTTGTTGTTTTGTAAAGCTGGAAAGAGATATTTACTGTAGAAAGAGTATTGTGGCCATTATATTATGCTCATCGGTTACAGCACGAGTCGAAAGGCATTCAAAGTCGTGGATCCGATGCGCTACTTCCGTAATGGCAAGAGAGGAGAATTACATATAGATCACTATATAAAAGAGAAGGTTATTGACGTTTCTCGATCAGCAAATGGAACAGATAATGATATTGTATTTGTGAATCTCGAGTGATTGCTTTCTTTTTGTATGCTATTTGATAGTTGCTCTACTGTTTGTGTTCATGAAATCATGTTTGGTGTCATTCCCTTTTCGATTTCGTTTATTCCCAATTTCCGAATCCCAGATACAACGTGTCGGATAGGAGACAAATACCATGACTCAACCCCAAAAAGGGTCACAGTGGCGCAACTACCTCAACACTCAATAATCGTAGCAAATGGCATCTACAGAGGAAGCAATTCAAACTCTTTATGTGAATAACCTCAACGACAAGTTGCCGAAGGAGCAATTGAAGGAAGAACTATATCTTCTGTTTTCCCAGTTTGGAACAATTCTTGACGTAGTTGCTTTAAAAACCGAACGAATGAAAGGTCAAGCATGGATTTCTTTTGTTACCGTCCAAAATGCTACCGATGCGATGAACTCACTACAAGGATTTAATTTCTTTGGAAAGCCTATGGTATCTAAAACTGATTTGGTGTTATGCATAGAGAATCACATTTGCTCGTACAAAGTCTAATGCTGTGGAGCGGTTCGAGAAAGCAGTGAGCATGGTTACGGAGGAGTAGTTATTGTACTTTATGGATTGACAAATGGTAGTGGCTTTGTTTGAACAAACTTGGTTCAATATTTCTGGTTGGTATACAGTGAACATCCGATAGAATTTCAACGAACGAGCTTGTTGTTCCAACACGAGAGGAGTTCCCTTTCTCGAAATCCCAGTAGATCCCACTTTGCTGGCTGCAGTCAATTTTGCAAACGAACAATAAAAAGAAAAAAGAATGTTCGATTCCTTCAGTTTTCGTTAGGTGTGGACAATGAAGTCACTAGTCTATCCTATTCTTCATATCTAGGGTTTTTCTACAATATAAGAAGCCAGAGGACGAGGATGGATTCCTCATGTTGAAGTTGACTCTTAACAAGACGTGGAGCGCTTATCCGATCTCAAAAGTGAAGAAGGTAGGATGTCAGAATTGGTAGTGACATATAGATGTTCTGTGATGCCTACAACAAGAAATATCCACTCATTCCCTTTACTCCAGAAAATACAACTTGTTATGTGTTGTATTCGCCTTGTAGATAGTGTTACATTTAGTGGAAGTCCTGTATACGATGATGACATCATCGAGGATGTATGCGAGAATATGGGTACTATCATGTTCCAATTGGGTACTGTTTTATGCAATGGTTTATGTCAAGGAGAACCTCCACAGAGGCCCAAGAAAGAGGAAGAGGACCATACGGGAATGGTTCGATGCACGAACTACGGTTGCTATCAGTGGTACAGACCAGAGGAGAATAATCCTACTGCTTGTCATTATCATACAGCTCCTCCTGTATTCCATGATAATTCAAAAGGATGGTCGTGTTGCCAGAAGTACAATTGTACATTTGTATTGATAATAGACGTGTATATGATTGGGATGAGTTCAATAAGATTCCTGGATGTACTGTGGGTCCTCACAGTTGCGAACAAAAGACACAGTCTTTTGCTCCCTCCCCAACTGTAGCTGCTATTAATGCCGCTGTGAGTGGAGCAAATGCATCCTCACCAACTCCAGCTGCTCCTGTAATAAAGTCAATTGATGAATACAACCAGAGCAATCCAGATGCTCCAACGGCTGTGAAGTCTGTGGAGAAGATGCTTGCTCAAAAAGCTCAACCGATTTTAATGAAGAGTAGTTCTGAAGATAGGGTGTGAGGATAGATGGAAAGGCTCAGTGTCTTCATAACGGCTGTCACAAGTGGTACAAGCCAGAAGAGAATGTGGAAGGATCATGCGTGTAAGAATTATGTGTGAATTGTCAGTCAGATATCACAAGGGATCGCCTGTATTCCATGATGGAGAGAAGTATTGGAGCTGCTGTCCTCAGAAGAAGTGCATTGACTTTGAGTCTTTTATGAAAGTTCCTGGTTGTGTTACGGGAAAGCACGATGACGGAAGAAACTCGGAATGAACTGTTTGTTGGCAAAATTATCTTAGATAATGCAGGATATCCGGAATATCCTATCTATCGCTGCTGCAAAAGTCATTTCTGGTGATTTGCAATCGGCAATTACCTATTATGAAACATCGTTTTCGGAATCCCAGAAGATTGACTATATTGGAGGATTATTTTGTTCTTGTAAACGGTTGGGAGATATTTACTATTCTCTAGTAGTTTATTCTGCGATTGGGTGAGGAATAGTGTTATTTGGAACATTCAATGAGTTGGTACAAACACGCTTGTACACTGGTTTCTGATGTATATTTAGAGGATCCCTTGATAATGGAAACCGTTCTAGCTGTCATGCAACGGATTGTTGTAATGGCTTCTGGAAATGACCAATGGAAAGAAGAAGAGTCCTATTATCAAGAGCAAATCGAGAAGGTCAAAAACAGGAAGAATGAACCCAAAGCTGGAGAGAGCTATGATGCTATTATTAAGAAGCAAGAGTTCGATAATGTGAAGTATTTGGAGAAAAGTGATAGGTAGAAACTCTATGATTCCTTCTTTAATGGTTGCAGAAAGAACTCTCTACGGTCAGTCCTACGGTGTATCCATAAGGGACTGGATATAAATCACGTTAATCCACAAACGAAATATACAGCTCTTCACAACGCATGTTGGAGGGGACACAAAGAGATTGTTTGTGTTCTGTTACGACATGGAGCTGATATGACTATGAAGAATGGAGAAGTAGGATACTGAGACTGATTGGAATGTAGGGAGAAGATTGTATTCAATGTGCAGAAATAGCGAAACAAAACGAAATAGTTGAGCTATTGAAGCGGGTTCAGAAGGAAGGAATCGGTTTTCTGGGTCCCTGTAATGAATGTGAAAAGTATCAAAAGAAAGGCTATGTTATTTCTTTGGAAACAGATGAACTAGCAATAGCTAAGACCACGTACTCGGGATTCACGTTGTAATCTTCGAGTTGTTTCTCAGGTTCCATCACGAAACCTCTGTATATTGGCTTCACACAGTTAACCGTCTCAACTTCGTGTTTTTCTTTCATCATTTCCTTGATAGATGTGATAATGCTTGTAATTGTGGCTTGAGGAGACAACACAAGTTCGAATTGTTTTTGCTCCTCCATAAGAGTCTGTGGAATCATAGATTTAGTACACCTACGGTTTGAAGACGGAAATGATATGTCATTCGACTAGCTGCTACCACAGAGGTCTCTTCTTCGATGTGACCAACCATGAGGTTGCTGGGATTAGAGTAACAGTACTTTTCAATTGAGTAAACTTGTCCTTCTGAATCAATCACTTCACTGAGATCATGGTTGACAGTCTGTAGGTTTGCCTCCACAAAGATCTCGTTGGCAGTTTCGTAGTCAGCTATGAATGAATAGAAGTTGTAACAGAAACCTTTCAAACATGCTTCACAACACTTCCGAAGGACCTGCCAGATCTCTAGATTATTCGTGACGCAGTCATCCCAGAATTTCGGAGTGATTAGTTGAATCCAAATCCTACCAGTCGAAGATCATCGAGATCATTCTCGTTGAGTTGCCTGTCGTATTTCGTAAAGTCCATCTTCCATGGCTTTGGAGGTCGTAATTGGGAACGGAGCGTATCTGAACTGAACGTACAACCCATGAGGAATTTGTGACATGATCTTCGCCTGTTGATAGGAATGAGTGCAAAAAACAAACCAAGAGAATCAAGAATAAGATACAATAAAAAGAATCTCAAGGATCAAACATGTTAGTCATACTCTGACGATCAATCAGGAACAGTTGGTTCTTCAAAGATAGATTTTCCGCAAGTAATCTACATAAAATAACACCCTTTCAGCCGTACCTTTGAATGACCGTAGTCAACGATGATACTTCCTCTTCTTTTGTCTTCAGTTTTCCATTCTGTTCCAAAAATGATTTTGCAAGAGTATCAAACTGCTGGATTTTGGAAGAAGAAGATGACTAGAACTAAAAAGGATGAAAAGAACAAACCAATTGACTCTGAAGCATTTGAATCTGACTCTGCTTCTCTCGAAGTTCCCGATCCTTCTTTTCCAAAGAAAGCTTCAGTTCTCTCCTATGGATTAAACTAATTGTCTATATGTACAATTCACTCTCATGTTGCTGCAGCATACGATTAACAATCATAGGAGATCCTTCATCCGATCTATACCCCTAAAATGTATACAAAACTGCTTACAATCTTCTGCGTCGCTTGATATGCATCGGAGACGGATCATAGTCTAAACCTGATAAAAGAGAAAACAGATAGTACTTCTTGTATCATCTTCTTCCATAGTAATAGGGCATTGATCTCTCTTTAGAGAAGAGCCAATGTCACCAAAGTTCACAGCCAGCATTGTTTCTCAGTTACAATAATAGCGATAAGGTTTAGGCGATCAAAGACACGAACCACAGGGACTGTCAACAATAATAGAAAAGAATAATGGTAGTTGGCGCAGTGCTTATTTCGAAAGAGAACTTAGTTGAAAATGCGGAGGTAGTGCATGATACTAGTGGAATAGAACTAAAGGGATATTCTTCACGAATCCGAAACTGTTTTGCTCAAAATCAACATATGAGTAACTGTGACTCTGTGGAACTGTTGGACATGTCCGAATTGATAGCAAGCAATGCATAAGGACTGAGAGAATAGGAGCTTGGAGGAAGAGGTTGGCAAAGAGATCACGAAATTCGAATCCTGTTAAAAGCGATAATGGATGAATGTCTACACAATCTGGACTCTCTGGAAATTGCCTTGAATCATTTCCCACAGGATGTAGGGCTTTGTAGAAGTGGTGTAAACGTAGATTGATCAAATGAGACAGTGTCTACATCAATTGAAAGGGATCGGAATTCTCAAGCGAATCCGAATTTCAGCATGTCAGATGCACCGTTCTCTGCATGAATTTCTGGATGACGAAAAAACCAATTCAAATAACGAAACTCAAAACCTTCCTGAATCCATCATAAATGATTTTACAAATCTCAAGAATAGTGTCTGTAACACTTGTCAGGCATTGACAACTCTCTTCTCTGCATAACTCCCATTTCTTCCAAAGTCATTCTAATGGCTGTGGGAATAGGAATTGACAATATCATCAAGAATCTATCTGTATCCAAAATCGAGTCTGTTTTTGTCATGTTTGTTTTATTCAATACAACGTGAACGGCGATGTATCTGTATCGAAAAACCATCTCAAGAGGGTTGAACGTGAATAAGGTCATCACAGGTATGGCATAGAAGTGGAATTCATTCCCCAGGACGCTTTCTTAGATCGAATGGAACGCAACTCGTCATTCTTCGCGGAAGCGTGCTTTCTCTCTTCGATTTAGTGGAGGGAAAGATGGAACTTGTAGTCAATAGCGATCTCTTTGCAACGGGCAGGAACATTGCCACCATTCACTTCAGTGGTACCAAATTGTCTGTTTAAATCATGAAAAGATTACTGGAAGGATTTCCTTGCTATCACTTCGGATAGTGGTTATCTTTGTATTCTGGAATATGACACTACTTGTAATAACTTCAAACGCATAGCAGAATATCAATTTGGTCGTCCAGGATGCATTTACGATGTTCCAGGTCAGTATCTCGTTGTCAATAATCATTCCACATTTATTGCAACATGTAGCATATTTTATTGTGCTTCTTAGACTAGGTGCGGTGAGTTGTTGCTTTCTCGTTTTTCCTCTTCAACATACAGTGGATGAAGCTACAGGAGTGATTTCGATATCGCTATGTCCTCCGTTCTCCTATTCTGCATCGAATCGACTTGTGTATGATATAACATGGAGTGCCGATGACACTCTCTTTCTTCTAGAATGTTCCCTCTCAACAAAAGCCAAAATTGTTCACAAATATGCAGTTTCGTCGTCTGCTATTACCGATCTGAATGATGGACTTGATTTCTCCAGCAATCCATCTTTCATGTGCAATCATATCATTTCACGTACCATTACAAAAGAATCGTAATTTTCAGATGAATCCAGTCTATTGCTGTGTTGCGAAGGTCACATCACTCATGTCGATTTGATCTCCAAACATATGATGAATTATTCATTCAGTGCTTCTGATCAAAATAAGGCAATTGTTACAGCAGTTGTAAAGGAAGCTTCGTCTTTCATCTTTGCTGATGATCGAGGTGATGTATTCTATCTACCATTCAATGGCACTGCCTTACGTCCGATTGCATTCCCACTCGCTAATTCGCTGGTTGCTTGTGCTCTTGCTGCTGACTCCACTCATCTCTATATCTTCAGTGAGTCAGGTCCCAAGTACAATTGATCTCATTCTCTCAATCACAGCTTCTCGATCCCATTCAGTACAATTGGAACTACAGATGTACCTCGAGATCGTTACATTAAAATCCCTTCCTCTCTCTCCGAATGTGTTAATATGACTCCAATTGCCACCACAGGCTGTCCAGCTTATCTGGCTATTCATGGTCGAGGCTCATCTTCACTGGTTACTTCCATTCGATCTGGTTTCTCCTGTTCTGTAGACAATTTTGTCCAAACATTCAAGACGGAGATCACAGGATTCTTCTCCCTACCGTCACTGGATCGTCCTTCAGTGGATGCCGTATGCATTATGTCTCATCCAACCAAATCACACGTGATGTTTGTGAATGAAGAATTGAAATTCAAAATTGCCTCAACCAAACTCATTGATCAAGAACGTACCCTCAATTGTGGTGTATATCATCGGGTATATGTTCAAGTCACAGTACACAAGGTTCTACTAACTACATTGGATAATGTGATTGCGATGTGGGAGGCTCCTTCTGGAACTTCTATCACGACATCCTGGATTGGAACTGAGTATATTGTGGTTGCTACGGATGCAAAGGAAGTGATCTGTCTACAGTACGATGAAGTGCAAAGTACGGACCGATTTATGGAATTGGAGAAAAAGTTGATGAAATCGGAAATCACATGTGTGTTAGAGTATAAACAGAGTATTCTGATTGGAACCATCGATCGATCTGTGATCGTATGTTCAGTAAATCGCAATGTCCTCGAAGATCGAACTCCGATTCTCCTTAATAGTATTCCTCGTTTCATCTATTCCTTCTGTGTGTTACAGGAACAAAAGTATCCAACTTCATCCAGTGATGAATGTCTCATCGTTGGCGGTGATTCTGGAATGATCTATTATATCGCGTTAAATGAAGAATCAGGGGATTTCAGCACTATTTATTCCAAACAGCTTGATAAATATCGGTTATTCTGTTCACCTGTCATATTACATGGAATTCCCGCGATTGTCGTTTCTTCGATCTCTTCATATAATATCATCTACCGATCGAATCCCTTCGAGATTCATCCTTTATTCTTCGTTGTGAAAGAATCAATTCATGATCGATTCAAGCGTGCTTCTCAACGCTTCCTAGGCAATCTCTTTGTGTATCACATGCAACAAATGGAACTCACAGTGATGTGGCAAGGAGAAGATTTGATTGTAGTTACGTTGGGTCAAGCAAGTGGGGCTATCTCTCTTAAGTCTGTGAGTATGAATGCAACAGGTCATCGTATGATTTCACTGCCTCAAGGGAAAGTAATGGTGATTTCACACGATTTCAGTAAGGATTTTGGAATACAAAATTCCTGGTCAATCTTTGCATTGAATGAGTTTAACACAGTATTGAGTGAATCATTACATGGTTTGTGTTCTGAGAATGAATTCGTAAGTGCTTGCTGTGTATTCAATAGAAAAGCAGAAGAAGGATTAGTTCGTGATTGGGTCGTGGTTGGTTGTGTAAGTGAAACGCACTATCGACTATGTCTGTATCAACGAGATTTAACGAATCGTCTTAGTAAAGAATGAATAGAAATAATGATTCATAGCAGGAAATAGTGATAAGCCTCTAATTCATTTATGGGACGTTCAAATGCCTAATAAGGTACATGAAGTTGCAGTTCTTGATGAGAATCATCTTTGTGTAATTATTGGGTTTATTTTACGTATTTATGAAGTTAATGAACAAGGCTTAATTCTTATTGCTCAAACCAAGGTTTGTTTATTCATATGTTGGTTATTCATAGTGTACAGATTCCTTCATTACTACTCTTCATGTGGTTCACAATCGTATTTACCTTACTGATAATACTGGTGTTATTTCCTTCTATTTCTTAACTCCAAAATTCCAGCCTTGTTTGGTTCTTCGACATTTTACACATCGTTCAATCATGCGATCTGTGGTTCTGGATGATATTACAATGGCAGTCGCCGACAAGTACGGGAATCTTATTATTCTTCGCAGTATGTTTGATGTAATGATAATTAAGGCGTTTCATGTAGATTCATGAACTCATCTTATCTTTGAATATTTCGGATAGTGATAATCGGTCGAAAAATGGTCATGCGGTGAGAGGAGGAGTATGAGATGATCTGTAGATGTCCACTATTGCTAGTATGTATATGGGTTCAGTGGTAACGTCATTGTTTGTCCAACGATTCTCGAAGAATACGGACATTCTGATGTATGCCACAATCACAGGTGAAATTGGTGCATTGTCACCAATTGATAATGTGAAGAAAGTGGAGGCGTTGTTGGAGTTAGAATCTCATATGATGAATGATGCTTCTTTGGTCTGTAGAATTGTAGATGATTATCGAAGCTATTACTTGCCATCGATTGTAGGACCAAGATGAGATGTATTACCATAGGGAGTGATTGATGGAAATGTGTGTGAGAAGTTCCTTAGATGTAGTCGTGAAGAGCAAATGCGTGTAGCATCAATGATGAGTGCTACAGCTAATGAAATGAAGAAGGAAATCCTTGATATGAATGACCTCTCTCTTGTTTGTACAAACACAGGACTAAACAGATCTTACATAATGAAAAAACTACTTCGAGTTCCATGATGAAGAATCGTAATGGTAGGAATCTCGACAGTTGTCACTTTGGGTTCAGTAGGGGGTACATCAGTAACTATGTCGAGTTTCTTTGAATATGGATTGATTCCCGAGGAGAAGGGTTTGGATATATGTTTGATATCATTGACATCGATTCCATTACCAATATACTTTGATTTCTTCTTGTTCGAATATGCAAAAATCATTAAGAAAATAAAAGCAACGATCAGAACAAATGTTAAAAGTACGCCAAACACGGAAAGCAAGTCATCAGAACACCCTGCATCATCAGTAACCAGAAGAAATCTTACCAGAACGACTAACAGAGTTAAGAACAAGAGAATGGTTGAAGGTAAGTACTGTAACGGAGGTTTCAGCTATTTGTCAACCGAACACCTAGAAACTACAAAATATCATTGGAACATTATCCACCTCCCCAACACGACTCTTCAAGAACTGGATATTTTCTTCAGAACACTGTAAATGATTTACAGAAACCAGTTGTTGTAAAGGGGTCGATAACTGACACTGATAATGTGAGAGTTCTTCTTGAGAATGAAAAAGCACCGAAATGGAATCCACCGAATACTGTACGAGGTCTACGATCAATCAATTGAAACAATAGTACCTCCCCATTCAATAACGGAATTTCTATAAGTAAGAACAAATAACAACCGGTTACGTCTCTTCATAGTGTAGATTCAGAAGTTCATCTACTGTATTTCCAGTGACGTTAACTAGGATCTGAGTAGGAATCTGTCTTCGCAGAAACGATTTTGGTTTCTCAGCAGTTTTCGCATAAAACACATATGTTAGACTAACTTCTATTAATTATATCATTGCTACAACATCACTATTGTCATTCTCTTCATATTCGGTGAAATACTCACCACAGTCTACAATAACAATTTCTTTTCATTAATTACATTTTACAGAGGAGGAAAGTCCTCTAATAGGATTCAATGAATGATAGGAAAGAAGACTCTTCCAATCTCTCCTAAATGCGAATTTCAACGAAAACGATCTTTGAAAAAGGAGAACAAAAAGAATAAATCGCCAAAGGCCAATCATAATTGGTTTGGTTACATTCATAACAAGAATCTATGTATGTGCTTATCCGAAATCGACCCGGTAATGATTCGATTATCAACTACAAACTAAGTGAGATTATTAACGTGAGTAATTCCTGAATAAACAAGAAACTATCTTCTCTCCATTTTTCCTTATGAGTTATCCTTTAGGTGTTTTTTCCCACTTCTCTTTTGGTTACTATTGGACGGTGAGAAAAACCATATATCCTATTCTCTTTCTATTTGCCTTTACTCTGTCAATCGCCCAAGGTAATCAACTACATTTCCGTTAGAAACTATAGAACCCGTCTCATGTACTTCTGCGTGTTTGAATGGAGGTTCTTGTTCACCTGATACGGGTCGATGCATTTGTACTCCCAACTGTGAGGGCAGTCGGTGCGAAATTTGTCATCGTGATATTCCCTATATTCCAATTCTTCTTGGAATTGGGGGGTTTGCAGTTACTGTGTATTTAATCCTTGTTGTGAAAGATTTCATTCAACGAAAGTGTCGGTAGGAAATATGAGGATTTGTGATGATTAGTTTCTATTCTCGTGTTTCTGTTGATGACCCGTTTGTAAATAATATGAAATCTATCGGCAAGGCTGCAGCAACCAAAACAATGACTCAAGGCGAATTGTATTCACCAAATGCTTTTGAACTAACTAGCAAATCTAGGTGGTATCGGGGTGAGAATTAGTGTAGTATGTGTGTTCTTTTCTGTTTGTTTATTTTTCCTTGAACATGGAGGAAAAGGCATACAAGAGTGACCAGGATCAATTGAAAATGCTGGTTCGGGAATCAAAGTGATCATTCGTTGGAACAAAGTGATTCTGTAGTGCTGTAGCAGACGCATTGAAAAAGCTCGAAACTCAAATATTTACACTTGAAACACAATATCTGCAAGACGAATGCCCCACTTGGAATGTGATCAAGGGATTTGATGGGTTTGTTGAACGGTTGCTTGCTATGTGTCAATACTGATTTATAGATCTCAAGGAATGACTCGGCGACCAACGGTTTCTCGAGATGATCGTGTTTTCTCGCTATCATCGCACAATTCGCCTGCAATGAGTCTTCCTATGGATGATGATGTGCGTTCTGTGGCGTAGGGATTACTGATTGGTCATCACCTAGATCAGGCGATAGCTCTCCCACACACAAGACCAAACGGAGTCACAAGAAAAAATCTGTCTATGGAGAAGATGATTATGAGTAGTTATGTATTCTATATGTAGTTGTTCAAGTGGATGTGTTGTTTGTTATTTGCAAGGGACACTACAAGGAATCACCTTTCCAAGTCATGAATCAACATGTTGTCGTTGCACAGTTGATGCCAAAACAATAGTCCTCTTAACGCACATATCTCTCCACCACATTTTCTATCGCCTTGTTTGTTTTCTTAATTGGAGATGATGCTGTAGATACTCCATGGAGCGTTTTGAGATTTGCAAGACTGCTGTTTATTCTGTGAGATGCCTTGCTGGCAAGCCCATTCCTACCGTCATTGTTGCTTTTCTGGTTGTAAATCATTTTTAGGACACGATTAAGGAGGTTGCTGCTAATGTGAAGTACAACTGCCTCACCACCTTCGTGATCAACGGAAAGCCCGCTTGCGTATGTCTGATCATGGTCTTTAATCGATAGTGCTGCTCTGCTAAGCCCTACGCTGAGATGACCATTACCGACTCTACCTTTGAGCTGACCAAGGTTGGAGCTGTTGAGAACGGAACTGCTGTCGTGGAGGGAAAGAAGGTGAGTGTTACTCGTATTTGGGAGTATTGTGAGTGCCTTTGCTCTTACGTTGTCTCTTCTGTGATTGTGTTCGATTGTGCTGAGGCCCCCAAGGCTGAGGAGAAGAAGGAGGAGAAGAAGGAAGAGGAAGAGGAGGAAGAGGATCTGTTCGGAGACGATGACGATGATGAGGATGACGAGGCCGCTGCTGCTATGGAGGCTAAGATCCGTGCTGAGGCTGAGAAGAAGAAGGCTGAGAAGGAGGCCAACAAGAAGGTTGAGAAGTCTCTGATGGTCATCAACGTCAAGCCCTACGACGAGGAGACTGATCTGAAGGCTCTGTTCAAGAAGATCCAGGAGACTGAGGTTAAGGGATGCAAGTGGTCTGAGACCTGCAACATCCTTCCTCTGGCTTACGGTATCTCCTACATTCAGCTCTCTTGTGTCATTGAGGATGATGTGTGCTGTGAGGATGATGTCATTGAAGCTATCACTCAGTTCGAGGATGAGGTCCAGTCCACTGAGGTTGCCTCCTTCAACAAGTTCTCTTAAGTGATTTGTTTTCTCTTATTGTTTGTTCAGATTATACTTCTTTGGAAGACAAGTTGTGATTGAAAGAAGGTTTTTAGGTTTATCTTATTGTCAATATGGTTCGTTGTGGTCAAATTGTGATTGGTCCTGCTGGTTCGGGAAAAGTCATAATCAAACTTCATAGTTTATTTCTAGTCATCCTATTGTAATGCAATCAAAGAAGTATGTGCTGATAGCCGTCGTCGAGCCTATATCGTTAATTTAGATCCTGCTGCAGAGCAACTACCATATGATTGTGATTTAGGTAACGAACTTTCTATAGAAACAACAAATAGACATTCGCGACCTCATCTCATTGGATGATGCTGTAGATGCAATGAAACTGGGTCCTAATGGAGGGTTGGTATTCTGTATTGAGTATTTGCGAGAAAACATGGAATGGTTGGAAGATGAACTGTCTCAATTTGACGAAGATGGCTATTTTGTATTTGACTGTCCAGGTACAATTAAGGTACATTGGTTTAATCATTCAGGTCAGATAGAATTGTTTACCCATTTCAGCTTTCTAGGAGATATTACAACTCGTCTTACCGAATTTGGATTCCGATTAATCTCTGTTTACTTGGTATGTCATGATATACTCTTATTAAGGACTAGATGGATTGTCCTTTTATTTCAGATGAATCCAAATATCTTTCGGGTAGTTTGATGGCTCTCTCATCAATGCTTCAACTGGGATTACCTCACTTAAACTTGTTAACAAAGTGTGATCTTGTGACTCAGGATACTTTGGACAAGTTATGCATAATAGAAGATTTGATAGGATAGATATCGATTTCCTGATGGTGATTCTCTTCTTTATCGGCTAAAACAGAAAGATCCAAGTAATAATGATGTGTATAGTAAATTGAAAGAATCTCCTTATACTGGATTAAGTGAAGCCATTAGTAGTCTGGTATGAGTGTATCTGTATATTAATTCTAGTTGGATGATTTCGGAATGGTTTCATATATTGAATGTAGTATTCGAGATGAAGAATTGCTGAATCGTGTATTACTGGAAACTGATAGTCTTCTACAAGTAGGTTCAGGAGAAATGAATCAGTTGTAGTATGGAGAAGATTTGGATATAGAAGATCATATTGATGAGAATGAGCAAGTTGATTAATTATCTGTGTTTCTTGAATGAACAATTATAAACCACTATATCATATCTGACTTTCGTTGAGATAATAACATTGATAACTTGTTGATTTGTTGTTTCCCAGCCAAGATCTCTCCTTGACGGCTTGTTATCTCTGACTTCAAATGTTCAATCACATCTGCTTGCTGACTCATAGTTTCCGTCAGCTGTGTTAATCGATCTCGATTCTTCCGAGTA